>Ga0157373_10001888_pt1 | contig 15901 bp, 7 predicted proteins | sample C65metaG_FD_113460 | JGI IMG/M metagenome (GOLD analysis project Ga0157373, IMG submission 113460) | Corn rhizosphere microbial communities from Kellogg Biological Station, Michigan, USA - C6-5 metaG | ecosystem: Host-associated > Plants > Roots > Rhizosphere > Soil | place: USA: Michigan... | reverse complement strand
TAACCTCAACTGGAGGTCGCCAACTCTCGGACCAGCCACTCGCGATTGCGAGCCGGAACCCTAGTCAGCCATTGCAAATTGTGGTGCCGCGAACCTGTGATGACTCCTGCACGGGTTTGCTAAAGCGAGACGCGTGCCAAGTCGCGTCAGGCGCTCTGGCACGGGCGCGCGGGTTGCTTAGGATTGGCGGCGAGGGCGCTGAGGCGCTTTGTGTTGGTGCGCGGCTGCACCGTGATGCAGCGTGTTTGCCGCTGATCCGATGGTTTTGCGGTGTCGGCACTCGGCATGATTTCGCCAGTCAAAACAGATGTCAGCCGGTCTGTGCCGACTGCTGTCGCAGGTCTTTCAGGAGGCCGCCATGCTTATTCAAAAAACATTGCGAAGGGTGCTGCTGGGAGCGGTGCTCGGTTTGGGTCTGTCTGGTTGTTATTACTACGCTGGTCCCTACGATGGGTATCCGTCTACTTACTACTCTCCCGGCTATTACTCGCCTTATTACTATGGTGGTTATTACGGCCCGCGCTACTACGGCGGCGCGCGTTATTACCACGGTGGCTACGGCTATCGCGGCGGTTACGGACGGGGTTATCACGGCGGCGGATATCACGGTGGCCACCATTAATCAGCGGCTGAATGACAGCGTTTTCCAAATGAACAGGATTTCATCAATCACTTGTTTCAACTTGTTGCAGGAACGCACCAGATGCCGAAAACGCTGTCTGATTTTTCGACAGTCACCGATTAAATGACTGTCGCCTGCCAGCGTCGCTGGTGTGGCCAACCCGCGGTCCAGGAGGCCGCCATGTATAGACGAATTCTTCTACTTGCTGCGATGATGTTTTCCGTTGCCGGTTGCGTCCCGTACTCCTACGCGGACTCGTATTACAGCTCAGAGGTCTACACATCACCCGCACCGGCCTACTACAACACGGGCGGCACGTATTACAACGGTGGCAGCAGGTATTACGCGCAGCCACGCTACTACCAGCCAGCCCCGCGGTATTACCAGCAACCGCGCTATTACCAATCGGCGCCGCGTTACTACCAGCCGGCTCCACGTTATTACGAAAGCCGTCGCTGGCACGACAACGATCGCGGGCGTTGGGATGGCCATCGTCGCGGCGGTTGGGATAACGATCACCGCGGTCGCGGCAACTACGACCGACACAGCGGGCGTGGCGACCATAACGGACGTGGCAACCGCTGGTAGATCCACGCAAATGAAAGCGGCGCAATTAGCGCCGCTTTTTTATGCCCGGGGAATATCGTCAGGATTAAGGCGCCACTGTACAGCACACCCACGGATCAATGGCCGTCGTCGCTTTGACGCCTCAACGGGCAGTCAGCGACCAGGGTCCTGTTTGACCGCTATATCAGGCACGGGCTGATAGAGCAGGCCGTAATCCATCAGTAATTCATCACCCTTGCTGATGTCTTCTAGCGCCACGTAGAACGTCAGGTTTTTTCCCGCGGCAATGGAAATGACGTTGTTCGACTTCCATGCCGGCTCATTGCCCAGTTGTGAGGTATTGATCAGGCTCAGGGTATTGCCCGTGTGCAGCCCACTCACCGAGCGATTGCCCGAGCGTGTGCCGAACAAGTAAGTCAGTACAGCCCGTGAACCTTGTTTGCGTATCTCCTGAAACAACGACGCATCTGATTCATGAAACTTGCCTGCGTACGGTCCTAGCACTTCAAATTTGGCAATATCGCGTCGTGCCCACACTGATGCGCCGCGATTGGGTCCACCGTCATCCAGTGCCGTGAACACTTCCAGAGTTTGATCAAACCGCGATTGATGCTGTCCTTCGGTACGCAACCAGTCTTTGATCGATTCCTTGATCTGGCTTGAAACGTTTTTTTTGCTTGCGTTATCGAGACCGTCAAGCAGGCCATTCCAGTGGGCGATACGGATGTCATCTATCGGCCCCTCTAATGCATGGGTCAAACTGAGCCTGGAGTTCTTTGGGTCCTGCAGGATTGGCAATGTGTTGTCGACCTGATGAGGCAATGACGAGGACTTTCCGGTTTCAACCTTGATTGCGACTGGCAGGATGTCCGAGGAGGGGCCGGGAGCCTGTTCTGAGTTTTGTGGTGTGTCGGCAGACTTCTTCGGCTGGGTCGGGTCGACAGATTCCTGTGCAGGCCGCTTTTGTCCCGAACTTGTCTCGATTTGTTGAGGCGCGGGAGACAATGTGGTGTTTCTCCCTGCATGTTCGAGACGCCGCACAGCGGTATCTTTTAAGAGCCCATTAGCTCTGACAAGTCGTCGCCAAGAGTTGGGGCTTAATCCGTGCTGGCGTACGAATTCTTCAACTGTGACTGTGTTGTCCGACTTCTCGAAGAGCATTTTCCACTGGCTTAGATGCTCATCTCTAATCGGGTTGTAAACTACGCCTGCCGCCCTGTTCAACATCGCTTCACCGGCAGGTGCCAGGCTTCCATTTTGCCGGACAACTCTTTTAAACAAACCCGGATGAAGGTGATGAAGACCGGCAAATCCCTCCATGGTCATTGCATCACGCGACGGTTGTGTCATGGCTTGCCAATCACGAATATGCGCACCGGTCACCTGATTGACGGGTGTGCCGGCGGGGCGTTCTCGCACGATCATGCCCGCGGCGCTCAACTGTCCGTCAGGCTCCACATAGTACGCAAAGGTTTTGCCGGATAGCCCTTTCTGGCGGGTAAAACCCTCGCGGGTAAGCGACAGCTGTTCTGCTCGCGGTAATGCTTCCCAAGCCAATAAGTGCTCAGCAGTAATTAACTCAATCCGCCGGCCTGGCACATGAGCCGGCAGGCTCGCACTTGCATCAGGTTTTTGGGGCGCGGAGGGGAGTAGTGCAACGTCGGCCTCTGTTGGATAGAGACGCTGCGCAGTCGCATCTCGTAAAGATCCATTAGCTCTTACTTGCGCATACCAAGAGGTTGGGCTAAATCCGTGTTGACTGACGAACTCCGCTGCCGTGACCAAATTATCCGGTTGCCCGAATTTCCGGCTCCACTCACGTAGATGATCATCGGTAATCGCGTTATAGGCCGTGCCGGTTGCCCTGTTCAATAGCGCTTTACCGGCAGGCCCCAAGCTGCCATTGCGCCGCACAAAGCTTTTGAACGTCACCGGATGAAGGTGATGATGACCGGCAAATCCCTCCATGGTCATTGCATCACGCGCTCGTTGCGTCATGTTTTGCCAATGATCGATATGCGTTTGGGTCACTTTATTGAAGGGGGTATTGGCGGGGCGGTTGCGCACAATCGCGCCCGTAGCACTCAGTTGGCCGTCAGGTTGCACGTAGTACTCAAACGTTGGCCGGGACAGGTTATGTTGCCGGGCAAAGTCTGCACGACTCGTGTTCCCCTGTCCGTTACGCGACACCGCCTCCCAATTCAGTAGATGCTCGGCAGTGATCTTCTCCACCGGTCCCCCCGGAACCCGCGCCGGTAAAAGGGCTGGCGTGGCAGCGACCGGCACGGCGGACGTCTGCCGAGCTTGATCAAGACGCTGCACAGTCTCATCTTTCAGGGCGCCATCAACTTTAACGTGATGTCTCCAAGAGTTCGGGTTGAGCCCGTGTTCACGTATGAACTCTTGCGGTGTGACCGAGTTGTCCGGTTTCTCGAACAACCCTTTCCACGTGCGTAAATGGTCATCGGTAAGCGCGTTGTAAGAGCTGCCGGCCGCCCTGTTCAGCAGCGTTTCACCCGGGGGCCCGAGCCCGTCGGCTCGCACATAAGTTTTGAACGAGATCGGATTAAGGTGGTGGTGGCCGGCAAATCCTTCCATGGTCATTGCGTCACGCGCCGGCTGTGTCATGGTTTGCCAATCACGGACATGTACATGAGTCACCTTGTTGAAAGGGGTGTTGGCGGGTCGGTTACGCATGAGCAAGCCGGCAGCGCTCAATTGCCCCTCGGGTTCTACGTAGTACGCAAAGGTTTTGGCCGACACTCCGTTCTGTCGCGCAAAGCCCCGAATGGTCAGCCTCTTCTGTTCCGCTTGCGGCAACGCCTCCCAGGCCCGCAAGTGATCCGCCGTGATCTGCCCCCCACCAAACAATCCCAGTCGTTGCCACTGATCACCCTGGAGATGCTGGACCAGCAGACTGGTTTGCCGGTTGTCGTGATACACCCGCGCACGCACGACGCCGTCTTCCGTGCGAGTGACTTGCCTGACCTCGTACACCGCCGTGGTACCGCTGCCATCGGTATGGCGTATGTGGGAGAGGTGTCCGTCGGCGGCAACATACACCCCTTGGCTGTTGCGAGAGAGCCCGGCGATTCTGGAATCGGGCACACTGTAGCGGCTGAACAGGGTATGGCTCAGTTCGTCCCACCCATCGATGTGTGCAGCGAGCACTTCTCCGGCGACCGCCTGGGTGGCGACAGCGAATTCCTCGAGCGGGCTGCCGTAAGGTCGCATCGTGTCGGCATCAAATGAATACCATTGACCGCTCTTCAGCACGGCCGCCCCCTCCACAGTCTGGCCAGTTACTTTTACGGTGCCCGTTGCCGCCGCGTCATACTGTTTGCTGAGCGCTTTCAAGACATCGTAACTGTCGGCGGTCCCCCTGAGCCGGTTGACGGCTTTGGCGCCTCTGGATAGCAGATAAAGGCCACCGGTGCCCACGAGTCTGGCCAGATCACTCAAGCCACCCACCGGGTTGAGCACATCAATGGTGGCGACACCGATGACATGGGCGGTCTTCAATGCCTTGGCGCCGGTGGACAGAGCAGTCCTGCCGATTCTGATCAGTTTCCCTGCCGTGGCGACGCCCGCCGTGAGAAAACCGAATACATCCACGGTGAGATCAAACACCGCCTCGCCGTAGTTGCCCTTCTGGAAATTGACAATGGCGGATCTGAAGGGGATCAAGTTCAACAAAAACTCACCCAGCGGTTTGGGCCGGTAATATTCGTCCATGGGGGTTTGCCCGCGTGCGAGCTCTTTGATTGCGAGGTCATCCAGATCCAGATGTTGCACAAAGGCGTCGGCAATCGCACGGGACCGCGCGCTGCTGAAACTGCTCACCAGTGATTCGCTTAAAGCGAGCTCGCGACCCAGTTCATTTGCCGCTTCACGGGGGACAAGCTCTTTGGTCGTGAAGTATTTGTTGGCCTCCCTTGATTCCTGTTGCTTTGCCTTGTGCAGCGCCGTCCGTTCAATCGTGTCTTTATTGATGTTGATTTCATACGCCTGGAACGTGCCGCTCAGCTCCGTCCTGATGAGCAGCCCGGGCTCGTTGGGGCAAGGGGTATGATTGAAAAATCCATCCGAGACAAATGAACCTTGTTGGAAAAAGCTGACTTTTCCAAACCCGAAGTTCTTTTTGTCTTCTAGTGGGAGCAGGGAGATCATGTGCCTGATCGTTGTATTGACGGCGGCCTTTTTATCCAGAATTGAGCGGGCGAACTGCCGGTCGAAGGCTTCCCGCACACCGAACGTCGGGTTGTTATTCAATGCCTCGAGTGGGAGGCGGGTATCACTTGATGCAAGTGGACGCGGATTCGGCAAGTCCATCATTGCGTAATCCAGAAGCGAATGGATGCCACTGAAACCCGTCTGTCCACTCTCGCCACGATACGTATCCGTGTGGAGAGCCTTGACTTCGAAAAGCGTGCCCAGATCGCTAAACCGCTCTATCAGCAGGGCCAGGGCAATGTCTTTTCGTGTCGGTAATGCTTTGTCCAGAATCCTGGCGGCAGCAAGCCGCTCTTCAAGCTCTTGGTTAAATGTCGCTCTTATCGTTTCGAGTTGTCCGTCGGTGTAGGCGTCATCGTTTCTTTTCAGGATGATTTCGTTGGTGACAGCCCAATCGCGTAATACGGCTGTCTGAATGCGTTGAGTCGATGCCGGGTCAGCCCGGCGAGCACTTTCAGCCTTGCTCATGACTTGGGCAAACGTCAGTCCGGGGACTTTGCCAGGTGTTTGTGCCTCGATGGCCATTGCCGCCATGGTCAGGTTGGCCCAGGCCAGACTGCCAACTTTCACATTTCGGGGAATGTCTGCAATCAGAAACTGCGGTGCCGACCTGCCTAGCAAAAGGTAGGCGCCGGTTTTCGCCAGGGCAGCGCTGGTTCTGCCTTCACGGCTTAAGTGTTCGGCGAGGTCATCGATGACTGCAGATGCATGCCGGCCGCAATGTCGATTGCTGGCCAGATCGAAGCCAGCTGTCTTGTTGCGAAGGGGGGCGGTGATCGACTCAGGATCCATCTGCAGTGCGATCCCCGCCAGCAGGTAATCCATAACGCTGCTATCGCTGTCGATGCCTTGCATTCTCTGTTGCAGCGTTTTGCCCATCAGTTGCCCTTGCGGGGAGCGGAGCAGCGCGTCGAGCATCTTTGCAGGGTCGTCTGTCACGTTCTCGGGAATAGGGTGGTCATAACGCAAGAACTCCAGCACACCGCCCTTGATCTGCATCACCAGCGGCTGGTCGCCCAAATGGTGTGCATGGCTCATGGTGATCAGACGCAAGCGGCGTTGTTCGTCCGCACTCAGGGGAATGGGCCAGGACAACGCCCCACCCAAGTTAGCCAGGGGAGTTGCCGGGGAGTCGATGTCATCAGGTCCTGGCGTGGATTGATCGTCAGGGGAGAGCCGTTGAGTCTGCGAAGGTGTGAGTACGAGGGTGTTGCCCGTCATGAGACTGTCCATAGTCAAAGAGTCATCCTTGGAAGCGCGCAGGTTGGCGCTTCCAGCGTTCACGAGTGTAAAAACACTCCGTGAATAAACGCCATAAACCAAGTATGAGTCTTTGCGTACAGGTCAAATGAGCCCTGCGCCGCTTTTTATGCCCGTCGAAAAAGTCGCCCCGTTAGCCATCTCCTAGGGCATTCCCAGACACTTCCTACAGTTTCATTTCCTTGCATTTGTTAGCGTCTGTTCGTGCCGATCAAGGTGAGCAAAACTCAGTTCAACAGCGGCGAATAAAAGGACGATGCCGCTATGAAGCTTCTTGTGATTCACCAAAACTTTCCGGGCCAGTTCCGTCATGTGGTGCTGGCGGCGATTGACAGGCGTTATGAGGTTTTGGCGATAGGTCGGGATACGGCGCCGGGTATCGCTGGGGTGAAAATATATCGATACCGCGCTGCCAGCCGAGCACCGGGCGGTATTCACCCCTACCTGACCCGTTACGAACAAGCGGTGACTGATGGACAGAAGGTTTCTGAAATTCTGAGCCGGCTGAAACATTCGGGTTATCGGCCGGACGTGATTCTCGCTCATCCCGGATGGGGGGAAACGCTGTTCGTCAAGGATGTCTATCCTGACGCGCCGCTTATTCACTATTGCGAATATTACTATCGGGCGCAGGGCGCAGATTCCGGGTTCGACCCTGAATTCCCGCGAGCCACAAGAGAGTCATCAAGGCTGCGAGTGCTCAATTCGCTGCATCTTTTGAATCTTGAGCAATGTGACATTGCCATTGCGCCCACGCGGTGGCAGCGCAGTCTGTTTCCTGCAGCTTATCAGTCGGCCATTCGGGTTATTCACGAGGGCGTCATTCAAAGTTCCAGTTTGGCGAAAACTGGGGCCGTCAGGTTGCCCAATGGCGTCGAACTGAGAGCCGGGCAGCCGATCGTTACTTATGTCGCGAGGAATCTTGAGCCTTATCGCGGGTTTCACAGTTTTATGCGAGCGATCCCGCATATTCAAGCTGAGTGTCCCGATGCGCAGATAATCATAGTGGGCGGTGATGACGTCAGTTATGGGGGTAAGCCGGTTGGCTATGCAAATTGGCGCAGCAGGATGGAGGCAGAGGTAAGTTTCGATCATTCCACCGTTCATTTCACAGGGAAGCTTCCTTACCAGACTTATCGGGCAGTTCTGGACTGTTCAAAGGTTCATGTTTATTTGACGTATCCGTTTGTTATGTCGTGGTCGTTACTGGAGGCGATGGCGGCTGGGTGTGTGGTAGTAGCGTCGGATACGGCTCCGGTAGGGGAGGTGATCGTCGATGGTCACAATGGAATGCTGGTGGATTTCTTCGATCATCACGGTATCGCCAAACGTATTGCCAAGGTTCTTGATTCCGTTGATGAGTACGACTGCCTGCGCCGCGCTGCGAAGTTGACGGCGAGCAGATTTGATGTGGCGTACGGCACGAAACACTACTTTGAGGTATTTGAAAGCGCGATGTTCGGGCATCTCAAGAAACAGCCTACTCGTCAGTTTTAATGGAATATTTGAAATGCTCCGGATGTCGCGTAAGCCATGGGTTAAATGTTTTAAGAAGTTGTTGAAATACGGCTTGTTTATTTATGCCTGTTATTGCGTGGTGGATTTTTATATCCGTGAAGAACAAGTCGCCGCGGCGATGGCAATCTATTACGCGGATCAGGAGGCCTGCCAAAAGAAGCTGGCGAGCATGAAGCAGGTGCCCATACTGGGCGGTAGCTATGTGGATAAGACTCTGGTCCCGGAGTTTTATGTGGGCATGCCTGAACTGGCGAATAAGAAAGCGTGTCTGGCCAATACGCTCAAGGGGCATTTCTGGTGGACCGGGACGGAGATACGGTCGTACCACGATCAGAGTGTAAAGCCGATTCCTGAAAGTTGGCGTCTTTATAAACTGAACGCTGGGCTTTATACAAAAAAAGAAAGCACTGAACCCCATGAACGGGGCTATCGACACGTCAACTGGCCGGATGAGTTGATTGTGAAGTTGACTAATTATCCGGGGTTAGAGATTTGGCTGGATGCTCCGCCGCCGCATTTCAAGAATGTGGATTCCGTCAGAACGTTTGTCATTACTGGCTGGCCGCGGCGTGACGGCACCCCTCGGTTGATAGGCTGTGACGGTTTGATTCGCCCGGCTTCCGAGGAACAACTGACTGACGAGAAATTGGCAAGGTTCAGCAGATCAGAATTGGAAAATCTGGATTTTGGCAAGTTGAACTTTTTCTGCACTGTCAATCTGGATAGCTTTGACTTTGCTGGGGGGCACGGCAGCGTAGACCTCGGTCTATCGTCATTACGCGAAACACCTGAGATGCTCAAGTTTCTTAGTGATTATCTTTCACGCTCAGTTATTACAAGGAAGTAACAATGACTTATGTTTTTAGCGATATTGAAAAAACAGCGATCTTTAACGCAGCCAATATTTGCAAAGGTATGAGGCTTCTCTCAAAAAAAATTGAGTACGAGGCACTGGGAATAGCAGGGGCTAGCTGCGCTCCCCTGTATCAAAAACTATTCGATATTATTGGCGGAAGAGTTTCTGAGGTTACCGTTGTCGATAATGAAGCGGGAAAAATTCTGAAAAGCGCCAGGCTCTGGCTTGCCGTGGCCATTGATGCCAACGGTGGAAACGGTGCCTACTCCGCCCTGATTCGCGGCTACACCTCGCGGCAAGGTGAACTGAGATTGAATAAAATCTTCAGTGAAAACCTGATGCAGCTGTCATCGAATCAGGTCGCCGCCAATTTCATCAATACCTTGATCGACGGATCCCTCGCGGGTCGGCTGGCACCCTGGACGGTTCCATCCATCAGCCAGATTGCAGAGATTGATGCCAGTGCGATCGGCAAGGCACTGTTTAGTGAGACTTGCGGAGAGAAGGATACCGCCGTGAGCCATAACGCCGGCTGGTCAGGGACAGTCGGGTTCAGCCTGTTGGGTGGAGCGCCGCCCTATGAAACCTGGAGATTGATCTCTGCGGGTGATGCGCAAGGGGAAGATGGCGGCCCGCCGACTCAAACAAAAGCCAACAGGCTCGATGACTATAAAAATATTCTGTTCGCCATCGATTCCTACAGTGTCGGCCTGCGAGCGGCGATCAGCAATTTCGGCGTCAATCCATTGCAAAGTCTGCTTTCCGTCGTGCCAGAGCAAATCAATATCGCGCTCGCCAGTGGCAGCCTCAATCCGCTGATTCAGCATGTCGTTAAAGGCACGCCGGTTTCCGTCGTGGTCGACCTGATACTGCGCTATGGCCAGAACGAATTCCTCGACATGTTCAAGCGCACCTACGACGGCGATTCAGCAGCGCCAGCTACCACCGATGAAACCTTCGCCACCAACGCTTACGCATTCTTCTCGGCATTTTCACCGGAGCAGTCCCAAAGCATCGTCACCCGATCAATAGGTGAATACGGAAACGCCAATTCATGGGCAAAACTGGCTGGCGAGTCGACATCCATCGGCCTGGCGCTGCGCAATTCCTTGAAGCAACTCAGTGAAATCGTCATCGAACGCGATGACGGTTACCCCGGACGCGGACTGGAACTCTACGATCCGCTGACCGGCGAAGGTTTCATCACCGCGCAATGGCTTGCCGATCGTGCGCAGATGTTGGCCCGGTTGATTGCCCGAACCCAGGGCTCGTTTGGAGAACACTCGCTGCAGAAGTTTTCCTACTCCGATCTCGCCTCAGCCAAACAGGCGCCGATGACCACCGGTGTGTTGAATCCGCTGGTCATGTTCGGCGATGACGGTGCGCGGTCTTTCGCGGGCGGTGCGAACACTGATCATCTGTATGGCGGCGCGGGCAATGACACGATCAACGGCCTGGCAGGTCACGATGTCATCGAGGGTGGACGCGGCAACGACTTGCTTGGCGGAGGCGACGGCAATGATGTGCTGTACGGAATGCCCGGTGATGATGTTTTGGTCGGAGGAAAGGGTAACGACTCTTTGAGCGGTGGCGAGGGCAGCGACCGCTATGAGTTTTCCAGCGGTGATGGCATTGATGAGATCTTCGACGCCAACGCCAACGCCAACGCCAACGCCAATGGGCAGCTGTGGATCAACGGCGCGCCGATTCCTTCACTCAAACGTCGCGCCCCTTTGAGCAATATCTGGTCGACCGAGGATCAGGCCATCACCCTGACCCTCATCGAAGAACTCACTGAACCCACGCTCAACATCAAATATGGCCTGAACGACCTCGTCGTTATCAAGAACTTCCGCCCCGGGATGCTTGGCATCCGACTTCCTGAATACCAAGACCCTACGTTCTCTGCTCCCGATCTGGTTCTCCAGGGCGACTGGAAAGCGAAAGATATCGACCCCAATGTTTCCGGTGATCAGTTCTCATACGATGAGTTGGGCAACGCCTTGCTATTGCCCAACGTAAAACAGAGAAACAAGGCCGATGTGCTCTACGGCTCTGCAAAAGACGACATCATTCTCGGACTTGGTGGATCAGACCGATTGTTCGGCAAGGACGGAAACGATCAGTTGTTTGGGGATAAACAGACGACGCTCGAAAAAGCCATGGCCGCTGGTGACTCTAAAGGGAAAGCCGCTCGAGGCGATTGGCTTGATGGCGGGGCAGGTCACGATTTGCTCATCGGTACGGCATCCCAGGACGTGCTTCTGGGCGGTAACGATCGGGATACGCTGATTGGAGGTGCGGGAGATGACGTTTTATCAGGGGATGAAACGACGGGCGCGCTGGAGCAGAAATGGGGATTCAAACGCGTCGACGTTCTTATAGACGGTGGTGTCACCAGTCACCGAACTGTCTTTTCAAAGGCCTCCTTCAATAGTTCGACGGAGGGCGATAACGATGTTCTCTACGGCCAGGGCGGTCGCGATGTTCTCAATGGCGGATGGGGCGACGATCTGCTTGATGGCGGAACTGAAGATGATCTTCTTGGAGGGGATGGCGGGAATGACACGCTGGCCGGAGGAAGCGGTAACGACACAATGATGGGAGATAACCTCGACTGGGGAGGTGGACTGCAAAGCAAACACCATGGCAACGATGTATTGGACGGTGGCATTGGCGATGATTGGCTCGCTGGTAACGGTGGAGCCGATGCGATTTATGGTGGCTCAGGTAATGACACTCTCCACGGGGATGACGATGTACTGAGCGGCGTTGCCGGTGACGCCGCCCATTTTTTTGGAAATGACCTGCTGGACGGTGGTGCGGGAGACGACACACTTTTGGGGGGCGGGGCGGATGATCTGCTGTTCGGAGGTGAGGGTAACGACGCGCTGGCCGGGGATTATGCTGAGCATCCAATTCGGTACCACGGCAATGATTTACTTGATGGTGGAGCGGGCGATGACACACTTCATGGAATGGGTGGTTCCGATACCCTGATCGGTGGGGCAGGAGCTGACGCGCTGGATGGCGATGTGTCCAACCTGCAGCCAGGTGGAATCAACAATGATTACCTTCAAGGCGATGAAGGAAACGATACCCTTTTGGGCGGCTTGGGCGCCGACACGCTTTATGGCGGCGCTGATGATGACATTTTATCCGGCGACTACGCGCAGACAGCCGAAGCCGAACATGGCGCAGATTATCTGGACGGTGGTTCAGGCAACGATACCTTGCTCGGCGGTGGTGGCAACGACACGTTATTGGGCGGGGAGGGTGTAGACCACCTTCGTGGGGATTCCGGCAATAACGTTTTTGATGGCGGGGCCGGTAACGACGTGCTGGAAGGCCATGACGGTGCTGATGTTTACTATTTCGGGGTGGGTGATGGGCTTGACGTTATCACCGATTCAGGTGGCAGCAATGTCATCAAGTTCGGTGCCGGGTTCTCTGCGAAAAGTTTGAAAGCCGACATTATTGATGTTTCCGTAGGCCGGGTATTGCGGCTGGCCAATGGCGCGGGCGACGCGATACTCATCAAGAGTCACGAGCAGTGGAAGGATTCCACATTCAGTTTCAGCGATGGCGTTGTACTTGGTTATGAGGATGTCCTGCGCAAAACATTGCCGCCGATAAAGGTGCTCGAGTCACCTGTACCGGAAGTTGTAACCGCCTCAGGAATCCAGCAAAGCAAAGTTGATGACCCGGTTCTGCCAGACGATGTAACCATCGCGGCGCAACGCCCTGTGGCATCTGATCACTCCGTTGACTGGACTGAAAAATTCCTCGCGCAAATCAAATCCAGACGCTCCGCCCGCAAACACGCCACAGGTTTCACCTTGAGTGATCAAGGCGTCTGGGTTCGCAGTCGTATCACGACTAGCGACACCGGTTACATCACTCACACCGAGCTGAGCGATGACAGCGTCGAAGCGGGAACACTGTCTGAAACGCCGCCATGGATGAAGGTTGATGCGGGGCATGCCGTGGTCAGTGAAAGGCAGTCGAAAACCACAACCCGTGTCGAACATAAACAGGTGAAAGCCGATGGGACGATAGCCTCTTCACGTCAGGCGCCTCGCTATTATCGATCCGGCTCGGCTACCGGCTTTTCATTCAATACGGGAGATGTATTGGTTGAAGACCGTAAGGAATCCGGCACGCTTGAGGGCTGGTACATCTATCCGGCAGCAAGCTTCGGTTCGGGGGAAACGGTGCCCAAGGCGTTTCGCTGGGATGTCACAACTGAAACGATCAAACGCAAAATCGTCCCAGGCGACGATGCCGGCGGGCGAGTCAACGTCGAAGTGGAAAACGTTTTCCACGGCGGCGCGGGAGACGATCTGATTGTCGCTTATGCAGGCTCCCCACTTGACTACGGCACTGTCGGCGACAGAACACCGGGCGCGTTTTTATCCGCAGGTGCAGGTGACGATACCTTGCTGGGCTCCGAGGGCGCCGACTATCTGGTCAGCGGGGCAGGGGATGATTGGCTTTACGGTGAAGACGGTGCCGATACCTACATCGTGCAAGCGCACGCCGGAGCAACTACCACGATTGCGGATGTGCCGAACCCTGTTTTCCACCGAGCAGAAGTTGGCGCAGCGGGGTGGAAAGACGAGTACGGATTGATCGATCAGGACACTGTCGTCCTTCCAGCAGATGCGCAGTGCGATGCACTGCAATTGAGCTGGGGTGCTGCGCTGATAGAAACCACACATGTCGAGCTGGAACCCAACCCAGGTCGCGGGGCACACCGCAATCCGCCAAGAGCGAAAATGCTCCATCCGACACTCGATATCAATTGGGGTGGGATACAGAAAGTTCGCATCGTCTTGCCCCTCAATGGTGAACTCGAGGGGGCCGGGATTGAGCTCTTGAATTTCGCCGATGGGTCGGTCGTGAGTTTGAAACAACTCTTGGAGTCAAGTCAGCTAGGCCCTGCGCCCGAGACTTTTCATACGGGTGTAACCGTTAACAATTCAACGCGTTTTACGTCTCTGCGAGACGGACGGGCGCTGCCGTTAGTCGGTGGTCGAGGCAACGACACGATAAGCGGCGCGGGGGAAATCCGAGGCATGGAAGGGGATGACGTGCTCACGGGCAGCCCCGGTGATGATCTGCTGTTGGGTGGGCCGGGCAATGACACGCTAACCGGCGGCGCCGGAAATGATATCTACCGATACGATGGCCTCGGCAGGGACGTGATCATCAATCGCGGAGACGGCCTTGACGGGATCGACTTTTCCGAACGCAGGCTGACGATCGACAACTTGAAGTTTCACCGTGAGCGCGATGATCTGGTGATCGTGGTGGATTACGGCATGGCACCGAAAATCCGGGTTTCCAATCATTTTGCCGCAGGCGAAAGCGCTATCGGCTTCATAAGAGTCAGCGAAGGAACAGCGACTCAAGACTACAGCGCGATGCAGATTGCTGAACGTCTGCATCCTCTTCCGCCATTGAGGGATGTCGAAGACATTTTGATAAAGGGCGACGAAGAAGCGCAGCGGGCGATGACGGAGATCATTCAGTTTTACGAGCTGAATGTCTGAGTCTTATGGCGACCGATTGAGGCAGCTCGCGATGGGGATCCAGTCGTCATCGCGAGCATCGCGTCAGTTCAATACTGCGTCAGATCCGCCAACGGATGTCGGCCCTCCCAAACCTTGTGAAAGTGCGCCTCGACCACTGCATCCGGCACGTGATTGACGTCCGGCCAATGCCAGTGCGGCTTCTGATCCTTGTCGATCAACCGCGCGCGAACCCCTTCGCTGAATTCCGGATGCCGGCAGCAATTGAGACTCAGGGTGTATTCCATCTGAAAGACTTCGGCCAGCGACATATGGCGGGCGCGGATGATCTGTTCCCAGACCAGATGCGCGGTCAGTGGCGAGCCTTCGCTCATGGTTTTCGCTGCCCGCGCGATCAACGGATCGATGCTGTCGCGTTGCAGGCTGATGGCTTTCCAGGCGCAGGTCACGTCGCTGACGTCGAGCAGTTCGTCGATCTGCTGACGACGTGGCAACCACTGTGCCTCGGGCATCTGCGCCACGGCTTCCTGCTGCAGGGCCTTGAGCAGACTGTTGAGTTGCATGTCGGTCTGTTCCTGCCAATTCAGTTGCAGCAGGCCTTCGATCAGTTGCGGCTGTTGTTCGTCAAGCAGGAAGCGATCAGCCAGATCCAGATCGATCGCATCACGACTGTTCATGTGCGCACCGGTCAGGCCCAGAAACAAACCGAGTTTGCCCGGCAGCCGCGCGAGAAACCAACTGGCGCCGACGTCCGGATACAGACCAATGGTGATTTCCGGCATGGCCAAACGGCTGCTCGGTGTGACGATCCGCGTACTGGCGCCTTGCAACAGGCCCATGCCGCCGCCGAGCACATAGCCATGGCCCCAACAGATCAACGGTTTCGGATAGGTGTGCAGGCTGTAATCCAGGCGATATTCCGCGCTGAAAAACTGCGCAGCCAGCGGCGGGACTTCGCCGGGATGGGCGCGACAGGCCTCGACCAGGCTGCGCACCTCGCCGCCGGCGCAGAAGGCCTTGGCGCCGTTACCGCGCAGCAGGACGCAGACGATTTGTGGATCCTTGGCCCAGGCGTTTAGCTTGTCGCTGAGGGCGTTGATCATTGGCAGGGACAGCGCATTCAGCGATTTTTCAGCATCCAGGCTGGCGATACCGATGCGGGCGCCGTCGGTGCCGGTGAGTTCTTCGACGTGCAGATTCATCGTGACCTCGATCGGGAATTTGAACGATCAGTATGATCGTTGTGTGGGAAAGTGCCGGATCTGCGTCAGATCAATTGACAAGCGTGATGGGCTTTCCTAGGGTTCGCCC
>Ga0157373_10001887_pt1 | contig 15902 bp, 13 predicted proteins | sample C65metaG_FD_113460 | JGI IMG/M metagenome (GOLD analysis project Ga0157373, IMG submission 113460) | Corn rhizosphere microbial communities from Kellogg Biological Station, Michigan, USA - C6-5 metaG | ecosystem: Host-associated > Plants > Roots > Rhizosphere > Soil | place: USA: Michigan... | reverse complement strand
GTTGCTGCCAATGTACTGCAAACAGGTGATGCAATGCCGGAATGGATTCCTATTTCGTGTTATGCAGCAATTTCTCTGGGTACCATGAGCGGTGGATGGAAGATTGTAAAGACCATGGGTTCCAAGATTACTAAGGTGAATGCTTTCGAGGGAGTAGCAGCAGAAACAGCCGGTGCGGTGACACTTGGTTTAACGGAGCATTTTGGTATTCCGGTATCTACGACACACACCATCACAGGATCTATTGTTGGTGTGGGATTACTGAAAAGGGTATCAGCAGTAAGGTGGGGTGTAACGGTGAACCTGCTTTGGGCATGGGTTTTAACGATCCCCGTTTCGGCTACTCTAGCAGCAGTCATCTTCAGCCTGATACATTTGATTTTCTCTTAGTATTTGAATAAAGAATTTACCACAGATGCCGGAACTGGATTTCCGGCATTTTTTTTTAAAAAAGGATTTGGATTTAGAAGGCTATTGTATAACTTATTCTAGCCCCGGTAGCTTTTGGCTGCTCCCACTTTGGTCCTTCTTTGATCAGACGTATAGCTTCATCGGCATATTCTTTTACTGCACCTTTCTCTACTTTAATATCTGAAGGGCTACCTTCAGCATCAATCATAAAGCTAAGCTCTACAAACTTGCCGGCACTACCTTCCTGCGCGAGTTTATTATGATCAGAAATATAGCTGTTGAGATTGGCCCATCCTCCTACCGGAGCTGCAGCTGCGGGCAGAACTGAAGCTATTCTCGCAGTTGCTTTACTGGCAGCCACCTGACTTTCTATGGCTGCAGTATCCTGTTTCATCGCCTGAATATCAGCAGAGGTCACCGCAGCCTGTACAGGCTGATTTTCCGCTTGTCTTCTGGGACTAATCTGGCCAACGCCTACAGGGTTTATCTTTGCTTCCGGAGTGGCAGTAGCTACAGGAATGTTTATGGCTGAATCTACAGCAGCCACTGTAGGTGCAATATTTACTTCGATATTTTTGGGGCGATTTTTAATTTTCGTTAGTTCCTCCTGCCGTCCCTGCTCACGCATAAAGAAGATGATGCTGACAGAGATAAACATCACTGCGGCAGCGGCGGCAATGCTAAGGCGCTGCCAGGTATATACGCTTTCTTTTTTTACGACCTGTTGCTGACCTATACGTTCATAGAGTTGCTTTTGCAGCAGCGATACATTTTGCGAGGCTCGCTTAGGCGATTCAGCCAATCCGGCAAGTGCCTGCGCAACAAACGGATCTTCAAGCGCCTGCTTTTCTATCCGGTGCATAGCTTTGCTGTCAAGCTTACCATCCAGGTAATCTTCCAGTAATTCTATATCTAACCAATCGTTATTCACTGCTGTTTTTCTCTATACAATTTTTTAAGTTACGCTTTCCGTTTTGAATATAACTCTTTACTTTGAGCATTTCATAACCCGTGATATCGGCAACTTCCTTATAACATTTTTCCTGCAGATAAAATAGGTCTACACTAATTTTCTGCTCTTCAGGAAGCGTATCCATGCATTTCTCCATAATGGTTAGCTGCGTCTCTTTTGTATCTTCGATATCAAGATGCACAAAATCGGCATTTTCCACAAATACATCTTCGATAGATACTGTATCCTGTTTTGCCAGCTTACGAAGTGCCATCAGACAATGGTTCCTGGTGAGCACATGTAACCAGCTTTTAAAGTTTTTCACTTCATGCAGACGCAGCTTCAGCACCAGTTCCTCAAAGATCTGCATCACAGCATCTTTACTGGTCTCCTCATCTTTGAAATAGGAAAGGCATACCCCATAGACCAGGGGCATATACCTGCTATACAAGACCCCAAGCAGCTCCAGGCTCCCTGTACTTTTGTACTGAGCAAGAAGCACCGCATCATCCTGGTCCTTCATTCCGGCTGTATTCTTTATAAACTTCAAAGTATAGATGGAGGAAAATTCTTTTCAAGTATAAAAATATTTTTTGACTCATTTGCGTAAATTCTGAAAGTTCGTACAAATGGCCAGAGATTTGCTTACTATTGGATATATTAACTATCAGGAATGAATCATATAAAATCTCTGGCTATTACTTTATCTGCCATCATCATAATGAGTTACAATGTTCAGGGCCAGTCGAAATTAGGCGACCTGATCAAAAAGGTAACTACTACAAAAAAAGAGCCGGGAAAAACTACGACAACTACTACTACGACCACTACAACCGCAGCTAAACCTACCACATCAGAAATTGGAACGGGGATCAAGGAAGCGCTGGAAGTAGGAATATCCCGCGGAGCGGATCTGCTCTCTGCAAAAGATGGATACCTGGACAACATGGCTGTAAAGATTCTGTTCCCACCAGAAGCGCAAAAAGTTGAAAAAACACTGCGCAGCCTGGGACTCGGTTCACTGGCAGACAACGTGATTACCAGCTTAAACCGCGCAGCAGAAGATGCGGCGAAGGAAGCCAAACCTATCTTTGTATCAGCGATTAAACAAATGACGGTGACAGACGCGACCAACATCCTCCTGGGCAAACAGAATTCTGCTACGGAATATTTCAAAAAAGCCACTACAGCGCAGCTGATGGAGAAATTTAAGCCTGTGATTGCTTCAAGCCTGGATAAAGTTGGCGCTACAAAATATTGGAGCACTGCAACCGGACAATACAACAAACTGCCAATGGTAGCCGCAGTAAATACCGATCTTTCTGGCTATGCGACACAAAAAGCTATTGATGGAATGTTTATTCAGGTAGCCCAGGAAGAATTGACGATCAGGAATAACATTGGAGCGCGCTCCTCTACTTTACTGCAAAAGGTGTTTGGTTATGCTGATCAATTAAAATAGCCAAAAAAACAATTACTCATAAAAAAAAGCTACTTTTATAGAGAACAATTACGAATAACATACAAGTATATTGGATTTTAAAGATTTTAATTTTGACCCCGATCTTTTAGAGGGTTTATTAGCGATGGGTTTCAGAAATGCAACTCCGATACAACAGGAAGCAATTCCACTCATCCTTGCGAAAAAAGACTTAATAGCGTGTGCTCAAACTGGTACAGGTAAAACAGGAGCCTATCTGCTGCCGGTCATGAATATGATCAGCCATACAGAGAACCGCCATAATAATACGCTTATTCTTGCCCCTACACGTGAGCTTGCCCAACAGATAGATCTACAGGTTGAGGCCTTGTCGTATTTCACCAATATCAGTTCATTGACTGTTTATGGTGGTGGTGACGGCATTGCATATGAACAACAGAAACGCAGTATGCGTGAAGGTGTAGATATTATTATCGCCACACCAGGCAGGCTCATCTCGCACCTTTCTTCGGGCCTTCTGAAGCTGGATCAGCTACAGCACCTGATACTGGATGAGGCAGACAGGATGTTGGATATGGGTTTTTATGATGATATCATGCGTATTGTGAGCTTTCTTCCTGAAAAACGGCAGACGGTACTTTTTTCATCGACTATGCCTCCAAAAATCAGGAAACTCGCGGGCAACTTGCTTCACAATCCTGAACAGATCAGCATTGCGATTTCAAAACCCGCAGCGGGAATCAACCAGCAGGCTTATCTGGTACATGATGCGCAAAAGGTAAAGCTGCTGACGGAACTGATGAAAAACGTGGAATACCCAAGTATCCTCATTTTTGCTTCTACAAAGGATAAAGTTAAAAACCTGGGAAAGGTTTTTCGCGGATTGGGTTTCAAAGCCCAGGCCTTTCACTCTGATCTGGACCAGAAGGAACGTGAGGCGATCCTGTCAGAGTTTAAGAATAAGCGCGTACCGGTGCTGATCGGAACAGATGTATTATCCAGGGGTATCGATGTGGAAGGTATTACGCTGGTCATCAACTTTGATGTGCCACATGATCCCGAAGATTATATCCATAGGATAGGGCGTACTGCCAGAGCTGCAACAACTGGAACAGCGATTACTTTAGTGAATGATAAAGACAAACGTAAGTTTGCCAACATAGAAAAACTGATCGACAAAACCATCACCAGAATGCCTTTGCCGGAACATCTTGGCGAAGCACCTGCAGAGGGAGAAATTCCATCTACCGGCGACCGCAAGCCACAACAAAGAAAGCCTCAGCGCAAATTCTGGAAGAAGAAACCCAAGACTGCCGGCAGCGCGCCGAAGTCTGAATAACACTGAACAGGAGTAACAAATTTGCTCCTGTTTTTTTATCTTTACTGTTATGCAAAACCTACCTCCATTAGCAGAACGTATGCGTCCGCACAATCTGGATGAGTATGTTGGCCAGAAACACCTGGTAGGGCCAGACGCGGTTTTGCGCAAGGCCATACAAAGCGGTCAGCTGCCATCTATGATCTTCTGGGGTCCTCCGGGAGTCGGTAAAACTACTTTGGCTTATATTATATCAGAGGCCTTAGACCGCCCATTTTTTAATTTAAGCGCCATTAATTCCGGCGTAAAAGATATTCGTGAAGTAATTGATAAGGCAGCATTGCTGAAAGATAGCCTGATGGGTTTACCTATTCTGTTTATTGATGAGATCCACCGTTTCAGCAAATCACAGCAGGATAGCCTGCTGGGTGCTGTGGAGCGAGGTTTGGTAACGCTGATCGGTGCCACTACAGAAAATCCTTCCTTTGAGGTGATCTCCGCTCTCCTCTCCCGTTGTCAGGTATATATCCTGAAATCATTGGATGAAGCTGAACTTTCTGGTCTGCTGCAAACGGCAATACGGGAAGACGTGATACTGAAAGAAAAACAGATCAGCATCAAGGAGCACGAAGCACTGATCCGTTTATCCGGAGGTGATGCCAGGAAATTATTGAATGTACTGGAAATTGCCATAAACGGAATAGGTGGCAAGAGCATTGTACTGACAAACGAGAATGTACTGGAACATGCACAGCAGAATCTGGCTCTATATGACAAAGCCGGTGAACAGCATTATGATATTATTTCTGCCTTTATCAAATCCATCAGGGGCAGCGATCCCAATGCCGCAGTATACTGGCTGGCCAGAATGATTGAAGGCGGTGAAGATCCGTTGTTTATCGCACGCCGCTTGCTCATACTTGCCTCCGAAGATATCGGCAATGCCAACCCTAATGCATTGCTGCTGGCCAACAATTGCTTTCAGGCAGTAAATGTAATTGGTTACCCTGAAGCAAGGATTATTCTTTCGCAGGCCGTTACCTATATGGCTTCTTCAGTAAAGAGCAATGCCTCCTACGAAGCAATCAACCATGCACAGCAACTGGTGAAACAGACCGGAAACCTGCCTGTGCCGCTGCATATCAGGAATGCCCCGACCAAACTGATGAAGAACATTGGTTACGGAAAGGACTATAAATATTCACATGGTTATGAAGGGAATTTTGCTGCTCAGGAATATCTGCCCGACCTGATCAGTGGCACCAAACTCTATGATCCGGGGAAAAATCCTGCGGAAGATAAACTGCGGGAAAAACTGAGGCAGAACTGGAAAGACAAATATAATTACTAAGTATGTTCTCGACCTTTTTACGACACCAGTGGACTGCTTTCTGGCGATCCAGAAATAAAGGGGCAACTATTGCTGCGCAGGTGATTATGGGCATTTTTGCCTTATATCTGCTGGGGGTATGTTTTCTGGTGGGTTTCGTAATGGAAGACCTTATCTATAAATTCATGCCCGATAAGGATGTATTTATGGTATTCAATGGGATGATGCTGTATTACTTTGCTGTAGATTTTATTGCGAGACTACAGATACAGGAATTACCTACATTATCAATTGTACCTTATCTGCACCTGAATATCCCAAAAAGGAAACTGGTCAGCTTCCTGCAGTTTCGCTCTATGCTGTCGGTACTCAATATCTTTCCGCTGATTATCTTTTTTCCTTTCTGCTTCCGCAACTTATGGCCTGAATATGGAGGCTTTGCCTGTACTACTTATCTGGTTGTAATTTTTTCACTGGTGATCTTTAATAATTATGCTGCCCTTTATTTTAAAAGGGTTTCTGCAGAAAACATAAAGATAGTCATCCCGGCAATTCTGGTTGTAGCTGCGCTGGCAGGACTTGAATACCTGCAGCTGTTTTCCATTGCCTCGTTTTCAGATATGCTGTTTAGCTATATTGCCGATTATCCACCTGTTGGGCTGATCTTTCCGGTTTTAGCAGTCGTTATTTTTCTGCTCAACGACAGGTATCTGAAGAATAACCTTTATGTAGAAGACCTGACTGCAGGTGAAGAGAAGAAATCAAGCACAGACTATCCTTTTCTTGATCGCTTTGGTGCAGCAGGAACCTTAGCCGCCCTGGAGATCAAACTTATCCTGCGCAACAGACGCCCGAAGGCCACAGTAACCAAGGCTTTACTATTGCTTTTCTATGGTTTTCTGTTTTACAACAGGAAGGTTCTGGAAAACAACGACTTTGCAAAGATGCTGTTCGCAGCAGTGTTTATGACAGGAAATACCATTCTGATATACGGACAATTTATGTTTGGCTGGCAGGCTGCAGAGTTTGACGGCATGCTGGCCAATAAGGTAAACATAAGAGATTTTTTCCGCGCGAAATTTATCCTTCTCACCATATCAGCATCTTTGTTAACGGTGCTCACTACTTTTTACAGCTTTCTCAGCTGGAAAATACTGGCGGTACATTTTGCTGCTTATCTCTACAACATTGGCGTGAGCAACATTCTTGTTTTATACTTTGCCACGAGAAATTATAAATATATTGATATCAGCAAGGGTGCAAAGTTCAGCTGGGAAGGTGTCAGTGCTTCCACGATGTTGCTTTCGCTGCCAGTGCTTTTATCACCGTATATCATTTATTTTCCACTCTCAATCATCAACCCATACATTGGCCTGATTGGAATTGCTATTCCTGGTATCGCCGGGCTGTTCAGCCGCAGCTACTGGATTAATTTTCTGGTGCGGGAATTTGAGAAAAGAAAGCATAAAATCGCCGCAGGCTTCAGAGAAAGATCATGATTATAGAAATAAACAAGCTTACCAAAACATATGCCGGCCGCAAGGTGACGGACATAGAAAAGCTGACCATCAATACTGGTGAAACAGTTGGAGTAATCGGCAATAATGGCGCAGGAAAGACTACTTTGTTCAGGATGCTCCTTGACCTGATCAGGCCGGACTCGGGAGAAATTGTATCTAAGGGCGTTAATGTAGCAGAGAATGACCAGTGGAAAAACTATACGGCATCGTACCTTGATGAAGGCTATTTAATCGATTACTTAACTCCTGAGGAATATTTCATATTCATTGGCGGGTTGCAGAAGATGAGCGTTAGACAAGTTATGGATTACCTTCAATCCTATGAAGAATTTTTTAATGGTGAAATCCTGGACAGGGGCAAATACATCAGGGATTTCTCGAAAGGGAATCAGAACAAGATAGGTATCACCGCAGCGCTGATGCAGCAACCGGAACTGCTGGTACTGGATGAGCCTTTCGCTAATCTTGATCCTACAACTCAAATCAGGCTGAAAGCACATCTGAAATCATTGAAATCCGGCAATCTGACTACAATGATTTCCAGTCATGACCTCAATCACGTTACTGATGTATGCGACAGGATCATCCTTTTTGAAAAGGGGCAGGTGATCAAGGATATCTACACCAATGAAAATACACTGGAAGAGCTGGAAGCATATTTTTCGCAATAATGTACAGAATTGTAGTCATCCGCAAAAGGGAGCATGACAATTGGACAGGAAATGAAATGTAATATACTTGTCTTTATCTAATAAATTCAACAAAACTTTAAGTTGGCATTACCTTTGTTTTAGAGCTATTGATTAACAAAAAGATTATGAATATGACTACTTCAAGATTTAAAATAGCAACATTCAGTATAGCTTTAGCAATAACTGCAATGGGATTTCAAGGCTGCGACAGTTTAACAAAAACTCAAAAAGGAGCTGGTATTGGAGCTGCTGCAGGTGGTGTACTGGGTGCTATTATTGGAAAAAAAGCCGGTAATACTGCTGTTGGAGCAATTATCGGTGGAGCAGTTGGTGGTACAGCTGGTGGATTTATCGGTAAACGTATGGATAAACAAGCTGCCGAAATTCAGAATACAATCCCTAATGCAGAGGTAGTACGTGAAGGTGAAGGGATTATTGTAAAATTTGACAGTGGTATTCTGTTTGACTTTGACAGTGCGAACTTAAAAGCACAGGCTAAGGACAACGTAAAATCTTTGGCTAATTCAATCAATGAATATCCAAACACAGAAATCAGGGTGATTGGTCATACAGACAATAAGGGAGCAGAAAATTACAACCTGAGCTTATCAGAGAAAAGAGCTGCGGCAGTAAAAGCCTATGCTGTTGCACAAGGTGTACCTGCATCACGTTTGAGTACATTGGGCAAAGGTTTCTCAGAGCCTATCGCAGACAATACTACTGAAGCAGGAAGAGCTGCCAACCGTAGGGTTGAAGTGGTGATTACTGCAAATGAGCAACTGAAAAAAGAAGCTGCTGCACAGGCAAACTAATCTATCTGTCAGCCATGAAATAGAAAAACCCGGGCGAGATTATTCTTCCGGGTTTTTTGTTGATATACGGTTTTATTCGTAGATGTCTTCGAAATAAGAGATGGCAAGAGACTTTAATAGTAGTTCCTGTTCCATCATTGCGAATGAGGGAACGGGTTTTACTAATTTCCAGTGCGGCCATCCATCCTGGTCTAGTCCTTCCAGCTCATAAAAGCCCATCTCGCTCAGCAAACGGCAGGTTGCAATATGCATTAATTCTTCTTTCTGACGCTTACTGTACTTGCCCGGCCCCTTGCCTAATTCCTGAACACCTATCAAAAATAACATAACCTTCAGATCAGGTAGATCTGAGTCGAATTCCTGAGCAATCTTTTGCTGCAGAACTTTCCATTTTGCGTTTATTTCTGCTGGCTTCATATGCAAAGATAAAATTAATAGGAAGGTTTATGACAATATAATTAATACTTAAGTTTTGAGATTTGTTACTTTTAAGCCATAAAACTAAACGCATGAGTACAATAATATCAACAGGGCTTTTGGCCTACGGCATGTCCGGCAAATTATTTCAGGGTCCTTTTATAGAAGCACACCCAGGCTTCAAACTATATGCTGTGACCGAACGCAATGAAAAGAAAGCGGAGAAAGACTTTCCGGGTATCATCAGTTATGACAGTATTGACGAGCTGATTGCTGATGAGAATATTGACCTCGTAGTAGTTAATACGCCCAATTTCCTGCATTATGAACATTCAAAAAAAGCCCTGGAGGCTGGAAAGCATATCCTTGTTGAAAAACCCTTTGCAGCAAATACCGCAGAAGCCAATGAGATATTTGAACTGGCAGACAAACTTGGGAAAAAGGTATTCGTTTTCCAAAGCCGCAGATGGGATAGTGATTTTAACTCAGTAAAAGATATTGTTGAAAGCGGTAAGTTGGGTAAGTTATCTGAAGTACATTTCAGATACGACCGCTACAAAGCAGGGATAGGTGTGAAAAGCTTTAAAGAAGAGCTTGTAGCTGCTACCGGACTTCAGTATGATCTTGGTCCTCATTTGCTGGATCAGGTGATTAGCCTGTTTGGCAAGCCGGATTCTTTTCACAAAATTCTTGGAAAAAACAGGGCAGGAACTAAAGTGGACGACTACTTTTCTATCCACCTGAGTTATCCCAACAGCGTAAATGTATTTGTACACGCCAGCATGCTGGTAGTAGATGCACTGCCTTCATTTGTGCTGCATGGTGAAAAAGGAAGCTTTATCAAAGAACGTGCTGACATCCAGGAGGAGCAGCTACTAAAAGGTATTAAGCCAGGTGAGCCTGGTTTTGGAGTAGAACCAAGAGGAAAGGAAGGACGATTAACTCTGATTGATCAAAATGCTGAAAAGACTCAGGAACTGATCACGGCTGACAGTGCAACTTATCTTTCCCTTTTTGAGGATGTATATCAATCAATTGTTAACGGCACGGAATTTCCTGTTACCCGCGAACAGGTGTTGACACAACTTGAGATATTACAGGCATAATTAGCCCTCTTGTATAAATAAGCATCAGCAGCGGTTGTGTCGCTGCTGATGCTCTGATTAAAGACTTCCTAAGAGTGCTTCAATAAACTTTTCGGGTACTTCCATATGTGGGATATGCCCGCATCCCTCAAACTCTATTAGCCTGGCTTTAGGAATACGAGCTGCAGTTTGTTTTCCGAGGTTTTTATACTGCCCGTGAAGAGCCTGCTGTTCTGGACTAAGTAATCCTTTACCTACAATAGTTTTGTCCTCTTTACCAATAAAAAGAACAGTGGGAACACTGATGTTAGGAAATTCATGTAACACAGGCTGTTCATAGATCATGCTAAAGGTCATTGCAGCAACTTTGGCATATCGTGGAAAGTCCGCACTGCCAGTAACTCCTGCACCTATCCTCACGAGTTCATCATACTCAGGCTTCCATGAGGTAAAGTAAGAAGTCTGATAGTATTTTTTGACACTTTCAGCAGTGGCTTTCAATTCGGTTTTATATTGTTCCTCCGTGGTTATATAAGGTACAAACTGCCGGTAATCTTCCAAACCTATAGGATTTTCAAGCAATAGCTTTTCTGTAAGCTGAGGGTACATGAGGGCAAATCTTGTGGCCAGCATCCCTCCCATAGAATGACCAAGAATATTTGCCTTTTGAATACCAAGGGTATCTAACAAGGTTTTATTCCAGCGGGCCAGCTGATGAAAGCTGTAATGGATATATGCTTTGGAAGATTTACCAAATCCGATCTGATCGGGAACTATTACCCTGAAGCCTTTTCCTGTTAAAGCTTTGATTACGTTTGTCCAGTAATATCCACCGAAATTTTTACCATGAAAAAGCACTACTGTCCTGCCATTTGCATTTTGCGCAGGTAATATATCCATATAGGCCATGCGTATGTCCTGCCCCTCGGTATGGATGGGAAGAAATTTTACAGGGTATGGATATCTGACATTCTCAAGGGTAACCGACAGGGTATCCATTTTTTGAGAAAATGCAGGTACTGAGATACAAATTAACAGCAAGAATGATAGTAGGATGCTTCTGAACATATGGTTTATTTTATTCTCTTCAAACAGGCATAGGTGGCTTAAAGTTTTATTGTTTAAGCGTGAAGGGAATATTTACACCGAATGTAATGTTCCGGCCCATATTATAAATACCCAGTGTTGGATCCTCATCGCTCAGTCTTCCTGGTTTAAATCGGCTCAAATGATCATAATAAGCTTTGTTCAGCAGGTTTTTACCCGCAGCGTACACAGTAATCACCTGATTTTTGCTCAGCTTCAGCGTGGTTCCGATAGCGGCATTTAACAGGGTATAACCAGAAGTAGGTTGTTCAAAACTATCAATCTTACTTTGTCTCCAGAAGTTATCAATCCCAACAGAAATATACGAGTGTGAAGTTCCCGCGATCTTTGGTTCAAAACGTAGTTCATTACGCAAGGTAGCTGCCGGGGTAAATGGAAGTGATTCCTTTGTTGTGCGGTTAGTTGCCCTGGTGTACGAGAAACTATTCTCGAAGTGTATCAGGCTCACCGGATGCAGGGTCAGGCTGGCTTCTATTCCGCGCAGAAATGCATCGTCCTGCACAAAGTTGTAAACGGGAAAATCCCTTCCATCTACATCAATGTTTTGTCCGCTGGTACTGTAGTAGATATAGTTATTAATGATATTTGCAAAGGCACCTACACTGGTACTGATGTATTGATTCTGATAGTCAAAAGATGCATCAGCCTGGTAACTTTGCTCAGGTTTGAGATCTGGATTACCTACTTCATAGCGGAATGCTCCTTCATGTACTCCATTGGCAGAAAGCTCTGCAATGTTTGGAGCCCTGAACGCACTTCCTGCATTGGCTTTGAAACTAAAGGCATCATTAAATTCATGCGTATAACCCAAAGCTCCGGTAACATGTGAGAATTTGTTGTTAAAAGCACTGAACTGAGAATCGCCATCAAAAGCTTTACCCGTCATTTTTCTCCAGTCGAAGCGTATACCGGCGTTAAAAGTATCATTGTCCCAGGTTTTTTTCACATATGCGAAACCACCAAAGGCCTGGGAGTCGTAATCTGGGATCAGCTGTTCTGCGCCAGTAGTATTTACGCTATGCATAAACTCACCCGAAGCACCCAGGACAGGAGCCCATCCGTTGAAGTCCTTAAATGAATATTTGAGATCGTAGCTGTAGGTATGGCTGTTGAGAAACAAGGCAAGCCCATCGTTTCCGGCACCTTCCAGCTCCCTTCGTAAGTTATGCTGATAACCCAATGTCGCTTTTAAGCTTCCTTCTCCCAAAAGTATATTACTATTGAGTGCGATTTTGTAGTGGCGGACATCCTGTTTTGAATAAGCTAAAGTCCTGTCTTTGTTCTGTGCATCAGAAAAGGTATTTCCTTCGTCATCGACCAACTGACCTGCATCATTTCTTACCGGTTCATAGAAACCTATATTAGTGCGGAAACTGGAAGCGTCCAGATGCGCATAACCCCATTTTTTATTGAGGCCGATCTGACCTTCAAAGTTTGTTTCATTAAATCCTGAATTTGGAACATATTCAGTAGGAGTTTTATAGGAGTATGCATTTTTATAGGTTCCACGGACTTTATAAACGAAGCCATTCTCATTGCCCTGCAGCATAAGTGAATTTCCTGTTAGTCCGTTATTGGTTGCATAGTTAGTAAGAAACTCACCCCTTAAGGTACCATCTGGTGCAGGCAGGCCATCAAGTATATTGATCACCCCACCCAGGGCGTCAGAACCATACATTAAGCTGGCAGGGCCTTTAAGTACCTCTACATGGTCGGCACTATACTGATCGATCTCAATGCCGTGCTCATCACCCCATTGTTGCCCCTGCTGTTTTACACCATCGCTTACTGTAACCACACGGTTATAGCTTAAACCACGGATTACCGGTTTTGAAATACCCGGCCCAGTTGTTACCTGGGCAACACCCGGAACGCGGGAGATTGCATCAATTAAGTTTGTTGAAGGATGGTATAACAGATCGGCTTTGCTTACTGCTGATACTGAAGTGCTGTTCTTGCGGTTATCGGAGCTTGAAGCAGAGCCTGTAATCACGACTTCGCGGCCCTCAATCACGCTGGCCTGTAAGGCAAAGCTGAGCTCGCCTGCTTTGGCAAGATCTACAGTCTGTGTGATGGTCTTGTAACCAATATAGCTAACCTGAACCAGAAAACGTCCGCGTGCAGGAATATTTTTAATTACAAATTCACCATTCTGATCAGTTATTGCCGAACTGCGCAGATCCGGTATAGATATGGCAGCACCCGGTAAAGGTACCTGTGTTTGGGCATCTGTAATTTTGCCACTGAATTCAGTCTGTGCGGCAGCAGATGTAATATTAGAAGTAATAGCGGAAAGTAGAACTGCTAAAAATAGAAGTATCTTGTTCATAAGATTATAATTTTCGCCAATGGCCCGCAATGCTGTTAACTTCTTAAAGCAATTGCAAAATCCTATTAGCACATGATTTCATTTGTGTATTAGTTACTGAAAGACAGATAGCTGTCCATCAGACACCTGTGTACTAATTGACACAGGCCTTTAGAATTTCTGGGTTTGAAATCAGGCAACTGGAGGGCCGCGGAGAGAAGTACCTATCAGCTCAGTATAACTTGCCTGAAGCAAAACATATGTTTTGATCATAGCAACGCTGTGAGACTTCATCTCAAAGGAATGGGTAACTGTAAGATAATCTTTTTCGAAATGGGCAGAACAAACCAGACAGTTATGAGTCTGATTACCAATATGCGCCCTGTGCATACACATCTTAGCATATTTCACACAGCCGGTCTGCTCCTCTTCATGGTGGTGAAGAGTACTCCATGGGGTTAATGCGATGGCAAATACCAAAAGCATTAAAACCGCAAAGGCCCGGTGAATATGTAAGCGTTTCTTTTTCAATTGATCTGTAAAAGTAAACAAATAAGGCTTAAACGTGTAATTACAAAGTAACAAAGCGTTTATAAAACTTCAAAAAGTATGAATACCCTGTAATCATGCACTTATGGCATAGTAACTGTACGTATTTTAGGGGAAATTCTTTTAAAAACACGAATCACATGGCAACAGCACAGCAAATAAAAACAGGCTATATCGATTACGTTCTTTCACATGATGAGCAGCCTAAATCTGTTTACAGTTTTGTGAAAAAGCTGAAGATCACAGAATCTGAATTTTACCAGTTTTATGCCTCTTTTGAAAGCATTGAGAAGCTCATCTGGGCAGACCTCACCGTTGATACTATTGATACGATACAGCAGCAGGAAGTATGGGCGCAGTACTCATCACGGGACAGGGTGCTTTCATTCTTTTACAGCTATGTAGAGGTGCTCAAAAAGCAACGTAGCTTTATTGTGTATAGCCTGAAAAAGCATGGAGCTAAGTTCGCTACGCCTCCCGTATTATCTGGAGTAAAACCCATATTTGAAAACTTTGCTGAAGAACTGATAAATGAGGGAGTGGAAAGTGGAGAGCTGGCCGACCGTAAGTTCCTGACCAAAAGATATAAAGATGCCCTTTGGATACAATATGCCTTTATAGTAAACTTTTGGGTAAATGATGACAGTACCGGTTTTGAGAAAACCGATGAAGCTATAGAAAAAGGGATCAACGTTACCTTCGACCTGTTTCAGCGCTCGCCGCTGGACAACCTTTTTGAGTACGGAAAATTTCTCTCAAGAAACAGCAGGTTTACAGAAAAAATGAAAAAATAATCATGGACGAACAGAACAGTATCCCTGTCACCAAAGTTGAGCGGTCTGCCAAATTTGTAAAAACTGGTTTTCAGATTGGCGGAAACTATATCAAACATTATTCTAAAAAGCTGTTTAACCCTGAATTGGGCAGGGATGAGCTAAACGAGGATAACGCTACTGACATTTACAAATCATTAAGTGAACTGAAAGGAAGTGCTTTGAAGATTGCGCAGATGCTCAGTATGGATAAGAATATCCTTCCCAAATCTTACGTTGATAAGTTCACGCAATCGCAATATAATGCTCCTCCACTATCAGGACCACTGATAGTACGGACTTTTACCAAAAACTTTGGTAAAACGCCTGAAGTGATCTATGATAAATTTAATATCGTTTCATCCAATGCAGCTTCTATAGGACAGGTGCATCAGGCAGAACTGAATGGCAGGAAACTAGCCGTAAAGATTCAGTATCCCGGTGTGGGCGACAGCATCTCCTCAGACCTGAAACTGGTAAAACCTTTTGCCTTCCGTTTACTGGGTATGAGCGAAAAGGAACTGAATATCTATATCAAGGAAGTGGAGGAAAGACTTCTGGAGGAAACAGACTACGAACTGGAAGTGCGCCGTTCCATAGAAATCACAGAAGCGTGTAAGGTGATCGACAACATCGTTTTTCCAACATATTACCCTGAACTATCAGGCAAGCGGATCATTACAATGGACTGGATTGAAGGTCTTCATCTCAAAGAATTTCTGCAAAAAAATCCCTCTCAGGAGTTGCGCAATAAAATTGGGCAGGCATTATGGGACTTCTATAATTTCCAGCAGCATGAACTGAGAGCGGTACACGCTGACCCTCATCCGGGTAATTTTATGATCACCCCCGATGAGAAACTGGGAGTAATCGATTTTGGCTGTATAAAGGAAATGCCGGATGATTTTTATGTGCCATTCTTTTCACTTATTTCCTCGGACGTAGTAAAGGATAAAGAAAAGACCATTTCAGCTTTCAGGAAACTGGAGATGATACACACCGATGATACACCGGCGCAGATAGAATTTTATTATAAGGCCTACCTGGAAATGATTCAGCTTTTTGCCAGGCCATACCTTAGTGCTACGTTTGACTTTAGTGAGCCTGAGTTTTTTGCTCAATTGTACGCGTTTGGTGAAAAAATTGCT
>Ga0157373_10001886_pt1 | contig 15903 bp, 15 predicted proteins | sample C65metaG_FD_113460 | JGI IMG/M metagenome (GOLD analysis project Ga0157373, IMG submission 113460) | Corn rhizosphere microbial communities from Kellogg Biological Station, Michigan, USA - C6-5 metaG | ecosystem: Host-associated > Plants > Roots > Rhizosphere > Soil | place: USA: Michigan... | reverse complement strand
GAACGGGTTGGTCAGGTTGAACTTGATCTTGCCGAGCGCGCTCTTGGGCCCCGCCTTCTGGATCAGCCCGCCGTCGTCGCCCAGCACATAGTCGTTCTTGACGAGGTAGGCCTTGTCCTTGGTCGCCCGGGGCAGGATCTCGTCGCGGGCGATGTTCTCCGGCACGGTCCACGGCGGGTTGAAGATGACGGAGTCCATCACGTCGGCGAACATCGGGGTCGGGTCGTGCGGGCGGCCGTCGATGATCTTCATCGACAGCGGCTTGCCCCCATCGCGATAGACGTCGAGCCAGAAGGCCGGGACGTTCACCTCGATCCGGTAGCTGGGCAGGTTGGCCGGCAGCCACCGCTCGCGCTCCAGATTGGCCTGAAGCGTCTTGATGCGCTCGCCGACCGGCGTGTTCAGCGCCGCCAGCGTCGTCTTGTCGAGCACGCCCGTCTCAGGCTGGCCGAGCCTCGCCTGCTCGGACTTCAGGAAGTCGGACAGGGTGCGGTCGAACACCGACGGATCACCCTCCGGCATCGGGCCGGGATATTCGACGCCCAGCCGCTCACGCAGCGCCAGCACCCGATGGCCCTTCGAGCCGACCTTCAGCGTCGGCCCAGCCTCCAGCGTCTTCCAGCCGCCGGTCATCTCGATCTCGCGGTAGCGGGCCAGCGCGGCGCGCAGCTGCTCATAGGTCTGCTGCCGGGGCGCGAGGCTGGCGAGCCAGCGCTTGACCTTGTTCTTGTGGACCGCCTGCTGGAAGGACGCGGCCGCATCGAACGGCTCGGGCTGCAGGTGCCAGTCGGGCAGGAACTTCGCCGTCATCCGCACCCCGTGCAGCGCGCCGGCGTAGTCGATGATGGCGCGCGACAGGTCGCTGTCGCTGGACTGCTCATCGACCGGATAAGCCGGCAACCCATGCGAAGGCGCCTGCGCCAGCGCCGCCAGGATCGCCGCCCGATCAGCCCGGTTCAGCGGCTTCTGGACCGCCGCCGTCGAGGCGCTGCTCAGGAAGAACCCCTGCGCTGCGGCCGGCGCGGCCACCGCCAGCAGGCACGCGCCCGCCATCACCGCGATCCGCTGACTGAAACCTGACTGACTGCGCACTGAACCGGCTACTCCGCTGACTTCCAACCGCCACCCCGGACGGCCAGGACAAAGGCGCCCTGAAGGGGGCCGCCGCGGTACGCGGAGGCTATGCGCTCCAAACGGAACCGCAGGCGTGGGGGTTCCGGAGGTGGGGCGATGGGTCAGAGCTTTGGGCGTCGGCGCGGCCACGGCAGTGGGCGGGAATCGCAGTCGCGCCGCCTCAAGCTGCGTGGTCCTAATGAGTAACGTTCAAATGTAGTGTTTGAATGGCAGGGGCGGCAAATTCCCCAGTGGTGCAGCCGTCAATATTTCTCCTACGTCGTCGGCAAACCGGAGCGTCACCGGAATGCCGTCGCCGTAGATACAGGCGTTGAAGTTCAGCTTGGTCAAGCCCAGCACATCGCGCATCACCTGGGTCAGATCCGCTTCACCGCGCGTGACCTCGACCGACAACGGGTTGGGCGCTTCCCGCCCCGGATAGGTTTGCAGGTCGGGGATAAACCCGACCGTCCAGAGATAGCCCTTGTAGTTGCTGACCCTAAGGTAGGTGCCGCGCAGGACTGGACTGCGTCCAGTGCGGAACAGCTTAATTTCTTTGGATGGCTGGATACGGACGCCTACTAACTTAGTGTCAGCGCCGACCGCACTCGCGAAACCCCGCCACTCCGCCTCGTTGAAATGCTGCTTTGCATGGATAAAGAGTTCCTTGGGAGGGTGCCCATGCTTGGCGATGTAAGCTTCGACGACGAGGCTCGTGATTTCTTTCGCCTTTCCCTCGTCTAGGTGGAACTCGGTCGTCGTTGGGGAATACCAAGGGCCAACAGCGCCCTTGAAAACTACTCCATCCCCGGAGCCCAAAAACATCTGGGCGCCGCAGCAGGCATTGCCCATCGTTCCGTCAGTCTCGGTTTTTTTGAAGACGAGCCCGATATAACAAACATCTTCACGCACCCCAGCTAGCGCCCAAGGTTTTCCACCGGCTTTGAAGAACGCAGTTGTCGAAAGATTCCACGCGACGTTAGCCGGGTCTTGCAACAGACGTGGCTTTGTCGCTTTGGCGTTCACTCCTTCAGGATCGAGCGTAGATTCGCGGACGACTTGGAGCACGACATTTTGGTCAAGCAGTCGTGCCTTAAGTTGGTTGTGAAAGTCCACTTCATAGCGATACGGCTCTGCCGCTTCGTTATCCTCAGCGAATAGCGACGGCGCCTTCAGAAGGCTCTTCGCCGTTCGTGTCGAGAAGCGCTGAACGATAGCTGTTCTTTCCGCTATCGGTACGACTGATTTCGGTCGGCAGTAGCGGTGCACGTCGTCCGGAATCACAACGAACCACATGGCCGGCGTGGTTTCCTCCTCACGGAGATGCCGACGAATGGCTTGGTCGAACAGGTCGACGGTCTTAAACACGCGCTCATGACCATCAGGGATGCGCACCCTGCTCGACAGCATGGGGCCGGACACTTCGATCGCCGCGACTGGTTCGCGCGGCCACTTCGTTCTGAACGCTGCCTCAAATCCTGGATAAGCGAGATGGTGCTGCTCGGCTTTGGCAGCTGGAATGTAGTTTGTGATCTGAGCAACCCACTTTTTGTATCGCTCAATACCCTGCTTGGTTCCGATCACGCCCACCCGCATCTCGGCAGGCTTGGCGTGGTCTATCACAGGGCCAAACATGAACAGGCCATCCTTCGGATCAGGAAGCACCTGCCCGTAGCCAAAGGACAGATCTGGTTCCTCCAAGTGCTCGAGCAAGTTCGGGTCGACGTCAGTCATCGCCATCGTCCTCGAAGCCACTAGGAAAGTAGTCCTCGCCACCTTCCACCGGCGCTTCCGGAGGCGTTTCGTCCTCATCCGGCTCTTGATCATGCGCCCGCATCTTGGTCTTGATCGCAGGATCAGGGCACGAGATCGGCGAGGTGAACTGCATCGGCGAGGCATCTACGGTGGCTGATGCGAAATCGCCCATTGGCAGGGTGATCACCGAGACGTTCTCTGCAATCCAAGCGACATAAGCCAGCATCAGATTGCGCCATTGGTCATTCCACCAGTTCCGGCAAAAACCTCGTCGAAGCCTATGCATCTTCTCGACGCTATCGAGCGGCGTCTTGCCGTCCAGAGTAAAGATGATTGCCGCCTTCATAACGAAATGCGGTTTGTCATTCACCACAGGTTTGGCGATGAAGCCCAGGTGCCAGTAGACGCCGCGCTTTTCGCTGCGGCCCACCATCGCTTTGCGGCGTCGCTTGCCGAGGTGGTCCACAAAATAGGCGGTGTCTTTTTCGATCAAGTCCTTTGGAAAGAACCAAGCAACCGAGTTGTCTGCCATCTGGAAGGGTAGCAGGCCCCTTGCCTCCATAGCGTTGTTCCAGGATTGCCGCAGCAAGCTCACCAGCATCCGCCGCGCATCGGCGCGTTTAACCCCCGGCATGTCGGCGGGCGTGCCGGCTAGAAAATCCGTCAGCGGAATTTCGTACTTCTTTTGGACGCTGTGGGCCGGGAGATCTTGCTGGAGATCGATGGCCGTGCCGAACGACCCAACCAATCGAAAGTACGGGAACCAAGGCAGCTTTGATGCCGACATCGCGTCGCGGACTGCCGTCTCTGCCAGACCAATATCTAGGACCGATACTGTGTCAGGCAATGCGGTGATCGGCAGCCAGTTCGATATAAGCTGCTCCGCTTCGGGGGTGGGCTTCTGCGCCGTGGCAAAGCGCTGATCGCACCACTGCCTCACGTCGACTGGAGTGACCTTGCCTTGCGGCGTTCCGTCTCGGGCCAATACTTCAAAAAGCTTCGCTAGGGCAGGTGCCCAACCACCCGTAAAATCAATGGCAGTCTTGCGCGCAATATTCGCTTTAAACTCCGTGAAGGGAACATCATCGACCCGTACGGGGACGACGAACTTCTCCACCTTCTGGGCGCGTTCGACCATCACTGCGAGGTTGATCTCGTCCTTGACACCTTCCTTGTCCAGAGCGGCCCGGGAAACTACGAGGACGAACTTCGCTGTGTGATGCCGAATCGCGTCTTCGATGTCGTCCCAGAAAACCTCACCACCAATAAGCTTGGTGACGTCCGACCAAACCTCGTAGCCCGCGTTGGCCAGTTGCACGCCGAGCCAGAGGACAAAATCGTTCTGCTCTGGATTTGCATGGCTAATGAAAACGAGACGCCGTTCCGTCGCGGCCGTGGATTCGGAGGTGTTTGGCGATTGGGTCACAGAGCAACCTTAGCGTGATTCAGCTAGCGCCTTCCTGATTTGTTCCGACGATCGTAGAGCTTATCCTGTCCCCGCCGCCATCGAGCAGCATCTCTGGACGCGAGAGACAAATCCTCCCGACCCATCTCACCCCTCTCGCCCCTACCGCCCACCGAACTTATCCCCGCCGCCGAAACCTCGGCGACAATGGGTGGATGAGCTTCACCCTCGCCCTCTTCGCCCTCTCAGCCGCCGTTCAACGCGCTCGCGCGCATGCCTTTGCGCGCGCCTCCATCCGCGCGTGTGTGTCCTCGCATGCGCATCCCCGCGCGTGCGTTCGCCGGCCAGTGGAGACTCTCGCCCCTCTACACGCCGACCAGGCGCAGGAACTCGTCGCGGGTGCGGGCGTCGTCGCGGATGTCGCCCAGCAGGTGGCTGGTGGTCAGCGACGAGCCCGGCGTGTTGACGCCGCGCATGGTCATGCAGCTGTGCTCGGACTGGATGACGACGCCGACGCCCTTGGGTTTCAGCACCTCGTCGATGGCCTCGGCGATCTCGGCGGTGAGCTTTTCCTGGATCTGCAGGCGGCGCGCAAAGCCGTGGACCACGCGGGCGAGCTTGGAGATGCCGACCACCCGGTGCGTGGGCAGGTAGCCGACGTGGGCTTTGCCCAGGAATGGCAGCATGTGGTGCTCGCAGAAGGAGACCACGCGGATGTCCCTCAGCACCACCAGCTCGTCATAGCCGCCGACCTCGTCGAAGGTCCGCTCCAGGTACTCGCGCGGGTCGGTCGTGTAGCCGGAGAAGAGCTCGCCGTAGGATTTGGTCACCCGCTTGGGGGTTTCGACCAGGCCCTCGCGGTCGGGGTCGTCTCCGGCCCAGCGGATCAGGGTGCGGACAGCGGCTTCGGCCTCGGCCTGGGTGGGGCGATCTTGTGGCATGCAGGCCAAACGGATGTGGGCGGCCAAGGTTCAGGCTGTGGACAACTTGGAGACGCGCGCTGACAAGCCCCCGACTCGGCGGCTAGGGTCGCCGCCTCGACTTTTTATTGAAAGCTTTGCCGCCATGGCCGACGACGCCTCCTCCATCGACACCCTGAACGCGACCGCCCAGACACAGCTGCGCACCGTCATCGAGCGGATCGAGCGGCTGGAGGAAGACAAGGCCGGCGTCATGGCCGACCTGAAGGAGGTCTATGCCGAGGCCAAGGGCAACGGCTTCGACTCGAAGATCATCCGCAAGGTCGTGCGCCTGCGAAAGCAGGACAAGGCCAAGCGCATGGAGGAGGAGGCGCTGGTCGACCTCTACCTCTCGGCCATCGGCGGCCTTTGAAGCGCACGGTCCCCGACCGCAAGGCCCAGGCCAAACGCGCGGCGCTCAACGCGCTCAAGCGCGCGCGGCGGCTGGCGCAGCGGGCGGGGGTCCAGCTCTCCGACTGGGAGGGCGAGTTCCTGGGTTCGGTCGAGGAGCGGGTGAAGACCTACGGCCGCGCCTTCGGCGACCCCGAAAAGGGCGGCCCGGGCGAGGCGCTGTCGGTGCTCCAGACGGTGAAGCTCAAGGAAATCGCCGGCAAGGCGAAGGGCGCGCGCAAGCCTCTAAAACCCCGCTCGGGTAAAATTATTCGGCGGTCTTGAGCTGCGGCATATCCTCAAGCCCGCTCTCGCGGACCTTGCGGTAGAGGGTCGAGCGGCCGATGCCGAGACGGCGGGCCACCTCGCTCATGTGGCCGGCGTAGATCTCGATGGCCAGCTGGATGAGGTCGCGCTCGATGTCCTCCATTTTCCGCAGGTGCCCGCGGGCGTCGAGGATCTGGACCGGCGCGTCCTTGGGCATGGCGGCGATCAGCTGGTCGGCGCTCGGCATGGCGGGGATCGCCGGGACGGTCGGAGCGGCCGCCATTGGCGGGGCCTTCACCCCGGAAATGGCCGGGAAGTCGTGGGGCTGCAGGTACGGCGAGTCGGCCAGCACGATGGCGCGATAGACCGCGTTCTCCAGCTGGCGGACGTTGCCCGGCCAGTCGTAGCCGGTCAGGCAGGCCATGGTCTCCGGCGCGGCGCCGACGACGCGCTTTCCTTCCTCCACGTTGAAGCGGTGGATGAAGTGCTCGACCAAGGCGGGGATGTCCTCGCGGCGTTCGCGCAAGGAGGGCGCCTCGATCGGGTAGACGTTGAGGCGGTAGAAGAGGTCTTCGCGGAAGCGGCCCTCCTTCACCTCGTGGGTGAGGTCGCGGTTGGTGGCCGACAGGATGCGCACGTCGACCTTGACCGAGCGCTTGGAGCCGATCGGGTCGATCTCGCTCTCCTGCAGGGCGCGCAGCAGCTTGACCTGGATGTCGAGCGGCAGCTCGCCGACCTCGTCGAGGAACAGGGTGCCGCCGTTGGCCTCCTGGAACTTGCCGAGGTGCTTGTCGGAGGCGCCGGTGAACGAGCCCTTCTCGTGGCCGAACAGGATCGATTCCACGAGGTTGGCCGGCAGGGCGCCGCAGTTGACCGCCACGAACGGCTTTCCGGCCCGGTCGGACTCGCCGTGGATGGCGCGGGCGATGATCTCCTTGCCCACCCCGCTCTCGCCGGTGATCAGCGCGGGAATGGTCGAGGAGGCGGCGCGTTCGCCCAGCCGCTTGACCATCTGCATGGCGGGCGATGCGCCGATCAAATCCTCGAAGGTGGTGCGGTTGGAGGCGTGCTTCTTGAGGCGGTTCACCTCGCTGCGCAGCTCGCCCATCGAAAGGGCGTTGCGGATCGAGACGATGATGCGGTCGGCGCCGACCGGCTTGACGAAGAAGTCCTGGGCGCCGGCCTGCATGGCCTTGACCACGGTCTCGACCCCGCCGGTCGCGGTCAGCACGATCACCGGCTGCGAAAAGCCCCGCGCCCGCATCTCGGCCAGCGTCTCATAGCCGTCCATGCCGGGCATCTGCAGGTCGAGGATGACCACGTCCACCGGCGCCCCCGACGACAGATGCCGGATCGCCTGGTCGCCGTCCTCGGCATTGGAGACCGCGAATTCCTCGCGCTCCAGCACGCCCTGGATCAGGCGGCGTTGAGTGGGATCGTCGTCGACGACCAGGACCGTCTTGCTCATACGAATAATCGCCCATCGGTTCTGCGGGCGGTTCCGGTGAACAGCGCTCGCGAGTGACCCGATTTGGTACAGGTCGAAGGTAAAGGGGGCCCTAAGGGGAAGTGAGTCAGCCGTTAACGCGCCTGCGGCGTTGTCGCCTCAGCCAGGGAAGTCCATATCGCCGCCATGAACGCTCCCATACGCCCCGAACTCCTGCCCCAGTGGCGTCTCGACGATCTCTACGCCGGGCGCGACGATCCCCGGATCGAAGCCGACCTCAACGCGGCTGAGCGCGTGAACAACGAGCTCGTGGCGCTGAAGGGACAGTTTGTCACGGCTCGAAATGAGCCGAAGAAGCTTGGCGAGCTGCTGGATCGCGGGATCGGGCTCTACGAGCAGGCGACGAATGGCCTGTGGTCGGTGGGCGCCTACGCCTCGCTGGCGTAGTCGGTGGCGCGCGACGATCCGGCCTGGGCCAAGTTCGAAGCCGACTTCCGGACCCGCGCTGCCCAGATCGGGGCCGAGAGCCTCTTCTTCACACTCGAGCTGAACGAGCTGGAGGACGGCGAGATCGAGGCCGCGCTTTCGGCCCATGCGCCTGCGGCCCGCTGGCGGCCGTGGATGCGGCGGGTGCGGCTGAACCGGCCGCATGAGTTGTCGCCCGACTTGGAGCGCCTGCTGATCGACCGCTCTCCGGCAGTGGCCAACTGGGAACGGCTCTGGGACGAGACGCTGGCGCGGCTGACGGTGCGGGCCGGCAAGGATCTCCTGAGCCTTCCGGTGGCGCTGAATCGTCTCTCCGATCCGCAGGCCAAGGTCCGCAAGCAGGCCGCGCAAGGGCTGGCAAAGGCGCTGGAAGAACAGACGCCGGTGCTGGGGCTCGTCCTCAACACCACCGCCTTCGAGAAACAGGTGGAGGACCGCTGGCGGCGCTTCACCGATCCCGCCCAGCCGCGCCACCTCGCCAACGAGGTCGACGCCGATGCGGTCGAGGCGCTGGAGGCGGCGGTGGTCGAGAGCTACCCGCGCATCTCCCATCGTTACTACGCGCTGAAGGCGAAGGTGATGGGCCGCAAGACCCTCGACTACTGGGATCGCAACGCCCCGCTCGATACCTCGACGCCACGCATCCATCGTTGGGATGAGGCGAAGGGGCTGGTGCTGGACAGCTTTTCCGCGCTCGCGCCGAAGTTCGCCGACACGGCCAGGACCTTCTTCGCTCAGCCCTGGATCGACGCCGCGCCGCGTCCGGGCAAGCAGTCGGGCGCCTATTCGCACCCGGTCAATTCGCAGAAGCATCCCTACGTCTTCCTCAACTACATGGGGGAGCGCCGCGATGTGCTGACCTTGGCGCACGAGCTGGGCCACGCCGTCCACCAGACGCTGTGCGCGCCGCTCGGCACCCTGCTGGCCGACACGCCGCTGACGCTGGCGGAGACCGCTTCCATCTTCGGTGAAGGGCTGGTGTTCGAGCGCCTGTTGGCCGAAGCCTCGAAGGAGGAGCGGCGCGGCCTGCTGGCTGGCAAGATCGAGGACGGCATCAACACCGTCGTGCGTCAGATCGCCTTCCACCGTTTCGAGACCCGCTTCCACGCGGCGCGCCAGCAGGGAGAGCTTTCGCCCGACCAGATCGGCGCCCTTTGGTTGGAGGTGATGGCCGAGAGCCTCGGCCCGGCCATCAAGCTCAATGACGGCTATGAGCACTACTGGGCCTACGTCAGCCACTTCGTGCATTCGCCCTTCTATGTGTACGCCTACGCCTTCGGCGACCTGCTGGTGCGGGGACTGATGGAGAAACGTCGCGAGGATCCCGCCGCCTTCGCGCCGCTCTATGAAGACCTGCTCGCCGCTGGCGGCACGCGCACCTACGTCGAGGCGCTGAAGCCTTTCGGTCTCAATCCGCGCGAAAAGGCATTCTGGGCCGCCGGGTGTCGGCAGCTGGAGCGGCTGGTGGACGAGTTCGAGGAACTGGTCACCTGATGGCCGAGCGCGATCCAGAGCGGAATCGTCTTGCCGGACGCGCCGTGCGGTTCGCGCAGGTTGGCGCGGGACTGTCCGGCGCGGCGGCGACGTTCGGCGCCAACGCCCTCTTCGGCAAGGGCGATGTCGACGCCCGCAACGCCCGCGCGCTGAAGGAGGCGCTCGGCAAGCTCAAGGGGCCGCTGATGAAGGTGGCGCAGATGGTCGCCACCGTTCCCGACCTGCTGCCGCCGGAGTTTGCGCAGGAGTTGGCGCAGCTGCAGACCAACGCACCGGCCATGGGACCGGGCTTCGTTCGCCGCCGCATGGCCGCCGAGCTGGGCCCCGACTGGCAGGCGAAGTTCGGGTCGTTCGAACTGGAGCCCGCCGCCGCCGCCTCGCTCGGTCAGGTGCATCGGGCGACCTCGACGGAGGATCGCGCGCTCGCGGTCAAGCTCCAATACCCCGACATGCAGAGCGCCGTCGAAAGCGACCTTGGCCAGATGCGAGCGGCCTTGGCCATCGGCCGCCAGCTGTTCGGCAGCGTCGACACCCGCGAAATCGCGGAGGAAATCAGCGATCGCATCCGCGAGGAGCTCGACTACGGCCGCGAGGCCCGCGCGATGGCGCTCTATCGCGGTTTCTTCCAGGGCCGCGACGACATCGCCGTCCCGGAGCCGATCTTCAGCCTCTCGACCGGGCGGCTGCTGACGATGGAGTGGCTGGAGGGGCGCGGCCTGCTCGCCTTCACCGAGGCGCCGCTGGAGGTGCGCAACCGCATCGCCAAGGTGCTGTTCGAGGCCTGGTGGACGCCGCTGATCAAGCTCGGCGTCATCCACGGCGACCCGCATCTGGGCAACTACACCTTCGCGGGCGACGCCGACCGGCTGAACCTGCTGGACTTCGGCTGCATCCGCATCTTTGACCCCAGCTTTGTGGCCGGCGTGGTCGCCCTCTACCGCGCCCTCATTACCGATGATCGCGACGCTCAGTTGGCCGCGTATGAGAGCTGGGGTTTCAAGAATCTCAAGCCGGAGCTGATGGATACGCTGAACATCTGGGCCCGCTTCATCTACGGCCCGATGCTGGACGACCGCGTGCGCACCGTGGCCGACGGCGTCGCGCCCGGCATGTATGGCCGCCGCGAAGCCTTCCAGGTCAAACAGGCGCTGCAGGAGCAAGGCCCCGTCACCATCCCCAAGGCCTTCGTCTTCATGGATCGCGCCGCCATCGGCCTCGGCTCGGCCTTCCTCCACATGGGCGCGGAGTTGAATTGGCGCCGCATGTTCGAGGAGTCGCTGGAAGGCTTCTCGCAAGAGGCGCTGGCTCGCCGCCAAAGCGCGGTTCTGGCCGCCGTTGGCCTTTCGTAGCTTTCAAACAGTTGTTAGACAGGTCCCATGTCCGACGACCTGACCGAAGCCCAGACCGCCGTCATCCCCGCGGGCTTCAGCGTGCTCAACTGGACCCGCGGGTTCGGCCGCCAGATCGGGCCGCTCTACGAGAAGCACGAGCCGAAAGGCACGACGCTGGGCTTTCGCGTCGAGGAGCACCACACCAACGGCATGGCCAACTGCCATGGCGGCATGATGATGAGCTTCGCCGACATGGCCTGGGGCCGGGTGATCTCGGTGGAGCGTTCGCACTTCTGGGTCACGGTGCGCCTGACCTGCGACTTCCTCTCCGCCGCCCACCTCGGCGACTGGGTGGAGGGCGCGGGCGAGTTGCTCTCCGACGAGGACGGCGTCTTCACCGTGCGCGGCCGCATCTGGTCCGGCGAGCGACTGTTGATGACCGGTACGGGCGTCTTCAAGGCTATCGCGCCGCGCGAGCCTCGCCCGGGCGAGAAGGCGTTCAAGGAGCCGGCCCATGGCTGACGGCCAGACGCTGCCGCCCGAAATCGCCGCCCCCCTGGCCCGCTTCAACGGCGCCAAGCCACCCGCGCCCGCGTGGTTCGACTGGGCCATCGCCCAGGCGCCCGAACGCTCCACCATCGATGTGGCCGGCGCGCCCATCGAACTCCTCACCTGGGGCGATATTGGCAAACCGGGCCTGCTCTTCCTGCACGGCAACGGCGCCCACGCTGACTGGTGGAGCTTCATCGCGCCCTTCTTCGCCAAGGACTGGCGCGTGGCCGCCATCTCCTGGTCGGGGATGGGCGGCTCGGGCTGGCGCGATCGCTACAGCGCCGAGACCTTCGCTCGCGAAGTGTTCGCTGCGGTCGATGCGGCGCAGCTGGAAGCGGGCGGCGAGAAGCCGGTGCTGGTCGCCCACTCGTTCGGCGGCTTTCCGGCCATGTACTGCGCGGGCGCCTACGCCGAACGCCTGCGCGCCGCCGTGCTGGTCGATTCCAGCGTCCAGCCGCCGGAGAAGCGCTGGAACGGGCCGCCCAAGCGCTCACAGCCGAACCGTGTCTACGCCACGCTGGAAGAGGCGCTCGCACGTTTCCGCCTCGCCCCGCCGCAGCCTTGCGAGAACCTCTACATCGCCGACTTCATCGCGCGCCGTTCGCTTAAAGAGGTGGAGGGCGGCTGGACCTGGAAGTTCGATCCGTTCATGTGGCCGCACTTCGAGCGCCCCGACTTCAGCCGCATGATGCCGAACATCAAGGCGCCGGTGGCCATGGTCTGGGGCGAGCGCTCGGGCCTGATGAGCCGCGAGACGGTGGATTACATGCTGGGCCTGATGCCGAAAGATATGCCCAGGGTCATCATCCCCGACGCCGACCACCACGTCATGATCGACCAGCCGCTGGCCTTCGTGGCCGCCATCCGGGGACTGCTCGCGGGCTGGTTATAGGCTATGGGATTGCCTTCGGTTCTCGCCGAGGGGGATATGGCCAAGCGCAGATCAGCGGGTCCCGTGCTCGTCTACATGCCCGACCGTGGCGTGGGCGACCTGATGTGGCACCTGCCCACTATCCGCGCGATCGCGGCGGCGTCGCCCGAGGGCAAGGTTATCCTCGCCACCCGGCCGACCACCCGCGCGGCAGCCGTGCTGGCCGTCGAGCCCGCCGTGGAGCGGGTCTGTTACCTCGAATACCGTAAGGGCGCGCTGAAGCAGCTGCGCGAGACCGTGGATTTCTACCGCCTCTGCCGCTCGCTGCGGCCGCGCTCTGTCTGGATTCTCGAAAAGATTGGCCGTCCCGCGCAGGCGGCGTGGCTAGCCGGCGTGCCGGAACGGCAGGGCTTTGGGCTCGGCCATTCCAGCCAGGAACGATGGCTCTCGAAAGGGTCCCGGCTGCCGAAATCGATGCGGACCGCCCACCGGATCGAAAAGCTCGCCGCGTTCGAGGCGCTGCATGGTCTTACCCTAGCAAGCCGTGAGCCGGCGCTGTCCGTCGATCCGAACAAGATCGACGCCGTGCGAGCACGCTCCGCCGATAAGCCGCAGCCATGGATCGTCCTTGGCCCCGGCGCGATGGATGCAGACCGGCGTTGGCCGCTGGAGAACTTCGCCCGGCTGTCGGATGAACTGCAGCAGGCCGGGACCATCTTCTGGCTCGGCGGCGGAGCGGACGAGGAGGCGCGGTTCGCAGCGGCGATGCCGCCGACCTGCATGCTCTCCTGCGACCTGCCCCTCGACGAGGCTGCGGCGTTGATTTCGCAGGCGGCGCTGTTCGTCGGCAACGACTCCGGCCTGATGAATGTGGCGGCGTCGGTAGGCGTGCCGACCATCGGTCTCTACGGACCTTCGCAGCCGCTCAGCTATTCGAAGTGGCTGAGCGCCGTGATTTCGCCCTCAGGGACGATAGCCGACATCACCGTCGACGCGGTGCTCGGAGAAATCAGGCGCCGGACAGCGCCTGCTCGAACAGCGCGCTCGACCGGTTCCAGCTGAATTCGCCGAGCGTATGCCGCAGCGCCGTGTTGAGCCGTTCGCGAAGCGCGGCATCTCCGGCCAGCCGCACAATGTTGGCCGCCAGCGTCTCCACATCGCCGACTTGCGAGACCAGCGCCGTCTCGCCGTCGATCGCGAACTCGCGGTGGCCGAAGTTGTCCGTCACCGCGAGGGCACAGCCGGAAAACCCCGCTTCACAGGGCGCTAAGCCCCATCCTTCGTTGGCGCTCGCCGACATGAAGATGGAAGCGCGGTTGTAGAGGGCGCGCAGCTCCACATCGCTCAGATCGCGCCGGTAGGTGATCCAGTCCGGCAGCGCTGGCGGCTCGGCGCCGCCGAATAACTCCGCGGTCAGCCCGGGGGCGGATTGCCGCGCTATCTCAAGCGCCTTTAGCCCGTCCACACCGCCCTTGTGAGAGGCCGGGTGGTAGAGCATCGCCACATGCAGCGGATCACGGTCGGCAAGCGGCGTGTCGATTCCGAACGCGTCGGGATCCAGGCCGTTGGGCACGTAGGCCGCCTCGAACCCCATCGCCTTCGCCGCCGCCTGCGCGGCGCGATTGATGACGATGCGCGCGTCCGCGCCTGCCCAGGCCGCGCGAATCTGCTCTTCCGGCCCGTAACCGAAGTCCCAGTGCTGCGAATAGAAGACCCGCCGTCCGCGATCGCGCGGCAGCTTAAGGATCGGCGCGACCGTGTTCCAGGTCGTGGCGATCACCACATCGGCATCGGGGAAATGTTCGGACGCAAGGTCCGACGACCAGACCATCCGCACGCGTGGGTCGACCTTCATCCAACCCGCCGGACTCCACTCGCCGCTCTTCGCCCACGAACGGTAGCGCCGCCAAAGCCGCAGCCGCTTCGCCAGCTTGTGCGCCGGTTCCAGTTTGACCGGATGGATGACCGTGACCTCGTGCCCGCGCGCGGCCAGGCGATTGGCCTGCTCATAGACGATGCGGGTCCCGCCGACGGGTCTTGGGCTGGCGCCGGGCTCGACGAAGACGATGCGCAAGCGGTCTCTCCGCCGCCGTGTTCATCTAGGGCTTGAGCGGCGGTGAGCCCTGACTATAGTCCGCCGCGAAATTTTCCAACGCGGAAGCACCCGATGGCGACCCACGCATCTTCGAACGACTATCACCCCGGCGACATGGACATCCATGAGCAGGTCTACACCTGGACCATGTTCAAGCGGTTCTCCAAGTGGGCTTCGCTGGTCCTGGGGGTGGGCGTCCTGTTCCTGGTGCTGTGGTTCTGCACCCATACCGGTTTCATCGGCTCGGCCCTGACGGCGGTGGTGCTGTTGGCGATCGGGATCGCGGTGCTGCGCGAGCGCAAGGGCGCGGCCCACTAGCTTTGCTGCGCCGCAGCAACCAACTTTTGCATCGCAAGAACAGCGTTCTCGACAAGGGTCCGGCCCGCCCCTAAACAGGCGCGCAACCTTTGGCTCTCGGGGAGGGGTTAGCCCGCATGGCCGTCATCGCCGTCACCAACGAGCGCCGCGCCGGCGAAACGCGCGTGGCCGCGACGCCCGAGACGGTGAAGAAGCTCATCGCCGCGGGTTTCTCTGTCGTGGTGGAAGCAGGCGCGGGCCTTGGCGCCTCGGTCCCTGACGCCGACTACGCCGCCGCCGGCGCCGAGATGGCCAAGACCGCGAAGGCCGCCATCGGCAAGGCCGACATCCTCTTCAAGGTCCGCCCGCCCGAGGCCGAGGAAATTGCGGCGCTGAAGAGCGGCGCCGTCGTGGTCGCCACCCTCAATCCTTATGCCGAGAAGAAGACGCTGGAGGCGCTGGCGGCCAAGGGCGCGACGGCCTTCGCCATGGAATTCGTGCCCCGGATCACGCGGGCGCAAGTGATGGACGTGCTGTCTTCGCAGGCCAACCTCGCGGGCTATCGCTCGGTCATCGAGGGAGCCGAGGCCTACGGCCGCGTGCTGCCGATGATGATGACGGCGGCGGGCACAGTCGCCGCGGCGAAGGTGTTCGTCATGGGCGTCGGCGTCGCGGGCCTGCAGGCCATCGCCACCGCTCGCCGCCTCGGCGCGGTCGTCACCGCCACCGACGTGCGGCCGGCCACCAAGGAGCAGGTGGAATCGCTGGGCGCCAAGTTCCTCGCCGTCGAGGATGAGGAGTTCAAGAACGCCCAGACCGCCGGCGGCTACGCCAAGGAGATGAGCAAGGAGTACCAGGCCAAGCAGGCCGAGCTGGTCTCCAGCCACATCGCCAAGCAGGACATCGTCATCACCACCGCCCTGATCCCGGGCCGCCCGGCGCCGCGCCTGGTGACCAAAGAGCAGGTGGCGACCATGAAGCCCGGCTCCGTGATCGTCGACCTCGCCGTCGAGCAGGGCGGCAATGTCGAAGGCGCTAGGCTTGGCGAAACCGTCGTCACCGCCAACGGCGTGAAGATTCTCGGCGCGCCCAACCTGCCCGGCCGCATCGCCGCCGACGCCTCGGCGCTTTATGCTCGCAACCTGTTCGCCTTCGCGGGCCTGCTCCTGAACAAGGAAGGCCAGTTCGCACCCGACTACGAAGATGAAATCCTCAAGGCCGCGCTGGTCACCCAGGGCGGCGCTGTCGTCCATCCCAACCTGAGGGGCGCCTGATCATGGAAGCCGCCGTCGATCCCACCATCTTCCGGCTCGCCATCTTCGTGCTGGCGATCTTCGTGGGCTACTACGTGGTCTGGTCGGTCACGCCCGCGCTGCACACGCCGCTGATGGCGGTGACCAACGCCATCTCCTCGGTGATCATCGTCGGCGCGTTGCTCGCG
>Ga0157373_10001885_pt1 | contig 15908 bp, 13 predicted proteins | sample C65metaG_FD_113460 | JGI IMG/M metagenome (GOLD analysis project Ga0157373, IMG submission 113460) | Corn rhizosphere microbial communities from Kellogg Biological Station, Michigan, USA - C6-5 metaG | ecosystem: Host-associated > Plants > Roots > Rhizosphere > Soil | place: USA: Michigan... | reverse complement strand
CGCAAGCAGCGAAGTAAATTATTTTCAATAACGAAAAGTGTTGATGATGGCACCATGCCCCTCCCTTCTTATATTTTGATGCATACGAATTTGAAGCTTTCTAAAGAGGATAAAGCGATCATTATTAATTGGGCATCTAAAACAAAAGACAGCGTTTCACTACTCCACGAATGACGCGCTGGAAGAGCAGTAAAATGGAATAACTATTAGTAAAGTTTGGGACAAAAAAATTAAGAAACCCTTGATTTTACTGGATTTCTTAGTTTTCACTTACATTCATCTAACTGATTTCAGCGGAGAGTTAGGGATTCGAACCCCAGGAGGTGTGACCCACAACGGTTTTCAAGACCGCCGCAATAGACCGCTCTGCCAACTCTCCGGCGCAAAAGTAAGGTTTGAAGTTTAATCAAAAAATAAATTTGCTTATTTTTTTCAAATAAATTTTTTAGAAAAAGGACGCTGATTTTTTAATGCTTTTTTGAAGAAAATTTTTGTGAAAAATGAACATAAAAAAACCGTTTCCAAAGGAAACGGCTCTTAGATTGCCAGTCAAAATAAAAATCGTATATACAATTTAAATAATTGCCTTCAATTATTTTTTTGTTGTATCAGCGCTCATTTTATGAGTTGTATCAGCGCTCATTTTGCTTGTGTCAGTAGTTGCAGGAGCTGTAACTGCTGAAGAATCAGCAGGAGCTGTTACAGTTGTAGAATCTGAAGTGTTTTCAGTTTTTGTAGAATTACCATTACAAGCAGATAACAAAGCTGCTGCTGCGAAAACAACTAATAATTTTTTCATTTTGTTTAATTTTAGATTTTTAAATATTTCAAGTTTATACCTGTTTTTGAAGAAAGTAACCCATGTCTTTAAAATTTTTTTAAAAAATAAATTGGGTTACTTTTCCATTTTATAAGTATTAATTATAGTTGAGTGAAAACCATCGATCAGGAAAAAGATTTGTTAAAAGGCCTTGCTGCTAATGATACACAGGCGATTGAGACTATATACCGGGAAAATTTTACAGCTATCAAGGCTTTTATCATTAAAAACAATGGATATCCTGATGATGCACGCGATGTTTTCCAGGAGGCAATGATCGTTTTGTTTGACAAAGCAAAATCAAGTTCTTTTAATTTGAGTTGCCAGTTACAAACCTATTTGTATTCAATTTGCCGCAGGCTTTGGTTAAAAAAATTACAAAAGGAAAACCGCTTCAATCCGTCTATTGAAACTATTCAGGAAATTGTGACAGTAGAGGATGAGATGGAAAATCATGAAAAAAAGAACCATGATTTTTTGCTGATGGAAAACGCATTGCAAAAGATTGGTGAACCGTGCAAAAGTTTGTTGGAAGCTTTTTATATTGAAAAGAAATCAATGCCTGAAATAGCTGCAACTTTTGGATATACTAACGCGGACAATGCAAAAACACAGAAGTATAAATGCCTTGTGAGATTGAAAAAAATTTTCTTCGCACAATACAAAAACAAGGATTGAAAATGGATGAAAATTTACTTTTAGATGCTATCGAAAGATATAGGAACGGCCAAATGGATGACCAGGAAAAATTATTTTTTGAAGAACTCAGAAAACATAATTCTGAAATAGATCAGTTAGCTGCTGAGCATACTTTTTTTCTTTCAGAACTTGAAAAAATGGCCGAACAAAAAGCCTTCACACACAATCTGAATGAAGTAGAAAGCAAACTAATGAATGAAGGTTTTATTTCCGGAACCAATGGAAAGACTAAAGCCCGAGTGATTTATTTATGGAACCGCTACAGGCGCACAATTGCAGTAGCAGCCGCTATTGCAGGAGTTATTTCATTCGGCACCGCTACTACCATTTCAAAATATTCTGAACGCAATAAAGCTGCCGTTATTACACCATTGGTTGATAATAAATTAAATCAGTTTGAACACAAACTAAACCAGATTGAGCATAAATTAAATGATGCGACAGCCGCTCCGACCAAACCAAAATTTGAAGCCAATTTTAGAGCAACTGGTTTTTTAGTGGATGGGAATGGTTATATCATTACGAATGCTCATGTTGTTCAGAATGCAAAGAACCTGATTGTTGAAAATAAAAAAGGAGATCAGTTTTATGCCAATCCGATTTATTCGAATACTGTTACTGATCTCGCAATTTTAAAAATTACTGATACTGCATTTAAAAAAGTAAACGGACTTCCTTATACATTTCCAAAAACTACCGCAGAGCTCGCAGAACCAATTTTTACTTTGGGCTATCCACGTGAGGAAGTGGTTTATGGAGAAGGTTATCTTAGCGCGAAGTCAGGATATTATGGTGACACTACTTCTTACCAGATCAGCATTTCTGTAAATCCTGGAAACAGTGGTGGGCCTGTAATTGATAAGAATGGCGAAGTGATCGGTATCATTAGCAGCAAAGAGACCAATGCTGATGGAGTTGTATTTGCGATCAAATCAAAAAATATTTATAACGCTTTGAAAGAAATAAAAAAGGATAAAGATATTTCGATAAAGCTCCCAACTGTCAACACTTTAAAAGATCTTGATCGTGTAAAACAGATCAAAAAGCTCGAAGATTTTGTGTATAAAGTGAAGGGAAATTAATTCCTGTTTGTTATCAAAATTTTTTTTGAACCGGTTTAAATTGCTGAAAGATCAGAAATTTAAACCGGTTTTTTTTTATTTCTCTTAAAATAAAAATTGCTGTTATTTGTTTGTTTATTGCAAACATTTTTTCACAAATCATGCTGTTTCAGAAAACAAGTGTTCAGGATATTCGCCCTCGGCTATCAATTGTTGCAGATCTTCTCTTACCTGCGGTGCATCTTCTTTGTAAGTGACACCAAACCATTGCGCGGAAGTTGGGATCACTTTTATTTTTCCTTTGCCTTCATGAATAAAAGCATCGCCAATGATCGGAATAAAAAATTCTGCTTTGATGTTTGTTGCATTTTCCTGCAAGAATTTGAAAAATTGTTTTTGAATAAAATCAAAAGCGGTTGGATCAAAGCACCAGAAATTCATGCTGACAACAGTATCCGGTGGCAGTGGCACTTTCAGCGCGTCTTCAATGTAATAAATTTTTCCATCTTCAGGAAAGATCTTTGTGCGCTCTACAATGTTCAATAAATTTCCTTCATAATCCACTTCACAAACACCGCGGCTCACAGTTCCATTTTCAGAAATCGTGTTGGCAAGTTTATATCCAATGATGCAATATTCTTTTGGAGAAACATCTTCATTCAAAAATTTTACTGCTTTTTCAAAAGCATCTCTTCCATAAAAATCATCGGCATTGATCACGGCAAATGGTTCATGGATCACTTCTTTAGCGCAAAGCACCGCGTGTGCTGTTCCCCATGGTTTCAAACGATCTTCCGGGATCTGGTAGCCTTCAGTATAAGAATCCATTTCCTGCATTACATATTCTGTTTTAATTCTTCCTCTTAATTTCGGTTCAAATAAATCTTTGAAATCTTCTGCAAACGATTCACGAATAATAAAAACTACTTTTCCAAAGCCTGCTGTTATTGCATCAAAGATTGAATAATCAATGATGGTTTCGCCGTTTGGACCAAAAGAATCCATTTGTTTAATGCCGCCATAACGGCTTCCCATTCCTGCTGCTAAAACTAAAAGTGTGGGTTTCATCGTCTCGTAAAATGATTTATAGTTAATAATTAAATTGCCGCGAAATTAAGCAAGAAAGATTTATGCCACATTCGACGATCAGGGCGTTATTGCCTGAAATCACTTTTAATGAGCCGGTTATATCAGCAATAAAAAATGATTTGTTTCAAAAAAACAAAGTAGAAGTTTTTATGCTACGGCTTGATGAAATTCATTCTGTGATCTCGGGAAATAAATTATTCAAGCTTTCTTATTTTTTGAATGAAGCAAAAAGATCTTCTCATAAAATGATCATTACTTTCGGAGGTGCTTATTCCAATCACCTTGCTGCTGCTGCATTTGCGGCGAAAGAATTGAAATTAAAAAGCGTTGGAATTGTTCGCGGAGAAAAACCAAAAGTTTTCTCTTCAACATTATTATTTTGTTTGCAGCAAGGAATGCAACTTGAATTTATTAGTCGTTCTGCATATCAGAAAAAAAATGAAATGGATTTTTGGGAAGAATTGAAAATGAAATATGGCAAGCATATTTTAATTCCTGAAGGTGGATTTTCTGTTAAGGGAAAAGAAGGTGCTTCACTCATTAATTCTTATTTCACTGATAAAAATTTTACCCATGTTTGTTTACCTGTTGGAACAGCAACAACGTTTGCAGGAATTGTTGATGCTAATAAAAATGAGACCGAAATTATCGGATTTCCTGTATTAAAAAACTTCAATGATGTTCAAGAAAGATTTGAAGAATTAAAAGTAAATCCTGAAAAAAAATATTCTGTGATTGGTGATTATCATTTCGGCGGACATGCAAAAAAAACGAATGAATTAATTTCTTTTATGAAAAGCTTTTATGAAGAAAGCAAAATAGAGTTGGATTTTGTTTATACAGCAAAAATGATGTTTGGAGTAAAAGATTTAATTCAGAAAAAATATTTCAGTGCCGGTTCAAAAATTTTGTGCATTCATACAGGAGGCTTACAGGGAAATAGTTCTTTAGGCACCGATTACACTGATTTTCAGGATTAGGATTCTCAGCAAAAGAATAAATAAAGCGATTTTTTATTTTCGGTTCTTAACTTGATCTCTTGTATTTATTACTATTGCTCCCTTCTTTTTTTCCAGTCATCGTATGTCATTTCAAATTTTATTTCACCCTTCCCGTGAGTTCCTATTTCTTTCCAACCTGCCTTTCTGTAAAACGCTTCTGCTCTTGTATTGGGCGAAGTACCCAGCCAAACATTTTCCTTCTTCTTACTAAAATACCAATTTAACATGCTGTCGTGCAACATTCTTCCAATACCTTGTTTGTCGAACTCAGGATGTACAAATAAAGCCCAGATGTTACAATCTTTCAGGTCTGCAATAGAAAATCCTACAATTTGATCATCGATTTCGCAAACCCAGCCTTTTCCTCTTTCTGTTAAAAACACTTTGCAATCTTCATCCGTTACAAGATTTGGATTTGAAAGCGTGTTTTCTTTTACAGAATTTCTTACAATTTGTATCTGCTTAATATCATCAATATTTGCTTCTCTTATTGTCATTTTTTAATGTTCTTTGGCTGACAGATGACATGGATTAGGATTTCCAGTAAAAGAATAAGTAATGCGGATTTTTATTTTCTAAATCGATAATTGTTGTGGATAGCCGTCGTGTCTATTTCAAATAGATAGAATCCATATTTTCTCCGCAATGAAGCATCGCCGATTTGTATTCAGGATTATTTTTTCCGAGATAAGGATTCAAAATTTCTGAAGTATTGCTCAGCCAATTGGCAGGTTTATCATCACCAAAAGCCATAGGACAATTTTGCCAGTACAATTTATTTCCTTCATAGCCAATCGTCTTCAAAAGCGGGTATAAATTTTCTGAAACCATGCTAAAATCATGACGCATTTCCTGGATGTCACTTTCTTTCAAAATAGGTTGTGCATTGGCTTTAATATCGCTGATGTTTTGCTGTGCAGAAATAAATAATGAAGAATCTTTTTGTTGTAATTCGGTTAAATTCAAACTATCCGTTGAAGAAATAAATTGTGCAGTTTTCAATTTTATCGCTGCAGTATCAGCATCCACAAAAGCATTTTTCATTTCGATATAAGAGTTCATCATGTTGGCGATCTTCTGATTAAACTGATCAGAATGTTTTTTCACCGCTGCCGAAGTTTCTTTTGTAGAAGCAGTGTTGCCGCTGGTTTTATCAGTTTTGAAAAATAAAAACCATGCGGCAAATAAAATGATCAGTAAAAAAACGACGGCTAAAACTCTTTTCATTTTGGTATGTTTTTAATTAAAAAAATGATCAGGAAAGCTGATCCAAACCTTTCTTTATTCTTTTAAAACCTTCTTCAATATTTTCCATGCTGTTGGCAAAAGAAATTCTGATATATCCCGGCTGTCCAAAAGCATCGCCTGAAACGGCTGAAATATGAGCAGTGTTTAAAAGATACATACAAAGATCGCTCGAATTATTGATTACCTGCCCTTCATAACTTTTCCCGAAATAATAGCTAACATCCGGGAAAACGTAGAAAGCGCCTTGCGGGTCTGTGCATTTTACATTCGGCATTTCCTGCAATAATTCCATTACGCGTACTTTGCGGCGTTTAAATTCTTTAACCATTTCTAATGAGGCGGTCAAAGGCGCTTCCAGTGCGGTTATAGCGGCTCTCTGAGTGATAGAATTAGTGCCGCTTGTAAATTGCCCTTGCACTTTTTCATTGGCTTTTGCTACTTCAACTGAAGAAGCGGTATAACCCAACCTCCATCCAGTCATTGCAAATCCTTTGCTCAATCCGTTGATGATGATCACGCGTTCCTTGATAGAAGGAAACTGAGCGATACTTTCATAATTTCCTCCTGTGTGCGAATAATTAATGTATTCGTAGATCTCGTCGCTAATAATAAAAATGTCCGGGTATTTTTCGAAAACTTTGGCAAGAGCTTCCAGTTCTTCTTTAGAGTAAACAGACCCGGTAGGATTACATGGGGTTGAAAAAATAAACAATTTTGATTTTGCAGTGATGGCATTCTCTAATTGTTCAGGAGTTATTTTCCAATCGTTTTCCGGCTTTGCATTTACAAACACAATTTTTGCGCGGCATAAACGGGCGATTTCAGAATAAGAAACCCAATATGGAGTGGGAATAATTATTTCATCATCATCATCCAAAATACTCATCATCGTGTTGGCAATGCATTGTTTGGCTCCGGTGCTCACTACAATCTGGTTTGGTTTATAATCAAGGCCGTTATCACGTTTTAATTTTTTGCAAACAGCTTCCTTTAATTCCGGAAAACCAGATACCGGGGTATAATGACTATAATTTTCGTCAATCGCTTTTTTGGCTGCTTCTTTAATATGGTCAGGCGTATTAAAATCCGGTTCGCCAAGGCTAAGGTTAATTACATTGATTCCCTGTGCTTTTAATTCGCGCGCCAGAGTAGACATTTTAATGGTTTCCGATTCGCTAAATCTGGATAAATTTGATGAAAGTTGCATTGATTAAATTTTTAAAATCTGCGCAAAAGTACGGCATTGAAGAATTGGTTCACAAAACAAATTGTGAAGAATTAGGATGGAGGATGTCTGATTTAGAAATGTTTACTTTCTTTTCGTTAGCAGTAACAATAATTATAAGTTTATGTTTTTCACCAGCCAAAACCAAAAACAATTGTTTTAAAATTTTTGCAATGCAACTACTTAATATCTCTGATATAGTAAATAAAATATTTCGAAAAATAAATGAGCGTTATTTGTTTGTTTATTGTGAAATTTCGTACATCAGTTAGCCTTATTCTTTTTTCATTGAAGATTCCCTGATAATGAGTTGGGTGTCCAAAATTTTAGTTTCAAAATCTGTTATCGGACGTTTGCTTTCGATCATTTGAATCAGCATTTCTGTTGCAGTTTGCCCGATTTGAAAAGCCGGTTGCTGCACAACCGTCATCGGCGGATCGAAAAGATCTCCAACACGGCTGTTGGTGAAGCCGGCAAAGCCAACATTTACTTTTTGTTTCAGGTTTTTTAGTTCTTTAAAACATACCGTTGTAATTCTGTCGCCAGCAGTGAAAATCGCATCCGGCTTATTTTTTCCTTTAAATAAAGCGACCAGTGCATCTGCAACCTCATCAGCGATCATGCCGCCGTGATTACAATATTTTACCAGAGATTCATTGTAAGGCATGTTATGTTTTTCAAGCGCTGCAACATATCCCTGCAAACGTTCTTTGGTAATAGACAAATATGGTGAACTGGTGATGTGTGCTATCTTTTTAAAGCCCTGGTAAATTAAATGTTCCGTTGCCTGGAAAGCGCCCATGTAATTATTGGCAGTTACTTTGTGAGTGTCAATTTCATCGGTGATGCGGTCAAAGAAAACGATCGGCAATCCTTTGTCGTATAGTTCTTTTAAGAAAGTAAGATCAACAGTACCACTGGACAACGATATCAATAATCCATCAACCGAGCGCGAGGCATGGTGCATTACATTTACTTTTTCACGTTCTTCTGATTCATGACTTTGTGTTATGATCACATGATAGCCGCGGTTGTATGCGATTGATTCGATTCCATTGATGGCCTGGGAGAAAAAATTATTGGCAATTTCACTTACCACTACACCGATGGCACGGCTTCTTCTTTCTTTCAAACTAAGCGCTATCGGATTGGGACGGTAATTAATTTTCTCTGCATATTCCAAGACCATTTTTTTTGTTTCATCACTTATTTCATAGCTTCCTCTCAATGCTCTTGAAACTGTAGAAGTAGAAAGATTGAGTGCTTTAGCAATGTCTTTAATGGTAACTGTATCAAATCTCATAATGGAAATTTCGCAAATTCTTTTTACAATCCGGCATTAAAAGTAGCCATTTTTTTACCGGTATTAAATAATGAGAAAATTGGAAACGTTATCGGGAACGATTGCATAAAAATACTTGCGCCTGATGGATTTATCCTAATAAAATATCGGTACACTTGCTTAATAATATTTATGAGAATTTTATCAAATTTTTTTTCTCAAACACATTGCTTGTTATTATGAAATTAAACGAACTCTTTGATCTTTCAGGTAAAACTGCACTCGTTACAGGTTGCTCAAGAGGCATCGGAAAAGCAATGGCGACCGGACTTGCAGAAGCAGGCGCTGATATCATCGGTGTATCTTCTTCACTTGAATCCGGAAGCGACGTTGAAAAAGAGATCACGTCTCTTCGGAAAAAATTTTCTTCTTATAAGATCAATCTTGAAAACAGGGATGAGTTATTGAATTCGATTGCCAAAATAAAATCTGCACATCCTGTTGTTGATATTTTAATAAATAATGCAGGAACAATAAAAAGGAGTCCTGCGATTTCTTATACCGATGCAGATTGGGATGCTGTTCTTAATATCAATCTGAATGCTTCGTTTGTGCTTGCCCGTGAGTTTGGAAAAGAAATGGTGCAAAGACAACAGGGAAAGATCATCTTCACTTGCTCTCTACTTTCCTTCCAGGGTGGAATTAATGTGGCCGCATATACTGCCAGCAAGAGCGCTGTTGCAGGTTTGGTAAAAGCGCTTGCCAACGAATGGGCGTCAAAAGGCGTAAATGTAAATGGAATCGCGCCCGGATATATCGCTACAAAAAATACAGAAGCTTTAAGAGAAGACGCTGAAAGAAATAAAGCCATCCAGGATAGAATTCCGGCAGGAAGATGGGGAACACCGAATGATCTTATCGGGCCGGTTGTGTTTTTAAGTTCTGCTGCATCGGATTATGTACATGGGGAAATATTAACTGTTGATGGTGGCTGGATGGGCCGTTGATCGATTGTAATTCTAAAAAAGATAGAGTAGGAATATCTTGGTATTTAACCTATAATAAAATCAAAAAATAATCATCATACATTTCTAAAACCAAAGCTTGTAAATATGAAAAGTAAATTCTGTTTTTTCATGGTGCTACTGTTTTCTTTTACAACAGCTATGTCGCAAAATAAAAAAGTGACGGGCCATGTAACATCCGGAGCAGGAGAACCATTATTGGGAGTGACAGTTTCTGTAAAGGGAACAAAGACGGTTACTGCAACGGATGCCTCAGGTAATTATTCTATTTCCATTCCTGGTGCAAATTCGGTGCTCGAATTTAGTTTTGTAGGAAGTAAAACTCAGGAAATAAAAGTTGGAGAACGAAATGTGATTAATGTTACACTACAAACTACTGCCTCTACCCTAAATGATGTAGTTGTGGTAGGTTATGGTACGGTAAGAAGAAAAGATCTTACCGGTTCTGTTTCATCAGTAAGTGCAAAAGATTTAAAAGATATTCCGATCAATTCTGCGGAAGAAGCATTGGCCGGGCGTTTGGCAGGAGTGCAGGTTACCGGTTCTGAAGGCTCGCCTGATGCACAGGTTCAAATCCGCGTAAGAGGCGGTGGTTCTATTACACAGGATAATGCTCCGCTATATGTGGTAGATGGAATCATCGTTGACAATGCACTTTCTACTTTATCACCACAGGATATTGAATCGATTGATGTGTTGAAAGATGCATCTGCCACCGCGATCTATGGAGCTCGTGGTGCCAATGGCGTTGTTATTATCACTACAAAAGGTGGGCACAAAGGAAAAAGCAGTATCAGCTATAACGGCTTAGTTGGTGTACAAAAAGTGCCGCATGAATTGAGCGTGATGAATCCTTACGAGTTTGTGATTTATCAATATGAAAGAAGCCGCGGAAGCACCCAGAATGAACAGAATTTTTTAAATACTTATGGTACGTGGAATGATCTTTCTTTGTACAAACAAGCGCCTTTTGTAGATTGGCAAAACCAGGTTTTTGGAAGAGAGGCATTCATGCAAACGCATAATGTAAGCGTGTCTGGCGGCGGTGAAAAAACACAATTTAATCTAAGTCTTACTTACAATAAGAATGAAGCGGTAATGCTCAATTCTGATTATGACCGCAAACTGGTTAATTTTAAATTGAATCATGAAGTAAGTAAAAATTTTAAAGTCGGATTTAATGTCCGTTTTGATAACCAGGTGATCAATGGTGCCGGAACTTCAAATCCCGGAAGCAGCGGCTTGAATTTCCTGAGACAGGCCGTCCGTTATATTCCTTACTTATCGCCCGGGCAGGAAGTGGCAAATTATGATCCTGAATTGATCAATGAAACAAGTGGAAACGGATTGTATATAGTAAACCCACTTTTATTGATAAATTCTCAATACAAAAGACAATATCAAACGTTAGCAGGATTGAGCGGCTACGCTGATTATACGTTAACCCGTTTTCTTTCTTTCAGGACAACTGTTGGCTTCGATTATCATGATTATCGTACAAACAGTTATGACGATAGTTTGAGTTCCAATTCAATTTCAAATGGATCTGGAATGCCGATTGCAACGGTGCAACAAAGCAACAGGCAAACTTTTGACAATTCAAATGTTTTCACTTTTAGCAATAGGAAATTCAATGGTACTTTTAATGAGAATAATACTTTTGATTTTATTGCGGGCCAGGAAACTTATGAAGTGCGTTATAACACCAATACCATAATTCAGCGTTTTTTCCCATTGGGAACCACCGCTGAAAAGGCCTTGGGAAACCTGAACCTTGCAAGTCCGCCAACCGGAATTTCGCAGCCGGCCCCTACGAGCAATGAAGATGTACAAAGGATTTCATCATTTTTTGGTAGATTGAATTATGGCTATAAGGACAAATATCTTGCTTCTCTTAGCATGCGTGCAGATGGTTCATCCGTATTCGCTCGCGGCCGTCAATGGGGCTATTTTCCTGCCGCATCATTTGCATGGAAAATGTCTGATGAAAAATTCATGCATGGTTTGGAACCTTTTATTTCTAATGTAAAACTTCGTTTGAATTACGGTGAAGCCGGAAACAACCGAATTCAATCTTTCCTTTTCCTCACACAATTTAATACTCAACAGAATTATTATGGATTACAAAACCAGTTGGTTACAGCATTTGGCTCTGTTGGACTGTCAAATTCATTATTGACATGGGAATCAAATGTATCACGAAATTTAGGACTTGATTTCTCTTTGTTTAATAATCATGCTCAATTCAGCCTCGATTATTATCGCAATAAAACCAGGAATCTTTTGGTTTCTGTACCTGTTCCAACAACTTCAGGATACACCACACAAATTCAAAATGTAGGTGCTACTTCAAACAATGGATTTGAAGCGCAGGTAAGTGCGGGTATCATTCAAAAAAGAAATTTTAACTGGAATGCAAGTTTTAATATTTCATTCAATCAGAATAAAGTGTTGAGCCTAGGAAAACAAACTTCATTCCTTCAAAGTTCAGGATGGGCAGGTTCAAACAACCCTGCAGATTATATCATTAAAGTGGGGGCACCTGTTGGAAGCATGTATGGTTTGGTAAATGATGGTTATTATACAGTGGATGATTTTAATTATGATGCAACCAAAAATGTTTACATCCTTAAAGAGGGGGTTCCAAATGATGTAAGCGTTACCGGCCTTAATCCACAGCCTGGAATTATTAAATACAAAGATTTAAATGGCGATTCTGTTGTAAACAGCAATGATGAAAGAATTATTGGAAATGCAAATCCAAAATTTTTCGGCGGATTGAATCAACAATTTCAATACAAGAATTTTGATTTGAGCATCTTCATCAATTTTCAATATGGTAATGATATTTTTAATGATAATAAACTGGAATTTGGAAGTGGGTATACACCTAATGCCAATCTTCTTTCTATCGAAAATAATCGTTGGAAAACCATTGATGCAAACGGAAATGTGGTAACAGATCCGAAAGCGCTTGCCGAGCTAAATAAAAATGCCACTCTATGGCAGCCGATTACGACCGGAAGTGCTTTTTATCCTCAATCGTGGGCTGTGGAAGATGGTTCATTTATCCGTATTAATAATATCACATTCGGATATTCATTACCAAATTCATTAATCAAAAAAATGCGGATGCAGAGATTCAGAGCGTATGTTACTGTAAATAACCTGGCTGTGATTACTAATTATTCCGGTTATGATCCTGAAGTAAATACGAGAAGATCTACGCCGATGACACCCGGCGTCGACTTCTCTGCTTATCCCCGCAGCACGTCTTATATTTTTGGTTTAAATGTGACATTCTAAAATTTTAAAAATCATTTTATGAAAATAAAATCATTCTATCATTCATTAATTGCAATAACGGTTTTGACAGCCGCAGTTCAATTGAGTTCCTGTAAAAAATACCTGAAGTTGGATCCGATTTCTTCTTTTGGTCCTGAAACCGTTTTTGGCACCGTCGCCAATGCGCAAAAAGCAGTCCTCGGCGCGTACCAGGAAATGACCGGCGACCAGGGATATGGCATCCGTGTAAGCATGTATTTTCCTTATGATAATGATTGCATCATGGGCGCCGGCGGTCATGGCGATAACGACAGAAGAGATATCGGCAGATACAATCTTACACCAGGAAATCTTCAGTTGGCAAAACCTTTTAACCAATTATATGAAGGTGTTGAAAGATCGAACCAGTGTATCAAATACATTCCTCAAATGGATTTGTATAAAAACGGTTCGCCGTCAGATAAGGCAGAATTGCAAAGATTGTATGGAGAAGCATTAACTCTGAGAGCGCAATATTATTTTGAATTGGTAAGAAACTGGGGCGATCTTCCTGCACAATGGGAGCCATCAGCGGATCAGCCGGATTTGTTTTTGAAAAAAACAGATCGCGACAGTATTTATGATCACATTTTGAACGACCTTAAAACTGCTGAAGACCTGGTTCCGTGGCGCTCTGGCGTAGCTGCTTTAGGTGATGCGAACGATGAGCGAATTACAAAAGGAGCAGTAAAAGGTTTACGTGCAAGGATCGCATTATTCCGTGGAGGATATTCTTTGAGAAGAGATAATAAAATGGAGCGCGGAAGCGATTATTTAAAATATTACCAGATCGCCGACCAGGAATGTTTATCAATTATTCAATCAGGTGAACATTCTCTCGATCCAAGTTTCCGCGATTTGTGGCAGAATAATGTTGATGCTCATCAGATAGATCCTTTTGGCGAAATTATTTTCCAGGTAGCGATGGCCGGTGCAACTTCGGCAACAGACAGTAAGTTGGGAAAATATAATGGCCCCAATGGAAGCCTGATCGTTTTGCCAACTTATTTTTATCAGTTTGATTCAACAGATACGAGGAGAGATGTTACCATCGCACCTTTTAAAATCAACAATGACAATTCTCTTTCAGCGCTTGGAGCCACTAATCTTGCAGATGGAAAATTCCGTCGCAACTGGATTACGAATCCTGATGTAGATATCAGCAACCAGGCGCAAAACTTTAGTCTCAATTGGCCAATCCTCCGATATTCCGATGTTTTGCTGATGTATGCAGAAGCAGAAAATGAAATTAATAACGGGCCAACTGCAGGAGCAATTGATGCATTTCAAAAAGTAAGAATTCGCGCATTTGGCGGAAACGCTGATCTGGCAGGAACTCCACCTTCCGATAAAGCTGGCTTTTTTAATGCAATTGTCAATGAAAGAGCTTTGGAATTTGGCTCTGAAGGAATCCGTAAATATGATTTGATCCGCTGGAATTTGTTAGGAGAAAAATTATCAGAAACAAAACAGAACCTTGCAAAAATGGCTGCGTTTGCAGCGCCTTACGATAATCTTCCGGCTTCGATGTATTATTATCCCAATACCGATCCTAAAAATTATATTAACTGGGCAACATCTTTCTATCAACCAGCGCCTTCTTCCGGACCGGCTGGTGCTACAAAAGTTACCTGGATAAGCAGTTCCGTAAACAGCGGAAATTTCTCTTATTATGCTGAAGGTTTCAAACCAAATCACAGTGAATTATTCCCGATACCACAGGCATCAATTGATGCGAATCCCAATCTGACACAGGATTACGGGTATTAATTAATTTTTAAAAAGATTATAAAGAAATAAAGCTCATGAAAAAATTAAAATATCAATTATTTGTTGCTTTACTGCTGACGGTTGTTGTATTTTCCTGTAAGAAAGTAGAGCTTGAAAGGTTTACGCCAAATAAGATGTTTACTCCTACGGCACTAACAGTTTCCGGTGGCGACACTTCAGTTATTATTAGCTGGCCTGCATCATTATTTTCCGCAGGTAGCGGCGTAAATTATACTTTGGAGATTTCGCAGGATTCCACTTTTAAAGCAACTCCCGATCTTTCAATCAAAGTTGATTCAACTGCTGAGGTGGTAACTGACGATAAAATTAAAGACAGGACGCCTTATTTTGTCAGGGTTAAAGCCAATGCTACTGCTAATGCTGCGGAATCGGAATGGGTCAGCTCAACTACACCATTTTCTTTGGTAGGAGTACAAATTTTTCATCCTCTTCAAAGCGCTGATATCATTGATGATGCAGTGATACTTGACTGGACAACCACACAGGGAGTTGATAAAATTGTTTTTACAAAAGCAAACGGAGATACCATGCAAGTGGCGGTTACTGCTGATCAAAATGCAGCCGGAGAAGCTTTGGTAGAAGGCTTGTCAGCAGGAACGAATTATACTGCTGAAATTTTTGCAGGTAACAAAAGCAAAGGGCTTTTGACTTTTACTACAAAGGCTCCGGTAGTTGGAAATAATGTGGTTGATCTGAGGCCAATCGCAGACAGACCTTCTGTTTTATTTGATACATTATCTCAAATTTCGGCTGGTGCTATTGTTCTTTTAAAGAGAGGACGTACCTATACAATTCCATCTGCTTATACTTTTGATAAATCCGTTTCTATCAGAAGTGGCCTGGGATTCGGCAATCCTGCAGAGCTTCTGCTTTCGAATAATTTTGATGCTTCAGGAAATATAGATTCTTTAAATTTTTCTGATCTGACAATCGCTACAGACGGCAATGCAGATTATTTTATGAATATTGGCCATGAAACTGTAATTGGAAATGTAAAAGTTGAAAATTGTACAACTGAAGGTGTGTTTAATAACTCATTTATTCGTTTGAAAAAAGCCGGTGCTGAGATTAATAATCTGCTGATCAATAATTGCATCATTGATAGTTTTGGAATTGGCGCCAAGTATGCGGTTATTTATGCAAATGCCAGCAGCAGCGCAGTGATTGATAATATCAGTATTCAAAACAGCACCTTTTATTCTTTCTATTATTTTATCAGGCAGGACGGAGTGACCGGAACTTCATTGAACATCAATAATTGCACATTCAATGATATGATCAACCAGGGAGGATATTTTATTAATTATTCAGGAACATTTCCTCCAAAGTTTAATATCATGAAT
>Ga0157373_10001877_pt1 | contig 15939 bp, 10 predicted proteins | sample C65metaG_FD_113460 | JGI IMG/M metagenome (GOLD analysis project Ga0157373, IMG submission 113460) | Corn rhizosphere microbial communities from Kellogg Biological Station, Michigan, USA - C6-5 metaG | ecosystem: Host-associated > Plants > Roots > Rhizosphere > Soil | place: USA: Michigan... | reverse complement strand
TTGTAGACGACGGTCCGCGTCGAGAAGGACGGGATGTAGAACTGCGTCAGGCCCGGCAGGTCGCGCTTGGCGGCGATCTCGGCCAGCGGGTTCTGGATCTGCTTGCGGACGGTCAGCAGCTTGCGCTCGAAGGCGTCCTGGTCCTTGACGTTGGCGCCGGGCGTGACGATGGCCTGGCGGATGACGGGCATCTGCTCCAGCACCGTCTTGCCGAGACCGTTGATGTCGACCGGCACATCGCGCCAGCCCAGCAGGTTCTGGCCCTCGACGCGGATAAAGTGCTCGAACTGCCCGACGGCGGCCTCGCGGGTGGCCTCATCGCGCGGCAGGAAGCACATGGCGACGGCGTACTCACCGGCGGGCGGCAGGCGCAGGTCGTTGCGCGCGGCCCAGTCGCGCAGTAGCGCATCCGGAATCTGGATCAGGCATCCCGCGCCGTCGCCCACGAGGGGGTCGGCGCCCACCGCGCCACGGTGGTCGAGGTTGACCAGGATCTGAAGGCCCTGGCGCACGATGTCGTGCGATTTGCGGCCCTTGATGTTCGCCACAAAGCCGACGCCACAGGCGTCGTGCTCATTGCGGGGATCATAAAGGCCTTGCTTGCCAGGGGCGTTCATAAGGGTTCTCGACTGTCACTTCGCACCCGCAACACGGGCGGGCGGCGTCTTTTTGCCGAAAAGCCGACTTTTGTCGATGTCTGCGCAATCACAACAGGCGACAAATGGTAACGCCCGCAACAAATTGCCCGCTCCAGATCCGATTGTCCCGGCGAAGGCCGGGATCCAGATGGAACACGCCGAAGCGGTTCTAGGAACTCAGAGCCCATCCAGTCGGCGTCAGCGCGTCAGGCTGGACCCCGGCCTTCGCCGGGGAAACGGTAATAGTTTGAAGCTATTGTTCTTAAACGGCTACTCGTCAGCCGGCGGCGTGGGGGTCGTTGCGGGCGGCCTGCAGCTCGGCGGCCAGTTGTTCGATCCGGTAGGGTTTGACGAGCAGGCGGTAGCCGTCCTGCGTCGCCGCCGCGGCCGCCTCGCTGAAGCCGGTGGTCAGCACCACGGGCAGCTCGGGTCTCAGCCGGTTGATCTCGCGGGCAAGGCCGATGCCGTCGAGCTCGCCCGGCATCACCATGTCGGAGAAGACAAGATCGAAGCGCCGCTTGCGGTCCAGGAGCTTCAGCGCCCGGTCGGCGTTCTCGGCGCGGGTGGGCTCATAGCCGAGGTCGCGCAGCATTTCGGCGACCACCGAAGCGACGCCGTCGTCGTCCTCGACCAGCAGCACCTTGCCATGACCGTGCGGCGGCTCCTCGCGGGCGGTTTGGGCCTCCCGAACGGTGAGCGGCTTGTCCGAGCGCGGGAGCAGAAGGGTGATGGTTGTCCCCTCGCCCTCGCGGCTTTCGATCCGCACGTCGCCGCCCGAGGCGCGGGTGAAGCCATAGACCTGTGAGAGGCCAAGCCCCGTCCCCTGCCCGCGCGCCTTGGTGGTGAAGAAGGGCTCGAACACGCGGCTGACCATATCCGGCGCCATGCCCTGGCCGGTGTCGCTCACCGACAGGCGCACGAAGTCGCCGGAGAGGCCGCCGTCGGTGAACCCGGCCTCGTTCTCGGCCGAGATCTCGATCCGTCCGCCGGTCGGCATGGCGTCGCGGGCGTTGACGGCGATGTTGAGGAGGGCGAGCTCCAGCTGATGCGGATCGACCTCCACCGGCCAAAGCCCGCGCGGGAGCCGCAGCTTCACCTCGATGTCCTCGCGCAGTGAGCGGTCGAGCAGGACGCGCATGCCCTCCACCTGCGTGGCCAGGTCGACGACCTCGGGCTTCAGCGCGGTGCGGCGGGAGAAGGCCAGCAGCTGGCGAGTCAGGGCCGAGCCCCGGTCCACGGCCTGGCGGATCGAGTCCTTGAGCATCTGGCGGCGCTTGGGGTCGTTGGTGCGGTCCATCAGGTCGAGACCGCTGGAGGCGACCATCAGCAGGTTGTTGAAGTCGTGCGCCACTCCGCCGGTCAGCTGGCCGATGGCTTCCATCTTCTGGCTCTGGCGCAGGGCCTCCTCGGCCTTTTCGCGCTCCTCGATCTGGACCTGAAGCTCGCTGTTGGTGGCGGCAAGCGCGCGGGCGCGGTGGCGAAGCTCGCGGTTGGCCCGCGTCAGCGCCGCCTGCGCCGCGCCGAGCACGCCCAGCAGCAGCGCCGCCATGCCGATCAAGAGCGCCGCGCCGCCGTAGCGGGTGAACCTGCGGCTCACGGGCTCCAGCTGGCTTTGGATGCGCACCGTTCCCATGACGGCGCCGGCCTGGCGCATCGGCTCTGTGATCACCAGGTGAGCGCCCTCGAACAACGGCGCCGCGGGACCATTCAGATGGCCAGGCAAGGGCGCGCCGCCGCGGTGATAGCCGGCGATCAGCACGCCGTGTTCGTCATAGACGCCGACGGCTTCGATCTCGGGGTTGGCCTGCAGGGCGTTGACGTATTCCTGGGCGGCGGGGCCGTCCTGGAAGACGACGGCGGCGCTGGCGGTGCTGCCCAGGATCTGGGCCTCGACGCTCGCCTCGCGCACCTTCTGCTCGCGGTAGAGCCTCTCGCCGTAGAGACCGGCCAGGACGCCGGCGAGGAGGAGGGTCAGCGCGCTGCCGATGGCCACGATCGGGATGACGCGCCAGGAGCGCCATATCGGCGTCCGCGCCATTACAGTCTCCCGCCGCTCCGCAGGTGCACGGAGAGCGCCAGCCGCATCAGCTTGGAGGAGATGTTCATGCCGTTCCTGGCGGCCGCCTCGTCGTCGATCATGAACCTGACCCGGTTGTCCCGGACCACAAAGTGGATCGCGCCCCGAACCGACCCCATAGCCTGATCGGTGACGGTAAGCACGGGCGTTCCCTGCACCGCGGCCAGACCGTCCTCGACCGACTGGACCTTCGAACCGCCGAGATAGGCGATGCTGCAGCCCGAACCGGCGTCGACCTTGTCGAGACGCCGCACCACCAGCGGGTGGGCGCCGAGGTGCTGGCCCTGCACGGCCTGGTCGATGGCCGCGCCGAAGGGGTCATAACCGACGATGCAGACGGTGATGGCGCTGTCGGGCGCGGGATAGGCCGTCGGCGGCCACTCCACGAACGGCGCGAACTTGGACAGGAACGCTGCCTTGACGGGGAACTCGAGCGAGGCGGCGCGCGCGGGCGCGGGTCCGGCGATGGCCGCCAGTCCCAGGGCGATCGCCCCGAAGAAGGATATGCCCGCCCAGGCCCTCAAGTCGTCAGAACCCCCATCGCAGTTCGGCGTAGAGGTTGCGGCGCGTCTGGCGCTGTTCCGGCGCCTCGATGTGCGCGTTGTCGAGCAGGCTGGTCCCCCCGACCGCGACCTCCACATCGTCCGTGACCCGCCAGCCAACCCTGGCGTCGGCCTCTATGTAGGACGGCACGGCCGGCTTCGGCAGCGCGTCAACAGCGCGCAGGGCGAGGTCCACGTCGACGTTGTCGGCGAGCGTCATCTGCGAGCGCAGCGAGGCCTGATATTCCGGGTCGTTCCCGGCCGAAAACAGCCCGGCGATGTCCACGTGACCGGCCTTGTTGTGAAAGCTCTTGTGCAGGGTGGTCGCCCCGGCGCTCAGCCGCCACCAGCCGGTCAGGTCGTAGCTGCCCCAGGCCTCGAGCCCGTAGGTATGGCCCGCGACCCCGTTGCCGACATGGACCGGATAGTAATAGCCGCTCCCCACGGGGATCGTCCCGGCCGGAACGCCCTCGTTGGAGCGCAGGTCGTCGTAGTCGTTGTAGAAGGCCGACACCGACAGCGAGAGCCGATCGACCGGCCGGCCGCGATAGCCCGCCTCGTAGGCGATCAGGTGCTCGCTCTCGAAGGTGTTGTTCTCGATCAGGCGGCCAAGGCCCGGCAGGTCGTAGACGAGGTCCCGCTCGATCCGCGAGGGGCTGCGCACCGCGCGCGACACCGCCGCCCACCACATCGCCGTGTCCGACGGCCGCCAGGCCAGGCGCGCGCTCGGCATATAGTCGGCGCCGGCAAGACTGCTGTGCTCGCCCTTGAGACCCAGCGTCAGCGTAAGGTTCGGGCCAAGCGCCACCTCGTCCTGCACGAAGGCGTCGGCCAGCGTCACCCGCCGCCGCGCGGGTTCCAGCACCGCTGCATTGAGGGTGTTGAGGAAGGCGTCGTGGGTCACGCGGTACCCCGCGCCCCAGACCACCTGGTTTCGCCCGATGCTGAAGTTGTGCTGGCCCTCGATGTCATAGGTCTCCAGCGAATCTTCCAGTTGCGGGGAGGTGCGGGCAGCCTTGTCGAAATAGGCCTGCACGGTGAGGCCCGAGCCGTTGCCGAGATCGCGCGTCCAGCGGCCGGTGAGGTTGCCGCCACGCAGGCGGCCGTTGGGCGCGAGAAGCCTCAGGAGGGAGGTCGTCTTGTCCTGATAAACGTCACCTTGAACGGTGAAATCGTCACTTCCGTGGCTCCAATCGGTCCTGAATCCGCCCTGCGCGCCTTTCCACTGGTCGTGGGCGTTCTCGCCGCTCAGCGTCAGGCTGTCGTTGCGGGAAAAGCCGGTGGCGTAAACGCGCCAGGCGCCCGCTTCTCCCAATGGCCCGCCGTAGCGGATCGACGCGGAGCCCTCGGTGGTCGCGAGGTTCGCGGTGGCGAGACCGCCCTTGGTGTCGTGCGAGTCCTTCGTGATGATGTTGATGACGCCGTTGACGGCGTTGGCGCCCCACAGCGCGCCGCCCGGGCCGCTCACCACCTCGATGCGCTCGACATCGGCCAGCATGACGTTCTGGGCTTCCCAGAGGACGCCGGAAAACAGGGGCGTATAGACGCTGCGCCCGTCGATCATCACCAGCAGCTTGTTGGCCGTCTCGAAGCCGTTAAAGCCGCGCGCCGAGATGGCGTAGGACACGGCGTTGATACGCGTCACCTGCAGGTTGGGCGCAAGACGGAGCGCCTCGGGGATGGAGGTCGCGCCCGAGCGGCGGATGTCGTCCTGGGTGATGACGAAGACCGAGGCCGGCGCCTGGGCGGCCGGTTCGGCGTGCTTCGAGACCGAGGTCACCGCGACCTCGCCCAGCTGCTCCAGCGACAGGCGGCCGAGGTCCGACTCTTCCTGCGCGGCGGCTTGCCCCGCGAACAACACAACGGCGGAAGCGCCCAGGAGGAGGCGCATCAGCGTCTTTGACATGTGTCCCAATCCCCAACACCCGGCCGGCGCGGCGCCAGGCTCGACCGTAAGGTTACGCCGAACGCCGCTTATCGTTGCGTAAGCTTGTTAATTCAGACGCTCAAGGCGCGCGAGCACAACGCCTTCGCTGACCTGGTCGCCGGGGTTGGCGGAAAGCTCGGACACCGTACCGTCGAAGGGCGCGGTGAGCGTGTGCTCCATCTTCATCGCTTCGAGCGTGACGAGGGGTTGGCCCTTCGTCACCCGATCGCCCGGCTGAGCCGAGACGGAGACGATCTTGCCCGGCATCGGCGAGCGGACGGCGCCGTCAGCGGTCGCTGTTGCCTCGTCCGCGCCCAAAGCCACCGGAGGCGTGAAGACGAAGGCCTCGCCGCGCTCGAAGATCACCACCTCGCCGTCGTCGGCGATCAGCACGTCGGCTTCGAGGTCGGCGTCGGTGGCGGCTTCATAGACGCGGCCGTTGCAGGCGATCCGGGTCCCGGCGCGGGGCGCATTAAGGCGGAAACCGGAGAGGGCTTCGGCGGGGGACCAGGGCGAGGCGCCGGCCTCGTCGCTGACGGCGCTGAGCGCGGCGGCGGCGGCTTCGATGGCTGCGTCGGATGGCTCGCCCGGCGCTGTCAGCGCTTCCAGCCGCGCGTCGATGAAGCCCGTGTCCACCGCGCCCGCCACGAAGTCCGGGTGGCCGGCGCAGCGGGCGAGGAAGGCGGCGTTGGTCTTCACCGGCCAGACCTCGACTTGGGCACAGGCGGCGGCGAGCTGGGCGGCGGCGGCTTCGCGGTTGTCGGCGTGGGCGATCAGCTTGGCGATCATCGGATCGTAGTGGGGGCTGACCTCGTCGCCCTCCTCGACCGCGCTGTCGACGCGGATGTCGTGCGGCAGGACGAAGTGGTCGAGCGGGCCGGTCGAAGGCAGGAAACCGGTCGCGGGGTTCTCGGCGTAGAGGCGGGCTTCCATCGCGTAGCCCGTCAGCTTGACCTTGTCCTGCGTCAGCGGCAGCGGCTCGCCGGAGGCGACCCGGAGCTGCCATTCGACGAGGTCCTGGCCGGTGACGGCTTCTGTGACGGGATGCTCGACCTGCAGCCGGGTGTTCATTTCCATGAACCAGATGCGGTCAGCGCGCAGGCCCTCGGAGGCGTCGGCGATAAACTCGACGGTGCCGGCGCCTTCGTAGTTCACGGCTTTCGCGGCCCTCACGGCGGCTTCGCAGACGGCCTTGCGGGTCCTGGCGTCCATGCCCGGCGCGGGGGCTTCCTCGATGACCTTCTGGTGGCGACGCTGGAGCGAGCAGTCGCGCTCGAACAGGTGAACGACATTGCCGTGGCTGTCGCCAAACACCTGCACCTCGATGTGGCGCGGGCGGGCGGCGTATTTCTCCAGCAGAACCCGGTCGTCGCCGAACGCCGCCTTGGCCTCGCGGCGCGCGGCGCCCAGCGCGGGCAGGAAGTCGTCATCGCGCTCGACCTTGCGCATCCCCTTGCCGCCGCCCCCGGCCACCGCCTTGATCAACACCGGCCAGGTGATCGAGCGGGCCTCTTTCAGGAGCCGCTCGTCGGACTGGTCATCGCCCATGTAGCCCGGCGTCACCGGCACGCCGGCTTCCGCCATCAGCTTCTTGGCCGAATCCTTCAGGCCCATCGCGCGGATCGCAGCCGGCGGCGGCCCGACCCAGACGAGCCCAGCCGAGATGACGGCTTCCGCGAACTCGGCGTTCTCCGACAGGAAGCCGTAGCCGGGGTGGATGGCCTCGGCGCCCGTCTCCTTCGCCGCCGCGAGAATCTTCTCCGGCGCGAGGTAGCTCTCGCGCGCCGCAGCGGGGCCGATCAGCACCGCCGCGTCGGCCTCGCGCACATGCGGCGCGTCGGCGTCGGCCTGCGAATACACCGCCACCGTCCTCACGCCGAGCCTGCGCACGGTGCGAATAATCCGCCGGGCGATCTCGCCCCGGTTGGCGATGAGCAGGCTGCCGATCACTGGGGCTACATTCTAAAGACGCCGAAGCGCGGGTGCTCGGGAATGGGCGCGTTCAGCGAGGCGGCGATGGCGAGGCCCAACACATCGCGGGTCTGGGCCGGGTCGATCACGCCGTCGTCCCAGAGCCGGGCGGTGGCGTGGTAGGGGTTGCCCTCGTCCTCGTAGCGTTGGCGGATCGGGCCTTTGAAGGCTTCTTCCTCTTCCTTCGTCCACTTGTCGGCGTCGCGGTGGACGGTGGCGAGGACGGATGCCGCCTGCTCACCGCCCATGACGCTGATCCGCGAGTTCGGCCAGGTGAACAGGAAGCGGGGCCCAAAGGCGCGGCCGCACATGCCGTAGTTGCCGGCCCCGAACGAGCCGCCGATCAGGACGGTGAACTTGGGCACGCTCGCGGTCGAGACAGCGGTCACCATCTTGGCCCCGTCCTTGGCGATGCCGCCGGCCTCATACTTTCCGCCGACCATGAAGCCGGAGATGTTCTGCAGGAAGACGAGCGGCGTGCGGCGCTGGCAGGCGAGCTCGATGAAGTGGGCGGCCTTCAGCGCGCTTTCGGAGAACAGCACGCCGTTGTTGGCGAGGATGGCGACCGGGTAGCCCCAGATGCGGGCGAAGCCAGTGACCAGCGTTGTCCCGTACAGCGGCTTGAACTCGTGGAATTCCGAGCCGTCGACGATGCGGGCGATCACCTCGCGCACGTCGTAGGGCGCGCGCAGGTCCGGCGGCACGATGCCGTAGATTTCCTCCGGGTCGTATTTCGGCGGGACCGGTTCGGTGACCTCGATGTCGACGATCTTGACCGTATTCAACCGCGCCACGATCGAGCGGACGATCTCCAGCGCGTGCTCGTCGTTGGCGGCCACATGGTCGACGACGCCGGAGCGGCGGCCATGCGTGTCGGCGCCGCCCAGTTCCTCGGCGGTTATGATTTCGCCGGTCGCCGCCTTCACCAAGGGCGGGCCGCCGAGGAAGATCGTCCCCTGGTTGGCGACGATGATGGTCTCGTCGCTCATCGCCGGCACGTAGGCGCCGCCGGCCGTGCAGGAGCCCATGACGCAGGCGATCTGGCTGATGCCGCGCGCGCTCATCTGCGACTGGTTGAAGAAGATGCGGCCGAAGTGTTCGCGGTCAGGGAAAATCTCGGCCTGGTGCGGCAGGTTCGCCCCGCCGCTGTCGACCAGATAAATGCACGGCAGCCGGTTCTCGAGCGCGATCTCCTGCGCCCGCAGATGCTTCTTCACCGTCATCGGATAGTAGGTGCCGCCCTTCACGGTGGCGTCGTTGGCGACGATCATCACCTCGCGGCCGGACACGCGGCCGATGCCGGTGATCAGGCCCGCGCCCGGCGCCTCGCCATCGTACATATCGCAGGCGGCAAGCTGGCCGATCTCCAGGAACGGCGAGCCGGGATCGAGCAGGCGTTCGACGCGCTCGCGGGGCAGCAGCTTGCCGCGCGCGGTGTGCTTGTCGCGAGACGCCTTGGGACCACCCAGCGCGGCTTCAGCGACCTTGGCGCGCAGCTCCTCCACGAGGGTCTTGTTGGCCTCGACGTTCTTCCTGAAGGCGTCGGAAGCCGGGTCGACGGCGGAGGTTAGCTTGCTCATCCGCCGACCAGCTCCCGGCCGATGAGGAAGCGGCGGATTTCGTTGGTGCCGGCGCCGATGTCGTAGAGCTTGGCGTCGCGCAGCAGCCGCTCTACCGGCCAGTCCCGGGTGTAGCCCGCGCCGCCCAACGCCTGGATGGCCTCGATGGCCGTCTTCACCGCATTTTCGGACGCCAGCAGGATGGCGCCCGCCGCGTCGAACCGCGTCGTCCGCCCCGCGTCGCAGGCCCGCGCCACGGCATAGACGTAGGCCCGGGCCGAATTGAGCGCGACGTACATGTCGGCGACCTTGCCCTGCATCAGCTGGAAGGTCCCGATCGCCTTGCCGAACTGCTTGCGCTCGCGGACGTAGGGGAGAACCACGTCGAGGCAGGCCTGCATGATGCCGAGCGGCCCGGCCGCCAGCACGGCCCGTTCGTAATCCAGCCCGCTCATCAGCACGCCGACGCCGCCGTTCTCCGGGCCCATGACGTTCTCGTCGGGTACCTCGCAGTCCTCGAACACCAGCTCGCCGGTGTCGGAGCCGCGCATGCCCATCTTGTCGAGCTTCTGGGAGGTCGAGAACCCCTTCATCCCCTTCTCGATGATGAAGGCGGTGATGCCGCGGCTGTCGGCGTCGGGCGCGGTCTTGGCGTAGACGACCAGGGTGTCGGCCTCGGCGAAGTTGGTGATCCAGAACTTCGTGCCGTTCAGCACATAGCGGTCGCCGACCCTGCGCGCGGTCAGCTTCATCGACACCACGTCCGAGCCCGAACCTGCCTCGCTCATGGCCAGCGCGCCGACGTGCTCGCCGCTGATCAGCTTCGGCAGATAGCGCGCCTTCTGCTCGGCCGAGGCCCAGCGGCGGATCTGGTTCACGCAGAGGTTGGAGTGGGCGCCGTACGACAGCCCCACCGAGGCCGAGGCGCGGGAGACCTCCTCCATCGCCACCACGTGCTCGAGGTAGCCGAGGCCGAGGCCGCCGTCGGCCTCCTCCACGGTGATGCCGTGCAGGCCGAGCGCGCCCATCTGCGGCCACAGCTGGCGGGGGAACTTGTTGGTGGCGTCGATCTCGGCGGCGAGCGGCGCGATCTCCGCTTGCGCAAACCGCGCGGTCGTCTCGCGGATGGCGTCGGCGGTCTCGCCGAGCGCGAAGTCCATGGAAGGTCCGGCATCAGGGATCATCCCCGATGCCTAAGCCGCCCAGCTTCGCCGGACAAGCCTAGAGGCCCGCAAGCTCCAGACTGGCGTCGGTTTGCAGCTTCATCGCCGCCTTGCGGTTGGCGGCCGCGAAGTCCGCCTTGTCCGAGGCCGCCTTGATCGCCGTCGCGTCGCCGGATTTGCGCGCCGCCTTCAGGGACTCCTTCGAGTTCTCCTCGGCGTCGCGGGTGATCTGCAGGGTGATGGCCAGGACAATGTCGAGGGTGTTGAGGTGGTGAGCGCGCGCCACGGCGACCTCGTCCTCATGCAGCGCCAGATCGACCCCCTTGGCGAGTTCGCCGACCGAGCGCGGCGCGTCCGCCTGCCTCTTCGTCTCGGCCTTTATCCAGTCCTGCGAGGCCTTCGTGAGGCTCGCCAGCGGCGTGCCCTTTGCAGCAAAACCGGAGGAGCGGCCCTGCAGCATGTGGTGCTGAGCCTCGAAATCCGTCTGGGCGAACGCCGTCGTCGCCAACGCAGCGGCGGCTGCGACCCCCAGTGTCATTGCGCGCATCGTCAGGCCCTCCCAAGCCTTGCTGTATGAGGCTTGAGTGCGCGCGCTGATTGCGGATGATTTGTGGCGAATTTTGACAGGAATGTAGGCGAAGCAGCCGCCTACATCTGGGCGAGCGCCATACTGACGTCGGTCTGCATCGCGCCGGCGTCCTTGCGGTTCTGCGTCGCCTTGGCGGCGCGGTCGGCGGCGGCCTGGAGCGCGGCGGCGTCGCCGGCCTTCTGCGCCTTCTTCATGGCGGTGATCGCGTGGTCTTCCGCATCGGCGGCGATCAGTAGGGTGACGATGCGGGTAACGTCCATCGGGTCTAGCCGTTGCGAACGCGCGAGGTAGGCCTCGTCGCGTTCAAGCGCGACGCTGACGGCGGCGGCGAGATCGTCAGCCGTGGTCGGGTTGGCCGACTGGCGCCTGGTTTCCTCGCGGATCCACTTCTTCGAGGCTTTGGAGAGCTGCCCGAGCGGCGAGCCGGGAGACTCCAGCATGCTCGTAGTCTGCGCGCGCTTCTGCAGCACCTCGTGGGTGGCGTAGATGTCGCCCATGGTGAAGCCGGCATTGCCCTGCGCGAATGCCTGCGAGCTAACCAGCCCCACCAGCACCGCCCCGATCACCACTGCGCGCATCAAATCCCTCCAAATCTGTTCCATGCCAAGCCTGAGCGCCCAATGCGGGCATTTTGTGGCCTCGCACGCGCGGCCGGAGGCAGGCGCGGGCGCAAATGCGCGCACGTGCAATGCGTACGCGTGGGGGTGAGCGGGAGCGGCGTGGATAAGTTTCTTCATCGCCCCAGTATGAGGGCGGCCGATCCAAGGCGGATAAGAAGGAGACGGCAGGGGTGACCCTGCCGTCTCAGTGGCATCCGGTTTCGAAGGGGACTGAAGCCGGAAAAGTTTTCTAGAAGCCCTTCTTGATCGATAGCCCGATCAGGCGCGGGTCCAGGACGAAGACGTTGGTGGTGAGCGCGGTGTCGTCGGAGTTCAGGAAGGCGTCGGTGATCGGCGTCTTGTCGAGGATGTTCTTCGCGTAGAGTTCGATCTTCAGATCGTCTTCCGGCTTCTCCAGCCACACCGACAGGTTCACGTTGTACCAGCCGTGCAGCTTGTCGTTCACGGCGTTGTAGACCCGCGCCCAAGACTGCGATTGCCAGTAGGCGTCCGCCCGGACGTTGGCTCGCCACGAGCCGTCGAGGATATCGTGGCCGTATTGGGCGCCGACATTCGCCGTCCAGTGTGGCGAGTTTGGCAGCTCGTTGCCGCCCAGATCGGCATAAAGGCCAAGGCCGCCGTTCAAATCAGGGTAATTGGCGGGATCATAGATATCGTTCGTCGCCGGGTCGATGATGACGCCTTGAATGCCCTTTAGGCAAAACGACCCGAACGCGACATCGCTGTTGGCCAGCGCCGACTGCACCCACTGTTGGACGACCGTGGTCGGGATAACGCAGTTCGACGGAAGCTGGGGCCACGGCCGCACGACCATGTAGTTTGGATTGCTCTGCGTGCGGTTCATCGTGTCGATGGACTTTTCGCCATCGGCAATGCGGCTGTCGAGATAGCCAAGGTTGGCGTTGATGTGCAGGTTGCGCGTCGGATTGAACAGCGTCTCGAACTCCAGTCCCCAGACGCGGGCGTCAAAGTTTTCGTTCACCGCCAGTCGGTCAAGAATCTGGGAAACCTGGTAATCCTTGTAGTCGTAGTAGAAGGCCGTGGCGTTAAACATCAGACCGCCGCCCATCAGGGTGTTCTTCGATCCGACCTCAAAGGAGTTGACGAATTCAGGTTTGAACGTATCGGCGTAACTCCGGGGCAGCTTGAACCCGAGGTAATCCCATATGAACCCACCAAATCCGATCGAGGGCGGGTTGGCGCCGCCGCCTTTGTACCCTCGTGAATAAAAGGCGTAGAGAAGCGACTGATCCGTGAACGACAGGTCGGGCTTCCAGTCCAGGCCCAGACGGCCCGTCCACTCCCGCCACTCCTGGCGGATCGGCGGCTGCTCTGGATAGCCTCGGCTGACCGATCCCAACCCGAACAACGACGTTGCGAGCAGCAATTGGCTGGGAACCGGGATGAAAATCTTCTTGTCATCCGTATAACGCAGCCCCGCCGTCAGCTTCAACGCATCGTTGATCTGCCAGTACACCTCCCCGAAGGCAGCGCGAGAATCCAGCTTGTAAGGATTCTTACTCCTGAAATAATTGTGCCCTTCACCGTTTATGCTCTCAACCGGGTTGGGGTCCACGTAGATGCAGCTAGCGGTCGGGTCGCCCTGCGGTACGTCGGTGGGCTCGAGGAACACGCCGGTGACGTAGCAACGCGACGGATCATACTGTTTCCCGTCGGGAACTCCATAGAACGGCTTCATATAGGCCAAGGCCGTGATCAGGTTGAACATCACATAGTAGTTAGCTTCAACCTTGAATTTCGTATAATTCGCTCCCGCGCTGAAATTGATCGGCCCATCAAATGAGGATTGGAGGCGTATCTCCTGCCCAAATTGACTGCCCTTGGCCGACGCGATGTCGAAGCCGGCCATGGTCTTCGAGCAGCCGAGTTGCGGATCGCAAAATACTCCTCCGGGCGCCATGTTGACCCAGCTGCTCGGGATATTCGAAATTTGGTTGTACAGCTTCGACGTATCGTTGAAGATCGGGGCAGTATTGAACCGATTATAGTCTTGGAAGGAGTACGTGCTGTCCTTATTGTAGACGGTCTGCGAGTATAGGCGCAAAGACGTTGTCAAATCGAAATCGATGTTGAATTGTATGACATCTGCCTTGGCGCGGTAGACCGGATCCCTGAAGGACGATATGCGGCGCAGGTCACGGCTTTGCATCGCTCCCGCATAGGGGTCCGACCCGTTCACGAGAGTTTGGGGACGAGCGTTGGGATTGTATGTCCCATCCGGGTTGATGGGGGGTTCGGTCACGCCGAGGGGAAACAGCGCCGTGCACCCCTGTCCACAGTCGGCGCCAAGGAGAATCATCCCGAGGTAAAAGGGCAGGGATAGTCCGTTGGGCGTTCCGAATGCCGAGTCGTCATACAGAGACCCGGGCTTGCAACCTTGGGAATAGATCGCCGGGACAAAGTTGGCGAACAGATCGTTAGTGTTGGCGAAGGCGTCCCGCACCCATTGCGGCCCGTTGTCCCGGTGACAGAGCTGCTTGCCGGTTCGCGAGCGGTTGTCGTTTTCGTTGAAGCGTTCCCAGACCAGATTGCTTCGCAGCCGTTCAGTGGGATTGAACTGCACGGTAACCCGGCCTGACCAGAGATCGCGGCCGTTGACCGCGTGTTTGGTGACATCGTTGTAGTCGTACCCTGAACGGTCCGTCAGGGCGGCTGCTATGCGGATGGCGAGCTTGTCCTGAGCCAGCGGGACGTTCACCATCGCCGACAGGCGTTTGGCATTATAGTTGCCGACCTCGCCTTTGATCCATCCGGAGAACTCCTGCAGGTTCGGCTTGGCGGTGATGACATTCACCACGCCCGCCGTGGCGTTGCGGCCGTAGAGGGTGCCTTGCGGGCCACGCAGCACCTCGACCCGCTCAACGTCGAAATACTCCTGCTCGAACAGGCGGTTTTGCAGCAGCGCGATATTGTTGAAGGAGACGGCGACGCCCGGATCCGTGGTGGCGCTGACCGCCTTGGTCCCGATGCCGCGGATCGAGAAGTTGTAGCTGGTGAAGTTGTTCTTCGAGAAGGTGACGTTCGGGATGGCCTTCAGGAGGTCGAAGCCGCCTTCGATCTTTTGTTCTTCCAGGCTCTTCTCGGTGAAGGCCGAGATCGCGATCGGCACGTCCTGGATCTGCTCTTCACGCTTCTGCGCGGTGACGATCAGCGCTGCGACGGTGCCGTCAGCGCCGTCCCCCGCGGCGCTTCCGGACTGGGGGTCGGCGGCCTCGACGACGAAGGTGTTGTCGTTCACCTGGCGGAATTTCAGGCCGCTGCTGTTGAGCAGCATGGCCAGCGCCTGCTGCGGCTCGTAGATCCCGCTGACCGCCGGCGCGGCGTGACCTTCCGCCTGCGCCTTGCTGAACAGGATTTCCTTGTCGCCCTGCTTGCCGAAGGCTTCGAGCGCGGTGACCAGGCTCTGGCTCGGGATGGTGAAGGTTTTCGCTTCCTCGGCGGCGGCCGGGCCGGCGATGGCGGCGATGGCCACGCCGGTGAGCGCCCAGGTGCGGAACTTAGAGAACGGCTTGCGGTGCATCTGCTTTCCCCCCGCGCCGACACTCACGCGGCGCTTCTAGTCCGTCAGATGTCGGGGAAAGCGAACTCCTCATCACGAACTCGAACTTTTATTCACGCCAGGTCAGGGCCGTCACGCGGGGCGAGCGTTTCTGCGCCTCGACAGGATAGAACGACGTGAGCGCGGCGAGGAAGTTTTCCTCGCGGGTGACGCCGAAGACGCCGCTGATTTTCAGCTGCGCAATACGCGGGTCGTCGATGACAAGCTGGGTGTCGGAGTAGCGGTTCATCTCCGCCACCGCCTCGGCGACCGTATTGTCGCGGAAGATGACCTGGCCGCGCTGCCAGCTGGTCGCCTGGTCGGTGTCGGCGGAGGCGACTTCCACCCGCTCGTCGGGCGCCGCGATCAGTTCTTCGCCGGGATCGAGGGTATGACGAGCCAGCACGGGTGCAATGCGTTCGACGCCGCGCAAGTGCAGAGGCGCGACCGCGACGCGGCCTTCGACCAGGACCACCTTCACCGACTGCCCGTCCAGTCGCACGTCGAAGCGGGTGCCGAGCGCGGTGACAGTGCGGTCTCCCGCCGTCACCACGAACGGCCGCGCCGCGTTGTGGGCGACCGAGAATAGCGCCTGGCCTTGCAGCAATCGGATATCGCGGCGGGCGGGGCTGTAGGCGACCTCCACCACCGAGCCGGTGTTCAGCGCGACGGTCGAGCCGTCCGCCAGCGTGACGTTGCGCTGCTCGCCGACGCCGGTGACGTAGCGCTGGACGGCGGCGGCGGGGGCACCGGCGATGGTCGGGCGGGCGGGGGCTTCGGGCAGGTTTACCACGTAAGTCCCGGCCAGCACCACGGCGACAAGGCTCGCGGCCATGGCGCCCAACGCGCGCCATGGCGGGCGCTTCGGCGGCCGCGCCGAGAGCGCGGCTTCCCGCATCGCGCGCACCTCGGAGAAGGCGGCGATGGCGCCGACCTCCTCGACCATGTCGTCGAGTTCGGCCAGCGCGGCGGCATTGTCGGGCTCGGCGCGCCAGGCCTCGAACGCCGCGTGATCGGCGGCGCTCATCAAGCCGAGCCTGCGCCGCGCGACCCAGTAGGTGGCGGCCTCTTCCGGCGTCTGCATGGCGGTGACCGGGCTCATGCCAGCCTCGCCTTCAAGTGGGCGATGGCGCGCATCATGTCCTTCTCGACGGTTGAGACGGACACGCCGAGGCGCCGCGCGATCTCGCTCGCGCTCAGTTCCTCGAAGCGGTTGAGGACGAAGATCGTCCGCGTCCGCTCCGGCAGTTCCTGCAGGGCCTCGACCATGCGCGCATAGGCCTCCCTGCCCAGT
>Ga0157373_10001875_pt1 | contig 15945 bp, 8 predicted proteins | sample C65metaG_FD_113460 | JGI IMG/M metagenome (GOLD analysis project Ga0157373, IMG submission 113460) | Corn rhizosphere microbial communities from Kellogg Biological Station, Michigan, USA - C6-5 metaG | ecosystem: Host-associated > Plants > Roots > Rhizosphere > Soil | place: USA: Michigan... | reverse complement strand
GATGCGGCCATGATGTAGGTGATCAGACACTCGTTCCATCCTTTGATCTGATGGTTCATGCTCCATCCGTTATTTGGGCTCCAATGCCAGTACAATACGTTCTGGTCTTGGGTAAACCAGTTCCACTCTATACCTTCCCACATCCAGAGGATCTTGTTTCTGATGTCGTTCTCCACTGCGTTATCGGCGGTATAATACTGGCGCGCAGTGAGCAGTCCCTGGAAAAGAAAAGAGGTTTCCACGATGTCAGCGCCATCGTCTTTGGGACTGAAGCGAATGGTTTTACCTGTTTCTCCATTTAGCCAGTGAGGAAATGCCCCGTGGAACATGTCCGCCTTCCAAAGGAAGTCAACAATTTTTTTTGTTCTTTCCGCTGCCTGCTCCCTGGTGATGAACTTTCGTTCTGATGCGACGATGATGGACATGATGCCAAATCCGGTGCCACCCGTCGTGACCACTTCATCGCCATAATCGAATGACTTGTTGCTGCGCTCACGCGCCATGCCGCTTACGGGATGGCCGAAATCCCAGAAATAGCGGAAGGTTTGTTTTTGGACAAGGTCCAGCAACTGATCGTCGCTCAGGTTTTTTCTGATCTTCTGATATGAGGGCACAGATACATCTTTTTTATTTTGAGCACAGCCTACAGTGGTTGATAAAGCAAGGAACGTGAGGAAGGAAAATAAATGAAGGAAAAAGCGGTTTGATCTGTTCATGTTGCAGCAGCTTAAGGAAAAGAATGGATTTAAAAAAAGGTTGCCCGCCTAAGCTGTGGCAACCTTCTGAAATTTAGATAGTGTGTGATTAGTTTGCGTAACCTGGATTTTGAACAAGCAGGCCGCCACTTTGGTCAATCTCTTTTGCCGGGATTGGCCAGACTTCATTTTTGTTCGCCTTCCATCCTTTAGGGCCAAATACCTCCAGGCCTCTTCCCTGACGAATGACATCAAAATATCTGTCATTCTCCATCGCCAGTTCAACCTGTCTTTCTTTGTAAACGGCATTGCGTAGTGCGGTCTGATCGGTGACTGTTACATCCGGAAGGATACTGGCATTCCCACCCCTTGCTCTTGCACGTACCCTATTCAAAGAGGTGAGCGCCTGAGTAGAGTTGCCGAGCTCATTTGCAGCTTCAGCATTCATTAACAGAATATCTGCAAACCTAAGTACACGGAAATTCTGCTGAGCACCTTCATTGAATCCGGACACTCGTGTGTTAAATGGTACATATGATTTCTGATTGTACCTTTCATTAGGTACAGTTGTAGGTACAAGATCCCCCTGAGGTGTTTCTTCTCCTCTAAATAAAATAGTCGCTTGTTTTCTAGGATCATCTGTCTCAAATGCTGCTTCCAGGGCTGCGGAAGGTGTGTTGAAGCCCCAACCCATGATACCCGCTACTCCCTGAACCTGACTGTACTGAGAATTAGAAGCGTCTGGATTTCCGGCAACAAGCGCGGCCTCAACTTCAAATAAGGATTCTACGCTGTTCTCATTTTCTACCCTGAAGAGTTTTTCATAATCTGGAAACAGGTCGTAACCCATGCCCATTACTGTATTTGTAAGAGACAATACATCTGACCACTTTTTCTGATATAAGGCTACTTTTGCATGTAGTCCGATGGCGGCACCTTTGGTAGCCCTGCCCACATCCTGTGCACTATAGCTCTGGGGTAATACCGCTGCAGCCTCTGTAAGGTCTTTTTCAATCTGTGCGTACACTGTGGCTTTGTCCGATTGTGGCAGGTTATATTCGGTGTTGTCCTTTGGAGACGTTAATCTCAATACAACGTTACCATAAGCACGAACTAAACGGAAATAGGAATAGGCACGTACAAACTTAGCTTCAGCAATGTATCTTGCCTTTAGCGATTCATCCATTGTAATTGCAGGAATGTTATCCAGCACTTTATTGCATAGGTTGATGTTCTGATATTGGCCTGACCAGAAATCCTGAACAGAACCTTCCTGGGAAGTTGCCGTAAAATTTTCAAAAGCATTGAAGAAGGTCGCATCCGTAGGAGTGCTTCCTTTTTCGGCTTCATCGGAACCAGTACTTTCTATTGCGATGGCATTGAAGGCCACATTGTTCCAGCTGCGCAGGTTTGCATAGATGGAGTTTACCGCTTTGGTAGCATCGTCCTGAGTTTTCCAAAACTCTATAGCTGGTTGTTGCCCTTGTGGCGGTACGTCAAGGAAGCTTTTTTTGCAGGAAGCTGTAAATAGCATGCTAGCCATAACAGCTGCGGCAAAGCACGACTTAATATTAAGATTTGTATGTTTTTTCATGTTCAGGTCGATTAAAATGTAAGATTAACACCAAGGTTATACGTTGCATACAGGGGATATACGTTCCCATCTACCCCTGCATTTGTTGGTGCTCCACCCACTTCAGGACTAAATCCTTTGTAGCCGAAAAGGTTGATGGCATTCTGCGCATTTGCGAATACCCTCAGACGCTGCATTTTCCATTTTGAGGTGATTGCTGTAGGAAGGGTATATCCAAGTTGCATATTCCTCAATCTTACATAGGATCCGCTTTCGATATAGAATGAGTTCGGTGCGTTGTTCATATTGCCCGCAAGATTCGCTGAAGGGTAGGTATTGGATGTTCCAGCGCCTGTCCACCTGTTGTCAAAGAAATCCTTGGTAAAGTTCTCATTTCCAAATCTGTTGCTTAGGTTTGCATTGAAGACGTCTACATCAGCGACACCCTGGATATCTATCGTTAAATCGAAGTTTTTGTAGGCGAAGTTGGTATTGATGCCATAGGTATATTTAGGGTTGGGATTGCCTAAGAATGTACGGTCAGCGGGGCTGACTACGCCATCACCATTGAGGTCCCTATATTTGAAATCTCCTGCTTTTTTACCAAAAGGAAGCGCTTCTGCATCAGTTTGATAAATGCCCTCAACTTCGTATCCGAAGAAGTTACCGATCGGGCGGTTGATTACGGTTCTTGTAGACAGGTAGCCACTTGTGATGGTTGCTCCACCTTTATCAATTGGATTTGATCCCGAAGATACATTCAGCACTTTGTTGTTGTTGATGCCAATGTTACCACTGATCGAGTATTTGAAGCCACTTTCTGTCTGGTCTGACCAGGTGGCAGCAAGTTCAAAACCGCTGTTTTTGATGTCGGCCTGGTTTGCGAGGATAACACTGTTAGCAGTTCCAAGACTTCCAAAGACAGGGATTTCAAAAATTGCATCTTCTGTTTTTCTGCTGAAATAATCAGCTTCAACACTCAGGCGGTTGTCCAAAAATCCCATTTCCAGGCCGATATCTGTACCGGTACTTTTTTCCCATACCAGGCTTGGTGGAACAATCGTTCTCTCATTTGCACCTGTTTGGGGAAGACCGCCAATGATTGCTATAAGACCGGCGGATTGATCAATTACCCTTGTAGTCGGATTTAAAGGTACGTTGGCATTACCAACTTTACCCCAGCTTCCCCTAAGTTTTAAGTTGCTGAAGATCTTCTGATCTTTCATGAAATCCTCATTACTGATGACCCAGCCTGCGCCGACAGAAGGGAAGTTGCCCCATAGGTTGCCACCCCCGAAGAACTGAGATGCACCGTCTCTACGAATAGAGGCATTTAAAAGGTACCTGTTTTTGAATGAATAGTTTACCCTGCCAAAATAGGAGGCAAAAGTTGCCAGTGATCCAAGGTCAGTGATGGTACTCTTGCTGGCATTACCTAATTTAAGATATAAATCTCCATCTGTGGTAAATGGAACATCTCTGGTTTGTGCATTGATGGTATAAGACTTTCTGCGTTGTGCGGTCTGTCCTGCTAATACAGTAAGGCTATGGTCATCCCATTTTTTATCGAATGTTAATGTATTTTCAATGATCCAGTTCCGTGTTTCGACGCGGTCCACATCCAGCTGACTGTTGGTGCTCAGCTGACTTGCAGAGGCCCTGTAAACAGGAATATAACCCAATACTTCTTCCTGTCCCATATCCCCACCAATGCTTGTCTTGAAGGTAAAGTTCTTAAGGAACTTCAGTTCTGCATAGATGTTACCGGTAAAATTATACTTTGAAGTGGTTTGATTCCAGAAATCTAATGTGGCTTGTGGATTTACATTACTTCCATTACCTAGACTGAAATCATTAGGGTCACCGTAAGCGCCATCTTCTTTAAATACAGGAATCACTGGAGATGCAGCATACAATGCACGGAAAATGGATGACGGTGCATCTTTTGATTTGCTGGATGTTCCTGTGACGTTGTACCCGATTTTTAAAGGCTCGAAGATCTGGAAGTCATGTGATAACCTTGCGGTATATCTCTTGTAATTATTACGTTTGACAATACCGTCCTGATCCAGGTAACCAAGAGACAGGTTGTAGGTGGATTTCTCCGCTCCCCCACTGACAGATAACTGATGATTGGTTACCATGGCATCTCTGAGAATAACGTCATACCAGTCGGTGCCTTTTCCAAGGTTTGTGTTGGCGAACAATGGGGCTTGCCCCAGTATTGCATAGGATTCGTTCACCGCTGTTGCGTATTCTGTGGCATTTGCCATTTCTACCGCATTTGTGACTTTTTGAAATCCGACAGATCCATTGTAATTAATCACGGGATTCCCCTTTTTGCCACGATTGGTTGTTACCAATACTACACCATTCGCCGCACGGATACCATATATGGACTGTGCGGAAGCATCTTTAAGGATACTGATGTTTGCAATGTCGGCTGGATTAAGGAAATTGATGTCATCGTACCATACACCGTCTACTACATATAATACAGCGGTATTCCCGTAGATGGTACCAGTACCACGAATGGTAATCGTTGGCGAAGCCCCGGGCGTTCCGGAGTTGGCAATAGAAACACCCGCCACCTTACCTTGTAAAGCACTTACAGCATTTTGTGAGGCTTGTTTACCAATATCTTCTCCTTTTACAGAGGCTACTGCACCGGTAACATCTAGTTTCCTTTGCGTACCGTAACCTACAACAACTACCTGCTCCAGGTTCTGGGCAGAAGAGGCCAGGGCTACGTTTATAGTTGTTCTATTATTTGCTGGAATCTCTTGTGTTGTGTATCCTATATAGGTAAAGACAAGAGTCGCATTTGCTGCTGCGCTGATGGAGTAATTTCCATTTGCATCTGTTTGTGCTCCTGTAGTGGTTCCTTTTACCCGGATGCTTACCGATGGGATCGGGGTGTTGTCCCCGCCATCTGTGACTTTCCCTTTAATGGTTACATTTTGTGCAAATGCAACGTTTGTAAAAAGAAAACAGAGGAATGCCAAAACAGAAAATTTTGTAAAGATTCTTTTCATGCTCGTTTATATTTGATTGTTTAATTGTTCGATAAATTTCAGGTAGAAAAACTGCTATCCCAAAAAATCGACCTATACATTAATACATCACATTTGGATTGTGTAGTATATGCAGTTGGCAATCAGCGTATGAAAACTGGGTGGAAAAACCATTTAGAACAGCCTTAAAAGCGCATTTTAGATAAATAATGTCATCGATGATAAAGTGTGCAAATGTGAGGTGAAAAATGGCTGATGAGAGGTAATGATGTAGTGTTACAACTCCATTAAGAACTCTGTGAGGTTTTTATCATGTGGCACTTCAAGCTTTTTACGCAACCGGTATCGTCGTATTTCGACACCCCGTAGAGAGATGTTCAATAACGAAGCCATTTCCTTACTGCTCATGTTCATATGCAGGTAAGCACATAACTTAAGGTCATTGGGCACAAGATCCGGATGATTTGCTTTTAGTTTTTTAAAGAAGCTTTCATGCGCCATGTTGAAGCTGGTCTCGAAAAGATGCCAGTCGCGCTCATCATTCATTCCCTCGTCAATTACTTTCTGGATCTTCCGGAGCTGTTCTTCTGCGAGCCCTTTTCCATTGGTGTCTTTTAGTTTCAGGATTTCCTGACTCAGCTTCTGCAGCAATTCGTTTTTATATACCAGGCTCATCGCCGAGTTTGCCAGCTCTCGGTTTTTGCCAGCCAGTTCTGCTTGTAACCTTTCTGTCTGGAGTTTTGTAATCTGCTTCTCAGTAGCTTCCGCCTTTTTCTGCAGATAGATTTCCTTTTCTGCCTGTAGCCTGTCTGCAATTTCTTTCTGATCCTGGCTCAGCTTACGTTCATACACACGTTTTCCAATGATTAAGATGGCGGTTACAAAAAGCAAATAAAAGAAAAAGGCAATTTTTGTCGCGTAAAATGGAGGTGAAATCACAAATTTAAAGGAGGTTTCTCTGCTCATCATAGTATCATTCACCATTGCCCTGACCTTAAAAGTATAGGTTCCGCTGTTCAGGTTAGTGAAATCCTTCTGAGAGGTACTGCTCCATTCCGACCATTGCTTAGAATAGCCCTCCAGATAATATTGGTATTTTACTTTTGCCTGCCTGTAATGGGGGAGGGAATAGGCTATCCGAATGTTGTTGCGCCCGTAAGGAATCTCAAACTCCTGATCGTCATTTCCCATTTCACTGAGGCTTTTGTAACTATCCGTAATGTCTTCAACCTGGCGGATGAGCACCTTTGGCAATATATCCTTACCAGGGCTGCCAGCTGAGGCATTGCCATTATATATGACAAAACCATCATCCACACTGATCAGATAGATGTTGTCACTAATCTTACTGATATTTTCATAATACTGCACCATCCGGCCATCAAGAAGGCTAAAGCTATTGGAGTCTATCGATAATTTCCCGGGGATACTTAGGTCGACCATGCCCATCTTCCCACGATTAATGAACCAGTATTTACTGGTACCTGCATTAATGATCTTGTTGGCTGTTGAGAAGCTCTTCAGCCGGTCATTAAGTTCTTTATAGTTCCTGAACTTATTGCTGATCTCATCATAAATATAGAACCCTCGATTGGAAGAGAACAACAACTGGTCCTGCATTCTGAATATGTTGATGTTGTAATCGTCTGGAAGGCCATTTTTTTCGGTAAACTGTGTGGCAGAAATGACTTTAGTAAGTTCTGCATTTAATTTAAGCCTGTAAAGGCCTTTGTAGGCATGGCTAACCCAGATGTCTCCTTTGGCATCTCTTTCCACGTATCTGGAAGGCTCTTCAAAGCCGGCTACCTTATGGTGGAATTTCCAGAGCCCCTTTGAATCCTTTCCATAGACCACCAATCCGTTATAAGTCCCCTGAATGAGAAAGTCGTTATTGGATCCTGCCTTTCGTATGGTCCAACCGCCGTTTTCATTAGATATTTTTTCCATCTGATTGCCGTTGACCCGGAAGGTGCCATTGTTATGCCCGCAAATTAGTTGCCCATCGATTACGGTGAGGTCCCATACCTGGCCCTGTGAACCAGGAATGATGTTAAAATCAAAAGAGCTGAATGGAGCATGTTTATCGCCGTTCCATTTACTATAGAACAGTCCCTGATTGGTGCCTAGGTAGATGAAGTCGTTATATATTAAACTGGTATATACAGTGCCGAACTGTCCGGACTTGTCGAAGTAAAAGTAGAGAGGACTGTTGAGCTCTACGCGGTCTATGCCATTGTCGAGCCCGGTCCAAAGGTTCTGCTTGTCGTCCGCATACAGGCTGAGAACCGTATTATTTTGAAGCCCGCTCCATTTATTGATACGCTGCACGACCTTTCCTGCATCGTCAATGATGATCAATCCGTTCAGGATAGTTCCAAAAGCATAATATTTGCCCAGCACTTTCACGCCATTATTCAGCTGAAATGTTTTTAGAAAGTCGTTTGCAGGAGTAGTGAAGGGGCTAAAGTTCTGTCCATCGTAAATAAACAGCCCGTTCTTACTGGTGCCAATAAGTAGCTTATTCTCGCGATAGGGTAATATCGACAGTACATCCCTGGAATTCGTAGCATCACTACCCTTCAGCGGGACCAGTTTGTTGCCGGAAAGTTCAAAGAGGCCGCTTTCCAGTACTTCCACGAAGAAGCGGTGGTTGACCTGGTGCAGGAATAAAAAAGGTTTCTTCGCTTTTACGGTACTCAGCTTTTGGTTCTCATAAATATAGATGGTTGAAAACGACTGAAAGAGGACGCGGTCTCCATCTACATAGATCTTCCAGATCTCATCCTTTACAAAATTGTCTTTTGGTACAATGGATGTGTAACTAAGTTTTCTATTGCGATAAGACCAATAGCCCATTTCGCCGAAACCACCTGTATAGATCATTCCCGATGGTGCTACGGCAACTGACCGCACAATCTGCCTATTGGGCATCTGGTGCTGCTGCCAATACTTTCCATCGTAGCTGAGCAATCCCTGGGCATTTCCAAAATACATGACACCCGATTTGTCCTTGGCAATCGACCAGTTCTGATTACCTGAGAGGTAAACAGATTTGGGGAAATTCTGTACGTAGGGAGCTCCGATACTTTTGATGTCATCAGCCTTGGCGGAAAATACCGTGCAGACAAAAAGGAATAAACATAAAAAGTAAACGGGGATCTTTCTGCTCATGAATAACTAATATAGCTATTATTTGGCTGACACACCAACAGGTTGTGGCACCTTCACATAATAACCGGTTCCATCATATGGTCTTTTCCGCGGATTGGTGGTGCAGGCAACAGAACAGCAACCCTGCAATTCCTCCCCACAGGCGTCACATTGGGTAATGTGCTCATTGCATTCCGGGTTGGCGCAGTTGATCATTTTTGGAGTGGTAGTTCCGCAGTTGAAACATTTGGAAACCACAGTTGGGTTGACAGAATTGACGTCAACAGCAATCCTGTTGTCAAATACATAACATTTGCCTTCAAAATCTTCACCGCCGGCTTCTTTACCATATTTGATGATGCCGCCATGCAGCTGATAAACATCGCTGAATCCATGATGTAAAAGCAGTGCTGATGCCTTCTCACATTTAATGCCGCCAGTACAGTAGGTGAGTACCTTCTTGTCTTTGTATTTTGCCAGTTCATTGATTTTCTCCGGGAAGTCCCTGAAGTTTTCAATGTCAAGGGTCACTGCATTTTTGAACTTGCCGAGGTTATGTTCATAGTTTGAACGTACATCAAGGATCACCACATCCTCATCATTGATCATCTTTTGAAACTCAACCGGCTCCAGGTGTTTTCCTGTGCGCTCATTCGGGTTAATGATGCTGGTATCCCTCAATCCGGAGTGTACGATCTCTGCCTTATAACGGCAATGCATTTTGATAAATGAAGGGGTCTCCACATCATCAATCTTAAACTCAGTCTTTGCAAAGCGCTCGTCAGCGTGAACTGCGGACATATAGGCTTCACAGGCGTCTTTTGTGCCTGAGACGGTGCCATTCAATCCCTCATCGGCAACGATGATCCGCCCAACGAGGTTTAGCGATTTACAAAATTTAAGGTGATCGGCAGCGAATTGTTCTGCATCTGCTATGTGACTATAGCAGTAGTAAAGTAAAGTCTGATATTTTTCCATAAAATCATTGATACTGTTGCATACAGCGTTTAATGTGCCGCAAAGTTAAGAAAGAAAATGGATGGTAACAATATTTAGACGCTATTGATGTGTTATCGGATAATGCTTAAGTTTGCCACGTACGTTACAATCGTATTGGGATGGTAACGTCGGCTAACTAAACACATAAAATGACTAGAATTTCAATGAAACCTGTAATGATCGCCGCTGGTCTTCTATTTACTGCAGGTAGCTTGTTTGCACAGGACAATCTGGTAAACTCGCTAAAAAACAATCAGAGCACAGACAGCAAGAATAGTTTTACCTTCACTCCGGTAATCAATGCTGAGGCTACATCTGTAAAAAATCAAAAATCATCGGGTACCTGCTGGAGCTACAGCACAAATTCTTTCCTCGAGTCTGAAATGATCCGTATGGGTAAAAAACCTGTGGATCTGGCAGACATCTTTACTGCACGCAATGCCTATATTGAAAAAGGTATCAACTATGTACGTATGCATGGTGCCCTGACTTTGGGTGATGGTGGTGCTTGTCATGATGTAATCAATATGTTTGCATTGTATGGTGCCTTACCTCAGGATGTATACAATGGCAGGGACTACGGAACACCTGGAAACTCATCGGATGTGATGAACGCCAAAACAAAACAGATTCTTGAAGATGCGGTGAAAGCACCTAATGGAACGCTGGATCCTACCTGGAAAACCAGATACATTGCTACAATTGACTCCTGCCTGGGTGCAGTACCGGAAACCTTTACTTTTGAAGGTAAATCCTATACTCCAAAAACCTTTGCTAAGGAAGTTGTAGGTATCAATCCCGAGGACTATGTGGAGTTGTCTTCATTCAATACTGCTCCATACTACAAAAAAGCGGTGTTGATGGTGCCGGATAACTGGTCTTATGATCAGGTATACAATGTGCAGATGGATGACATTACCAAAACCATTGATAATGCTTTGAAAAAGGGATATACCGTGGCCTGGGCAACTGATGTAAGTGAAAAAGGCTTTAGCTGGAAAAACGGCGTTGCTTATGTTCCGGAAAAAGATTTTGCAGATATGTCTGCAGATGACAGGAAAACGATGTTTAACGGTCCAAAGCCGGAAAAAGAAATCACTGTTGAGATGCGTCAGGCTTCATTTGATAACTATGAGACTACTGATGATCATGGTATGCAAATCACTGGTATCGCAAAAGACCAGAATGGTAAAGAGTATTATATCGTCAAAAATTCATGGGGTGCAACAAATGACTATAAAGGTTATTTATATGTAACCAAAAACTTTGTTAAATATAAGACAACCGCGTTTTTGCTGAATAAAAAAGGATTACCTTCTGACATCCGTAAAAAACTCGGTGTTTAAATAAACGCCATTAAATGACATAAGCGGTACCATTTGATTTTGGTACCGCTTTTTTATTTTAGGTAATTTGCGGTATTCATTGTCATTAGTAAGAAAAAGTATAACTTGATTTAATATGAAGCGCGTATTTGTCACAAGGGTCATCCCGGAGCCTGGAAGAAAATTGCTGGAAGAAGCTGGTATAACGGTAGTGGAATGGAAAGAGAAGAGAAAACTCAGCAGAGAGGAGCTGATTTCCTATTGCAAAGACGTGGATGCGTTACTTTGTGTAAGCAGCCCAGTGGACGCGGAGTTCCTGCAGGCAAGCAAACACCTTAAGGTCATTGCGCTCCACTCTGTGGGGTATGACCATGTTGATGTAAATGCCGCGACAGAATTAGGGATCCCAGTAGGGAACACCCCTGGTGTTTTGAGCGCTGCGACGGCAGATACTGCCTTTTTGCTGATGCTGGCTACTTCCAGGAAAGCTTTTTACATGCACAAAACCATCCTTAAAGGGGAGTGGGGATTTTTTGAACCCACGGCAAACCTTGGTATTGAACTGAGGGGTAAAACCCTCGGTGTTTTTGGTCTTGGTAAAATCGGACTGGAGATGGCCAAGGCGTGCGTTGGTGCTTTCGGTATGAAAGTCATTTACCACAACAGGAGCAGAAATGAACCAGCAGAGGAGTTAATAAATGCGCAATGGGTATCATTCGATGAGCTACTCGCAGAAAGTGATGTGCTTACTGTCCATACTGCATTGACACCGGAAACAGCTGGCAGGTTCAATACAGAAACTTTCGCCCGGATGAAGCCTTCCTCTATTTTCATCAATACTGCCAGAGGCGGTATACACAATGAAGAGGACCTGCTGCGGGCACTTGAAGAAGGGCAGATCTGGGGCGCCGGCCTGGATGTAACCAACCCGGAGCCCATGATGCCAGATCACCCGCTTTTAAACATGCCCAATGTTGCTGTACTGCCACATGTCGGCTCTGCTACCGTGGAAACGAGAAATGCAATGTCCGTCCTTGCGGCACGGAATATCATCGCCGGCCTAAATGGAGAACGACTTCCACATCCCGTCAATCCTGAAGTCTACAGGTGAACCCGGGTCACCTTTCCCTTGATAATAAACATCCTTCTGATCACTGTACGGCTGATGATGGTATCTCCTTTGAATTCAGGGTTTAAAGATCTGAGAATGATCTTTCCCTGATCTTCGTGTTCAAAAAGCAGTTTTACCGTGGTCATGTTGTTGGCCTGTTCGTCTGTAACAATGAGATAGGCCTCTCCCCACTGCACAATGTCACGATTCAGGATTTCCTTCACAATAATGATCTCGCCACTGCTGAACTTCGGATGCATGCTCTCTCCATATATGGGCAGGTAAGCGTTGCAGTCGTTGAAAGGCTTGTAATTGACGTAATATTCGGCGGTCTCCTGAAAGACCTGCGTGGTACCAAAAGTGGCATCAGCCAGATCTACATTGAAAAACGGGACGCCATGCTGCGTGGCTGGTAAAAGGTGCTGCTGTTGGTCGGTCGGTTTGGTGAAGATTTCTCCCGTTCCCGTAGTTAGAAACTTCAGGTTAATGTGGTGGTATTCGGCAATATCCCTGGTCAGGCGCTTGCCAATAATACGCTTTCCGTTTTCGATGGAAGAGCAGTTGCCAATATGCCTTGTAATTGGAGTATAAAACTCTGCAAGTGTCAGGTCTCTTAGTAATCTGGCTTCTTTTAATCTTGGTCCGATCATGATTTGCTGTGGATGGCTTGTTTTCATTTTGTTAATCATTTATTATTAATATGTTTTTCTTTTCAATAAATTATATATAGTATTGTATTAATTATTTCGACAATATAGGGTTTAAAACATAGAAATTAAATTAATATGTAAAATAATAAGTTATGAGAAGAAGATATAACAATGTGTCGTCCCCTGCGCCCAGGTATTTGACTGATCAGGAGCAAAAGCATCCTTTAACAGTGCTGAATGTGTTTTTTGAGGAGTGTGAAATTGACCAGTTCAGACTGGATCTGAGGTCCTGGTTTGCGCTTTCATCTGGTGATCAGCAATACAGGGAAATGAAACAATATGAACCATCGGCCATAGTAGATTTGCACCAGCAGCTTACCCGTTTATTGGAGGCTGCTTACCTGATGCGGTCAGAGGAGGGCGGAGAGGATCTGCTCAGAACAATATTCGGCTTTCTCACGCTGCCGGAGTGGCAGGATGAACTGGATATTCTGCTTTATTACAGTCTGAATGATACGCCTGTTTCATCAGATTGTGATAACCACCATTTGTATTTTCCCATGTATGAGTTGTTGGACGAGCTGCTGGAATGGGCTGAAGGGATCCATGAAGATGAATTAGCGCAGCAGATTGCGGATGTGCTGCCCGAAGGAGTGGTAATCATCAATCGTAATGATGATTATTTTCCACCCGAACTCATTCTTGTGCTATATGAATATGGAAAAGCCCAGGAAGGATATTCCAGCATTGAGCCGGATTTCAGTGCTGCTAAATCACGATTTCAAAACACTCCTGACTTGTCGCCGGAGTTTCAGACAAAGGTCTTGAAGTATCTTCGTGACTTCCCACCCCTGGCAACCATGAATGGCTTGAAGAGAATCTACCTGAATTATATAAAGTCTCTTTTGAAACACGGGGATTTTCATAAAGACGATGATGGTTCATTTGTGAGCCATATGGATCGGCTGTTTGACTTGTTACAGGCCGCCGACAAGGAACTCAGGTACCCCAACTAAAGGCCGTAAGTAAGTCTGATGCCGTGTTCCACGCGTTTATTCCCATCATAGGCAAATCCATAAGTAGCCCGGAATATCAGTCGCTGTAGCCCAAAATAAAACTCTGTGTAGTTCCTTTTGATCGGCTGGCTCAGGTAGTTGACGCCAGCGATCTCTTCTAACCTGAACTTACGGAGCAATGGGATTTTGTTGGTGATCAATCCCGAGAAGTTGTGTTCAAAATGCGCCTCAAAATATTCTTCGTCAGTACTGTTCAGATAGAAATCCAGAAACAGGAATTTTCGTTGATTGGGCTTGCTGAGCAGAGTTTTGTTGCCGCGGAAATGTTTGAACTCAGGGAAATACACGGATGCATTATTCAGAAACTTTCCTGCGCCCAGGATAATAGACGAATAACCCCACAGCCCGGTATTGATCCTTTCCTTATAAATTTCCAGGCCCAACAGGTCGTAATCGACATCACTGCCAAGTACACCGGAAATTCCCTTTTTGTAATAAAGGCTGATGCTTGGGTACTTTGATCCCTCATATATTTTACTATCCGGTCGTGTGATATACGTTTGGCCAATCGTGTAAGTAAGGGTGGCGTTGACTGTCAGTGCCTTGTAAGTAGGGAACAGTGGCGTTTCTGCTGATATAGCAAATGGGTTGTTAGGGCTGAAGTTTCGGTCCCCATAATCGAAGATTTTATAGTCGGCGGTATTGTTCAGGTGTGTGTTTCTCGCATATTCCAGGAAGAGGCTGGCCTGTAGCCCGTCTGCCAACTCCCGTTTTGCACCTGCATTGACAAATTCTTTCTTATAGAACTTTGCGAAATTGCGCTCAAAAAGAAGTGCATTTACGGCAATTCCCGGCAATGTCATTGTGCCATAGTTGTTCAGATCGACAATGTCAGAACCAAAGGAAGCGCTGACGCTGGCGCGTTTTACAGGGTCATATCGGTATACGCCCGACACGTGTGCCGTAAATAATTTGTTGGAGAAGCCATAACGTGCTTCCGGTTGTATCTGGAAGTAGCGCCCATAGTCAAACCGTTTGGTGTAGGCGACACCATACTTTACTGCGAAGCCCTCAACAGTATTATAGAATACAGATTGTGCAATGGGATCGAAGGCTAGCGACTGTCGTTTGTAGCGGTTATTAATTGTGTAGCCATTCAGGAACAATTTCCCTAAACCAAACTTATTGTTAACTTTTTCAAGGGAGTCGAGGTAACGTTTTGATTGTTTGAGTGTGGCCAGGCTATCCTTTCTAATGTAGTCCAGGCGCTCTTCTGTTGTAAGGGGAATAGGTCTGTTATTCAGCCAGAACAAGGAATCTTTTTTATTCACTGCCTTAGTGACCTTCAGGATTTCTCCGTTAAAATAACCTTTGGGGAAATCAGGATGGAGGTTGTATTGGCTGTATACGGCTACGTAATATCCCTCGTATTTAAAACCCAGCACATTCCCATTGAAACGAAAATTCAATGCAGAAGGCATATACGTTTTTTCAACATTCAAAAACTGCTGCGAAATGCGGAGGGTGTCAACGAAGTTGATGCCTGCCTTTTTTATCAGATAAACATCGGCATTGACCAGATGGTAGCTGTCCTCTTTAATGTAAATCACGCCCCTGAATACCGGGTCATTTTCCCGTCGTGGAATGACCGCAATCTTGTTAAGCTGAATCCCGTTTTCATTACTTACACCGAGGAGTTTGTATCGGTAGTAGAACATGGCATTGTCTGCAATGGGGGATACGAAGCCTCTGTTGCTTACTGTATTTTGCAGCAGGATGTTTTCATAGAAATTGGCCAGCAGGTCGGAAGCCTTATTGAAACTGAAGGCATTATTCTGACCGGCAATTTTTGAGGAGATCATCTCTTCATGGATTTTGTCCGGACGCTCAACAGAAATGTTGGAGGTCGATTCAGAAAGGTAAAGTATACCTTTTCTATTGGTGTCCAGCTCGAGTGTCTTCTGAATATCCCTGCCAAAAAACTTTTTTGGCGCACCAACCAGTTTCTGAAGGCCTTTTACATAGGCATGCGCGGTATAGGAGCCTACTTCATTGAGGTGTTCTTTCCTTCTTTTTATGGCCTGTCTGATGATTTCGTAAGCCGGGTCTTCTGAGTTTCCATCAATGGTGACTGTCGAAAGGGTAACCGTTTCAGGAACGAGGGTAATGTTTTCTGTCATATTGCCGCTAATGGTGACCATCTTTTCCACCGGCTTATAACCAATTGCCTTATATATGATGGTAAATGTACCTTTTGAAATGGCCATGCTATAGATGCCATCGACGTTAGCGGAACTTCCCTGTGTAGTATTTTTGATAAAGACAGAGGCAAATGGGATGGCTTCTCCTGCTGCATCTTTAATACTTCCTCTGAGCTGCATGTCCTGAGCTAACAGTGTGCTTAAGCTGCTG
>Ga0157373_10001873_pt1 | contig 15952 bp, 14 predicted proteins | sample C65metaG_FD_113460 | JGI IMG/M metagenome (GOLD analysis project Ga0157373, IMG submission 113460) | Corn rhizosphere microbial communities from Kellogg Biological Station, Michigan, USA - C6-5 metaG | ecosystem: Host-associated > Plants > Roots > Rhizosphere > Soil | place: USA: Michigan... | reverse complement strand
GTCCGAGCCCTATCGCGCCGAGGGATTTCTGTGCATGTGGGAGCGAGCTGGTGACCTTACGGCTATTCTCGACGACTCAACCTGGCGAAACGATCTAGGAGCCCAAATTGACGAACACGCTTTCGTCGCGGGATTTTCGGCAGGTGCCTATACGGCGCTTATGTTGACGGGGGCGCGTGTCGCCTTCTCACAGTTCGAACCAGATAACCCGGTAAAGAGCCCAATCCGGGGGCCAAGAGAGTTTCCAAATCTCGCCGATGAACTGCCAAAACTGTATGAAAATCCGGTTTTTCGCGCGTCTTGGGATCGTCGTCGATCCGACTTTTCCGATTCCAGAATCCGCGCAGCATTTGCAATTGCGCCTGGCCGCTCCGTCCTTGGTTTTTCAGAGGATAGTCTTCAGGCCATAAAGAGGCCGGTCCAACTGATAGGCGGCGATGAGGACGCGGTCGCGCCGCCTGAACAATGCTGCGACGGGCTGGTCCGGCACATTCCACGTTGTCGAGCAGAGATTTTGAGTGGCGGCGTTGGCCACTACACATTCTTGCCTGAAGGTTCGAAAATGGGACGGTCGACTGCGCCCGAACTGTTCATTGATCAAGGAAGGCTGAACAGAACGGCCATCCACAACGAGGTCGCGAGAAAGGCCGTAGAATTTTTTACAGAAACATAATCCAACGTCTTCTATCGGCACTTTTGTGCCGTGGCGAAAGTTGACCCTAAGCAGACTTGTCTCCAATGAACCGCTCAGACAACATGTCGAGGGATCACTTCGCCGGGGGCAGAAAATGGACGGGACGGCCGAACGCTATCATCGATTCGCGAAGTTCGAGGCGGCCGGGCGGTCGCCTTTGTATGAGAAATTCGCTCTCCATGTGGCTCAATCACCTGACATCCTGCGCTTTCTTGAAGGCTTGCCGCCTGAAAAGAGGCAACCTAACTTGTTGTTCGCAGCCGTCAGGCTCCTCGCCGGAATACCAAGTTCCACTGCGGAACTTGATGATGCTATCAATATTTATGCTAACGCTATATGCATCGGTGATGCTGTCTCGAACAACCCAAACGAACGAGCCGGGTCGCTGTGCCTCGCTGCTTCCGTCGCTGGCAAGCATACCAGGTCCACTGGCATTGATCGAAGTTGGCGCTTCCTCCGGGCTTTGCCTTCTGCCAGATTTCTATGGATATGACTGGGATAGGCAACGGCTCGTACCTCCCGCGCAAGCGATTGGAATTGCTCCAGTATTTCCGTGCCAGGCCGGAATTGGCGTGCCATTGCCGACGAATTTTCCCGAGATTGTTTGGCGAGCAGGATTGGACCTCAACCCGTTGGACGTTTCGAAGGACGACGATGTGCTATGGCTGGAAAATCTCGTTTGGCCGGAGCATCATCAGCGACTAGACCGACTCCGAAGTGCGATAAACATCGCTCGACAAAACCCTCCGCGTGTTGTTGCGGGCGACCTTAGAAACGACCTGCAGGCACTCATTTCAGATGCTCCGAAGGATGCCACGGTTGTCGTATTCCATACTGCGGTGCTGAGCTACGTTTCGAACCAGCAGGATCGGGAAGACTTTGCCCGCAAAATGCTCGATGCCAAGTCGATCTGGATTTCCAACGAAAGTCCGAAGATATTCCCAGACATCGCCGTAAAGGCAAGCCCAATCCGTGATGATATGTTTCTGTTAAGCGTCGACGGCACACCCCAAGCCTGGTGTGGCCCGCACGGGCAATCGGTTTTGTGGATTTAATCGTGTCCGGCCGATGTCTGCTTTTGGCGCTGAAGCAGACAACTGTTGGCCCAAAGCAGACAACCCGGATCGTCTGTTCTACCTATTCAACATTCCTGAAGTCGTTCGCACTCTCCATTGCAGACAAAACTCGTCCTAGCTGTAACTCCCACAACCAGCGCATCTTTTCTGCAGTTTCGGGCTTAGAGCACCATTCAAGAGGGACATGCAAACACTGGCCTACAGCAATTTTCCAATCAGCTAGAGCTTGTGCCCATTCATAGGAAGAGTCGCCTACTTCCGTGTGCCAGTGGCGGATGATCTTCGCCTCGTGTGCAATTCTGATTTCTTCGGGCCACCATAGGACGAGCAAGTATGCGAGATCGTGGATGGCCAATGCATAGGTTAAAGACCAATCAAATGGCTGCCGATCAATAAAGTAAACAGGGCTGTCGTGGCCCTTCGGCGTTAATATGTTCATAGAATTCAGGTCGCCGTGCAGCAATGACATTCCGCGCCCGTCGCTAAGGCGAGACCGCAACTGCGTTTCAACTTTAGAGGCGACCTCAGAGAGATCATGATCCGCTATGCTCTTTAAAGCAGCAACGCCGGGTCGAATCTCGTCAAAATATCGGTCTAACGCTCCGTTAGTAGGGACGGGATGCGACTGCCAGTGATGCTTGTGCAATCGACCAAGTGCTTTTGCTACCGCAAGTCCATACGATAAGCTGGGCCTGACATCTCGACGATTGCTGTGGGTTTCCGCCAGGTCGTCCAAAAGCAGATGATAGCCGACCTCACTATCAAAAGCGGCGTCCCAGCATTTTACGATGGGCGCATCAGGCATCGTGACATAATCGCGGCCATAGTAATCAATTTCCGAGCGGCCGAATGTTGGTCCAAGGCAAATTTTGACCCGAAGCGCTACCGTTTTCCCGCCGCGAAGCTCCGCCGATAACGCCACTTGGCGGGACCAGTTGCTGCCTCCGTCTCTCATATTTATGGAAATTACATCTTCCTGAAGTACCTCACTCAACCACTCGGGCGTGATGGTGTCAGGACTTGAAATCACACTACTCATCTGGCTTCAACCTCACATTTGGGGGCAGCAAGCGATACGCACGGAATCTACGTCAACGTCCGCTTCTGGCGCGAAGCTGCCAAATGTAGCAAGTTAGTTTGGTGGCATTTGCTACCAAACTCCGGTCGTTTAAGATAACTTCAGGCTAGCAGCCGCTTTCCGTGCGGATCGTCTCTATAAAGTCTCGGCCATTGCGTTTGGTCGTGGTGACCGTCGCTATTCCATCGCAGGTTCTCGCACCACTGCGAAAGTGGTAGCGGACCTCAAAGCGGGTGTCTTGGATCTTCTGTATGTCGATCAGCGAGATCGGCTCGGCCAAGGATCCATAGAAGGCCGTCAGCGCTCCTGGGCTGAAGGGGCCCTTCTTCGTTTTCTCCGGTATCACGAAATCTGCGGCGAGCTTGCCGTTGCCAGCTCTGAGAGCGGCGTAGAAGGCCTCGATCGTGGTCGCGGCCGTCCCGTAGCTCTGCGTGATGTCGCGAGCCGACGAAACAGTCTTTACCCAAACCAGGAGTGGCCTGTGGTGATGGCCTGTCATCGCAGGCATTGGATCAACGACTTCGACATATACGTCCGTATCCCGGAGGCGAGACAAGTCCTTCGCGTTGCTATCACCTGGAACGAGCTGGACCTCGTCGAACATGCGTGAAGGATCCGCGAACTCGTCGCCATTTATGCAGATCGATCGATCCAGTTTCAGGACGTATCCAGGTTCCGGGGTATCTCCCTTTTGCACGTCCTCGAAGTTTGGAGGACCTGCGAAGATCCGGTGTGTGAGGTGTCCGCTGAGGCTTGAAGGTTGCCCCTTGGAAACGTCGAAACAGGCCGCATTCGCGATGACTGGCGAAAGAAACAACGCGGCTGCTACTCCGATCCACCTATAACTCTTCATCTGATTCTCACGATCTAACGGCATCCCAGTGCACCTATCCGATGTGTGTTCGCTAACCTGGAATTTGGGCATCCTCACCCGCAAGCCAGGCCCGTGGTGAGGCCAGGCTATTGCTGCCATCCGGCGGCAAGCATGCTCCAGTCAACATCGCGTTCCTCCTTACCGGTCCACACATCCCAGTAGGCCGGATCGTCGGACCTCGGTCGATGATCATGGTTCAGTTCCCGCATCTCAACAAGAACCGGGATCGGCGCTGCCCATCCCAGGAGGATTGCATGCCTGGATGGAAGGCCGGGAAGCTCTTTCAGCAAGCCGCCGATGTTGTCAGGTACCAGCTTCGAGACCAGTTTCTGATCGGCATCATTGACGATGCGATGAAGTAGGAATGTGTTGCACTGGGCAAGCAGAGTTGGCGAGAGTTCTGACGGCCGCTGCGACGAGACTAGCAGGCCGAGTCCGAACTTCCGCCCCTCTCGGGAAATACGTTCGAAGATGTCCCGGCAAAGGTCGGCCGCATTCCAGCTCTCCCGGTCAGTCGCGCCAGCGCCCTTAACGAAGTTGTGGGCCTCCTCCAGCACGAGCACCGTCGGTAGTGACTGGCCAGTATCCCGGCGAAATCGCTGGAGAGCCTCGAAGACCACTCGAGCCAGCACGGAAACGATGATGTGCACTGTGTCCGAGGGCACGAGCGAAAGGTCGATTACAGCAATGTTGCCGTTTGCGGCGTTGTTTGCGCCGACATAGTCGTCCAGCCAGTCCTTGAATTCCGGAGGATCGGGATCGTTCACCACACTTCCAAGGCGGCTATCCGCCAGCATGCCGCGGATCCTCAGTCCGAGGGTCGAAACGAAGTTCGCGACGTTTGCCGACTGTCGGGCAGCGAGTCCTTCGAGATGGCTTGCCAGACTGGATACGTCGAATACGAGTGGCGCATCCTCATGCATGTGTTCGTCAGCCTGGTCAGCGGGAAGGGACGCAAGCAGTGCTTCCACAGAAGCGGCAAGTTCTTCTAGATCAGCGGCTGCGAAATCGGTCCAATACTTTCCTCGTTCGAGCTTCGCTCGAATGAGAGCGTCGACCGTTGCCTGGACGTGTCCGACAGCGTCGTGGTGTGCAACGTCGATCTGACCAGGCCAGACCTCACAATCGGCAGACAATGTAGCAAGAATACCGCCGAAGTTCTTGTTACCGGGAAACCCAGTGTATTCCTGGCGGCCGTTTGCGAGCGCCGATCTTATGGAAGCGCGATACGAAGAAGCCAGCCGCGCAACCTGTGCTTCAGGCGTGATATCTAGCTGCTTGCCGCTCTTAAGTTCTCTTAAGCCCTGCAGGAGCAACGGGCGTTGGACGGCTGGCTGGGCATGGGAAAGCGTGCTCCATTCCGCACCGTTCCAAAGCCATGCTGGAACCTTGAGTGCCTTTTCCTCTCCTTGCAGGGGAGGCACGCGGAAAACACGGACGCTGGCCGGGTCATCGGCGAAGGCCCGACTATACTCGCCGTTGGGATCCAGGATGATGAACCGGGCGTTCGGCTTTCCTTGCTTGTCCGACTTCTTTCTTTCGGCGGCGGCCGCATCGATCGACCACCTGATCAGACCTGCCACCGAACACGATTTCCCGCTTCCCGTGTTTCCGAGCACGGCCAGGTGGCGACCGAATATCTTGTCCGGATCCACCATGATGTCAGCATCCATCGCGAGTGGTGAGGATCCGATCACCACCCGACGATCCGTGTCACCAGCACCCACGATTGCTGTAACCTGATCCGGAGTAGGGATCAGGACCTGATCGCCCACTGATGGAAAAGCCAGTACGCCACGTGAAAGCTCATGCCGCGGCTTTCCCTCCCTTCCATTGCGAAGAAGCAGCGTGCCGATAGGAGAGACATTCATCTTTCTTGTCGGGAATGGCAGATCCAGTAGGCCTAGCTCTCTGTGGCCACCGCGCGGCATTGGTGACTTCATCACACCGATCCAGGTTACATATGCGACAGTTGCGCCAACTTCGTTTGGAAGCAAGACGTAGCTGTTAATCCGTGGGAACGGAGTGGGGATCCCGGTATTCAACGCGATGGCCTGCGGCGCCTCTCCACCCAGTGACACAACGATCTCGGCGGGTGAGACAATCTCAACGGTACCGATGACAAGATCCGACAAGGCCTGGATTGGATAGCTCACTTCTCCGCCTCCTCAGGGGTCGTGACTGCAATTTCCATTGGGCGCTCCTTAAGAAGGGCGGTCATCCTGGCTGTGATGAAGTCGAGAGCTGGTTTCGGAAGGTAGTTCCGGGTCATCGTCTGGAGGTCGCTGAAATGCGTCCCGACCAGCAGTGTCGTCTGCGCTTCGCGCGTCTTGGACAGGAAGGCTTCAAGTCTATCGCTCACAGATCGCGCAGCGACCACGACATGGGTCGACGGAACGGAGAGCATATCAAGGATCACGCGGTTTATGTGATCGTCGCCGAAGCCGTAGCCGTAGATGACGAGAACAGCGTTCGGTCTGCATACGGAGGCGGCGAAATCCCGGAACAATTCGGCGTACGGATAGTGTGTCGTCTCGAAGTCCTTCGCAGGATTCGGGTAGATCATCACGGTTTCCACGGGTTCGGTGGGAATGCCTGTATGGTCCCGTGACGCACCAAACGGCAACCCAAGCCGTGAAATCGTTCTACGCGCGTCGTCATAGATCCAGTCCAGCGAGCCGTGAAGCTTCGTGAGGCGCACGACGCCTTCCATAAACCGAGGCTCTCCGCGAATGCCCGGCGGGTTATAGTGATAGTCGACATCTAGGCGGGATGCCCGAAAGACCGGGTTCAATGCGCCCACGAAACGATCGATCATCCTTATCCCCGCGAGATCGCACCCATGTTCGATCAGGCGGTCATAGTTGGTTGTGAAAATGTGTAGCCGCTCACGCGATGCCGTCCGGCTGGCGAAGCTGAGAAGGAAGGACTGGAGTGCGATCTCCATCTCGATCAAGTTCTTGCCGGTAGCCTCGGCGATGCCGATTTCCGTGTCGAGCAAGGATTCGAGAAAGACGCGCATCTGGCTGTTGATGCGGTTTCGAAGATCGTTTCCGTCGTCAGGATCCGTAATTTCCTGGCCAGCAAGCACTGCCAGCGCGCTTCGAAACTGATCCTCGATGTTTGCGGATCCTCTGCCCATCTTCTTGGCCATCGTTTCCGCATGCTCATTGATGTACTTCTCATACGCACCGCCGATTGAGATGGTGCCCATGCCTGTCGGGGTGGATCCGGCGATCTTGCCCACGGCCGTCGTGAAGCCACTTCCGATCAGCAGGTTCAAATGTTCTGCTTGGAAGGTGGCTGAAAGCCAGGGCTCGATTTTCTTCCTATGCATGGCAATGAATTCCGCCATCGCCTTGTCGTCTGCTGGAACCTCGTCGCACGAATGAGAGGCGCTTCCAGCCCTGTAGTGATGCTTGCCGATCCCTGCCATCCCGCCCTCCGAATCACCACCTTTAGTTTAGCGGTTGTGCGATATTCGTTGAAGCGAGATGTTGCCACCAAGTATCGGTGGGTTCATTGTCGCAAGCAGAGTGTTCAAGCTCGGATAAATCATCGCTCGCCTCCAAGACCTCGCCGATGGCTTATCCCGGGCCAAGTCATATGACCGTAATTGGCGCGAAGCGGAGGACGACCTTCGTCCCGGAGAGGAAGTCGAGCTCGGTCCTGAACGTCCATTGACAACTGACCCTGTTTGGAGTGGCAAATAATCGCTACTTTATGGACTCAACTTGGAAAGCGTCCGATAAGATGGAACAGTCGCAATACAGCACCGCGTCACGTTTGCCGACATTGGAAGAGTACCTGCATCTTCGTTCTGTCGCCGGGCTAAGTGCGTTTTCGCCAGAGGCTGCCCGGTTAGGGCTAACGGGTACGGTTTACTCGGTCGTTGTCATGCATCAAGGCGCGGCAATCGGGATGGGGCGATTGATCGGCGATGGAGGCTGCTTTTTTCAGGTTGTCGACATCGCTGTTCATCCCGACCATCAGGGACGAGGACTGGGGAAAACCATCATGCAGACAATCATGTCGTATGTCTCGCGAAAGCTGCCCGTCTCGGCCTATGTCAGTCTGATCGCCGACGTCCCGGCGAACAAACTCTACGCAAAATTTGGCTTCAAAGAAACTGCTCCGCGATCGCTGGGAATGGCATATCGGGTTACTTCGGCTGAACCTTAAAACAAGCTTGCAAGACGGCCGCAATTGGCGCGAGGCAGACCATCGGCTGTTGCCGATGCTCATTTGCTTTAAAGCTCGATTTGCTCAGCGATCCTGAGCGCGTCATCAACTTCCACGCCGAGGTATAGGACGGTGCTTTCAAGTTTTGTGTGACCAAGCAGAATCTGGACAGCCCGGAGATTGCCAGTCTTCTTGTAAATTTGCGCCGCCTTCGTTCTCCGCACTGAGTGGGTGCCGTAGGCGCTGGCTTCCAGCCCGACGGAAGCAACCCATTGATGCACGATCCGAGCGTACTGCCTTGTCGATAGATGCTGCGATGTTTTTCTGCGACTGGGAAACAGATAGCTGCCATCATTGCTTCGAACGAAAGGAAGCCAAGCGGCGAGGGAATTTTTAGTCTGCTCGGTGACCTCAAATTGTACGGGCCGTATGGATTTCCTCTGGATGATGGTGGCGCGGTCCCGGATCGAACCACCCGACCACAAGTCCTCGACCCGAAGCCTGATGAGATCACAGGCGCGGAGCTTGCTGTCGATGGCAAGATTGAAGAGCGCCAGTTCTCGGTGCGCCCCGCTTATTTCAAGTCGAACGCGGATCGATAAGACAGTCTTGGGCTGAAGTGGTCGCTTTTGGCCGACCAAAATTCCCATATTCCCAGGACGACGGGTACGCAGCACAATGTCCATGACTACTCTGACCCCTGAAAACTGGACCAGTTCATAACTGGAGTTTTCCGCGATAACTTCCCGGTTGGGACAAGGAGCGGAAGCATGAAGGCATCGAAGTTCTCGAACGCCCAGAAGTCGTTCATTTTTAAGCGGGGCGACGACGGCGTGCCGGTGGCGGAGATTTGCCGGAAGGCGGGGATAGGCAACCTCACAAATTTGTCGGCTATGCCCTTGACTCGCTTGTCTTTCCGGGAAAGTTGAGAGGCGACCTGATCCGAAGCCATCTTGTGTTATCCGTAGCGGGCGCTCTCTACCTGTGGCCCGGTCACTCGAGGGGCTCGCCATCGGCGCGGTGCCATTCGAGATTCGGAAGCATACTGGTAGCGACCTTATAGAGGGCTGCCTGCAGCACGGACCGCATCCCGAGGAGTGTTAAAGGATCCTCGGCCTCCACACGAAGGTGGAGGCTACCGTCTGAGTTGGTGATGATGACTCTCCCGTCGTCAAAGGTAAGAAGTCGTTCGGAATGATTGGTGGTGGTTGAAAAAGACCAACCCCGCAGGGCTGCGCACAGCAGATCGATCGTCCGATCCGAATTCGGGATCGACACGAACGTTTCGGAAATGTGTTTGGCCATAAGAAATTCTCGGCGACTGGTCAGAAAAACAATAAGGCTGGAGCCGCTGCAGCTTGTAACGCAAATACCGTTTTGTAATAAAGTGGATCATACACTTAGAGTTTTTCGAAAATGACAGCGAGGATACTGCACGAAACCTTCGATCCGACGCAACAGACGGTCAAAGTCACGTAACAACAGTTTGACGGTAATCATTCCTTCCCGGATTCTTCATTCGGAACTCCGCCAACGCGCGGTTAATGAACGACAGTGCCGCTAGCCGCCAAGGTCCACTACCAAGTTAAAGTTAATTTGGGAAAGCGCTTTAGCCCGCTATTCTTCAGCCGCGCCTTGCTCGGCAATCTCACGACCGGCGTCTCTCTCTAGCGCCGATATATGATCGCGGCATACCTCGGCCACCAGAGTGAGCAGCAGCGTTGCTCGCTCGCCAATCCAGTCAAGCGCTTCCTGACTGATTTTGTACTGGCTTGAGTAGCGTGCTTTTACGTATGCTTCGTTTATCGTATTGAACCATGCTCTCTCCCGATGGTGATCGCGAGGGAAGGCCTCGATCAGTCGACGATCCCGTTCTTCTGCGAAGGATCGCAGGACTTTCAGGTTGTGAGACGCCGGCGTGTAGTTCGTCAGCGTTAAAAGCACGCTGGCATAAGCCTGCTCGATCGCCTGGTGGAGGAGGAATGCTGCCTCATTGATATCTCCTTCCCGGTTGTAGAAGTCAAACCCCTTCTTGTATTTCGAAGCCGCGTTAAACCTATGGTCAAAATGCTCTTTTGCGACTCGCAAGTGCTCTTCCGGTGTCATCATCTTGGGTTCGGCAAGAGGTTTATCGTCCAACTCGTAGAGAGCGATGCCTTCCTTGCGGATGTCGGAAAAGAAATGCTGGCTCGCCTGCAAGGATGTGTTCACTTCTCGCAGCGAGTGGACGATGATCTGCACGGGTCTCTTTATCATCTTGTCACGGATCAACCTGTCGGCAGCCTTGTACCAATATTCCGCAAAATCCGTCAGCTTGCGGTTGTTGACGATCACAAGAAGATCGAAATCAGATCTATACCCCTTGGATGTGAACGGTTCGTCCACCTGCGTACCCCTGGCATAGGATCCGAAGAGGATGATCTTCAGGATGCGGCCACGCTTTTTGAATTTCGCCGTGCCGCCCTCGAGGGCATCCTCGAATTCTTCGTGAATAATCTCCAGCGCGCGCTGGAGCTCCGTTTGTATTTGCGGAGGAATATGATCGAGCGATGTTTTCATGGTCGGCAAATGTCTTCTCTTCTCCGCAACAGGCTGGATTCGTCCGCCTCAATCTGTAGTTTACATCACACTTTGCTGGCAACAAATGTTGCTATCCGCAAAACCCGCCGCTCATTTTCTTCGCAAGACCGGCCTTCTGAGCGACTACAGCCTGATGCGGACTTACGATATTGCTTGGTCATCCATGATCTCTGACAGAGCGGCGCAAAGGCCGGTGATTTCCTCAGGTGTATGGTCCGAGGTGACACAAACGCGAATGCCGGCCTTCCCCTTCGCAACTGTCGGGAAGAAGATCGCCGAGCCGTAAATTCCCCGATCGAGCAGCGCCCGGGTCCCATTGACGGCACGCTCTTCGGTGCCAAGGTTCACCGTCCGGATTGGCAAGGGAGCTCCGCTTTGCTCTGTCACCAACATCGAGTCCAGAAGTTCGATATTGGAACTGAGAGCCATCTGTCTTCGCAAAAGCTCGTCGCTGCGATGTATTGTCAACGAACCTGAAACTGCACCAATTGCCGCAACATTCAATGACGCAGAAAAAGCGTGCGCGACAGCAAAACGCCGGAATAGTTCTTCCTGACGCGCCGTACCAAGCATCAACATTCCGCCCGAGGCGCCAAAACCCTTTCCGAGCGACGCGGCTATGATCGTTCGCTCGCCGAGTTCGTTTCCATATTGTGACCTCGCAAATCCTTCACCGTTCTTCCCGCAGATTGATACGCCATGGGCGTCATCGATGTAGAGAAACAGACCGTATCGATCCTGCAAGTAGCGCAGATCCCTAATGGGCGCATTTCCACCCATCGAGTAGACGCCGTCGCAAACGTAAGCCACGGCCCTGTTGGACCGGCACAACTCCTCCAATGCGTCTAGATCATTATGGGCCAACGTACGGACCTGCGTTTCCAGAGCGATTGTGCCCTTGTGAAAGGCGAGTGTTGCGTGCGCGTGGCGGTCAAAAGCCATCATCGGCCTGATGCCTCCGGTGAGGTGTCCGGAGGCGACGATAGGTAATGCTCCCATGTTCGCCGCCAGCACGGTTGTGTAGGTGATGACCCTCGCCTGGAAGAGATCTGAAAGCGAATTTTCCAAGTCGCGGAGGATTGCAAAATTCAGTCGGGTCCTTGCACATGACCAGTGCAGTGCCCGGTATTCCTCAATCGCCTTGATCGCGCCGTCTATGACGAGCGGGTGATTGTCGAGGCCCAGATATGAACAACGCACGAAATCAGTGATGCGTTGTGATGGAAAGCCGTCAAAAACGATGTCTACCTGCCTCGCAGCCCTTGGCCGAGCATATAGGGCCATCAAGCCCTGCTGGTGAGCCGCGTTGAAGTAGTCTTCGGCACGATCTATCAATCCCCCGGTGTTTCGGCTTGCGTGCTGCGGCGTTTTGTCGGTCAACATTTCTCAGGTCCCCTAACCAAAAAGATGCATGCAGGATCGGCAAATTATCGCAACGATCAACAAACGCTCTCGGAAGATTTTGAGAAATCTCTGTAAACCTTTGGCGTCATAAACCAGAACGGCGCTTACGCCGGCTGCGCGGCTACATCGATGGCGTAGCCGCTTGATCTCGCAGTTCTGATGATGTCGAAGCCCGCCGCTTTCTTCAGGTGCCGCCTGATACGGCCAATGTGAACGTCAACCGTCCGTGGTTGCACGTAAACCTCATTCGGCCACGCCGCTGTTATCAACTCGTCTCGACTGAACACTCTCCCGGGAGCCGTAAGAAGGTGTTCGAGCAATTTGAACTCGATCGGTCCCAAAGTGAGCTCGACGCCGCTAACCAAAACGCGTTTGCGTTCTGGCCAAAGCTCGATTTCGCCCAGTTTAAGGGATGCGTTTTGTGACGTTGTCGCGACTGGCTGTTGCCGTACAGGGTTTATGCCTTCGAGAAAGTCCAGCAGATGTGGCGGCCAGAATGGGCGGATCAGGCACTGATCCGCGCCTGCACGCATGAGTTCCATATAGGCTTCGGTGTCGCCGTTGGGAATGATGGCAAGTACTGGCAGTTTTTCCGTCTTGTCACACGATTTGATGCGTTGGCAGATGATGGCTGCCCCATGGTGATCGCGATCCACATCGAGGATCAGTCCGACGATGTCCGGCTGGGCAACTTTGTCGCCGATTTCGTTTCTATCGCAGAGAACCGCCCGCGTGCCCTCCGTAGAGAGAATGTGCTTGAGCATCGCAAAATAGTCCGCGTTCTCCGTAAGAATTGCGACTGCGGCTTTGGTTTCTATCCCGTGCTGCATCTCAGATCCTCAATACATAACGTCTGTTCGTAGCCGTCATATGATGTCACAAAAAATAATGCAATCACTGGTAGTCATTTATGTAAAATAGAATAATCAACAAATTATCCTCGATATTCCGGCAAGTCGCTTGAAGTCGGAGCGTATTATGTGACATCATAAAGATGCTTTCTTGAGGCCCATTGCGCTTTATGGGCGAGAAAGCCGTGACCTGATCGAACAGCCATGGGCGAACATGCAGGCGCTGCGCTCTGCATCTCTGAAACGAGCCTGAACGCCCGGCATATTCGTTGTTCCGCGCCGGGTGGCTCGGAGGTTACATGCGTAGTTGGAAAAGTACAGGCATTGCCGATAGCGCCGGCGATGACATTCTCACGTCTTGCGATGAAGCCGACGCCACGGCAATTGCCAGAGTGATTTTCGGTACAGATGCCGCGCTCGCCGTCGCCTTCAGTGCTATTGATGCACGCCTCGACGGGAGGGATCGCGATTTTCTTTTTTGGGCCAGAGTTTTTCGGTCGCTTACTGACGTATGAATTGTGCGCCGGATTATAATTTTGTGGCCGAATATCCTGCGGAGCGCACGGTTCTGATGACGTTATGGCCGTGTCGGTTCAAAGACCGTCTTATTTTGCCGATGTGAATGTCCACCGTACGCGGTTCGACATCGGCATCCTCGGGCCAGCAATTCCGGATGAGTTCGTCACGGCTGACGACCCTGTCTGTGTTTCTTGCAAGATACAACAGGATCCTGAAATGCAGGGGCGAAAGACTGATGTGCGTCTCACCCCGCCGGACCCGGACGGATGCAACATTGATTTCCACGTCATCGACAAAAACGCTGACATCAGTTGGTGCGGTTGTGTTGCAACGCAGGCCAAACTTGAGAAACTCAAGCAGGTTGCCTGGGTCAAAAGGGCGCCTGACCAGATAGTCAAATACGGATGATTGAACGCCGTCTATCTTTTTATTGTCAAGTGGGAAGCCGACAACTCGAATGTCGGGCTGTTCTTTCTTTATAAGAACCGCTGAGCGGAGCAGATCGTCCATTGCAAGGCAGATCAGTACCGTGCGGCGTTGTGGCTGACTATTAGCATCATCAGGTAAAAACATGTCGAGTTTCGGCAGCAGGTCGACGTCGTGGCCGGCCTGCTCGAGAATGTAACGCAAAATCAGGTAGAGCTCCGGGTCAGTCGTGTGGATTAAGATCGAGTGATGCACGAGCATCTCCCTTCGCTTTGTTTTCTGCGTCTGACAATTTGTGGGTTAGGCGGGCGTGTACTCGCCGCCGTTGATGTCTATGATCGCTCCATTGATGAAAGCGGCTTCATCGGAGACTAAAAAGCCGACCAGCCGTGCCACTTCTTCAGCCTCTCCTAGTCGCCCGGTGGGTATTCGTTTTGCTGCGTCGAGATTGACTGGCGTCGCCGCGGTTCCCGCCATTGGCGTCAAGATGCGACCCGGAGCGGCGACATTGATTGTAATCCCGTCGGCTGAAAATTCGCTGACGAGCGCACGGGCCAGGCCAGCGAGCCCGGCTTTTGATGCTGCATATGCCGCGCCGGCGATCATAGGCCGTGTTCGACCTGCGAGCGAGCCGATGAGGACAATCCGGCCAAATCCCTTGTCGACCATACCTGGTAAGGCTGCTTGACAGCAGAGCATGGCGCCCGTCAAATTCACGTCCAGCACATCATTCCACTCGTCCAGGCCAACCGAGGTAAATCGCTTGGCCACACCGTCCGTTGCTTTCGGCGAAATGCCCGCGCAATAAACCAGTAGCGCAGTGGACGACCACAAGGTTTCGACATCGCGAAAGAAATCGGCAACCTCGCCTGGATTTCTGACGTCGCAACAACCGACCAATAGCTGGTTAGATGTTATCTCAGCCTCGAAGGACGAGCGCGCGGCCTTCGCCGCGCTTTCTGTCTGCCCAAAAACCGCGACCTTGTGGCCAATACCGAGTAAATGTCGTGCAACCGACAGTCCGATACCTGACGTGCCTCCGGCGACCACTGCGACTCGGCTCTGGCGATCCCTCGTCATGCCGCACTGTCCATCCGAGCAAAGAGAGAAAGTGCCGGGTGAGCTTCGGGATCGGTAATAACCTCTATCAGCAACGGCAACTTTCTTTTCTTGACCTTTTGCATATGGGCCTTGAGGTCCTGCGGTTGCGTGACCCGGACCGCATCGCATCCGCACGCGTGTGCAATCTTGACGTGATCGACCTCTGCAAAATGGCAGGCGGTTGTGTACCTTCCGAATTTTACAGTTTCGGCATCACGCTGGAAGCCAAGAATTCCGTTGTTCAGCACGATGATCGTGATCGGAATTTGCATGCGGACCAGTGTTTCAAGCTCGGCCCAGCTGTGCGCAAATCCCCCATCTCCCACCAGCGCTACAACATCGCTCTCAGGTGCGGCGACCTTGGCTCCGATTGCAAGGGGAACTCCCCACCCAAGTCCTGCAAGACCCCGGGGGGTGAGCACACGTGTCCTTTCGGAAGAAATTCTGAGTTGTCCGAGGACCCACATCGATGAATAACTTGCGTCCGCCACCACTGTGGTGTTTTCATCGATAACTCCCTGAAGTTCGGCCATAATCCGTTCGGGACGAAGCGGTGAGGCCTCAGAGCTGTAATAGACTCGGCGATCATCATTGAATTTCCTCCAGCTTTCCCGAAGACGGTTGCAGACGGCCTCTCGGGAAACGGTTCTGAGGCGCAAGTCACAAAGCCTGATCGTTTCGCGTAGGCCGGCCAAGGTCTCCCGTGCGTCACCAACAAGACGAATTGCCTCAAAATTTCGGCCGACCTCCTGTGGATCGGTATCTATGTGAATAATCTGGGCATCGGGACTATACTGGCGCCAGTTGTCTGTTCCATTCTGGTTCGTCCTCGTGCCGATTAAGACGACAAGATCCGCTTCGCGAACGATCTCGACCGTGTGTTGACCCAGTGACTTCGGACCGACAAGAGATGCCAGTACGCCTCCTGAAAGAGGGTGCCACTCATCAACTGCGCCCTTGCCCATATTCGTTGTGAACACAGGTATCGAGCATTCGTCCTGCAGCAGTCGCAACTGCTGGGCAGCCCCGGAGGCGTGGATGCCGCCGCCTGCTATCACGACAGGTGCGCGTGCGTTCGCAATCGCTTTCGCAGCGATATCAAGATCTTTGTCGGCGGGACGTGATCTGTCGAGCGGCCAATGGCCGAGATTGTTCGTTCTTCTCCTT
>Ga0157373_10001872_pt1 | contig 15954 bp, 14 predicted proteins | sample C65metaG_FD_113460 | JGI IMG/M metagenome (GOLD analysis project Ga0157373, IMG submission 113460) | Corn rhizosphere microbial communities from Kellogg Biological Station, Michigan, USA - C6-5 metaG | ecosystem: Host-associated > Plants > Roots > Rhizosphere > Soil | place: USA: Michigan... | reverse complement strand
TTGACAAGCGGGATCTGCGCCGCTAATATTCGCCCCGTTCAAGCGATTCCTCTGTAGTTCAGTCGGTAGAACGGCGGACTGTTAATCCGTATGTCACTGGTTCGAGTCCAGTCAGAGGAGCCAAATTTATGTTTTCATGCATCTTCACGAATCTTTATACGATTTAGATTCAACGAGTTAGTGTGAAAAGTCTTCCCGATGCATTTTCAGTTTTCCCTCCGCATCGGGAGAATTTGGTGGTCAGATTTGGGGTCATGTTGGTTCGATGACGCAGCGACCCCCAAATGTCTCTTAACGACTCAAAAATCCGCAACTTAAAATCATCTGCAAAACCCTTCAAAATTTCCGATTGCCATGGTCTGTACCTGTTGGTTAATCCAGGCGGTTCACGTCTCTGGTATCTCAAATATCGTATCAACGGTAAAGAATCCCGCCTCGGCTTAGGGGCCTATCCCGATGTTTCTTTGGCTTACGCCCGACAGCAACGTGATGGCATACGCAAGCTGCTGGCGCAAAATATCAATCCAGCCCAGCAACGTATCGCAGAGAAAGCTGGCCGCTCACCGGAAAAAACATTTAAGCACGTTGCATTGAACTGGCATAAAAGCAACAGAACATGGTCACAGAACCACTCTGCCCGACTGCTTGCCAGTATGACAATCACCTCTTCCCCGTGATTGGACATTTGCCGGTAGCTGAACTGAAACCTCGTCACTTTATCGACCTGCTAAAAGGCATTGAACAAAAAGGTCTGCTGGAAGTCGCAGCACGTACCCGGCAGCATATGTGCAACATCATGCGGCATGCAGTGCATCAGGGGATGATTGAGAGCAATCCCGCGTCGAATCTAGAAGGTATCATCGCAGCACCGGTTAAACGACACTACCCCGCCCTTCCCCTTGAACGACTTCCCCAACTGTTGATCCGCATTGACGGCTATCATCAGGGACGGGAATTAACCCGGCTGGCTGTTTCTCTTACCCTGTATGTCTTTATTCGCTCCAGTGAACTGCGGTTTGCCTGCTGGACGGAGATAAGTCTCAGAAACAAAATCTGGACTATCCCCGCCACACGAGAACCCATCCCCGGAGTCCGCTATTCCGACAGGGGGGCGAAAATGCGCACGCAGCATATTGTACCGCTGTCACAACAGGCCATCGGCATACTGAAGCAGATAAGAGAAATCTCCGGTGATCAGGCGCTGGTGTTCCCCGGCATCCATAATCCATCTAAACCAATGAGTGAAAATACGGTTAATAAGGCGCTGCGGCTGATGGAATATAATACTAAAGAGGATGTCTGCGGCCACGGATTCCGGGCAATGGCCTGCAGTGCCCTGATTGAATCAGGCCTCTCGTCACAGGATGCGGTGGAGCGTCAGATGAGCCATCAGGAGCGCAATAGCGTGGGCAGCATACGTTAACAAGGCGGAGCATCTGGAAGCCCGCAAGGCGATGATGCAGTGGTGGTCAGATTATCTGGATATGTGCCGGAAAGAGTATGTGCCGCCTTATATTTGTGTGAAGGGGAGCATCTACACAATGAGCTATCCCTTCTGACGAAATAAACCACAAAAAAGGGCCGTATCAGTCTGCACTGGTACGGCATTTTTCTGGCTTCAATTCGGAGAAATTGTTAAGCCGTTTATGAACATCTTCAGCCGAGCTTGAAAGGGACACTCTTCATCCGCACCATCATTCAATCCCGGTGCCACCATACCGCGTATGACCTCTATCCCCCAAGATGCCAGATTTTCAGCAACAATCGCTGAGGTTCTTACGTCTTCAAAAGCGATTTCTGAATACTGATTAATATCATGGCTAAATGAAACAAGCTCCGGAACATAGCTGGAAATAATAAGGAGTAACGTGCGGTGCAACCTGCTCAAGGGTTTTACCGACAATTTTTATATATTTCATTAAGGATAGACTAAGCATTTAATGAAAAGGGATATAGGGAAATAACAGCATTATGCACTCTTTTTGTTCAGGATTTATCCACTATGGTTACGGCCCGTTTTTGGCGGATCCCGATGAGGTAGAGTGTGCATCCCAACGCGGCAAACAGCATCAGGAAATAGAATATCGCCGAGGGCCTGGTAAGATGGCTTTCAAGTAAATAGCCAAACAGTATTGCGTTCGCACCTCCGCCTAACATCGAAATATTCTGTACGCCAAAGTAGGCCCCTTTCATATCGTCTCTGGCAATCGCATCGATAAAAAGAAATTCGGAGGGAACAATAATCACCTCACCCAGTGAAAAGAATACGGTGGCGATAACCCAGAATATAGTCAGCTCAGATACCTGATAAAACAATAGCCCGCATATCAACAAACCGCTGCCAATCATTACGCTGAACACCATATTCTTATGGGTTATTCTTTTACCTATAACGTATTGTAGCAAAATAACGGTCGCGGCATTAATGCTCACGATCAGCGTAACCAACCTTAGCGCCTCGGACTCACTGGCCACATACCCCAAATACTGCGACAAATAAGTGGCAAATCGCGCATATACCAGTGCACTAAACAGGCCTCCGAACATAAAAAGTTGCAGCCGATTATCAGTCACTAACACTTTTAAAGTCTGCTTCAGGCTGGCTTTCTGACCGCTTTGCGGACGAACTTCCCGCAGATGCACATGATAGCGTCGATAAAACATCAGCAGGATCAACAAAGAAATAAAACTCAATCCTCCCGAAAACCACATCGGGGCACGAACGGCATACTGGCTAATGGTGATGCCAAGAATCGGCCCACTGCAAAAGGCAATATTAATAAGCGTGTAACTAACCGAATACGCCGCGCCACGTTGTTCAGCGGGCAATAAACCGGTCAGAAGTGACTTGACCGAAAGGTGCATTGTCGTGAAGGCCACTTCAATAATGACCAGCAGAATAAACACCTGAGTAAACTGGCGAGAAGCGGGCAGCACGGCATAGACCAACACTGAAACAAAAATAGCCAATAGCAGCGCGCGCAAGGGGTTAAATTTGTCTACCAGGATACCGCAATAGACTCCCGCCAGCGTGGCGATCACCAAACTTCCACCCAGCGCGTAGCCTGTCAGTAGCGGATTAAAGCCCAGCGTATGAGAGAGATAAATCGGGAAAAAAGTGAAGGTCAACGCACGGCTAAAATGTAAAATAAAATCCAGAATAAACAGCGGCGTCAAAAAAGAATTTCTAATCATATTTCAACAACTCCCTGTGACCAAACTGTAACGATACTGCATCAATAGCTCCTACCAGATCAACGGCATGCCCCAATGCTTCAAGGGACTCACCCAGCGCATTGACCAAACGAAGTACGTTTGCAGGACGGCATTGTTCACCCATTTGACCAATGCGTAGTAACGGAGATCCGAAAGAGGCGGAAATCTCGACACGGTGCTGCTGCAACAGATGGTCGATTAACGCCGCCGAAGAGAGCCAAATCGGCAGATGAAATCCAACCACCGCATCCAACCGAGTTGGAACCGGTGCCGTCAACATCAGTCCAAACTTCTCAATTGCCTTTTGTACCCCGAGTGAACTCCGCCGATGGCGTTCAATACGCAGGGGAAGCGTCTCTTCGTTTAGAAGCCGCAGCGCCTCGTGCAGAGCAAAGATACCGTTCACCGGTGCCGTGTAGTGATATCGATGGTGATACCAGAACTCTTTCGCCAGCAATGCGTCATAGCACCATTGTGTCGGGGTAAATTTACGCTGGACCACGCTCTCCCACGCCTCGGGCGAGAAGGCTATCAGCGACACTCCGGGGATCGACGACAATCCCTTTTGCCCTCCGCAGAACACCACGTCCAACTGCCAGTTATCCATCAATACTTCGGTTGTTCCAAGTGTGCACACTGTATCAACCACCACCAGAGCGCCATGCTTTTTACATAGTGCAGCAATCGAAGAAAGGCTGGGGTTAAGAGTTGTAGACGATGTCTCGCCGTGTACCAGCGTCACCACGTCAAAATCCTGCAGTTCCAGCAGTGCGTGAAGCCGCTCCAATGGGAATTCATCCTTGCCGTCGAACTCAAAGAGTAGCACCGTGGCCTGATGCCGCTGTGCCATCTCGAACATGCGCAAACCAAAATGCCCGGAACTGATTGCCAGCACGCGCGATCCACGATGAACCAGATTACCGATTGCCATTTCCGCCGCCGCCGAGCCGGGACCGGAAAGGCCAAAAATCCAAGGGGTAATCGTTTGAAAGGCATAGCGCGCCATTGCCTTTAGTTGCTCAACCACCTCATCCATTCTTTCTCCGAGATGGCTGGCAATGTGCGTGTTCGCCTGCCTTACGGTTGGTGGTTGTGGAACGGGCCCCGCCCCCATCAGCAAGGTTTCATAAGGAAAAAAACTACTTTCCAACGCAGGGAAGTTGTTTGCAGAGATCATGCGATTTCCTCGGGACGAGAAAAACGCAGGTCCTCTACCAAACGGATTTTTCCGCTTACCGGATGACGCGCAAGTTTTTCGACTTGCACGACCCTGACTTGAAAATCCAGCAGCTCAATTGACACGCCATCACCCGGGCGCAGGGAGGGTAAGGCTGCCTGCAAATTTTGCTCAAGCGCCTGTGTATCCACAGGCTGGGGAGCCTCAATGCTTACCTGCAACATTTCCCGATGCCCTTTTTGACTGATGGTCAGCTGCAGCTGAGCTATACCAGCCTCAGATAAGACGTTAGCAACATCTTGATAATAAAGTGACTGGCGACCATTAAGGACGATTAGCCCATCGCTACGCCCCAAAAATTCGAGTACTCGACCGCCATCCCGCTGCGGTACAATGCGCCCAACGTCACCGATTTTGTAACGAATTAGCGGGTATTCAAATTTTTGCCAATTGGTCAATAAAATATGCCCACGCTCGCCGTCGGCCACGGGATTTCCGAGGTCATCAACTATTTCAACATAGTTATAATCATCAACCAGATAATGCTCGACACCCTGCAATGGCGGAGACTGGTAGCCAATCTGCGCACCGTCATTGGCCGCCAGAATACTGTGAAACGTCTTAATACCCAGCGTCTCGATCAACCATTTTTTGCGGTGTTCAGGCCACAGTGCCCCACCATAAATTACTTTTTCAATATGGAACTGTGGGTCGATTTGTTTTGCCTGTGACAGAAGCGTGTCAAGTAAGCTTGGGATGCCAACAATAGCATTGATATCAAACGTCTGATGTAAATAAACCAACTCGTGTGGCGTAATATTCTGACCTACTGTATAGGCCTCAACCGGCATCAGCGCCAGCTCCTGAGAAGAAGTCAGCATGCCGCCATACATATGGCCGCCGTAGAGCGTGTTAACTACTCGGTCACCCGCCACCAACCCGATGTCATAAAGGGTTTGTACCGCTTCATGGATCATGCTTTGCCAGTCATCGCGCGAGTAAGGAATATAGCGCGTCTTGCCGCCGCTAGACCCTGACACTAGCACCTCGCCGGAAGGAAGTGCCTGAGACGCCATTGCTCTGCCATACGGCGGCGAGCCGTGTTCCAGCGCCTGCTTGGTCAACACCGGTAATTGGTGCAGTTCTGCCACAGTTTGCGGCTGCGCAACCTGCTGGTAATGAGGTAGCCGTTGGGTCTTATAGAGTAGGAAACGCAGCCGACTGTCGAGCCGCTGGCGACGTTCGTCGGGACTTAATTGACGGCGAACTTCGCTTAGGGAAACGCCTGCATGATGCACTTTTACAATCAGCGGTGCGGTCCAGGCATCCAGTAAATCCACAGACAGTGCATAAGGCGCGCTTGCTCCCGGAGCAACCTGATAGCGGATCCCAGCTTTCCCCTGCACGCTGGCGAGGGCCTGTTCGGGAATAAAAATGACCGGCGCAGAGTCTTGCGGCGCATGGGTCAGCGTAAGATTGAACGGAGCAAACGTCTGCAGCCGAGATGCCCTTTCAATTATTTGCTTCCAAAATGGTTCAAAGCCGCTGGCCAGAGAGACCTGATTACCGGTGAGCCACGCGAGCAGCACTCCGCGCACCTCACCTTCCAGACTGGCGCTTTTCAAGGTTACAGACCCGAGGGGCACCAATTCGGTTACCTCATTGGTGTAGGGATAATAGACCCACGGAAGTGCATGCAAATTTCCTAGCCTTATCTGCACCACCTGCTCTAACGCCGTTGCATCCAGCAGCGCCCTGATCTGCTCAGCCTGCCTGGGGGTGAGGGGATCCGCCCACTCGGCGTGTTGTTGTAAATCGTCGAACAGCGCCGCAAGTGTGATAATACGATCGGTCAAAAATTGCATGATGTCACCCTGCTAAAGTTATTGAATAAATTATGTTTTTCGGTGAACTCAGTGAGTCGAAATTTCCGTTAAACATCGTTGCAGGAAGAGTTGTAATTGGTGTGGCGTCTCTGCGCGAGCAATCAGTGACAGAGGCAGAAGGTCTTCGTTATAGGTAAGAATATCGGCTTGTGCGCCTGTACGTTGAAAACTGACCAGATGAGGGCTGCTCAATATTCCCTCAGGGATATTGAGCGTTTGCGAGTCGAGCAAGTGATGAGCTGGATAGAGCAAAAATCCAAAATAGTGCGTTGAAGCCGGCTGTTGACGAGGCAAAGGCAGTGCAAGGTAATCGCTTATTTCCACCGAAGGCAGATGAACGCCGGTTCTTGAGCGATGTGTCTCTACGATACGGGCACCGCCGAGGCGATTGGCAGCCTCAAGAAATATGCATGTTTCTCCATCGTAAAATGCCTCGATGTGAAAGCAACCGCGCACTATTCCAAGTGCGGCAATCACTTCATCGATGAACCGGCGAAACGTATCGTTTAGCACCACCTGGAAAGATCCCACTGGCACCCCGGAGAGATACTCTAACGGTGAATTGATATAGCGACTGGCCAGCAGGTGCTGAACCTCCCCCGCGATAACTACGCCGTCAAAATGATAAAGCGGTGCATCGATAAACTCTTCAAGCTCGTAGTTGTTCCATCCCGGTTTATCCTCAACATACTCTACTGCTGCCGCAAAGCTTTCATGCAGGGTGATCCCCTGACTCGAAGCCCCGTCACGCGGCTTACTGATAGTTTTCCCCGTCCAGCCTCCCTGGATAACTTGCTCTGGGGCATCAATAAAACGCGGGTAACGCAATGTGCCCCGAGCAGCGATCCGCTGCTTCATTTTTACCTTGTCTCGAACCACCTCGATTTGCTCATAGGACGGTCCGGCCAGCCCCAGTTCTTCGCGAATATGGCAAGCCTCAAGGATGCCATATTCCGACAGGGCAAGCAGTGAGGAGTAGTCATCACTCGGACTCACCCGAGCCAGCACTTCAGACACCAGATTCTGTTCCGACGCGGGCGGGAGCACTATTTTTTGATAACGCAACGCCTCAGGCAGGTCACTCAGATGCTTTGCTAATCCGATATAGGTGACCTGATGCTGCTGGTGATCGATGACATGGTCATAGCGCATCTTTTTGAAAGGGGCCTGGTGCAAAATCAGTATTTTCATCGAGTCACCTCAAACAGGGAAGTTCCCCAGCTGAATCCCATCGCACTGGTAGCCATCGCCAGCATGTCGCCCTTTTGCAATCGTTCCGTTTTCAGCAGCTGGCGCAGCGCTATCCAGTTATCACCGCCGCCCAGATGACCGTTGGCATGATAGTTAAATACGCTGCGCTCATTGGGCAATGCCAGTCGCGTAAGCAAGGCGTTATGGACATTGATATCGCCCTGATTAATGAGCAAAAATTTAATATCGAGCAAATTCAAACCCGTTTTTGACAGGCTGCGGTCAAGTAATTGGCTGAGCATCTCCACATAAACCTGGAGCAGGCCTTTACGGGTATAGTTTTTACGCGCAAGCACCCGCCCCTGGCGATACTCCCCCTGATACATATCGCACCATGTCGGGTCAGTCTGCATATCGCAGGCCGACAGAGTAAGCAAAGGACATTCGATGCCAACCAGCAGCGCCGTCGCGCTGTCGCCAAAATTAAACAAGGCACGAGATGCGGAGTCAGCATGGTCTATCAAACCACTTAACCGATCGCAGATAATCACCAGCGCCGTTTTCTCGGGATTGGCATTAACCCAGCCGGTAGCAATGGCAATACCCGTTGCTCCCGCATTACAGAAGTTAACGACTTCAAAACAGTGCGCCTGAGTCGCACCTAACTGTTCTGCGACTTTGGCGGCGGGAGACCAAAAAGGCTTATCCCACACGCCGGAGCCGCAGTAGATAATCCAGTCCAGCTGCGATGCAGCCATATTCCCCTGCTCCAGCACCCTCTGCGCAGCCTTGGTCGCATACTCCCAATCGCTTTTGTCGGTGTCGAATATAGAGAGAAAGGGAGCAGGAAGAATTTCCTCCAGCTCTTTAGCGTCTACACCCGACAGCCGTGCAATATCCTGCCGGGACACATTGCCCGGCGGGATGACGGTTTCAAACGCGGTAATGCCTGCGCGCGTCATTATTTCACCGCCACTCGGTGAACCGTTCTTGACTGATTATCTTCGACGTCGGTCACTGCATGGTAGGCCGTCTCGGTTTTCCACAGCAGCAGGTCGCCCTTAGTCCACTTATGTCGATAGCCGTGACCAGGATCGGTGACTAACTCTTCGACCAAATTGAGAAACTCCTGATTTTCGTTGGCATCAAAACCAATAACGTAGTCGAGATAGTCTTTAGCACCGTATAAATACGGTAGTTTGGTATAAGGATCGATTTTCACCAGTGGATGAGTGACGGGAGGATGGAGTTCGTCGGCCTTTTTCATTAATTCGGTAATTGAATATCCGGCATGCTCCGGGCGGATTTTGAAACGTTTCCTGACCGTATGAACCGCATCACGTCCGGAAATTTTGTCTTTCCAATGTTGTGAGAGCCTGTCATAAACATTCCCCGCACTGGAAAAAAGCGTGTCCCCGCTCCATCGCGGAATATTAATACCGTGCAACAGCGTGTAGGTCGTCGGATTATCGGTATAAGACGAATCCTGATGCCAGAAATTACCCACTCTCGGCACACCGTAAGCCTTACCGTTAACCACCTCATTGGAGGAGATCATTATCTCCGGGTGTTCAGGGTGACGATATTGACTCATCACAAAGGGTACCGGCTCCCCAATTACACGTGCCAGCTCAACCTGTTCCCCCGGGGAAATATCGAGACCTTTAAAAATAAGCAGCTCATTTTCGTGTAATGCATGCAGTACGCGGTCGCGAACTTCAGGCACACGAATATCGCGAATAGAAACATCATGAATTTCTGCACCGATATAATTGCTAACTTTTTCAATTCTCATTTTTAATTCCTCAAGAAAGATCGAGTGCACTTTTTAAGGCGAAGGCAAAACGTTCTATCTGCTCAAGTGAATGATCTGGCGTCACGGTCACGCGAAAACGCTCTTGTCCGCGCGGCACGGAAGGATAATTAATGGGTTGAACATAAATTTTAAAATGTTTGAGAAGCTTATCGGAGACGGCTTTTATTCTGGCCAATCCAGGAATAATAATGGGCAAGATATGGCTTTCTGCATCAATAAAATCTATCTGGTGCTTAGCCAGTGCTGCTTTCAAATGGCGTACGTTTAGAAATAATTTCTTTCGCCTGTTGGATGCGGCCACTACCTTATTGATGCTGGTCAGCGTGGCCTCCAGTAATGCCGGTGGTAGTGATGTGGTGAAAATAAAACCCGGCGCAAGGCTGCGGATGCAGTCAACTGCATCTCTGTCGCCGACAATAAACCCGCCCGTGGTGCCTATAGCCTTGCCAAACCCACCCTGAATAAAGTCAATATCTCTAACCTGCAGCGCTTCAATTAATCCTAATCCGCGCTCACCTAATACACCGAAAGAATGTGTTTCATCGATAAAGGTTAAGGCATTATATTTCTTAGCCAAGCGTACAATATCTTCGACGGGTGCGAAATCACCGTCCATGGAATAAATAGACTCAAACACAATAATCTTAGGCCGTTCAAAAGGCTCAAGAGAAAGCCCAATCTCTAGATGTTTTAAATCATTATGTTTGAATATATACTTCTCGGTCTTACTCTTTTTAAGCCCCTCAATAATAGAGCGGTGATTCAGTTCATCGGAGTAAACCTTAATGTTATCAAATAGCGCTACCAGAACACCTAAACTTTCCGTATTGGCTAAATATCCATTATTAAAAACCAGAGCACTCTCTCGCTGATAAAGATCGGCCAATCTCTTTTCCAGAGCTACGTGCGCCAGGGTGTTCCCCGAGATATTACGTGACCCCCCAGAACCCGCACCGTACCTGCTCAGTGATGCCTTGAAGTCATTAATAACTTGCTGATCCTGCCCCATTCCCAGATAGTCGTTACTGCACCAGACTTCAATCTTTTCATTCTGATAATCGGCCAGAGGGAAATGGCCGGCACTGCGAGAGAACTCGAGGAAGTGACGATATGCTTCCGTAGATTTCAAATGCTGCAATGTATGGAAAAAGATATCACTATAAATATCTTTATTCTCAACCTCAATCATCGACATGGCTCACCTCTGTTATAAAGTACACCCGCTAATAAAGCACACCCCTTTACAGTTCGACGATACCCCCTTAAGTTAAATTTATTTAAATAATTTTAATAGATAAGCATTATTATTTACCACAAAAGATAATAACATCAAGAATTAATGACTAATTGCAGACAAGTGCAAATAGCGCAATGTAAATTGCGCTATTTACTTACCTATTTATATCATTACTCTATACTGACGATCGCCTTACCAATATTTCCACCTTTAAGCATGGAAAGAAAAGCGTCTACAATATTATTAAAACCGTGGGTAACAGTGTCTTCTGGCACCACCCTTCCACTTTGAATGTGAGGAATAATGAATTCCTCCAGCTCGTCCTGAAAATCTTTATAGTCGCGCACCAGGAAGCCTTGCAGAGTTAGGCTCTTACCCACAATATCAAACAGGTTATAAGGGGCAGTGGGCGGCGTTAACGCGCTGTATTGCGCGACCGCGCCGATAAGTGCCGCGCGCCCAAAATCTTTAAATGCAGCAATAGCAGCCTCGAGCTGTTCACCGCCCACATTGTCCAGATAAACATCGATGCCTTCAGGAATGACATCACGTAACTGCGCGCTTATCTTGCCAGATTGATAGACAAACGCATCGGTATAACCGAGTCTCTCAGTCAGAATTTTAGACTTTTCAGCATTGCGTGTGCTACCAACTATGCGTTTTGCACCAAGCAGTGCCGCAAACTGGGCTGCTGCCGAGCCAACTCCGCCTGCCGCCGAGGAGATATAAAGTGACTCACCGGGCTGCAAACGAGCAATTTTGGTCAGTGCCACCCAAGCGGTAAGTCCAGTACCTCCTAGCAGACTCAGCCATGCCCGTAACGGCACGCCCGCAACGGGGGCAATGACGCGGCCTTCCTCCGGCGTCACCTGTGCATAGGTCCGCCAACCTTTGCGATGAAATACCCAGTCACCTGAATGCAGGGCTGGCGTATTCGAGCGTATCACTCGCCCAATCGTTCTGCCTTCTAATGGTTCGTTTAATTCCCAGTCACCATCCATACACTCCCGCATATAAGGATCGACCGAGAAGTGGACGTTCTCGACCCATGCAGCCCCTTCTCCCAAGGGTTCCAGCGGCTGCTCAACGAAGCGGAAGTTCTCTGCCAGAGGTTCGCCGTGGGGCCTGGAAATTTGATGAACAAAAATATTATGCTGACTTATAAATTTATCACTACTCACATTAACTGCCTTGTTAACATTTAACCAGAAAGGTAACTGTAGTATCGGTTGGGCAAGGAGTTAAATGCGGATTAAGCAATAATTATTAAGTAATTTGCATAAACCCGCTTTATCTGGGTCTTTACGCTTTTACGGTCCACCACTTTTTTTTGGATTAAGGAGTGAAGGAATGCAGGCAGTAACAATGAGGCAGCGGACAGAATTATTTTCGCGGGTTAAGGCGCGAAAATAGTTAAGGCACTGCGCCTCATCGGCAAACAGCCGCGCCCACGCAGATTTTGCCAGCCGGGGGGAGCCGAATAAATTTCGCTGCCCCAGCGAGCGAAAAGCTGTCGCCCACGACAGCGGTTTATTTGGGGGGCATAGCCCCGCACACCGTCGCGGCTATGTTACAGGCCAAAAGCCGGTAGCGTGACGCGCCCCCTCTTGAAAGGTCAGCTTCCCTTTTATCGTCGCTGCGAGGAACGAGCAAAGGGAAGAAAAAGGCGAAAGCAACCGTCATAAAGGTGGGGCGTAGCTGGCGACGATGTGATAGTGAGATCTGAACGACTGTGTAGAAGCGGGTCAAGTATTCAATCTGTTGATGGATCTTTATAATTCATGATTTTACGGTTAAGGATTTATGGCTCTGGTTGACGTGAAGTGTCCTTTTTGTGAAAGCTTATATGCTGTTAAAAAACAGGGCAGCGAATTGTAGAGCTGGCCTTGCTCAATGCCATCAATGCGCCGACAGGATTTCCACTTAATACGATATTTGAGGAAGGTGGTTGCTGTTATGTGATTGGCTCAATGTGCAACAGCAAAATCATTACCGCTCAGCGCATGCTGCTGGTTCGCCTGTATCAACTGGCGGAAAAGCGCGAGCGAGTGAAAAAAGTACCCCGCCCCATTGCTAATTATCTTTCCGAACTGAAATACCATTTATCCAGGCCAGCGCTGGAAGGTTTGGGCGCGGCACGCGATAAAGGCGTGCATATTATTATGGACCATGAGTCGATTGCCGATTTAAAAGACTGCCCGGCAGATTTGAAAGGTGACGCCGTAGTGGGCGCGGTCGTTGAGAACGCCAAATTCAAACTGGTTTATCGCGTCATGCATCCGGATATCGCCGAATGGGTGGCAAGAATGTCCGGTACTATATTAGTCGATGATGAGGTCCGCAAAGCGAAAACTGACGCCGTGCTGACAGAGACTATCGACGATGAACGCACCATCAGGCAGGCCGAGCGTTTCTTTACCGACAGCAATATGATTCTGAACTTACCCGATTTTGTCAGCTTCATCTTCACGACAAAAGCACTCCCGTCTGCTTCTCTGATTTCGCCCATCAGGGTGAAAAAACGCGAACTGGAGATCAGTGCCGTGTCGCCCGCGATTGCCGCCACCGCCGCAACGGTTAACATATCCTTGGATTTTAGCGAGGAGGAAACATCCCCCGACCCCACATCAACGCCGGATATTACAGCCACTCGATCCGATCTTTTTTTTGATACGGATGAAAAAGACACGACAACACCGAATACCAATAAAGAGGAAAACCCGGCATTGTTGGATTTGTAAAGGGGGAATGATGCTGATCACCTCATACAACGAACGCCAGACGCGACACCGCGAAAAAATACAACGACTGCTGAATTTCCTGAAGGAAGAAACGTACAGTGATTTTAAAACGCTGATGCTGCTGTTTGGCTTCAGGGATCATAAATCGCTGTATTCCCTTCTTTCAAAAGTCGAGGGCATGGGCTTAATTCACAAGCACGTCTTGATATCGCGGACGATGAAAATTTCATTATGGGGCATAACCAGTGACGGACTGGCCGTTGTATTAACACCAGACGATGCGCTTTTCCCGGCGCGGTTTGAGCCTTCAAAAATCACCGGCTGGACGCTGGAGCATCACCTTGATAATCAGGCGGCCCGGATCATCCTTGAGCAAAAAGGCGCATCCGGGTGGATAAACGGGGATCGCACAACCTTCCTCAGCCGTTATCAGGTCAGTCACCGCCCTGACGGGCTGATTACCCTGCCCGGCGGCACCGTGATCGCCATTGAGACCGAGCGTCGCATGAAAACCAGAGCCCGTTATCAGTCGATTATCGCCAGCCATTTACTGGCCCGGACCCGTAAAGACTGGATTTACGTTTTTTATATCGTGCCGGACCCGCAGAAAAAACGCGGTCTTGAACGGCTCTTTGACAACATCAGGCACGTCATCGTTAACCATCAGCACATCCCGCTGGAAACCCGCCACCGAAATGTCTTCCGCATCTACACGCTCGACGAGTTGCAACGGCTGGATTTAGGCAACTGCATATAGTTGTTCTGTATCACTAACTGCCCCAACCCGCCCACCAGCAGCGCAACGACCGGAAGTAATGCCCTACCGAAATACTCCCCCATCATCAGAACAGACAGGACACCAGAATGAACAGAGAAACTGACCGACTTGCGGACGTACTGACCGAAATGAGCGCAAAAGCGCTGGTGACATGGATGACGCATTCCGCATTACAGGACATACCGCGCGAAGCATTACTGACTCGCGGCAGCGATTTTGTGTATACCTTACAAGCAAATTTTGTGCTGCTGCGGGATGTTCTGTCAGAAACACTGGAAGATATTGAGCAGCAGAGTCATGGCCTCGAAGAAAGACTGGATAGCCTGGAACAGCGGCTACTTGCGCTTCAGGTAGTTGCTGGTAACCTGGAATAGCTGCATATTCAGCCCTGTCCGTGTGACTTGCTTTATTCCACTGTAGAGACATGACTGTTCGGTGCTCGCCTGGCTGCGCTCCGCCTCACTCGTGTCCCTACAGCGTTACTGTTTTAAGCGGCCCTACACGCAAAGCCGCGTTTCGTTGTGACTCCTTCCTGCTCAGATTTTATCCATCAAATAACGATGCGCTTTGGATGCCGAGCTGGCGGCCTTGAAAATATAGCGTTTGTCGTTCCTCAGTGCTTTCAGCCAGGAAGCAATATAACTTTCATGCTGAACCGCTCCGACAATCCCCAGGTCCGCCATCAGGAACGCGCTTCCAAGCTCGGCGATCAACTCCTCAAACGCATAACCTTCACTACCAAACTTCCCTTTCATTTCTCGATTCAGACGGCTTTTACCACCACTCCAGTGCACCAGTTCATGCAGACCGGTGGCGTAAAAATTGGCAGCATAGGCAAAAAGATATCGTTCAGGTAAGTGAATTTCATCGGTTGACGGGATGAAAAAGGCGTTTTGTCCTTTCTCGATGATGTTTGCGCCACTCTTCCGTAACAGGTTCTCAGCCTGCGGCAACGGGTCAAATGTTGCTTCCGGGCTGACTGTTTCAGTTGTCAGGGCCAGGCCGTCGATTTGCTGAACGTTAAACACGGTGAAGGTTTTCAGCATCGGGATATGTTCAACTTCTCCGGCGTCGTTTTCCTTTTCCAAGGTCGCATAGAAAATGGCAGTAGTGCCGTGTTCTCCCTTGCGTACCTGCCCGCCTTCCGCTTTTGCCTGTTTGTAGGTCATCCAGCGCGAATCACTGAATCCCTGTTCTGACGCACTGTACCACAACAACATGATATTCATTCCACTGTAAGCAGCACCAGTCGCGTAGTTTGAAGGTAATCCTGACATGCCCGGTACGCGCTGCCGCGGACAGGACCACGGCTTAACGCCTGTTTCAAGGGCAGAAATGATGCTGTCAGTGACTGTCTGATAAATATCGCTTTTGGTTCTGGAAAATTTCGTTTTTGAGGAGCCTGACTGCTCCAGCGAGGATACGCTGGTCGCCGTTGCGGTGTTAGGGGCGCTAGTCTGGGTATGCAGGGAAATAGTCATGGTTTTTCTCCGTCAGTGGTGTGATTTTCGTCTTCGTATCGCCTGACGGTTCGCTTTCCCGACATCGTTCCGTCCCGCAAGGGCGCAGCATGCGTGCTATTTACCCTTGAGGGACGGGTTGAGTTGGGAAACGATTAGCCGGAAGCTGATACGGGAACGGAAAGCACACGGGAGAAAAAACTGCCCCTGCATAGCCGGGCGTAGCGCCCCTTACTTCGCAGTGGTGAAATGGGTTAAAAATTGTGGTTTAGAAATTGAATTTAACTGTATAACTTTAGACCTGATATAGCAGTGTTCTGAGGTAGAACTGAATCGCCACGGATAATCTAGACACTTCCGAGCCGTTGATAATACTGGTTTTCATATTCTGTCGGTGGCATCTGATCGCTAGAACCATGCCGACGCTTACTGTTATAAAACATTTCGATGTA
>Ga0157373_10001870_pt1 | contig 15960 bp, 14 predicted proteins | sample C65metaG_FD_113460 | JGI IMG/M metagenome (GOLD analysis project Ga0157373, IMG submission 113460) | Corn rhizosphere microbial communities from Kellogg Biological Station, Michigan, USA - C6-5 metaG | ecosystem: Host-associated > Plants > Roots > Rhizosphere > Soil | place: USA: Michigan... | reverse complement strand
TTCCCGGCTGCATAGGCTCAGGGTTGGTCACGTCAAGTCCGGCACCCCAGATCACCTTATCCTGTAGCGCACTGATCAGGTCCTGTTCATTGTGAATCTTTCCCCTGGCAGTATTGACAAAGATTGCCGAAGGTTTCATCTGTTTAAAGACCTCGGCATTGAATTTACCTTCAGTTTCTGGTGTAAGCGCTGTATGCACACTGATGACATCACTCTCTTTCAGCAGCTCTTCAAAAGAAACATACACCGCTCCGAGTTCTTTCTCTGCCGCTTCATCCCTCTGTCTGTTATGGTAGATGATCTTCATCCCAAAGGCACCGGCACAACGTTTTGCCATCTCTATACCGATCTTACCCAAACCAAATACGCCCAGGGTGCCACCTGTCAGTTCCTTACCCAGGTTGACGGTAGGTTCAAAGAAATCCCATTCGCCATTGATGATGGTTTTGTGCATAAAGAAAGCATTTCTCGCCGCTGCCATCATCAGCAAAAATGCCGTATCAGCAGTTGCACCGCTCAGCACTCCGGGGGTGTTACCTACGGGGATCTTTAAGCGGCTGGCCGTTTCAATATCTACATTATCATATCCTACAGAGTTGAGTGCAATCACCTTGAGGTGACTGCTCGCTTCCAGGAACTCTTTATTGAGCTGTTGCCCGGCATTCAGCAATGCATCCGCCCATTGGCATTCAGAGATCAGCTCCTCAGTAGTCAGTTTTCTTTTTTCAGTCCATTGTTTCACGGTAAAACCTGCGTCCTGCAGCAGCTGCAGTCCAACTTCGGGAATTACCCTTGTAATAAAAATATTCATAGTGCTAGTTACCCAAAAAATTTGAACTCAGTGTATCCCAAACCTCTTTTCCATCGCCCTTCAGCGTCTGGCGCAGCATATAAATGCTGAACCCCTTCGCCTGCTCGAATTCTATTTTTGGTGGCATCGACAATTCTGCCTGGTTTACTACCACATCTACCAGTACTGGTCCGGGGTGGGCCAGTGCTACCGCGATAGCAGATTCTACATCTTCAGATTCTTCTACTCTGATACCCTTGATACCTATGGCCTCGGCCATCTTTGCAAAATCCGGATTTTTCAGATCGGTACCAAAAGGAGGCATCCCTCCGACTTTCATCTCCATGGCTACAAAACCCAGTGAACTGTTATTGTACACGATCAGCTTGACAGGAAGATCATACTGCAGGATCGTGAGTATATCGCCCATGAGCATGGCAAAGCCACCGTCGCCACAAAGTGCGATCACTTGCCGCTCCGGAAAAGCCAGCTGTGCGCCAATCGCCTGTGGCATGGCACTGGCCATAGAACCGTGGTTGAATGACCCGATCAGCCTCCTCCCTGCTTTCATATCTACATACCGTGCTGCCCATACTGTAGGAGTGCCCACATCTGTAGTAAAAATCGCATCCCTGGCGGCGCGCTCACTCAGCACCCTGCTCAGGAATTCAGGATGTATCGCTTTTCCTTTTACAGGTTTGGCATGTTCCATTAAGTTTTTGCGGTTATCTGCATAACGCTCCTGGCATTTCTCCAGGAAGGAGCTGTCTGTAACCTGTTCCAGGAATGGCAGCACCGCACGGATGGTTTCCCTGACATCACCGGTTAATCCCAGGTCCAGTTTACATCGGCGTCCGAGTCGCTCGGGGCGGATGTCAAGCTGTACGATCTTAGACTTTGAAGGGAACCATTCCTTATAGGGAAAGTCTGTTCCCAGCATCAGCAGCAGGTCGCTCTCCTCTACGGCATGGTAGCCCGAAGAAATACCGATCAGGCCAGTCATCCCCACATCATAGGGGTTATCATATTGTACAAATTCTTTACCGCGCAGGGCATGCACCATGGGCGACTTGATCTTATCACCAAGTGCCAGAAGCATATCGTGTGCACCGGCACAACCGGCACCACAGAGCAGGGTTACTTTTTTGGCCTCATTGATCAGCTGCGCCAGCTTTTGCAGTTCCTCATCTGAAGGACGAACGGCGGGCCTGTTCAGGAATATGGAATGCTCCAGATTCTCGTTCTCCATTTTTTCCATGGCAACATCGCCGGAAATACTCACCACGGCCACCCCATTCTGGCCAATGGCATGCTGCATGGCAATCTGCAATACACGCGGCATCTGCCTGGCTGAAGCGATGGTCTCGCAGTAATAACTGCACTCGCGGAAGAGCGACTCCGGACGGGTTTCCTGGAAATATCCGGTACCTATCTGTTCGCTCGGTATATGCGCTGCAATAGCGAGCACAGGTGCATTACTTTTGTGTGCATCATACAAGCCGTTGATGAGGTGCATGTTTCCCGGACCGCAGCTGCCTGCACATACCGCCAGACGACCTGTCAGCTGTGCCTCAGCACCCGCAGCAAAGGCTGCTGCTTCCTCATGCCGGTAGTGAATCCATTTGATCGTCTTTGAGTTGCGTAGTTCATCTACAAATCCATTTAAGGAGTCACCTACAACTCCATGTACGTGTTTTACACCGGCACGCTCCAGTATTTCTACTAGGCTTGCCGCTACTGTTTTTGCCATAATATGTTTGTATAAAAATGAAAGCTGCCTTTTTGGGGCAGCTTTCATGGTATGCTTAAAGTATGTTGTTTCTCCGCTCAGATTCGCGCGCTTTGAGCGCAGCGAAGCGATCAGCTTCTTTTACCCTTACTGGTACAAGCGTCTGAGATAAGGTGCTTTTGCTATTAAAGAGTTCTGTTACTGCTACCAGCATCTGCTGAAAGGGTAAGAAGATTTTGAATATTTTCATGCTCTATCCTGTTAAGTTATTTTTAAAACAGCATTGTTTCTGATTTGTTTGCTGGCAGAACAATTATTTTTAATAACTAATTCGTTTTAATAAACAAGATAAGCCCCAGCACGCTGACTACCAGAACGCCCATCGCGGCAAAAGCCGTAAGGAAGTCCCTGAAGTTCTTGCCCGCAAAATCTACCAGCAGGTATTTATGAAAAACGGCAAAGCTCAATCCCTCACGACGGTCACTGTCCTGTACCCTTGCTGCCATTCGTCCTGTAGCCGGTTCCACATAGTATGTCAGATGCGTAGGCGTACTCAGGGCCAGTTTTACCACAGGTAAACGTTTGTTGATGAAGCCGTAATCACTGTCGAACTTAGTCATGAAGTCTGAAGAAGAAATGATCAGCGGGGCCGACTGATCCGCTGCTGCATTGGACATCATTTCACAGCATGCCGCTTCTCCATCTGCAGCGCCCTGGGCTACAAACTGCTTCACCAGACTATAACTGTGTTCCATGACCCCATCAGGCAACAGCTGGCCGGTGGACGCATCGTAGTAATCCAGATCGGGCTGGTTCTTCTGCTGCTGCTGCCCAAAGCTTTCAGCTTTGGCTACCTGTTGCTTTTTCCAGCTGTCATCTTCTTTTTTAAGCCGTTTAACCTGATAGTAGGTTTTGCTGTTGAAACGCGTCACAGCCACATTGCTCACCTCGTCCCAGTTCAGGGGCAGTTCGTTTGAAGAAAAGGCCAGCTGGCTGTTATTGATCTCCGGTTCAGACACGTAGTTGATTCTGTCATCAGGTTTAAACTTACGCGTGGCATGATAAGCGCCGGAGCCAATGAAGCTGAGCGTCACCAGCGATACAGCGATTCCGATCACGCGGTGATTCCGGCGCAGAAAACCTATCTTTTGTCCTGTGGCAGGCTTCTTGAACTTCTTCCACAACACCCCATACACCAGCAATCCGCTTAAAGTGGAGAAGATCACAATCGAGGCCAATACCAGGATGACGATATACCTGAAGGTATTGTTAGTGATGTTTGCGATAAAGGCAAAGCTATGGAAGTTGCTGAACAGCCACAGAAAGACCTTGCGGTTGCTGTCATTGTAGTTTGCCAGGCGGCTTTGGGCAGTCTCTACATACACATCCATCTGATCCTTTCTGTCGAAATCTAATTTCCAAACCGGAAGCAGGCGGTTGACGTACTGGTACTCTCCGCCAAAGCTGGTCACTTTTGTGATGGATTTTATTTTGGAAGTACTGTCGCCAAGGAAATACCTGCCCAGATAGGCTGCATACAGCTGTTCGCCGTTCAGCAGCTGTTTACCATCAGTAGCAGAAAAATAGGATATTTCGCTCTTCCTGTTTTTTACCTGATAATATGTTTGTCCACCAAAGCTGATCATCCTGGCGCTGGTAAAGAGATTGATACCGTTTTTTGTCAGCACCTGCTGGATGGAGAGTTTCATCTGACTGCGGTCGATCGTCTCCGGCCTGATATATTCATGTGCCACAGGTACCTTAAACCAGTGGGCGATCACCGGATGGCTCAATCCCGAGCAGGTCCAGAAGATCACAGGGATAACCGTGATGATACCGAGGATCCGGTGCCATTTGTACATATTGCGCTTTACCTGGCGCTTCAGTACTGACGTAGTATCTCCCATGTTACTCCTCCTCCAGTAAAACGTCCATATCATCCATGAGCTGTTTCACCTGCTCATCCACAGTGCCATCGTAGGCACCCCTGATGCGGTGGTGTTTGTCTACCAGGATCAGATAACCCTGATGTACAAAGCCGCCCGGTGCCTTGCTATCCTGACCTACAGTAACCAGGTAATGACGCTCTGCCAGTGCATAGATGCTGTCTCTGCTTCCCCAGAGATACTCCCATTGGTTACCTTCAACACCCAGCTTTTTAGCATACGCCTTCATTCTGGAGGGCGTATCATACTTCACATCAATGGTATGGGAGGCCAGTTTAACCTCAGGATTAGCCTTGTATTTTTTATAGACCTTCAGGAGGTTACGGTGCATAATGGGGCAAATGGTAGGGCATGAAGTAAAGAAGAAATCTGCCACATAGATCTTACCCTCAAAATCTTTGTCGCTCACCACCGCACTATCCTGGTTGAGGAAACTGAATGCTGGAATCGTTTTATACGTTGTGTCTGTACCTGTGATCTCCTGTTGCAGAAAAGGCAGGCGTCGTTCTTTCTGTTTGCAGCTTGCCATCAGGCCCAGCAGCAAAATGCTAAAAATGAATCGCTGTCCCATTACTTGCGGAATTTAGAGAGGTACGTATTGGAAAGACGAATCTCAGATTTGTATACGCTGTCTACCCTGCCTATCCGGATGCGCTCGCTCTTAAAATACGCAACAGCTTCAGCATCTGATTTGCCTGTTACGTCTGGTTCAAATTTATGCATCCAGTCGTTCATCAGGTCCTCTGCCCTGTTCAGTCGTCCCTGCGTATCTTTCATCGCTTCCTTTTCTTTCAGCGTGTCCAGCTCAGGATATGTTGTTTTTAATGCAGGAAGGGATTTGAGGAGTGTATCCAGCTTCATCTGGTTGTCGATCAGTTTCCCATGGTCTTCCATGACCACATCGTGAAACTTCATCACTTCGTCTCTTTCCGATTTATAATTTGCAGCGGGTGTACATGCGCCTGCGGTTATTGCAATTGCAAAAATGCCTAATAATAGTCTCATCAGTATTGTTATTGTGTTGTGCATAGCCCGCAGATGAAGCTCAGCAGCTGAGGTCATTGCGGTATTGATTTTTCAGGAAATAAAAAAGATAATCAGCTAGCTGTACTGAGGAGGATGAAAGATCGCATTCACCCTGGCAACCGGCATTCCCGTATTGGTAGGAATGCAAAAATTAATGGCTGCAATGGAATATTGTTTGAAGACAAATGGCATGGCAACGAGGGCCTCCTGCATTTGCAATTGTACTTTGAAGAACTGTTGCTCCTGTTTCTGTTCCTTATCCTGCGCCTGTTTGAGTTTATTCATCAGGTAACACTTACCGTTACAGTGCAGTTCAGGTTTATTTTTGTTGACACAAAGTTCCTTTGCAATATAACTTTCATTCATTTCAAAACCTGCGAAGACGAAGAGTCCCGACAGGTTTACTGAAACCGAACTGAATAAAAGCAATATCGCAATGGCCCGTGTTAACATCAGATTTTTAGCTTCTTAACTTTCCCCACTTTAGATAGGTGGCACCCCAGGAGAATCCTGCACCGAAAGCGGTCAGCAGCATATTGTCGTTCTCCTTAAAGTCATTTTTGAACTCCCATAAACATAATGGAATGGTTGCAGCAGTGGTATTTCCATAACGCTGGATGTTCACCTTCACCTGGCTTTCATCAAGACCCAGCTTCTCGCCTACAGCCTTGATAATTCTCAGGTTGGCCTGATGTGGAATTAACCAATCGACATCCTTTGTTTGCAAATCGTTTCTTTCCATGATCTCTGTACAAGTCTGCGTCATGCCTTCGATAGCGGCTTTAAAAACGACCCTGCCGTTTTGAGAGATATAGTTCAGTTTCTGATCCAGTGTCTCAGGAGAAGATGGATGCAACGATCCGCCGGCAGTAACAATCAGATGTTCTTTGCCTACCCCATCCGTTCTGAATACATTGTCTACCAGACCAGCATCTTCTTCTGTTTGCTCGAGTAATACAGCGCCGGCTCCATCTCCAAAAAGGATACAGGTATTTCTGTCGGCATAATTCACGATAGAGCTGTTCGCGTCTGCCCCTACAACGATTACATTTTTATAACGGTTACTTTCCACAAGACTGGCACCCAGGGTAAGAGCATATAAAAACCCGCTGCATGCAGCATTGGAATCTACGCCCCAGGCATTCTTCAATCCCGCTTTCTCACACACAATACTAGCCGTAGAGACCATGATATAATCGGGCGTTGCCGTTGCCACAATTACACATTCAATATCATCCGGGCTCATGTTGCTGTCTTCAAGCAGCCTTTTAACCGCCATTGTTGCTAAATCAGAAGTGGCCAGTGAATCATCATTCAAAATCCTTCTTTCTTCAATACCAGTTCTTGAAATAATCCAGTCGTTATTCGTATCCACCATCTTTTCAAGATCATGGTTAGTTAAAATCGTCTCCGGCACATATCCCCCTAAAGCTGTAATGGCAGCGTTATATCTTTTTCTCATTAAGTGTTACAAATTCTTGGGGCAAAACTAATAAATATTTACAGCTACGTTACACTTTATTTTCACAGTAATGTACCTTTGCCTTAACAATCAATTTATATGAAATACCATTTGACGTTTCGATACACTTTTGTTTTGGCGGTAATCCTGTTATTTTGCTCATGTAAGGGGGAGAGAAAGCTACCTTATTATGGGATGAGAGATACGAAAACGGTAACAAATAATGACGGTTCTACGACCGTAGACACGATTTACCAAACGATTCCTGCTTTTAAACTTCTCAACCAGGACAGTACAGAAATCACCAATGACACCTTTAAAGGAAAAGTATATGTAGCCGATTTTTTCTTCACTTCATGTAATACAATCTGCCCGATTATGCACCGGAACATGAAAAAGATTTTTGACAACTATAAGGATAATGCCGATGTGATGCTCCTGTCCCATACCATAGACTTCAAATATGACACGCCTTCAGTACTTAAAAAGTATGCACAGAAGCTCGGTGTTGATGGCCCGAAGTGGCAGTTTGCCTATGGTGCGAAGGATACAGTGTATACGCTGGCCACCAAAAGCTACCTCGTATCTGTAGCACAGGATGACAATGATAAACAGGGATATGTTCACCAGGGCTTTCTGATCTTGATTGATAAGGACAGACGGATCCGTGGCGCTTATGATGGCACTAATCCTGAACAGGTGGCACAACTGGAAAAAGATATTCCTTTATTACTCGCTGAAGATAAATCATAGTGAGAAAGCTGATCATCCTCCTGAGCTTCTCCTTCACGGTCATCTGTATTTTTTATTCCTGCCAGACCGCAGATTCTGTACAGCGTGATGCCTATTACGTAAACGGCAGGGACTTATATATCAGGCATTGCCAGAATTGCCACGGCGAAAAAGGCGAAGGACTCGGGGAGCTGACACCCCCTTTAACGGACAGCATATTTATGAAGCAGAACAAGACACAGCTGGCCTGCTTTATCAAAAACGGAGTATCCAAACCACTGACAATCCATGGCAAGGTGTACGAAGGTAAAATGCCTGATTTTAACCTTGCTCCAATCGATATAGCACAGCTGATTGTGTACATTACCAACGGTTTTGGACACAAACAGGGAATGTATACACCTGAGCAGGTAGCTGCCGATCTGAATAAGTGCAGGTAGGGAAAAATAGTAGGCTTAATCTTGGGCAGGTTTTATATCTTTGCGCCAAATGCAAGCCGTTCTATCGCTGTAAGTAATGCTTTGCATCTTAAAGAGGAAAGTCCGGGCAACACAGAGCATCCCGCTTCCTAACGGGAAGAGGTTTGGGAATGAAGACCTGAATTATGGAAAGTGCCGCAGAAAGTATACCGCCGATGGCTTCGGCACAGGTAAGGTTGAAAACGTGAGGTAAGAGCTCACGAATTTTCCGGGCGACCGGAGGAGCTGGTAAACCCCGGGAGTTGAAAGACCAAATAGGCTGACGTATGTAGGGCTGCTCGTCCGATGTCAGTGGGTAGGTCGTTAGAGATAAATGGCAACATTTATAGTAGATTAATGATAGAAGCCCCGTTAAAGGGTACAGAACCCGGCTTATAGGCTTGCATTTTTTTTATTTATCAGTATTAATTGATAATTAGTAAATATATTAGTATCCAACAAAAGAGAAGAGAGAGTACCACCTATGGCAAAATTATTAATTATTGATGATGAACGTGCAATAAGAAGCACCTTACGTGAAATCTTAGAGTATGAGAATTATGACGTTGAGGATATCGATAATGGAGTTGATGGGTTAGATCTGATCAGGAAAAAGAAATTTGACCTGGTATTGTGCGACATCAAGATGAACAAGATGGACGGTATGGAAGTGCTGGAACAGGCTTTGGCCTACAGCCCTGACCTTCCCTTCATCATGATCTCTGGTCACGGCACGGTAGAAACAGCAATTGAAGCCAGTAAAAAAGGTGCCTTTGATTTCATTTCCAAACCACCCGACCTGAACCGCTTACTGATTACAGTAAGAAACGCACTGGACAGAGGTAACCTGGTTACCGAAACGAAGGTACTGAAAAGAAAAGTAAGCAAAACAAGAGACATTCTTGGGAGCTCAGAAAATATCAACAAGATCAAGGAAACGATTGAACGCGTTGCCCCTACCGAAGCCCGTGTATTGATTACCGGAGCCAATGGTAGTGGTAAAGAACTCGTTGCACGCTGGCTGCATGAGAAATCACATCGTGCAGAAAGTCCGCTGATCGAAGTAAACTGCGCGGCAATTCCTTCCGAACTGATTGAAAGTGAATTGTTTGGCCATGAAAAAGGTTCATTTACCTCTGCCGTAAAACAGCGTATCGGTAAATTTGAACTGGCAAATGGCGGAACATTATTCCTGGATGAGATTGGCGATATGAGTCTTTCGGCACAGGCTAAAGTATTACGTGCACTGCAGGAACACAAGATCACCCGTGTAGGGGGAGAAAAAGAGCTGGAAGTGAATGTACGTGTACTGGCGGCGACAAACAAAGACCTCATGAAAGAAATCGAAGACGGTAATTTCAGAATGGACTTGTATCACCGCCTGAATGTCATCAATATCCACGTGCCTCACCTGACAGAACGTACCGAAGATATTCCTGAAATTGCATCGAGCTTCCTTGAAGATATCTGCAAGGATTATGGCATGCCGGTAAAAAAGATCAGTGATGCTGGTATGGAAGCTTTAAAAGGCCTACCATGGACAGGTAACGTGCGTGAGTTGCATAATATGATTGAACGTTTAATTATCCTCAGCGACAAGGTCATTACCGAGCATGATGTAGCAGCATTTGCTAATCCGGGCGGAGGAACCAATATTGGAGCCGCAGGTTCTTCTAATGGCACAAATGGTTCTGCGGTGAGCTCTACCAACTATGATAAGTTTAATAACTTCCAGGATTATAAAGATCATGCGGAGAGAGAGTTTATCAAGTTTAAACTGGAAAAGAACAATTGGAATGTTTCGAAAACAGCTGATGATATTGATATTCAGCGGAGTCACTTGTATAGCAAAATTGAGAAATTTGGCTTGAAGAGAGTGACGGAGTAAAATGTTTATATTGGCTTGAGGAGTGTTTAGCTTGATGAGTGTCTTCAGGCTTCGCAAAAAAAAAGCAGTGTTCAATCAATGCTGTCAAATGGAAGGGCATTTGAAGGCATCGATTGAACACTTCTTTTTTTTTAGATCATCTGTAGCATGGCGGATTAGGCAATGGACAGGTTTGCACCCGGCAATTGGATAATCCCATAGGGTAAACCTGGCTAAAAAAAACACCCCTGTGGTTTCGATGCCTTCAAATGCCCTTCCATTTGACAGCATTGAAACCACAGGGGTGTTTTTTGCCCCCGTAGAGTCTCTCAGACTTAGGTCATGTAATCTGCCTGCCGGCTCAGCAACGCTCTGTACTTGTTGAATATCGCAGTCTTGGAAACAATTCCGATATACTCCTCACGTTCATTCAGTACAGGAAGCAACCAGGCATTTTCCTTTTCCATTTTAGCCAGTACCTGCTTCAGCGAATCGGTCATGTATAAAACGTCAGGAGCAGTCTGCATCAGATCATGAACCGTTAGTTCTGCCGATGATTCTGCATTGATTGCTTTCTTCAGCACATCCTCAACATAAATCAGTCCCTTGAAAGTTTTATCCTCTCCGTTGACAGGGAAAAGATTCCTCTTAGAGTTCAGGATATCAGGTAAACGCTCAGAGATACGATCATTCTCATTCAGCAGCAGGTAATCATTTTCAATCAGATATTTCAGCTTCATCATGTGAAGCACTGTGGAATCTTTATCCTCATGAGACATCAGATCACCACTCTCGGCCAGAGGTTTTGTATAAATAGAATATTTACTGTGGCCCCTGCTGATCAGGTAAGCGATTGCAGAAGTAATCATCAGCGGAACCATCAGCACATAACCCCCGGTAATTTCTGCGATGAGGAATATTCCTGTCAGCGGAGCATGCATGATTGCACTCAGGGATGCTGCCATACCTGCGACAATAAAATTAGCCACGTTCACCTGAGCTATGCCCAGCGTGTTTATGGTAAATGCAAGAACGAAGCCAATCAGTCCCCCCATGATCAGGCTGGGTGCAAAGATCCCCCCGTTCCCGCCGGCACCAAGCGTAATCAGCGTAGCAGCAGATTTGGCAAAGAGCGTGATCGTCGTGAACAGAATAATGGCCCATGGCAGGTTGCTGTACGAAGCAAAAATACTGTTGGTAATCACCGTACTGTAATTGCCGCCCAGCAGGTTCTTCATCGTGATATAGCCCTCTCCATATAAAGTCGGGAATAAAAACACCATGGCTCCCAGCACTACACCACCGGCAATTACCCTTTGATAAGGACCTTTGATATCATGGAAAACATGTTTGATAAAATAATATATCTTATTGAAATAGATGGAAAAGAGACCGATCAGTCCAGCCAGGATGACGTACCAGATGAGCGCATTAAATTGCCAGCCTTCAGTAACCAAAAAGAACAGTTGTTCATTATAAAAGAACCTGGCAACAACGGCCGCTGTTGCAGAAGCTAACAGGAGCGGAATAAAGGCCGGGATGGAAAATTCCGGCAGCAGGATCTCAATGGCAAAGACAATACCTGCAATAGGGCTGTTAAAAGCACCGGCAATACCTGCCGCAGCACCACAGGCCAGTAGCATTGTGGTTTCCCTGTAAGACAAGCCCAGGAAACGTCCGATCACAGAACCGATACCAGCGCCGCTCTGTACAATAGGTGCCTCCAAACCCGTTGATCCCCCGAAGCCTACCGTAAGCGCAGCGGTGATGATCTGGGAATAAATATTATGCGGTTCTACACGACTCGACTTACGCGAAATGGTATGCAGAATGGGTGTTAAACCCGTTTCAAACTTGCCCTTGCGGATAAACCTCCTGACATACATCACCGAGAGCAGAATACCGATGAAAGGAAAAACCAGAAAAAGGTAATACTTATAATCCCAGTGAAAGCCATCCTGCAGAAAATCTTCAATGTGATGTGTCAGAGATTTCAGTACCGAGGCCGCCAGTCCGGCGAGAATACCCACCAGCAAAGCCGCAAACACCAGAAAGTTTCTGTTTGAGATCTTAGTCCGCCGATATTGATTGAGAGTGTCAAGATAGGTAACCAGCCTTACATACATAGTTTCTGAGTTTAGCAGTCGAACTTATCTAACAATTTGATCAGTGTGGCAAAATCCTTTGGATAAGGCGCTTCAATCTCGATATCTTTATCATCAAGACCTTTGAAGATCAAATGTTTGGCATGCAGTGCAAAACGTTTCATGATCGGCTGTTCCTCATCCTCCTTGGCAATTCTGTATCCTTTTTTGATAGCAGACAAATACACCGGCTTCCCTTTGTACAAGGTATCACCACAGATCGCAGCTCGCTGAGTAGCAAGGTGAATCCTGATCTGGTGCATGCGGCCAGTGATAGGCTTACATTCTACCAGGGTGTAATGTTTATAAAATTTAATGGAGTTGAAGATCGTTTCAGCACGTTTACCTTCCTTACGGTCGATCGTTACACTTCTGTTTCCGTCGTTCAAAATGGGAAGGTCGATGAACAGCTCATTAAACGCGTACTGACCATCTACAACAGCGTGGTACGTTTTTTTGATTTTGCGCTTTTCGAACTGCATCGATACAGAACGGTAAGCTTCAGGATTCTTGGCAATGATGATTGCCCCCGAGGTTTCCTTATCCAGGCGGTGGCATACCTGGGCATCTTCTGAGTATTGTTTGGCGAGGCGAAGGATGTTTACTTCGCCTGAGCCGCCACGTTCGTCCAGTGAGGCTACAAATGGCGGCTTGTTTACAACGATATGGTTATCGTCTTCGAATAGAATAAGATCTTTAAATACAGGATATTTCAATGGTGTGGTTTTCTTAAAGTACAAAAGTACTAAGAAAGTTCGAACTTATACCCCACGCCCTTCACTGTTGCAACATAAGTTTCACCTAATTTCTCCCTGAGCTTGCGGATATGGACATCAATCGTCCTGTTGGTTACCACTACAGAATCTTCCCAGATATTTTTAAGGATCGATTCTCTGGTGTAAACTTTACCAGGTTTTGAAGCCAGCAGGTACAATAATTCAAATTCTTTTTTCGCTAAAACTACCTTCTCACCGTTCTGGTAAACCAGGTAAGCCTCCCTGTCAATCACCAGGTCACCTATCTCAACCTTGTTATCAGAAACCTCGTCAGTGCTCACATTACGTCTCAGGATAGCATTGATCCTGCTTACCAGAGCTCTTGGTTTGATCGGTTTAGCGATATAATCATCAGCTCCTACATTAAAGCCGGCAATCTCAGAGTACTCTTCACTTCTGGCGGTAAGAAATACCATAAAAGTATTTTTAAACTCCGGAATGGCGCGCATCAAACGGCAGGCTTCTATCCCATCCATTTTGGGCATCATGATATCCAGGATGATCAGATCAGGATGTACCTTCTTCGCTACCGCGATACCGTCTTGTCCATTACTGGCCAAATAAACCTGGTATCCTTCTTTTTTAAGGTTGTATTCAATTAACTCTAAAATATCAGGTTCATCATCAACTATCAGGATCTTTTGTTTTACGGTGCTCATGGCTTTAAATATTTGTTACGAAATTAAGTAATCAATTATACTAAGACGTTAAATGCAAGTTAACAAATTGTTAATAGCATCAGTTAGTTTAACATGGAATTAGGGTTATCGTAAAGTCTTATTTAAAAAGGAATCGAGTTCTTCTCCATGCAGATTTTTAGCAATGATCTTTCCTTCAGGATCAATAATAAAGGATGCAGGGATCTGATCTACCTGGTAAGCCCTTACCGTTGTACTCTCAAAATCATTGAGCTCGCTGCCGTGTGTCCAGGTCAAACCGTCCTGTATCACCGCTTGTTTCCAGGCTGCAGCATCTTTATCCAGAGAAATCCCGACGATGGTAAAATTCCTGTCTTTATATTTATTATAAGCTTTTACCACATTCGGGTTTTCCATTCTGCATGGCTGACACCAGGAGGCCCAGAAATCCAGCATCACATATTTTCCTTTGAGACTGCTCAGCGCGATTGTCTTACCATCGATTGTAGGCATACTGAATGCCGGGCCTGGCTGTCCTACCTGTACAGACCTGAGTTTTGCCATCCTCACGAGAAACTCCGTTACAGCTTCGTTTTTATTAAAATTGCTTTTAATTTTTTCTGCATAGGCCAGCATCTCCTGCTCATAGTCTCCCGGGTTCAGCGAGTTGATCGCATAAAAACTTGCCAGGGAGCTGGTATTATCCATCGCGAACTTCAGAATATAATCTATCAGGCCCTGTTTCACCTTGATCAGTTCAGGGCTCATCTGTGCGATGATGGCCTGTCTGCTCTCCGGGTTCTTCGCCACATTTTCCTGGAACTGTGTTTCCAGCGCTGTAAGTTTAGCTACATATTCATTGCGGTTTTTGTTCAGCTCTTCCAGTTTATCTGCTTCGTCGGCACCCGAAAGTTTATAATCCAGCGTCGGACTGGACAGATCGGCCTCCAGCTTGATCACATCGCCATTTTTCGCAATCAGCACATATTCACTGTGATCAATCTTAACCTTAAAAAAATCTACATCAGGGGCATCACCTGCAAATTTGAAATCCCCCTTGTCTGATAATACTGTAGAATCTATCGCCGTTTCGGTATTTTTTACAATGGAGTACAGGTAAACTTTAGCCTGAGGTGTAGCATTTTCAAATTTACCCCCTATCTCAAATTTACTTTTGTCTTTACAGGCCACAAATGCGGTGCAGAGGGCCAGAAAAAAGATGATCTTTTTCATTGATATCATATTTAAGCTCATTTTATTCAGAGCTGGTTTTATTTTAATTTTTCTTCGAGCACGGCATTGATTTTCTGCGGATCAGCCTTGCCCTTTGCCAGTTTCATCACTTCGCCCACAAACAATCCCAGCACGCCCTTTTTACCATTTTTATAGGCCAGGACCTGCGGCTTAAATTTCTCCAGCACCTGATCAGCAAAACCAGAAAGCTCGTCCCTGTTTTCCACAATCAGGATGTTCAGTTCCCCTGCCAGTGCCAGTGCATCAGAGCCAGGAGCCTTTTGCATCGCCGGCAACAATTGCTGCAGGGCGGTCTGCTGCGTTACCTTCTTGTCATCCACCAGGTTGATCACCGCGGCGAACTGCAGAGGACTGATCCCAAATGAAGAGATCGTCAGCTGCTGCTCATTGAGCATTGCCCGTACAGGACCAGTTAGCCAGTTGATCAGACTCTTAGGTTGTTTTACAACTGTAAGCGCCTCATTCAGATATTCCAGCAAGGCCGTATCTTCAGCAAAAATTACGGCTTCAGAATTACTGATGCCAAAATCAGCAATCAGCTTTGCGGTAATTTCTTTAGGCAAGGCAGGCATGTCCGCTTTGAGCTGAGCCAGCCATTCATCTGAAATATATACCGGCGGCAGATCCGGATCAGGGAAATAACGGTAGTCGTTAGCCATCTCTTTTGTACGCATTGGCGCCGTAGTGCCATGATCAGCATCAAAGGTCAGCGTACTCTGTACAATAACGCCGCCAGCAGATACCAATTCCTTCTGACGGTTAAACTCAAATTCCATCGCTCTGCGTACATTCCTGATCGAGTTCAGGTTTTTGACCTCGCAGCGCGTCCCGAATTCTGTACTGCCCTCTTCACGGATAGAAATATTGGCATCGCAGCGCAAACTACCTTCTTCCATGTTTCCGTCGCTCACATCCAGGTGTCTTACCAGTTTGCGCATCTCCGTCAATAATGCAGAGGCTTCTTCAGCGGAGCGGATATCAGGTTCAGTTACGATCTCTATCAGAGGCACTCCTGCCCTGTTCAGATCTACATAAGAATACCGGTCGTTCTGATCATGCATGCTTTTACCGGCATCTTCTTCCAGATGGATGCGGTTGATGCCTATTCTTTTTTCTGTGCCATCACTTAAAACGAGAT
>Ga0157373_10001867_pt1 | contig 15966 bp, 11 predicted proteins | sample C65metaG_FD_113460 | JGI IMG/M metagenome (GOLD analysis project Ga0157373, IMG submission 113460) | Corn rhizosphere microbial communities from Kellogg Biological Station, Michigan, USA - C6-5 metaG | ecosystem: Host-associated > Plants > Roots > Rhizosphere > Soil | place: USA: Michigan... | reverse complement strand
CCTGAAGCCCGGCGGCCGCCTCGTTTATTCCACCTGTTCCATCGAGAAGGAGGAAAACCTCGGCCAAGTGGAAGCCTTCGTGGCTGCGCACTCGGAGCTGGCGCTGGTGGAAACCCGGGAGAGTCTGCCGTTCCGCGATGGTGCGGACGGCGCCTTCGCCGCGCTCATCCGCCACTCCTGATTTTTTTCCTGATAAAAAACTCACTCGCATTCATGAGATCCTGCCTCGGACTTCTATTTTCCCTGCTCATCCTGGCTGCCGTCATCGGCACTGGCCTGCTCATCTGGCACCTCAGCGCCACCAGCGAATTCACAGCAAAACCCGCCACCGCCCAGCCCTGAAACGGTCCGGTTTCCTTATTTTTACCGAAAAACTAGCTTGCGGGCAGGCGGATGGGCCGGTAAAAACCTTAATCAGACGCGCATCGCGCGTGGAGGAGCGATTCTTCACCTGCTGTTGCAGCGCATCACACGGCCATTTGCCGCTCAATGATTTTCCCGGAACGACCAATTCAGCACCCTACCACCGATCATTTGGATCGGTTACGCGCGACTGTCTCTGCCTTATGAGCTGGCGTGCGGGTCAACGTTCCGTTTTCACCTTCGCACCGGTTTTGTGCGGCGGCTCTGCCCGCCCGTGCGCCGGCACGTCGCATATACCCACTGGAGGATAAAGCCATCGCTAAGCCATCAAGAGACCAAAACAGGGGTCGTTCCCGCGATATGACGCGGATCAACGATCGCATCCGCGCACCGAAAGTCCGTGTCGTCACCGCAGACGGCCAGCAGCTTGGGGTGATGACCGCCCGCGAGGCGCTGATTAAAGCACAATCGGTGGGGCTGGACCTCGTCGAGATCGCCGGGCAGGCCGATCCTCCGGTGTGCAAAATCGTCGATTACGGAAAATTCAAGTACGAGCAGGCGAAGCTGAAGAAGCAGAAGTCCAAGAGCGCCACGCGGATGAAGGAAGTCAAATTCCGCGTCGGCACGGGCACGCACGACTACAATATCAAGCTGGGCCGCGCCGAGGGATTCCTGGATGGAAACCATAAGGTGCGCTTCGTGCTCCAATTCCGCGGCCGTGAAAACGCGCACAAGGATCTGGGCTTCGTGGTGTTGAACCGCATCATCGATGATCTGAAGAGCATGGCGCAAGTGGACCAGGCACCGAAACTGAACGGCCGTGCGGTGGCTATGATCCTTTCCCCTCTTCCACAGCACCAACGGAAGCGGAAATTCCACCTCTTCCATGGCGAATTGATGGAGGAAGACGACTTCGAGGAAGAAGACCACCACGATGACGAGGTGGACGACGTTCCAGATGAAGTGCCGGACGAAACACCGGATGCCGTGGCCAGCGCGGAAGAAAGCAAAGGCTGAAAAATCTCAAAAGTCGGGTGATCCCTGAACGGAGTAACGGTAATGGAGAGAGGCAGGAATTGCTCCCACCTCCCCCACTACCGCTGACTGCGGCAGGAATCACCCGTATTTTTTAAAATCCCTTCCCTCCAGGCCATGGGGCTGTCCCAAAAAGGAACGAAGGTGGCTGATTTCCAATTTCTGTTATGCTGTATCTTTTCGACATCGATGGCACGCTCGTGGATACGGGTGGGGCAGGCATTGCGGCGCTGCGAGAAGCTGCGCTGGAGATTTTCGGAGCGGAAGGACCGGAGCTGGATCTCGCGGGTGCCACGGATCTGGGTATTTCCGCCTACATCCACGCCCACTTCGGCACTGAAGTGACTTCGGAAGGAAATGATGCGTTTTTCCGCATCTACCAGCAGCGGCTGGATATAAACCTGAAGAACGAAAACTTCGGCGGGCGGGTGATCCCCGGTGCGCCGGAAATGCTGGCCGCTCTGGCGGAGAGACCCGGCACCACGCTGGGCCTGCTGACGGGCAATATCGCCAGCGGCGCAGCCTCCAAGGTTCGCCACTATGGGCTGGATCAATATTTTTCCTTCGGTGCCTACGGTTGTGACCATGCGGATAGAAATAAACTGGGACCCATCGCCCTGGAGCGCGCGGCAGCACAGACGGGGCGAAGCTTCACGGCTGGGGAAATCTGGATCATAGGAGATACGCCGAAGGATATTGCCTGCGCCCATGCCATCGGTGCCCGCTGCCTGGCAGTGGCTACAGGCAGATTCTCCGTGGAGGAACTGGCAGCTTGCGGGGCGGACAAAGTGGCATGCACTCTGGATGAGGCAATTAGCTGGATCTGAAGGATTTTTCTTTCGCGGGAATGTGACAGATGTCCCAAACGAGTGTCGTATGGAAAAAGCAACAGTCGCTTTTCCCATGACACCCCGCCGCATCATCCCAGCGCTATTCCTCGCCGCCTGGCTGGCCGCTCCTGCCAGCGCCGGGCCGGAGGAAATGGCTGCGGTGGTCAATGAGGAAAACCCGGAGGCTCTGCCGGTACTCACACAGGTGGAAAAGCCATTTGTTTTCATCTACGGCACATGGATGAACCAGGCAAAGGTGGAAAACGGCACCGCCTCCCTGCATTGCAAAAGCAGCAAGGGTGCAGCAGGACTGAATGAAAACATGAGCGCCCTGCCGGAACAGCGGCTGGTGATGCGCGTGGTGGTGGGAAAGAACAACAAGGCTAAAATCCTGCGGCTGATACTCCGCGATGAGGATGCCAACACCGCCGTGTGGGATTACGATCTCTCCACCGTGCCCAAGGAAGAGCCAGTGTTGATTCGCCCGATTGACAATGTGTCCCTGGCCCGTCCTCACATCATTGACAAAAAGGACGGCAAGCCGGGTGAAGCGCCCAATCTCGCCAAATTACGCCAATGGAAACTGAGCGGAGATTGGACAGAAGACGCTCTAGAGGTGGATGTCTCCGTGATTCTGCTCGAGTGAGAAAATTGCCCGGGAACTTTACAGGAGACTGTGTGTGGATAGATTCGCGGACATGGATGAACAGGCGCACCGCGATTACTGGCTGGCACAGGGGCGCAGGCTGGCGCGGCGTGTGAATGCGGGATGGTGGCTGGAGAAAATGGGATTACCATTAGTGACAGGCTCGGTAGTGGCGGCAGTAGGATTGTTGCTGGTGCGGCGGTGGCAACCGGAGTGGCGGACAGAGTGGTTGGCGGCAGGATGCGGAGGTGCATTTTTTCTTTTGGCTGCGGGTTGCTGGCTGACTGCGCGGCGGCGGTTCGAGAGTCCGCTGGACGGTTTGGTCCGGCTGGAGGCACGAATGGGGCTGAACAATGCACTGAGCACCGCGCACGCTGGAGTGGGGCGGTGGCCAGCCAGCCTGGCAGTGGCCGAGCCTTTACGGGAAACTCTGGACTGGCGCTGGAGCAGGCTGCTGCTGACGCTGGTGGGGGCGCTGACGCTGCTGGCAGCGGGGCTTTTCATCCCACTGGCACCAGCCCTGCCCTCTGCCCCGCCGGAGCAGCCACAGACGTGGCGCCAACTGACGGCGGAACTGGATCGCCTGGCGGAGGAGAAGGTGGTGGATGAAAAATACATCGAGGAAACTCGCCAGAAACTGGAGGAGCTGAAAGCGCAGGATGCGGAAGAGTGGTTCAGCCATTCCTCGCTGGAGGCGACGGATTCCTTGAAAAAAAGCCACCAGGCGGAGGCGCGGCAGGTGCAGGAGGAGCTGGAAAAGGCAGCAAAGGCGGTGGAGAGCCTGCAACAGGCGAATGACGCGGCCACCAATGAGCAGAAGAAAAAACTGTTGGACGACTATCAGCAAGCACTTCAGAGCCTGCAAAACGGCGCGATGAAGCCGAATGAAAAACTGCTGGAGCAGATGAAACAACTGAGTCCGGAAAGCTTGTCCCAACTTACACCGGAGCAGATGCAGCAGATGAAGGAAAATTTACAAAAATCCGCCCAAGGCATGAAGGGTCATCAACCGGGTGATGGCAGCGGAGAGGGCAATGGTGACGATTGGTCCGATGAACTGCTTTCCGGCGATGGCAAAGACACGGGAAATGGACAAAAGAACGGCCCCGGCCAGGGAGGTGTAAGCCGCGGGCCGGGCCACGATCCGGATGTCCTGGGTAATGAGCGTGAGCCCGTGGAAACGGGCGATCCGGTAGCGCTGAAAGCCAAGGATCTCTCACGGGCCACGCCGGGAGATCTGCTGGAAGTGCAAGACGGTGAGCATGATGTGGATGAAACAGCGACACGCCTCTCGGACGGAGGAAGGACTCAGGCAATGGGCAGTGGTGGCGAGCGGGTGTGGAAGGACTCGCTCGATCCGGCGGAACAACGCGCAGTGAAGCGGTTTTTCAAGTAAGACGGGTAATTTTTTTTCGTGCCATCCCCTGAAACGACGGCTTCACTGAAGGCCGCCCTGAGATGCCGGAAACTCCCCTAGAAGAAACACTCCTATTAGTTGATCCCGATCATGATTTCCTTGATTGGGCCACGAAGCATCTGGCAGCCAAGGATCTGCGGGTGCTGCGCTGCGACAACGCGGCGAACGCCATCAAGGTGGTGGAAAAAACGCCCGTCTCCGTGGTGGTCGCTGCGATGCAGATCGATCCTTTCGACGGTATGGAGCTGCTGGGCCGCATCATGCAGCAGAGCCCGCAGACGCTGGTGATCCTGACGGCAGGTTTCCCCACCACAGCACAGATTATCGAGGCGACACAACATGGCGCACACGATGTGCTGCGGAAGGAATCCCTGGCCTTCGAATTGCGACCGGTAGTGGAGTCCGCCCTACAGACGCAGGAGGACCGCCGCAGCGCAGGCTCGCCAGAAGCGGAGGCGCCCTCACTGGATGGCCGGGTAAAAATCATCGGCATTTCCCGGGCATTGCAGGATGTTTTCAAGATGGTGGGCCGGGTGGCGCGCTCGGATGCGCCGGTCCTCATCGCCGGAGAAAGCGGTACCGGCAAGGAATTGGTAGCCAAGGCGGTGCATGAATACAGTCCGCGCCGCCAGCGGGAAATGATCACCATCAACTGTGGTGCGATCCCTGAAAACTTGTTGGAGAGTGAGCTTTTCGGCCACGAGAAGGGTTCCTTCACCGGGGCGATCGCCCGCCGGGCCGGGCGCTTCGAGCAAGCAGATGGTGGCACGCTGTTTCTGGATGAAATCGGTGACATGCCGCTCTCGATTCAAGTGAAACTGCTGCGCGTGCTGCAGGATGGCTCGTTCTCCCGGGTGGGGGCGAATGAAACGCTGACGACGGATGTGCGGATCGTGGCGGCAACGCACAAGAACCTGGCGGCGGAGGTGGCTGCCGGGAGATTCCGCGAAGATCTTTACTATCGCCTGAATGTGGTGGAAATCCGCCTGCCAGCATTGCGTGAGCGGACAGAGGACATCCCGCTGCTGGCGGAGTATTTCCTTCAACGCATCACCCGCAAGAACGGGATGGCGCGCATCCGCATCTCCGCCGAGGCAGTGGCCGCGCTCCAGATGCACCACTGGCCGGGAAATGTGCGGGAACTGGAAAATACCATGGCGCGTGCCTGTGCCCTGGCCTCCTCCCAGATCCTGCTGCCCGCAGACATCCCGCTGGCCAGTTCTCCCGTGAAGGTGCGGGAAACGCTGGCGCAGACGCTGGACCAGCTTATCAATGCCTCCCCCATGGATATGGGCCTTCTGGAATGGCTGAATGGAGAGATGGCATCCCGCGTGCTGGAACGTGCGGACGGGGATCTGAAATCCACCGCCATTTCTCTGGGCATCTCCATCGAGGAACTGAAGGGACTGCTGGCGAAAAAGAACTGACCAGACTCCGCCGCCATGCTCCACGTCATCGACCACCCACTGATCGCGGACGAACTGGCCCATTTGCGGCACCCGGACTGTCGGGCGCAGGAATTCCGCCAGCGCGTGCGCCGCATCGCTTCCCTGATGGTGCCTGCCGTGACTGCGGATCTTTTCACCCACACGGTGGAGTGCCCCACACCGCTGGAAATCACCACTGGGCGGAAGCTGGTGCGCACGGTGACGCTGGTGCCCGTACTGCGCGCCGGACTGGGATTTCTGGATGGTTTTCTGGATCTTATCCCGCAAGCCTCCGTGGCCCACATCGGCATGGCGCGGAATGAGGAGACGCTGCAGCCGGAGCCTTATTACATGAAGCACCCGCCGCTTCTGGAGGAGCGGGACATGATCGTGCTGGACCCCATGCTGGCCACCGGCGGCTCCTCCATCGAGGCCATCCGTGCGCTGAAAAACGTGGGAGCCGCCTCTATCCGTGCGGTATTCCTCGTAGCCTCTCCAGAAGGAGTGGCTGCATTGGAAAGTGCCTTCCCTGAGGTGTCCATCTACACTGCCGCGCTGGACCGCTGCCTCAATGACCGCGGCTACATCCTCCCCGGTCTGGGAGATGCAGGAGACCGGCTCTTTGGCACCCACGGGTGAGCCCGAGCGGAGCGAAGCCAATGCCTGTTTCACTTCTTTGGCTGGCAATCAGGAATAGAGGCTTCTAGGTTGCGGGCATCTGATGAAGTTGTGGCCGTTCGTATTGACTCTGCTGGCGATCCAGCCCCTGCCGTGCATGGCGCTGGTGGGTGCCGGGAATGGGGATGAGGCGCTGGCCTCCGGGCTATGGGAGCTGGCGATTTCCCGCTACCGGCAGGAACTCGCAACGGCAGGGCTGAAACCGGAGGAAAAAGCGGCGCTGCAACTCAAACTTGCGGAGGCTTGGGTGCGCTCCGGACACCCCTTAGAGGCGCTGGCGCTGCTGGCATTGCCAGGGGTCGAGAAAACGGCGGAGGCGGATTTCTGGAAAGCGCAGGCACTGGCAGGCGCTGGCCGTACGGAGGAGGCTGCGGCGGCTTTTCAAACGATTCTCACAGAAAAACAAGGTCTACACCTAACGGAAGCCGCACTTACCCTGGCCAATCTGCAACTGGCACTGAATGAAGAAGCCGCAGCTCTGAAGACACTGGATCATGTGGTGGCAGATCCAGACATAGAGACAGCGACGGATGCCAAGCTGCGGAAAGTGGAGATCCTGCTGGACATGAACCGCAGGGAAGAGGCACGCGCGGCCATGCCTGCGGCCGGGGATATCCATAAGAAAAACCAGCCGCTGGCGGACTTCCTGACAGCGCAACTACTGCTGGCGGATGGGAAAGCAGCCGATGCAGCATCGGCTTTTTCGATCATTTTATCAAATCCGCAGGGACACTCGCTGAGCCACTATCACTCGGCAGCCATTGGCCTGGCAGATGCCATCAAGGCCCAAGAGGATGCGGAAGCGGCTGCGGAATCTCTGCTGGGCTTTTTGCAAAACCATCCGGAAACACCCGTGCTGGAAGGCATTTTCACCCGCCTGCTGCAATGGATGCCGGAAAAACCAACGCCCGGGGAGCCGATTCTGGAGCGCCTTTCCCAATGGATCCCCCCCACTCCACAGGTGGCGATGGGGGCCGTCAACATGAGCGGAGATGATACGCTGACGGCCTGGCCACTGCCCAATGAGCCGGACAATCTGCTCTATGCCTTTTCCAGCTTTACCCGAGCGGTGGCGCTCTACCGCACAGGCACCCCTCCGGGCCGCCATGAGGCGTGGGTCCTGATGAAGCGTCTGCGGCTGGGCGCGCTGCCTCCTTTTCTGGCAGACCGGGTGATGTTGCAATCCGGCCGCTGGCTGCTGGATGAGGGAAAAATTAACGAGGCATTTTTCATTCTGGATGAACTGCGACAGTCCCGCCACTCCACCGCTCCCGGGGAGGCCGCGTTTTTGGAAGCCCGTGCGGCATTCGCGGTGGGAGATCCAAAAAAGGCGATTCAACTGTTCGATGAAGCAGCAGTGATGCTGGAGGGGCCAGCCGCCCAGATGGCGCGGATTAATGCGCGACTGGCCAGATTGCAGGACCCCGCACGACCGAAGGAGACGACTACCACACACGAGGGCACACCGAAGGACCAACTGCTGCAAGTGGAAGTGCAACTGGAGCAGGCGCTGGGGACGCGTGACCCGGGTGAGGCACGGAAATTGATCGAAGCATTCATCACCCAGCACCCGGAACACGCACGGCTGCCGGAAGCGCGGCTCTTCGCCATGGAATCCGCCCTTGCCAGCAGCCCTCCTGATCTGGCCTATGCTGGCAGCCAGTTGGAGGCGCTGAAGGTGCAGCCGGAAGCGCTGGCGGTGCTGCCTGCGGAGCGGGTGGCACTGGCCAGTCTGAGACTGGCAGACCTCTCGAAAAACCCGGAGGAAACCATCGCGCAGGCACGGATGGTTTTGGATAAATATGCAGGCCAGCCGGCATCCATGGAAGCAGCCTTCACTTTGGGACGTAATTTGTTCCAAACGGGGAATCACAATGAGGCGCGGCTGGTGCTGGAGAAACTGGCGGCTACGGATACAGATGTGGCACGAGCACAAGCCTCCCTGCTCATCGCCGCCCGCTCCGCAGCACTTGGCGGCACGCCGAAATCCCGCGAAGAAGCGCTGGTTCTTTTCGACAAGGCGATCAATCGCGGCGGCCCAGTCACCTCCATCGCCGTGTTGGAAAAGGCGCGGCTGATGATCGATGTGATTGAACTGAACCGTCTGCCGGAGGCGGTGAAATTTCTGCGCAAATGGTTCCAATCCTTGAAAGAGGACGACCCGTTGCGGCTTCCCACAGGCCTGCTGCTGGGAGAGGCTATCTATGCACAAGGCTCCCTTGACCCAAAATCCCTTGAGGAGGCTCTCTCGATTTACAACCAACTGCTGGCCCACGCCAAGGACCAACCCGCCCTGCTAAACCGTCTGCAATACCTGCGCGGAATGACGCTGGAGCGCCTGCCACAGAAGGAAAATCCCGCAAAAATGCGCGATGCGGAGGCCCTGACCGCCTACTATTCTGTATTGGAGGGAGCCTCCGCCAGTCGTCCGCCTGCGGAGTGGGATTACTTCGAGCGCTGCGGCTTCCGCGCACTGGAACTTTTCAAAAAATACGCCGAGGCGGAAAAAAACCCAAGTATCCGCGAAAGCCGTTGGAAGGCAGCCATCGAAGTGGCGGAAAAAATCGCCTCCTTCAACGGACCAAAGGCAGAAGAAGCCCACGCCGCCGCGCAGAGCATGAGGCTGAATCACATGATTTGGGAAGAGTGAAGAGGCATGAGGTAGGGGGAAGGAGCTTTTCTAACCCATCCCCCCTGACCCCTGACTCACTTCCTAAAAAAAATCCGTGTCATGGGTTGCCGGGTGGGCTGTGATGTGGAGCGTCTTCCGCAGTTACTTTTTACCGCATGCTTTCACTACTCATTACAGGAAAGGCTGGCCGGATGGGCCAGGCAATCATCGCCGCCGCTGAGGCGGAACCAGCCGTCACGATCGGGGCCACGCACCAGCGGGGCGAGGATCTGGAGGAAGCGTTTTCCAAAGCGGAGTGTGTGATCGATTTCACAACGCACACCTTTACAAAGGCAGTGCTGGAGGAGGCGCTGAAACATGGCACCCGACTGGTGATCGGCACTACGGGCCACACGGATGAGGAGCGGGCGGCGATCCACGAGGCGGCGAAAACAATACCGATCGTTTTCGCCTCCAATTATTCGGTGGGAATGAACACACTTTTCTGGCTGACGCGGGAGGCGGCGCGGGTGCTGACGCAGGACCGCTTCGACATCGAAGTGACGGAAATGCACCACCGCCACAAGATCGATGCTCCATCCGGTACGGCGCGGCGTATTCTGGAAATCCTGAATGAGGAAACAGGAACGAGCTACGAAAAGGATGTGGCGCATGGCCGGGTGGGAAACATCGGGCCGCGCAAGCCGCGTGAAATCGGCATGCACACATTGCGTGGCGGGGATGTGGTGGGAGATCACACGGTGCTCTTCGCCGCAGATGGAGAGCGCTTTGAAATCACGCACAAAGCATCCTCGCGTCTGACCTTCGCCGCAGGATCGGTCCGCGCGGCGGTGTGGCTCCAGGATCAACCGCCGGGCCTTTATGATATGCAGGATGTTCTGGGGCTGAAGTAATTTTTCCAAAGGTAAAAATCCCGTGTGCGCAAACTGGAATAAACGTTAGTTTCTCCCCGGCCCTGTTCCCGCCGCTTCCCGTTTTCATATTTAAATCCACCTCTTTTTCCATTCACCGCATGCGCTCGTTTCTGACTCTCCCCTTTTTGCTGACACTGGCTGCATGCCAGCAGCAGAAAAAGCCCGCCACCCCGGAAACTCCGCCACCAGCCCAGGCCATCATCGTACCCGGGGAGACGCGCCCCGCTCCGCCGGATATCAAGACCTCGGTGGTGCGCATCAGTTCCACCCAGCAGCGGTGGAACGCGGGGCAGCCGTGGGAAAAAGAGCCACCGCAATCGCGCCGAGCACTGGCCGCCATCGTCGGCCAGCAGCAGGTGCTGACAACTGCGGAACTGGTGACGGATGCGACGTTCCTGGAATTTGAATCCCCGGATGGCACCCGGTTTTCTCCGGCGAAGGTGATTGCGGTGGATTATGAGGCGAACCTGGCGCTACTCGGTCCGGCGTATGCGGAAGAAGGGAGGAAGTTTTTTGAAAATACAAACCCGCTGGAAATCGCAGCTCCTTCGGTGATCGGCGATACTCTGGACATCCTCCAGATCGAACAAAACGGCACCAGTCTGCTGACAGCGGGCACATTCCAGAGCATAGATCTGGCAGCGAATTTCCTGCCGGGGCAGAATTTCCTGACGTATCTGGTAAAGGCGTCCATGCAGGATGCTGCCAGCAGTTTCTCCCTGCCGGTGTTGAAAGCGGGCAAGCTGGCAGGTGTGCTGATGACATATGATGCCAAGGACCAAATCTGCGATGTGACCTCCACGGACATCGTTCAGCGCTTTCTAAAGGAGGCTGCAGATGGTCAATATGATGGATTTCCCTCACTGGGAGTGGCAATCGCACGCACGGAGGACAGTTCTTTCCGCCAATGGCTGCACCTGCCGGAGACGGAAGGCGGCATCTATGTGCAGACGCTGAAAAAAGGCGGCGCTGCTGAAAAGGCAGGCATCCTGAAAGGAGATGTGATCCTGGCCATCGACGGGCAGAAGATCGATCGGCGCGGCTACTATCAGCACCCGTCCTACGGCAGCGTCTTCTGGGGCCACCTGGTGCGGGGCAGCCGCTCCACGGGGGAGGAAATCACCGTTTCCATATTGCGTGCAGGCCAGCCGCTGGAGGTGAAGGCCACGCTCACGCGGGAAGAGGAATCCGCCAAAATCGTGCCAGGATACACCTTCGGCACCGCGCCGAACTATCTGGTGAAGGGCGGCTTCGTCTTTCAGGAACTTTCCCGCCCGCTACTGGAGGCCTTTGGCGAGGAATGGGCCAGCCGCGCCCCGCTGAACCTGCTGGATGCCTACGAAAACCCGGAGCAATACGAGGGCAAGGTGGATCGCGTCATTTTCCTGAGCGGTAGTATCCCCACCCCCGCGACGGTGGGTTATGAACGCCTGCGGAATCTCATCGTACGCAAGGTGAACGGCAAGGAGATCCGCAACATGAAGGAACTCATCTCCGCCTTTGACTCAAACATGCAACCGCTGCATTCCATCGAGTTTGTAGATGAGGACTTCACCGTCTATCTGGATGAGGCTGTGTCCAATGCGGTGGATGGCCAGCTCATCAAGCGGGGCATCAGCAGGCTGTCGCGGGCGAAGTGAGAGGAAACTTGCAGACAAAAGAAAGCCAGTAGCCACCGCCGGAGGCTGGGAAAGCCGTCGCCGCCTGGCATCGCGATGGTTCGTTAGAACGCAGAGCCGATGGCGAAGTGGAGTGCGCCCATGGGCTCGCCTTCATCGCGAGTGAGGTTGTAGCCGTATTCGAGTCGGACGGGGCCGATGGGAAGATCCAGGCGGATGCCGAGGCCAGCGGCGAGTTCGATCTCACTGGAGGCTAATTCTTCGTAGGAGCGGGAGAGTGTGCCAGCATCGAAGAAAGCAACGGCCTTCACGGCACCGCTGACGGTGCGGATGAGCTCCGCATTGGCAGCCCACATGGCTTCGCCGCCGATGGGGTAGTTCGTGCTGGGGCCGAGTTCGCGCTCGGGGAAGCTTCGCACAGTGCGGGCACCGCCATTGAAGAGACGCAGTTCGATAGGCAGTTGCTCCACATCCGCAGAGGGCATGATCATGGCCATCTCACCGCCCAGGGCGATATCGTATTTTTTCCCGATGGGATGATACCAGCCGCCGGAAAGGCCACCCTTGAGGTAGGAGGTCACGGTGTCTCCGGTGGCGGCACCGATTTCCAGAGGCATTTTCAAATGCCAACCGTTCTTGGGCAGTACGGGGCTGTCCCGGTAATCGAGCGTCTGGGTGACGGAAAGGCGCGGATGGGTGTAAACGGTCTCCCCCAGATCGGCAAAGGCCAGTCCCTCGCCGGTAATGTTTACGATGGAGTAACCTGCGCTGACATCCAGCGAATAGTGATCCCCCATCTTCCAGCCGAGGGTGGATTCCATCCCACTCTCGAAGGTGTTGTAACCCTCCCGTCCGTAGATGAGTGCGTAAACGCGGGCAGAGAGCGTGGTATCCGTGCCGTAGAGCCATGGATTGGTGATCTTGGTTTCTCCCAGAATGCCGCGTGAACCCAACTCCACGCCGGAGGAGAACCCCAATAACTGGCCGAAGAGATTTCTATCCGAATAGGTGGCGCGGGTGATGATTCCCTGATAGGAGCCGAAGCCTGCGGCAAAGGAAATTTCCTTGGCCTTCGCCTCCTCGAAGTCGATTGTGGCATCGATCTGGTCCTCGCTCACATCCGCCTTCTCCACACGGGCAGAGGAAAAGGCACCGGTGGCCAGGAAGCCGCGCAGGCGTTTGTTCATGGCGGCCTCATCGTACCAATCCCCTTCCAGAGCCTGCATGCGCTGGCGGATGCGGGCCTCGCTGGTGCGTTCCAGCCCGGTGATGTGGATGCGGCGCAGCTTCACGCGTTTGCCCAGATCCACGGTGAATTCCGGAATGAAGCGGCCATCCGCAATAGTGCGGCCCATGTAGATCTTCGCATCCGGATAACCGGTGCTGACGAAATACTCTTCCACAGTGGCGCGCATGGCATTCACATTTCCGGTAGTGGCTGCCTTTCCGACAAACTCGCGGGCTTTTGATAGAGTTTGGGAAACGCCGCTGCTCTGCGCCCAGACCACCTTCGGCTCCGCGATGCGGTGCTTGGCCCCCATGCGGACGTTGATCACGATATTCACATCCCCGGTGGCGGGATCCGTGGTACGGGAGGCCAGCGTGACTTCCGCAGACCAGTAGCCCTGGGCATTCAACTCCTGCTGGACGTAGGCGAGGCCGACGGGCACATCCTCCTCACGGAAAGGTGGGCTGCCTGCGCCAATGGGCCGCGCCTTCACCGCCGGATTCGAGTAAATTTTTTCCAATCGCTGGGCATCCTCGCCATCCTCCACGCCCTGGATGGTGACCTTTCCCAAAGACAGACGCACTCCTTCCCGGACGATGAGCTGAATGTGATTCCGGGAAATGATTTTCCAATCCACCCGCGCCTGGGCGAAGCCGTCTTTTTGCAAGACCTCGCGCAGCACGAAGGCGGCATCATCCGCGCGTGAGGCGGAGGCAGGGTCCGAGCGGACGTGCTCCAGGCGATCCCCCAGCAGATCCAGCACCTGGCGCTCGCTCTTCCGCTGGAGGCCGGTGATGTGCACCTCCGTCTGCGCGGCCGCCATGGCAGCCAGCAGGAAATAGAGTGAGCCGGAAAGTTTCATGGGGACAAAATATTGGTCTAACGAAATGAAAACCGCCAGATGCCCAGCACGCGCGAGCCACCATCCGCCCCCATCCCAGCGGAGACGAACCAGCGGTCCGTGAGGGAGACGGTGGCGGTGGAGTAGGAATCATTCGAGTAGGGATCCTTTTCCGCGAGGCTGAAATCCACCCGATCCAGCAGGCCCAGCAGTGGGCGCAACTGCCTGCCCAGGCCGAAACGACCGCGCCGCAACTCTTCCGCGAGCAACTGCATGGCACGCGATGAGGCGGCCTGCGGGTCCTCCAGGCCGGAGGTGGTGGTGCCGGTGGCCAACAGCGTCATGATTTCATTTTCCGGCAGCGGCGGATTGGAGGTGAGCACAAGTTGGGGATCGGACAATCTGCCGTAAACATAGACATCCACCCGATAAGGGCGTGGCTCGGCAGTGCCGCGGATCTCCAGAATGGGGTCGAAGCCCGTCTGTGGGGTGAAGCGGAGAAAGCCCTCGCGAACCTGGAGAGTGCTGAATGGCAGGGATGCCTTCACATCCCGGATCTTCACCTGCCCATCCGGCGCGGGACTGCCGAGCGTACCGCCCACGCGGATGCGGCCAGTGGCAGAGCCTCTAGCCAGGTTTCCCCGCACGAGGAAGGGATCCTGGGTGCGCAGTTCCACATTGAGCGTCCAGTTCCGGAACGGCTCCGGAACGGCGGCGGTAGGATTTTTCGGCGCATCCGTTTTGGGCAAAGAGGCGGCAGAGGGTGCGGTGAAAGGCGTACCGATGGGCAGAATCTCGATGTCCTTGAAAAACACGCTGTCCACGGTAGCGACCGATCCTGATAAAGCAGCGCGCTCGTAGGTACCGGTGAGACGCAGATCCGCAATGGCGCGGACGATGAGGGAATCATTCCGCACGATGGGGAAATGGTCTCCGCGCAGGCGGAGATTGAGTTCACCCGGTTTTCCCTCCACCAGGGCCACGGTGCCCTCCCCTTGGAGCGTGCCTCCGGCGATGGTGGAGCGCAGAGTTTTCAGGTGGATCTGCTGGAGATTGAGATCCACTGCCGCACTGATGCCGGAAAGATCCGGCAAGGTATCATCTTTGAAATCCAGGCTGCCCCCGGCGAGAGCCAGCTCTCCTCTTGGCTCCGGTTTCCCCACGGTGCCTGTAACGGTGACATTTCCGGTGAGGAATCCGGCAAGTGTCTGGGCAGGCGGCACCAGCGTGGCGAAACGGGAAAGATCCAGGCGCGGCAAATCCAGCCGGGCATTGATCGGTTCCCGCGTGATTTTTTCCGGCTCCGCCGCCCACAGGCCAGGGGTGAATGGCATCTCAGCCTTGAGCGTGGCTGCGGGAAAATCCGGCGCGGTGGCTTCTCCCTCGATGGTGAGTTTCCCTTCATTCCCCACCATCACAATTTTAAGATCGGATGGCGGAAGGCTGGGCTGCTGGGGGGAACGCAGATCCTTTATCTCCAACTTGGTATTGAGCACCGGCACGGCATATGTGCCGGAAATTCCAATCTGCAGCTGGCCGGTGGAGCGTGGATCGAGTTGAGCCAGTGCAGGCTTCCATGGCTTGAGCGCCTCCAGCGAGAGCACGCGGGACTCGATCTGCACGTGGAGTGGCCGCGTATCATTGGCCAGGGTTTCCCGCCATTGGGTGAAATCCGCAGGCACTGGGAGGCTGGCAGCGCCCCCGGCCATTTCCTTTTCCCCATCCTTCCACAGCAGCCGCGTCATCTGGAGCAGGCCGTTTTTCAAATTGGCATCCAGCGCGATTTCCTGCGTGCCGGCCTTCAGCCGCAGATCCTGTGTCTCAAAGGCGGCGGGCCACTGATAGGTGATGCCGCCGGTGGCGGAAATCTCCTGCGCCTGCGGTACCTGCCAGGTGGCCCCGGTGAGGGCAAGCCTGCCACTGTGAGTGCCTGCCCGGAGTGCGCCGCCGCCCTCCCAGTGGCCTGATAGAGTACCCGTACCTCCTGCCTTTACCCGGAAGATGGCCAGCCATGGATCAATGCGGGAATTGGTAAAGCCATCCAGATCCAGCTTGCCTTGATAGGTGGCTGCATCCAACGCGTAGGTGGCTGCCAGCCGGAGGCCGTCTACGGCAGCCTCTGCAGTGAGCGGGGCCTGCGGCTGCCAGCGGGCCTTCACCGCCACGGGTGAGGCGGTTTTTTCATCCTGCGGCTGGAGGACCAACTCCGCATCTGCCTGCGACGGCTGATTCTGCTCAAAGGCAATACGGAATTTTCCATCCAACGCGGAGCCGGGTACAGGAGCCTGGGGATCGATGGCAGGCACCCGGGCGGAAAGTGCGCGGAGCAGCGCCGG
>Ga0157373_10001865_pt1 | contig 15974 bp, 14 predicted proteins | sample C65metaG_FD_113460 | JGI IMG/M metagenome (GOLD analysis project Ga0157373, IMG submission 113460) | Corn rhizosphere microbial communities from Kellogg Biological Station, Michigan, USA - C6-5 metaG | ecosystem: Host-associated > Plants > Roots > Rhizosphere > Soil | place: USA: Michigan... | reverse complement strand
TGGGAAATAATGTGCGTGTGCAAAATAACGTAAGCATTTATGAAGGTGTCATTTGTGAAGACGATGTTTTCCTCGGGCCAAGCATGGTTTTGACCAATGTGATTAATCCTCGAAGTGCTGTCAGTAGAAAAGATCAATACAAAAAAACCCTGATCAAGAAAGGTGCAAGTATTGGAGCAAATGCCACAATTGTTTGTGGAAATACGATTGGCGAATATGCTTTTATCGGCGCCGGTGCTGTAGTTACCAAAGATGTTCCTGCCTTTGCATTAATTGTTGGAAATCCAGGAAGACAAAAAGGCTGGATGAGTGAGTATGGACATAAATTGAATTTCAATTCTGAAAATATCGCCGTTTGTCCGGAAAGCAAACAGGAATATTTATTGGAAAATAATATTGTAAAAAGAATAAAATAGAAAATGAAAAATTTTGCTTTAATTGGTGCAGCAGGATACATTGCGCCTCGCCACATGAAAGCGATAAAAGATACCGGAAACACGCTTATTGCTGCTTTGGACAAAAGTGACTCTGTTGGAATTCTTGATAGTTATTTTCCTGATGCTGATTTTTTTACTGAATTTGAGCGCTTCGACAGGCATATCGAAAAACAAAAAAGGAAAGGAGTAAGAACCGATTATTTAACTGTTTGCAGCCCGAATTATTTACATGATTCGCACATTCGTTTTGGCCTGCGGGTAGGAGCTAATGTGATTTGTGAAAAACCTGTTGTGCTCAATCCATGGAATGTGGATGCATTGGCAGAAATAGAAAAGGAAACAGGTAACAAAATTTTTACCATTTTACAATTAAGACTGCATCCAGCAATTATTGCGTTAAAGGAAAAAATAGCTGCACAGCCAAAAGACAAAAAACATATGGTAGAGCTGGAGTATATTACAAGCCGAGGTCATTGGTATCATGCTAGCTGGAAAGGAGACATTCAAAAAAGTGGTGGAATTGCAACAAATATTGGTGTTCATTTTTTTGATATGCTCATGTGGATTTTTGGAGATGTAAAAGCTAATACGGTTCACGAACATTCAGCACATGCTGCTTCAGGAATTCTTGAACTGGAAAATGCTTTGATAAAATGGAAGTTAAGTATTGATGCAAATGAGCTTCCTAAAGAGGTAATCCAATCGGGTAAGCGGACTTATCGTGCTCTTAATATTAATGGAGAATCATTTGAATTCAGCGATGGCTTTACAGAACTACATACTAAATCCTACGAGTTGATTTTACAAGGAAAAGGATTCCCATTGGAGGAGGCAAAAAGATCAATAGAATTGGTACATCAGATTAGAAATTTTAAAAATTAAAATCAAATAATTTTCTAATTCTCAGTAAACAAAGAGATAATTACAATTTCATTTTTGATCCTTTCAAAAACTCGAAATTCATGACCAAAATATAAGCTGAGCACACCTCTCGTGTCTAAAATATTATTACCTTCGCCAACGATTTTTACCGTCCTTACTTATTGCCCAAGAAACTTTTAAATGAGAAATAAATGAAAATAGTCAAAGGAGTACTATTTGTTTTGTTCATAATACTTTTTTGTTCAAACCAACTGCAAGCTCAAAATACTTTATTTGACGCACAAGATCTGAGTCAAACGAATATTGATGATATTAGTGATAATCAGCTTGTTTCTCTTTATAACAAAGCGATAGAAGCAGGTGTAAATGAATCTGATATTTATAAAATCCTTGCCCAGAAAGGATTACCGCCCGCAGAAATTGTGAAGTTGCGGGAAAGGCTTCAAAATCTTTCTCCCGATAAAAAATCTGTTCAAAAAAATGATTTATCGATAGAAAAAGATAGCAATGATTTAGGGCATCTTTATGATACGACCCGTGAAAAATTATTATTGCAAAAATTTACTCCTGATAAAAGTATTTTCGGCTCAGAGCTTTTTACAACAAATAGCTTAGTTTTTGAGCCGAACTTACACATTCCAGCCCCTGCCGGTTATATTTTAGGCCCAGACGATGAAATAGTGGTTTCTGTTTATGGATATAGCGAAAAGAAGTATAATCTAACGGTAAATGAAACTGGCGAAATTTATATACGAAATGTAGGTCCAATTTATGTTTCAGGTTTATCTATAGAACAAGCTACCGATAAGATAAAATCAAAATTGGCCTCTACTATTTACACCGCCATTAATTCCGGAAAAACAAAAGTGCAGGTAACTCTGGGAAAAATAAAAAGCATTCGCGTTACTGTTATCGGCCAGGCAAAAAAACCAGGTACTTATACTGTTTCTTCTCTTACGACGCTGTATAATATTCTTTATTTATGCGGCGGCCCAACTGCAATGGGCAGCTATCGTGATATTGAAGTGATACGTGGCAACCAACCAAAAAGAACGGCTGATCTTTATGATTTCCTTGTAAATGGAAATCAAAAAGACAATATTTTATTACAGGAAGGTGATGTGATCCGAATCCCCTATTATAAAAACCGTGTAATTCTTTCAGGAAATATAAAAAGACCAGGCAAATTTGAAATGTTGGATAATGAAACTTTCAATGACCTTCTGAATTTTAGTGGAGGATTTACTGATAATGCTTATCGTGGAGCAGTAACGGTAGTTCGACAAACGGACACCGAAAAAAAAATCATTGATGTAAATGCAAACGAATACGACTCCTTTAAAACGAACGGAAGCGATAGTTTTATTGTGAGAAAGCTGCAGGACGAATTTGGTAACAGGATCATTATTTCCGGTTCAGTTTTGAGGCCAGGCTCTTATCAATTAACTCCTGAACTGACAGTAAATAGCTTAATTGAAAAGGCTGGTGGATTAAAAAGAGATGCTTATACTAGAAGGATTTCTATTTTCCGGTATTTAAAAAATAAAATGCCGACGATGATGTCTGTTGACCTTGATTCTTCTGGAAAATCAGACGTTTTTTTAGTTAAAGATGACTCTGTTGCTGTTCATTCTATTTTTGAATTTCAGGACAGTAACTATGTTTCTATTGAAGGAAACGTTAGGAAACCCGGAAATATTCCGTGGCGTGAAAATCTGACTCTTAGAGATGTGCTACTTGCTACTGGTGGAATTTCAGAATTTGGAGATTCTTCTACAATTGAAGTATCAAGAAGAATTAAGAATGCTAATGTTGATAAGGCCAATCATACAGAAAGTAAAATTTTTAATTTAAATCTTACAGCACAAACCAAAGGAGAAGATGTGATACTTCAGCCATATGATTTAATCATTGTAAAAGCACTTCCTGGCTACAGTGCGCAAAGAACTGTTCTGGTTTTGGGAGAGGTAAAAAGCCCGGGAAGATATGGCCTTCAAAGAAGTGGAGATCGCATCTCTGATGTACTTAAAAGAGTTGGTGGGTTTAAAGCTTCTGCTGATAGTTCCTCAATTACTATTCGCAGGAGTATTAAATCAAATTTAACAGTAGCAGAACGAGAAAAGCTTTTTCAAAGAATCTTAAATATCAACCCTGATAGCCTTTCACTTCATCCACGTTTAAAAGATGAATTGTATAAATCATATGATTTAATAAGTGTGGACCTTACAAGAGCACTTTCAAATCCTAATAATTCTGAAAACCTGGTTTTGGAAGATGGAGATGTACTTACAATAGACAGAAGCTCAAATCTGGTAAAAATTTCCGGAGAAGTATATTACCCAACGATTATACCTTATAAGGACAACAAGAATTTAAAATATTACATCAACCAGGCAGGAAATTTTACTCAATACGCAAGAAAAACAGGAGCATTGGTAATTCATCCTGATGGAAAAGCCGCTACAGTAAAGCATTTTTTGTGGTTTAAATTTTATCCATCTGTAACAGCAAGATCAGAGATATTTGTGCCCCAAAAAGTGAAAACAAATCGTGCAAGACTTGGAACCGGAGAATTGGCATTAATTGTTTCTGCATTGGGCATTTTGGCAAATGTGATTATCACTACCAGTAAATAAGAATTTTATGGAAACGATTGAAACCTCTTTAACTGATAAATCACTAAATTCTAAATTTGAAAAAAGCACAGAAAGTGATATAATTATTTCTATTCTTAAATCTGCAATTACCAAGTGGTGGCTATTTTTAATTATAGGAATTATAGCAGCGATAGGAGGTTTTGTTTATGCTTCTCTACAAAAACCGGTTTATCAAAGTTATCTTTCATTTGCACTTGACGAAGGCGGGTCAGAAGGTGGCGGTATGTCTACTGCAATGGGTCTTGCTGCCCAGTTCGGAATTTCTCTGGGAGGGGCACAGGATGTTTTTACAGGCGATAACATCCTGCAAATAATGCAAAGCAGAAGGCTCATAGAAGATGTCTTACTTTCTGTTGACACATTCAACAACAAGCCATATACTCTCATTGAATATTACCGCCAGAATCAAGGTGATAAGAAGATAAAAAGACCTGAAATTCATTTTTATCCTGCACAACAACGTAGTTCCTTTACTTATGCCCAGGACAGTGTACTTTACAACACTTTCTTAGCCTTTAAAAAATATTATATAATAGCGAGAAGACCAAATAAAAATCTTAATATTTATGAATTGATGGTGAGCAGTCCAAATGAAAAGTTCTCAAAAATTTTTACTGATAAGCTCATTGAGAAAACCAATCTTTTTTATACTGATATCCGTAGTAAAAAAGCAAAAGAAACACTAACCATCTTGGAAAAAGCTTTGCCAACTGTAAAAGGGAAATTGGATGCGACAATCACAAATAAAGCTTCTACAGAAGATGCGAATTTGAATACTGCTTTTGCTAATGCACAAGTACCATTATTAAAGGAACAGATTAATACACAAGTATATGGAAGTGCTTATACAGAATTGTATAAAAATCTTGAGATGGCACGCTTTCAATATTTAAAAAGCATTCCACTTATGCAAATAATAGACGCCGCTAATTATCCAATGAAGAAGATACAACCAAGTAAATTAATTACAATGGTGATTTTTGCTGCTATTGGTTGTTTCATTTTTTTAATTCTCTTTATAATTATCCTTTTAATTCAACCTAAAAAATCCCTTTAAGGCTGACCTTTCTATCTACATTATTACAGCATTTAATTTTACTTTCATCTTATTGCAAACGAATCGTTTCTTTTATTTTATATTTGCCAGTTTTTTTTCATCGTTAATTTAGATATTTTAACCTTTACCAGATTGCTTTCAAAAATTGAATTATATAGCAAAGTCAACAATCTTTTTCATAAGGCAGGGTATGACTTCAGACGCTTTCCTACTCCTAATTTCCGCGCATTACTTAGATACCTTAGGGATAATAATGTAAATGATTGTTTCGACGTAGGAGCGAATACAGGACAATATGCTAAAATGCTTTTGTCTGCTGGTTTTAAAGGAACGATCTATTCATTTGAACCGCAGTCGAAACCTTTCAATACGTTACATAAAAAAGCAATACGGCATTCCCGGTGGAAGAGTTTCAACATTGGACTAGGGGATACTGATGAAAAGGCAATTATCAACATCTCTAAAAATTCGGTAAGTAGTTCTATTCTCGATATAAATAAACTTTCTGTCGATATTATTGCAGAAACAGAATACATTTCACAAGAAGAAATAAAAGTGAGCCGTTTGGATACTTTTATGAATGAAATCAATTTTAACAAACGATTTTTTCTTAAAATTGATGCACAAGGTTTTGAATGGAAAATATTGCAGGGCGCCAGTGGATGTTTTAAGAATATTTATGCTTTAGAACTCGAATCATCTTATGTTTCACTTTACAAAGAGGAAAAACTTTTTGACGAAATGAAAACATTTATTGAATCGAAAGGATTTTATTTGTGTTCACTTGAGAGTGGGTTTTCTGATCCCCGAAATGGAAGATTATTGCAGGTGGAAATGATTTTTTTAAGAGAAATATAAAATAAAAAAATCACCTCGCCCTGCTAGATTATTATACACCGTAATACAAAAACTTATTTTGCACCTTTCAACAAAAATTACAATCATTACAGTTTGTAAAAACAGCGAGCGTTTTTTAGCGGAGACTATTGAAAGTGTAGTGAATCAAACCTATAAACAAAATATTGAGTACATTATTATAGATGGGAAATCAAATGATCGTTCTGTAGATATTATCAAACGATATTCCTCTAATATCTCCTGCTGGATAAGTGAAAAAGACAATGGCATGTATGAAGCAATCAATAAAGGATTGCATATATCTACGGGAGATTATATTTTAATACTTAATTCAGATGATGTTTTAGCCAGCAATGATACGATAAGCAAGGTTGTAGAAGAGATTAATATTGAAAAACTGGATTATTATCACGGCAATATAATCAAGTCAAAAGATGGAAATTATAAACGAGTAAAGCTATTCCCGGTCACGTTCCGGCAATTGCTTTTATCTACTCACAGTACTTTTGTCCACCACTCATGCTTTCTTATTTCTTCTAACCTGAATAAAATATTAGGAGGCTATGACCTTAGATATCGGTATGCCTCTGATTATGATTATATTTTGCGGGTACTTTCTACTAAAAATATTAAGGGGAAACATCTTAATATTTTTATAACAAAATTCAGAATACACGAGATGAGTATTACAGCTAGCGGCAAAATACATTCTGAAAGAATAGAGATATTAAAACAACACGGTTATTACCAGTTGCCTTATTTGAAGCGTATATACTTTTATTATACATTATGGATATATTACAAAATCATAAATCTGGGGCAAGGTTACAAAAAACATTAACGATAGAATACCTAAGTTATATCCTATTGTTGCTTTATATTTTTACCATGCCCTTCGTTTCGGCATTTGCATTTACCGGCACTATCTCGCTTCCTCTTATTTTTTCAGTATTCTTATTTATCCTAATGATCGTAAAGATGTTGCAAGCCAGGAAATTACCGCCGGGTTTTTTGGGATTTGATATTTTAATAATCCTTCTATTACTTTTATTAATTACGTTTTCTTTTACAATCAATGGTTGGGGAAACTCAAAATCTTTTAACCACACTGTTGCTTACTTATCGACTTTTTTACTCTTTTATCTATCAATAAAATTTATTCTTTTTGACATTGCAGATAAAAATAGACTATTTAAAGGAGTACTGAAAGTCATAACTTACATTACTATTATCAGTGCAATTTATGCTAACATAGAATTTATTTCAAGCAACCTTTTTGCAATAAATCTCAATGATTACATACCACGTCCAACTGAAGCAGAGGCATTTTACAATGCAACAGTGCTTGGCTCTTTTTACAGAGCGAGAGGTTTCGCACCCGAATCCGGCCATTTTGCTTTTATGATGGAATTATTTGGCCCACTTACTATTTATTATATGTATTTTTCCGGTTTCTGCAGATGGAATAAATTTTTAAAAGCTTTAATAGTTACGCTGATTTTGCTTAGTATTATTTTTACTGTCAGTACGGCTTCTTTTGTAATCATTCCTTTAGCAGTTTTCTTCGCATTACTTTTCTACCTTAAGAGCATCTATATCTATATAAAAAAGAACACGGCTAAATTTGTTCTTAGTACTGCAGTTGTATCGGTAATTGTTGTTTTGTTTAATTATTATCTTTCTTTCTATGCTCTGATCATATTAAGTATTAGTGATAAAATGGATTCAAATTCTTTTGATGACCGACAGAACAGAATCAATTTTTTTTATGATAACTTTTCGCATTTAAACTTCGTTCATAAACTGGTAGGCACAGGTCCGGCTGGTTATAATATCCTTGGCTTTGATGAATTTAACGCTATTCTTTCTTTATTCTATTCGGTAACGTTTGAGCTGGGTTGGCTTGGATTATTACTCTTCTTATTATTATTTGTTTATATTACTTACCATGCTATAAAAATCAGATCTATTATTGGTTTCTTTCTAATAGTTGCTGTTATTTCGGGAATTATGCATTATTATTTTATTTCGAACTTTTGGTATCCATGGTTCTGGTTTATCGCTGCATTTACTATTTTTTGTAGCAAACACCATTATTTATTGGAGTTCGATAAAAAATCTAAGAATACAATTTAGAATTTAGAATAGAATGAATTATTCCTTTTAAATTTCTTTTATCATTCAGAATTTGGCTTTACCGAACAAATGCATTTTTTTTGACAAAATTTAGTTTTGAAAGTTCTGCATGTTATTTACTCATTTGGCGTTTATGGTGCAGAGAAGCATTTGCTGGACCTTTTACCGGAACTGAAAAAAAACAATATTGATTGTGAACTTTTGTGCATTTGCCTCAAAAGCCGGGTCGTTTTTTTTAAAGAATTTGCTCATGAACTAAATAGCAAAAGTGTAAAAACCGAAATTTGGGGCAGCCATTCAAAACTTTCAATTTTGCCCCTTTCAATTAAGATCAACAATTATATACGGGAAAATAATATTAGCGTCCTTCACTCCCATTTATTTAGCGCAGATTTAATCGGAGTAATAATAAAAACATTCTTTTTTAAACAGCTCGTTTTACTTTCAACCAAACATGGGTACGAAGAAAATTACCTGGTTCAATACGGTCTTGGCAATAAGAATATACCTTACAATCTTTATTATTTAATCAGCCGGCAGGTAATTAAAAGAATAGATCATAACATTGCGATATCAAACGCCATCTCTAAAATGTACGATTATTTAAAACTTTCTCAAAAGACGATGAAATACATCCATCATGGCATTAATGAGAAGAAAGTAAATACTTCGAAAGCAATTTTAAGTGGAGAACCCAAGATTGCCATTGTGGGCAGGCTTGAAGAAATGAAAGGCCATAGGTATCTTTTTCAGGCACTGCCAACAGTTATTAAACATTTTCCCGCATTGAAATTATACGTGCTGGGAGATGGATCTTTGAAAAGTGAATTAGAGAGCCTTGCCGTACAAATCGGCGTTCATGAAAACATTACATTTACCGGTTTTGTAGAGCCTGCTGAATACCTTGCTCAATGCAAAGTAATTGTGTTACCCTCGTTATTTGAGCCGTTTGGTCTTGTATTTATTGAATCTTTTGCAGCCACAATACCGGTTGTTGCATTTGATGCAGAAGCAGCAAATGAAATTATTGATGATAATATAACTGGCTTCCTTGTTGAAAAACAAAATATAGAAGCACTCGCAGAAAAGATAATACACGTACTGGAAAATCCTGCTGAAAGAGCAAGAATTATCGAGAATGCTTATAAAAAATTCAAAAAATATTATACAGTAGAAAGAATGGCAAAAGAAATCACTTTATGGTATCAGGACGTTTTAAATCTTCAAAATGAAAATAAATAACTGCAACTTAGATGGCGAATTTAAAAGGTTGTAATTTCATTATCCCTTAAAAATGAATGTCGATATCATCAGCAAAGAACAAGAAAAGCCATTGGTTTCGGTAATTGTACCGTGTTTTAATCACGAAAAGTATATTGCTGAATGTATTCGTAGTATTATAAATCAAACCTATACTAATTTTGAATTGGTTGTTATTGATGATGGATCAAAAGACGATAGTTTTAAAGTACTGAAAGAACTGCAGAAAAAGTACAAGTTTACTTTGATACATCAAAAAAATCAAGGACTATCAGCAACGCTCAACCGAGGTATAAAAGAATTTACAAAAGGGAAATATGTTGCGTTTTGTGCTTCCGACGATTATTGGTGTCACGATAAATTAGAAAAACAGGTAGAGTTTTTGGAAAAAAACGTTGAATTCCCAATGTGTTTTGGAAATACTCATTATGTAAATACTGATTCTGTTTCTGTAATTCAAAAAAATAAAACTTTTAGAGGCGGTTGGCTCTTTGATGATATCTTTACCTACAGAATTCATCCACCGGTTAATTACATGTTTAGAACACAAATATTTAATGATGTCGGTTATTATAATGAAACCATGTATGCAGAAGATTTTTATATGAATCTGAAAATTGCAAGCCGGTTTCCTATAGGATATTTGAACGAGTACCTATCTTACTACAGAATTGATTTCAAAAAGTATGACATAAAAGCAATTCATTTGATAGTTGATTCACATTTAAAAACTATTGAAGAGTATAAAACCAATCCTTTATATCAGCACGCTAAAACTGCCACTTACTTAAATAAATTTGATTGGTTAGCAGGTTTTAGAAGAAGTAAAATTGAAGCTTTTAAAACCGTGTTCAAATGTTATCGTGCTGTTTTCAACAAACGTTTTTGGATTGCTTTAGTTAAATTATTTCTGCTGTGGAAATAATATTGAAAGTGAATGGAGAGAGTGCTTTTCTACATCCTAAAAGCCGTCTTTCTAATATATTTGCTCTAAAAAAATCTTATACACGCATCTTTTCCTAAGTATGATTTATCAAAAACCCAAATTAATCGATTTCCCGAAGATCGGCAATTCTATAGACGGATATATTTCTGTAGCTGAGAAAGATAATTTGCCTTTCGAAGTAAAACGTGTTTACTGGACATATTTTACACCTGAAAGCGTAAAGCGTGGTAGCCATGCACATCTTAAACTCCAACAAATATTAGTGGCTGTAGCAGGTAAGATCATCGTTACAACTCAAATGCCCGGAGAAGAAGAGCAAAGATTTATTCTTGAAACAGCAAGTCAGGGACTTTTTATTCCACAATACTGTTGGCGTACGATGCAGTACACTCATAATGCAGTCCAGATGTGTATCGCAAACATGGCTTATGAAGAAAGTGATTATATACGGGATTATGAGAAATTTAAAAAATTGAGATGACATGAAATTCAACAATATTAATGTTCAAATTTCTGCAAAAGCAAAAATTGGAAAAAATGTAAAAATAGGGGATAACTCTGCGATACTTGATAATGTCATTATCGGCGATAATACGATCATCTGCAATAATTGCATTATCGGTGAACCATTAACTGATTATTATGAGAACCAAGAATATGAAAATGCAGAAACGATTATTGGCAACGATTCCTTAATCAGGAGCCATACCATTATTTACTGTGGAAATACGATCGGAAATAATTTTAACACAGGTCATAGAGTTACCATAAGAGAAAATATGAAAATTGGTAATCATTGCAAAATCGGCACACTTAGCGATATTCAGGGGTTCTCGGAAATAGGAGATTATTGCTGGCTGCATAGCAATGTTCATATTGGACAAAAATCAAAGATTGGAAATTTTGTTTTTATTTATCCATACGTTGTTTTTACTAACGACCCGACTCCTCCTTCAAATGTTTGCATTGGCCCTACGGTAGGAAATTATTCACAAATTGCTGTATTCAGTGTATTGTTACCAGGCGTAAAAATTGGAAATCATTGTTTGATCGGAGCAGGAAGTATAGTGGGGAAAGATGTTGCGGATTACCAATTGGTACTCGGTAGTCCTGCAAAAAATATAAAAGATGTCCGGGCGATAAAATCGAGAGAAACCGGCGAAGCTCATTATCCATGGCCTTACCGGTTTGATAGAGGAATGCCATGGAAAGAAATGGGTTTTGATGAATGGAGCATAACAAATAAATAGAAACACAACGTAATGATACATTTTTTAGATCTTAAAACCATTAATCTTCAATACAAAAATGAGCTGTTAAAAACTTTTGAAGAAGTGTTGGAGTCTGGATGGTTTATTTTAGGAGAAAAAGTAAAAAAATTTGAAAAAGAATTTGCAGAATTCTGTGGCGTTAAAAATTGTATTGGAGTAGCAAACGGGTTAGATGCGTTGATTTTAATTTTAGAAGGTTATAAGCAATTGGGTTTTATGAAAAATGGTGACGAAGTAATCGTTCCGGCTAATACTTATATTGCGAGTATTTTAGCTGTTTCAAAAGCGGGATTGAAGCCAGTTTTAGTTGAACCGAATATTAATACTTATCTGATAGATGAAAGTTTAATTGAAGAAAAAATTACTTCAAAAACCAAAGCTATTCTGCCGGTTCACTTGTATGGAAGGTTATGCAAAATGGATTCGATAAACCAGATTGCCAAAAAATATAACCTTAAGGTATTTGAAGATTGTGCGCAATCTCATGGTGCAACTTTACATGGAATTAAATGCGGAAATCTGGGGGACGCGGCAGGATTTAGTTTTTACCCGGGAAAAAATTTGGGGGCTCTTGGAGATGGGGGAGCAATAACGACGAAGGACGATGAGCTTGCGGAAATCATAAGAGCTTTTAGAAATTATGGTTCTCACAAAAAATATGAAAACCTGTATCAGGGGATTAATAGCAGGCTTGATGAAATACAGGCAGCTTTTTTATCGGTAAAGTTAAAAAACTTAAACAGAGACAATCAGCAAAGAAGAAACATCACTCAATATTATTTAGATCATATACAAAACGAGCTCATCATATTGCCGTTCAGTAAACGAACAAATATCGCAGATTTTGATTTTCATGTTTGGCATGTCTTTCCAATAAGGGTGCATGAGCGGCATAAGTTTCAAAATTATTTATCTAATAATGGTATACAAACAGTAATTCATTATCCGGTTCCACCTCACAAACAACCTGCTTATGCAGATTGGAATAATGATAGTTACCTGGTTTCTGAAAAAATTCATGAAGAAATTATTTCATTACCCCTTAGTCCGGTGATGAAAGAGGATGAAGTAGAATATGTTTGCGAAGTAGTAAATTCATATACATTGTGAACTTAATCAAAACCAGTTTTTATACTTCCCTCTCCACTGCTATTAATTTTATCAGTGCTTTTATCGTGGTAAAAGTAGTGGCAGTAAAAATTGGCCCAAAAGGAATTGCTTATGTAGGACAGTTTCAAAACACAACTGTTATCCTCACCTTACTGGGAACAGCTGCTATTGCAAGCGGCGTGGTAAAATACCTGTCGGAATACAAATCAGATCCGGTAAAAAGCCAAAAGATTATTAATACAGCATTTCTGATTGTATTCCTCAGTTCAATGATTATTTCATTGTTTGTTATGGCTACAAGCGGCTATTTATCTGAAGCCACTTTTAAGACAAAAGATTTTTGGATTGTTTATTTCTTATTTGGATTATTTACAATGGCTATTTCTTTCAACACTATATTTTCAGCCATATTAAATGGACTAAAGGAAATTAAAAAATTTACAACTGTAAATATCTGCACTTCTTTAATTGGTGTTGGATTTACGGTCATTTTTGCTTTTACGTGGGGCATAGAAGGAGTTTTAATTGCAAGCACTGCAACCGCCCTTATCATCTTTTCGATCCATCTTTATTTTTTCAAAAAATTGCGAATAAAATGGAAGCCCGATTTTAAATCGTTGGATAAAAGTGTTGTAAAAATGCTTTTCCGTTTTTCACTCATGGCGGTTATAAGTGGTTTTGTAAGCCAGGGAATGCAGATGATGGTTAGAGACAGAATTATTGTTCAGTTTTCTTTGGCAGATGCTGGTTATTGGCAGGCGGTTACTAAAATCTCCGATTATTACCTTGCTTTCATTACTTCTGTTTTGAGTGTTTATTATCTACCAAGATTATCAGAAATTCACGACAGGAAAGAATTAAGAAACGAAATTTTAAAAGGTTACAAAACGATTTTACCTATCGTCGGATTTATCGCCTTATTGATCTGGTTATTAAAAGATGTTGTAATTCACCTCTTGTTTACACCGGATTTCCTACCTATGAAATCCTTATTTACCTTTCAACTACTGGGAGATTTTTTTAAGATCGGAAGCTGGCTTCTGGCTTTTTTAATGCTTGCCAAAGCCATGACGCGAATTTACATTATTACAGAAATATTTTTTGGAATATCATTTGTCGCCCTTTCGTTTTTTTTTATGAATCGGTATGGAATGATCGGTGCGACTTATTCATTTTGTATTAACTACGGAGCATATTGGATTACGATGTTTTTGTTGATGAAGAATAAAATTAGTAACTAATATTCTTGACAATTTATTTATTTATTACATGACAATCTTTTCTCCTCCAAAATATTTCCACAAAACTTCAGGCAATACAATCGCATCTTCTGCCTGATTATTTTCCAATAATGCTGCTACTATTCTTGGCAATGCAAGAGAAGAACCGTTTAATGAATGAGCCAATTGTGTTTTGCCATCGGCTTTAAAACGGATCTTCATCCGGTTGGTTTGAAATGATTCAAAGTTGCTCACAGAGCTTACTTCAAGCCATTTTTGCTGCGCTCCGCTATACACTTCAAAATCATAAGTGAGCGCTGAAGTGAAACTCATATCGCCGCCACACAAACGCAAAATGCGATAAGGAAGATTTAAGGATTGCAATAGCTTTTCAACATGCAAAAGCATTTCTTCGAGCACATCATAGCTTTTTTCAGGATGCACCAGTTGCACCAATTCCACTTTATCAAATTGATGCACGCGATTCAATCCACGTACATCTTTTCCATAACTTCCTGCTTCTCTGCGAAAGCATGGCGTGTAGGCAGTCATCTTCACGGGCAACTCATTTTCTTTTAAAATATCGTCGCGGTAAATATTCGTAAGCGGAACTTCTGCAGTCGGAATCAAAAATAAATTATCTGCTGTCACATGATACATTTGTCCTTCTTTATCCGGCAATTGTCCTGTGCCATAAGCGCTGGCTTCGTTCACCATAAATGGCGGTTCATATTCCGTGTAACCCGCTTCTGTATTGAAATCCAGAAAATATTGAATTAATGCGCGTTGCAATTTCGCTCCCTGGTTTTTATAAAAAGGAAATCCTGCGCCCGTAACTTTATTGCCCAATTCAAAATTGATGAGATCATATTTTTTTGCCAGATCCCAATGAGCCAAAGCATTTTTGGGAAGTGTTGGTTTTTCTCCACCTTCTCTTACCACTTCATTTTCTTCAGGGGTTTTTCCTTCAGGAACAGAGGTATGTGGAAGATTGGGCAATTTTATCAAATTTAGGTTAAGCGAATTTTCAACTGCATTTAATTTTTCGCTAACCGGTTCTAAAAAGCTTTTCAAACTTGCCACTTCCAGCTTTTTCTCTTCAGCCAAACCTTTCTCTCCTTTCGCCATCAGTTGTCCAATTTCTTTTGAAAGAGCATTTATTTTTGATTGCCTTTCATCGAGTTCAAACTGCAGTTTTTTTCTTTCATCATCCAAAAAAATAATCTCGTCAACCAAAGAAATTTCTGCAAAATGTTTTTTCGCCAATCCTTTTAAAACTTTCTCCCTGTTTGCTTTTATAAAATTTACCTGTAACATTCTCTGAATTATTTTGTTTGCAAATATAACAAATGGCATCACGGCTCATCATCATTGCAATTTTTTAAAGCAGTAAAAAAAGAAATAAATCAAATTCATAAATTGCTTTTAGATAAAGATTCTATACCATCAAACTATCTTCAAAACAGTGATCTAAACTATCTTTGTCCAATGGAAACACAAGATGATTTACAAGCCCGTTGGTGGAAATTAGAAGAACAGTTTTTTAAAAAATTTGGTAAAAAACCAGACGTAGAAGCGATCTTATTTTTGATCGGCATACAGGAAATTGGGAACTTCAATCCAAAGAAAAAATTCAATAAAGAACAGAAGCAGGATCTGATGCATGTGGCTGTGTGTACGCTTCTCAGCCAAAGCGGGTATTATGAACTGGAAAATTATGATGAGGAAAAATGGCCGTATTTTAAACAGCTCAAGGAACTTCCGCAATACAATATGATGGAGCAGGAAAATTTTTTAAAAGACCACATTTTACTTTACTTTGAAAACATCGGTGAACCTTTTAAAAATTTTTAGGATGAAAAAATTATGTTACGTGGCTTTTTTTGCTTTCCTCATTTCGTGTAGCGCTACGAAAAATTCACAAAAAAATACAGAGCCGGTTCATTTTGTAAAAATTGAAACTGACTCGGGAACGATGATCGCAACGCTTTCGAACAAAACTCCTCAGACCACAGCCAATTTTATAAAATTAGGGAAGCAACATTTTTATGATGGTCTTTTATTTTATCGCGTCATCAAAGGATTTATGATCCAGGGCGGAGATCCGGACAGTAAAAATGCAAAACCTGGCGAGCAGCTT
>Ga0157373_10001864_pt1 | contig 15976 bp, 11 predicted proteins | sample C65metaG_FD_113460 | JGI IMG/M metagenome (GOLD analysis project Ga0157373, IMG submission 113460) | Corn rhizosphere microbial communities from Kellogg Biological Station, Michigan, USA - C6-5 metaG | ecosystem: Host-associated > Plants > Roots > Rhizosphere > Soil | place: USA: Michigan... | reverse complement strand
GCTACACGCTGAAGATCGGCAATCGCAGCTTCCACGACGAGACCTTCACGGTCGGGCTTGAGGGCCTGCCGGCGGTCCTGAAAACGCCGGGCGAAGCCTCGACCAAGGGGCTGCTGACGGTGAGGGTGCCGGCCAACGAGGTCCGCGCGGTGCGGGTCTTCGCCACGGCGCCGAAGTCGGCCCTGACCGGACCCAACATGCCGGTGACCTTCACCATCCGGGGCGGCGGTCACGTGGCGGCGGCGAAAACCATCTTCCTGTCGGGGAGGGCCAATCAGTGAGCGATCGCAAACCCTTCACGCTGAACGGCTGGCATGTGCTGGGCGCGTTCGTGGCCTTCTTCGGCCTGATCTTCGCGGTCAACGGCCTGTTCATGTACCAGGCCATCCACACCTTCCCGGGGCAGACGGTCGACAATCCGTACGAGGCGGGGATCGAGTACAACCGCACGCTCGCCCAGAAGGCCGCCGAGGCGCAGCTCGGCTGGAAGGCCGAGGTGGTCAAGGACGCCGCCGCCATCCGCCTGATCGTGGTCGACAGCGCCGGCCAGCCGGTTGAGGGGCTGAGGGTCGACGCCAGGCTGGAGCGCCCGGCCACCGAGCAGGACCGCCGCCTGGTCGTGCTCAGGCCCGCCGCGCCCGGGGTCTATGAGGCGCCCGCCAAGGGCCTGACCGGGGCCTGGGACCTCAGCGCCACGGCGCATGACGCCAGCGGCCACGTCTTCGAAGCCCAGAGGCGGCTGATATGGCCATGACCGACCTCGCCGCGCCCGACCTTTCGGCCTTCCTGCGCAAGGAGGAGGGCGGCGCCTCGCGGCTGGAGCTGCTGGTCAAGGGTGCGCGCTGCGCCGGGTGCATGGCCAAGATCGAGAAGGGCGTCGGCGCGCTGCCGGGGGTCTTGTCGGCGCGGCTGAACCTGACCAGCGGCAAGCTGGCTGTGACGTTCAACGGTCCGGCCGATCCCGCGCGGGTGATCGAGACGCTCGATGGGCTGGGCTACCCCGCCACACCCTACGATCCGAACGAGGCCAAACAGGCCTACGACGCCGAGGGGCGGCGGCTGGTGCTGGCGCTGGGCGTGGCGGCGTTCGGGGCCGGGAACGTGATGATGTTCTCGGTGCCGGTCTGGGCCGGCCTGTTCGGGCAAGAGCTCGGCCCGGCGACGCGCGAACTGATGTACTGGCTCTCGGCGCTGATCGCGACGCCGTGTGCGCTCTACGCCGGGATGCCCTTCTTCGAGAGCGCTTGGCGTAGTGTCCGGCGCGGCAAGGCGAACATGGACGTGCCGATCTCCATCGGCGTGATCCTGACGCTGATCGTCAGCTTCTCCGAGACCATGCTGGGCGGGCCGCACGCCTACTTCGACGCGGCGGTCTCCTTGCTGTTCCTGCTGCTGATCGGCCGCTATCTCGACCACACCCTGCGGGCGAAGGCGCGCAGCGCGGCGCGCGACCTCCTCGCCCTGCAAGCGCCGGTCGCCGCGCGGCTGGACGATCAGGGGCGTGAGCACTTCATTCCGGTCAATGATGTGGCCGTCGGCGACCTGCTCGCCGTTGCGCCCGGCGAGCGCATCCCGGTCGACGGCCTGGTTGTGGAGGGCGCTTCGACGCTCGACAACGCCCTGATCACCGGCGAGAGCGCGCCCGCGAGCGTGTCGGTGGGGCAGGCCTGCAGCGCGGGCGCCTTGAACCTCGGCGGGCGGCTGGTGATCCGGGCAAGCGCCCGCTCGGAAGACTCCGCCGTCGCCGCCATCGCGCGGCTGATGGAGGCGGGCGCGCAGACGAAGTCCGCCTACGTCCGGCTCGCGGACAAGGCGGCCGCCATCTACGTGCCGGTGGTCCATACGCTGGCCGCCGCCACCTTCATTGTCGGCTGGTCGCTGGGCCTGAGCTTCCGCGAAGCCGTCCTGCGCGCGGCCGCTCTGCTGATTATCACCTGCCCCTGCGCGCTGGGGCTCGCCGTGCCGGCGGTCCAGATCACCGCCTCGGGACGCCTGTTCCGCAAGGGCGTGCTGGTGAAGTCCGGCGCGGCACTGGAGCGGCTGGCCGAGGTCGACCACGTGGTCTTCGACAAGACCGGCGTGCTGACCGAGGGCCGTCCGCGCCTGGTCGATGCGCCGGCTTCGGTGGTGGCGATGGTCGCGCCGCTCGCCCGCGCCTCGCGCCATCCGCTCGCCCGCGCCGTGGCCGAAGCCGCGGGGCAGGGCGAGGTCGCGGCCGACACCAAGGAGACGGCCGGGCAGGGGATCGAAGGCGTCATCGGCGGCCGCAAGGCGAAGCTCGGCCGCGCCACCTTCGTCGGCGCGCCCGACACCGGCGCGGAGACCGAGCTGTGGTTCGCCTTCGAGGACGACACCAAGGTCCGCCTGCGCTTCCGCGACCAGATACGCGCCGACGCTGCCCAGGCCATCGCCGCCGTGAAGGCGCGCGGGCTGACTGTCGAAATCCTCTCGGGCGACCTGAGCGGACCGGTGGAGCAGGCGGCGCGGGCCGTCGGAATCGACCACTGGCATGCCTGCCTGACGCCGTTCGACAAGGTCGAGGCCATCGAGACCCTGAACGCCGCCGGCCGCAAGGTGCTGATGGTCGGCGACGGGCTCAACGACGCCGCGGCGCTCGCCAAGGCGCATGCGGCGATGGCGCCTGGCTCGGCGCTGGACGCGAGCCAGAACGCGGCCGACCTCGTGTTCTCCGGCGCGGAACTGTCCGCCGTGCCGCTCGCCATCGATGTCGCCCGCCAGGCGCGCAAGCGGGCGATGGAGAACTTCGGCATGTCGGCGATCTACAATGTCGTCGCCGCGCCCGCCGCGATATTCGGGCTGGTGAACCCCTTCATCGCCGCCATCGCCATGAGCGCCTCGTCGCTGGTGGTGACGCTGAACGCGCTCAGGATGAACTGGGCCGGAGGCCGCCGATGACCGCGATCTTCTTCCTGCTGCCGTTCTCGCTGCTGCTGGCGCTGCTGGGGCTGTGGGGTTTTCGCTGGACGCTCAAGCACGGCCAGTACGAAGACCCGCAAGGCGACGCCGCCCGCATCCTCTACGACCACCTCGACGACGGGCCGGAAGCCTAGCCGGTTCAGGAGATCGGCTGACGCACCTGCAGCATCGCCGGTTCCAGCCAGCGACGGATCAGCCTGCGCGCCACGTTCAGCCATGTCCCGCTCACGGCCGCGACCGCGACGGCCAGCAGCAGGAGCGCGGCGTCCGGGCGGGCGACCTCGAACACCGCGGAAGCGGCCGGGACCGTGAAGATGACAACGAGCGCGGCCGAGATCGCGGCGGCGATGGCCCAGAAGACGCGACGGTGCGGGGCGAAGAGGCGGCCGTCCATCGACATGGCGTCGGCGAGCGCCAGCATCAGGTTTCCAAGCACCAGCGCGGTGAATGCGGCGCCTCGCGCCTGCGCTTGCGGATAGTGGCCGAGCGCCCAGGCGTAGAGGCCGAAGACGGCGATGAACACGCCCGCGCCCTGAAGCAGGGCCAGCGCCAGTTGCGGCAGGCCGAAGAGGGCCTCGTCGGGGCGCCTCGGCGGGCGCTTCATGGCGGCGGCTTCGCTGGGCTCGCCTTCGAACACCAGCGCGCAGATCGGGTCTATGGCGAGTTCCAGAAGGACGACGTGCATTGGAAACAGCAGCGGCGGCAGGCCGACCAGCACCGGAGCGAGCGCGAGCCCCGCGATGGGTATGTGGATGGCGGTGATGTAACTCAGCGCGCGCCTCAGGTTGGCGAATATCCGCCGCCCCAGCCGCACCCCGCCGACGATGGAGGCGAAGCTGTCGTCGAGCAGGACGAGGTCGGCGGCCTCGCGCGCCACGTCCGTGCCCTTGCGGCCCATGGCGATGCCGATGTGGGCGGCCTCCAGCGCCGGCGCGTCGTTGACCCCGTCGCCGGTCATGGCGACCACCTCGCGGCCGGCCTTCAGCGCCTGGACGATGGCGAGCTTCTGCTCGGGGGCGATGCGGGCGAAGACGCGGACGGTGCGCAGCCGCTCGGCAAGGGCGGGGAGGGGGAGTTTGGCGATCTCGGAGCCGAGCAGGACGCCTGCCGAGGCATCCATCCCAACCGCCTTGGCGATGGCGAGCGCGGTCGAAGGGTGGTCGCCGGTGACCATCATCACCTTCACGCCTGCCGCCAGCGCCTCGCGGATCGCGGCGGGGACTTCGGCGCGGACGGGGTCGATGAAGCCGATCAGACCCTCGAAGCGGAAGGGCGCCGCCCGCGGATCGTCGGGGAAGTCGCCGTCCACCCGGCACGAGGCGACGCCGAGCACGCGCAGGCCCTCCTCGGCGAAGGCGTGGACCTGTGCATGCAGTCGTTCGATCTCCGCTTCGGAGAGATTGCAGAGGCGGAAGATTTCTTCCGGCGCCCCTTTCGCGGCGGCGAGGCGCGCGTCACCCGAGCGCCAGAGCTGGATGACCGCCATCAGCTCAGGGCGTAACGGCCAAGACCGCTCCAGCACGCCGGCGGAGGGTTGCGCGAGCGCGCGGATCGCGCGGTCCATGGGATCGACCGGCCGCTCGGCGGAGGCGAGCGCGGCGGTGGTCAGGAGCGAGGCTTCGTCCTCTTCGGTCCAGAGGCGCGCGACCTGCATGCGGTTCTCGGTCAGCGTGCCGGTTTTGTCGACGCACAGCACGCTCGCGCCGCCCAGCGCCTCGATCACGGCGCTGCGGCGGACCAGCACCCTGTGGGTGGCCAGTCGCCAGGCGCCGAGCGCGAGGAAGACCGCCAGCACCATCGGGAATTCTTCCGGGATGAGCGCGATGGCGACGGTGATCCCGGCCAGCACGCCCTCGATCCAGTCGCCGTGCACGAGTCCGTAGGCGACCACGACCAAGGCGCTGAAGGCCACGGCCATCAGGCCCAAGAACCCGACCAGCCGCCCGGCCGTTTTCTGCAAGGGCGTCGGCTCCTCGCCGATCTCCGCGAGCGAGCTGCCGATCTGCCCCAGCGCCGAGCGGGGTCCGGTGCGCGCCACCCGCGCCACGCCCTGTCCGCGCACGATCAGGGTCCCCGCGAACAGGAAGGGCGAGGCGTCGGCGCCGGGCGTGGTCTGAGGGTTGAAGTCTTCGCCGTCGCTGGCCGGCCGCTTAGACACGGGCGAGGACTCGCCGGTCAGCGCGGCCTCGTCGACGCTGAGCGCGTCGCCGCCGACCAGCAGGGCGTCGGCGGTCAGCCGCTCGCCTTCGCCGGCCAGGAGGATGTCGCCGGGAACGAGTTCGCGGGCGGGGATGCGCCGCTCGGCGCCGTCGCGGATGACCCGGGCCTGGGGCTGGGCGAACTCGCGCAGGGCCGCCAGCGCCCGCTCGCTGCGCGCTTCCTGCATGACCACGAGGCCCACGGAGGCCACGGCGCCGGCGAGCAGGAACAGCCCCTGACCGAGGTCGCCCAGCACGAGGTAGAGAACCGCCGCGCCGAGCAGCAGCAGGAACATCGGCTCGCGAACCGTGCCGAAAATGATCTGAGTGAGATTCCGCCCTGACGTGCGCGGCAGCTCGTTCGGCCCGGTCTGCGCCAGAGTTCCTGCGGCTTGCGCTTCGGTCAGTCCCGAGAGGGCGTCCATTTCTTCAGTGTAGCCGAATGCAGAGTTGCGTCGGGAAACATCGTTCCAAGATATTCCGGTTCGACTCTTGCTACCGAGGGGCGCATAGTCGCCGCGCTGAATTCGGGGTTCAGCCAGCTGTCTGGGGATCGTGATGCCCAAGACCCAGGAATGGATCGCGCGCGAGAACATCTCGCGGTTTCGCCAGATGATCGCCGAGTCGGCGTCCGAAACGGACCGCGCGCAACTCGAAAAGCTCCTCGTCGAGGAGGAGGACAAGCTCGAGGACGCCGAACAGCGTCGTCGCGATGACGGTCGACGCTAAAGCCTAAGCCAGAATGTCGAGACCCGCGACCGCCGCGACCAGCTCGGCCTGGCGACGCACGCCCACCTTCACCATGGCCGAGGCCAACTGGGTGCGGATGGTGTTGATCGTCACGCCGCGGACGACCGCGATTTCCTGGATGTCGGAGCCGCGCGCCAGCTGGACGGCGATGTCCGCTTCGGCCGGGCCCAGACGGAACAGCGCCTTCACCCGATCCGCCAGACCCGCCGACTTCGCGCCGCCGTTGCGGACCGCCACCAGGGCCTGACCGACGCCGCCGTTTCCGACGGGCTGGATCATCACCATGTGAGGCTGCGCGTCGCGCGAGCGCCGGACCAACATGCCGCCAGGCTTGCCGTTCTCGACCGCCTCCCGGATGGCGCCGCGGAGCTGAAGGGTCTCGGTGACCGCCTCAGCGGCCAGGAGTCCGTGTTCGTCCCACAGGCCGTCCTTGTCGGTGAGGTACTGTGAAGCGCTTTCATTCGCGCCCAGCACCTGGCCGGTCGACGAAACCAGGATCAGACCTACGTTCAGCAGGTTCAGAACCTGGCTCGCCAATAAACCATCCACTCTGGGGGAGGTGGACGGGCCGACCGAAACCACCGGGGGGGTGGGGGTCGGAACCTCATAAGCCAGCATGATCGCCCCTCTCGCATAGCCCAATTTGTTGTAATGCATCCCACTCAGTCATTCATGGTAACCAAAGCGGGGCAATTGGCGACGGTGCAAAATGTCACAGGCCAAGCTCGTAGTAGGATGTATTTTGAAAGAGTTGTTTGTCGGGAAACCGACATTTTGATTTGGATCAAAACCGAAGCTTGCTTTTTCAGGCGCCTCTCGACCTATAAAAACTTAGAATGACGTTATATTAGACGTTACTGATGGGCTTTCCCATAAGTATTTACACTCGTGTAAGTGAAGTCGCCATCTCGGGCCGTAGCGGCGTGGAGTTGGCATCGCGCCCGAGCTGGCCCAGAGTGCCGCGCACTTTTCAGCGCTCGCCTTGAGGTCGATCAAATCCGTGAACAGAGTCCTGCTCGCCGCCCTCGCCGCCCTCGCCGCCCTTTTCCTTGCCGGATGCCAGGGCAAGGTTCAGCGCCCGCCCTGTCCGGCCGGGCAGGTCTGCCTTGAGTATGGCAACACCGTCGACCCGCTGACCCTCGACCCGCAGAAGGCGACCACGACCACCGAGGCCGCCATCATCGGCGACCTGGTCATGGGCCTGACCACGGACGGCACGGACGCGAGCGTCCAACCGGGCGCGGCGGTCAGCTGGGAGACGAGCCCCGACGGCCTGGTCTGGACCTTCCACCTGCGGCCGGGCGCGGTCTGGTCGGACGGCGTGCCGGTGACCGCCGACGACTTCGTCTATGCCTACCGCCGCATCCTCAATCCCGAGCTGGCGTCGAGCTACGCCTACCTGCTGTACATCATCAAGAACGGCCAGGCGGTGAACGCCGGCAAGGCGCCGCCGAGCGCGCTGGGCGTCCGCGCGGTCAATCCGCTGACCCTTGAGATGACGCTGGAGCACCCCGCGCCGCACCTGCCGGAGCTGTTGAAGCACCAGTCCTTCTATCCGGTGCCCAAACATGCGGTGGAGAAGTACGGCGACAGCTGGGTTTCGCCCGGCAAATACGCCTCCAACGCCGGCTACACCCTGACCAGCTGGAAACTCGGCGACTACGTCCGCATCCAGAAGAACCCAAGGTTCTGGGATGCGAAGAACGTCTGCGTCGACCGGGTGGATTTCTATCCGACCACCGACGCGGTCGCGGCCGAGCGGCGGGTCAAACGCGGCGAACTCGACATCAACAACAGCTTCTCCTCCAGCCGCATCGGGCTTGTGAAGCGGCCGGAATACCTCGGTCCGTACGTGCGCACGCATCTGCAGCTGACCACGTCCTATCTTGGCTACAACACCCACTATCCGTTCCTGGCCGACAGGCGGGTGCGCCAGGCGCTGTCGGAGGCGATCGACCGCGAGTTCATCACGCAGAAGCTGCTGCGCGCCGGTCAGCAGCCGGCCTACAGCTTTGTCCCGCCCGGGATCGCCAGCTATGAGCCTGGCGCCCGCATTCCCTTCGCCGACAAGTCCTTCCCCGAGCGCCAGGCCGAGGCGCGGGCGCTGTTGAAGGCGGCGGGCTACGGACCCGGTCACCCGCTGAAGATCACGCTCAACACCACCCAGGCGACCGACGCGTTGCTGCTCGGCCAGTCGATCCAGGCGGACTGGCGCAGCATCGGGGTGGAGGCGACGCTGCAGCCGGAAGAGGGGCAAATCCATTTCGCCGATATGGAAGCCCGGAACTTCCAGGTCGGGCTGGTCGGCTGGTCGGCGGACTACAACGACCCGACCACCTTCCTCGAGCTGATGCTGTCGGGCACCGGCGCGCAGAACTACGGCGACTACAAGAACCCGACGTACGACGCGTTGATGGCGCAGGCCAACAACGAGAAGGATCTGAAGAAGCGCGCCCACATCATGCGTCAGGCCGAACAGCTGATGCTCGACGACCATACCGTGGCGCCGCTTTACTTCGGCGTCAGCCGCAATCTGGTGAGCCCTAAGGTCACCGGCTGGGTCGACAACGCCGAGGACTTCCACAAAATCCGCTGGCTTTGCATCAAGCCGCATTAGCCACTGATTTCACAGGGGTTTCTCAAGCCGCTTGCGCGACGCGCCAGTTTGCGTCTTGCTGAAAGGGCAGGGGGAACCGCCGCGTCCATGGCCGAGTCTGCGATCTTCAAACCGGGCCATTCGCCGCCCGCCGAACGGCCGGGCGAGGCGGTCGAGCGCGCCTATCGCCAGTACTGGCCAGAGCTGTGCGCCTATGTCCGCAAGACGTTCGGCGCGGGGCCGCCGGAGCCCGAGGAAGTGGCGCAGAACGCGTTCGCACGCTTCGCCGCGCTGGACGCCGCCGAGGTCGCCAATCCGCGCGCCTTCCTCTACCGCACAGCCCACAACATCGTGCTGGATTACCGCCGCCGCGAGGCTGTGCGTAGCCGCCTGTCGGCCGAGGTCGCGGTGCTCGAATTCGGCGGGGAGACTGCGAATGCGGACGGCGAGCGCGTCTTATCGGCGAAGGAGCGGCTGGCCATCGTGGACGCGACCGTGCGAGCCATGGAGCCGCGCCGGCGCAAGGTGCTGATCATGCACGCCATCCACGGCCTGAACTACACCGACATCGCCCGGCGCATGGGCGTGTCGCCGACGCGGGTGACGCAGCTGTTCGCCGAGGCGGTGGCGCTGTGCAACGCAGCCCTGCGTGAGGCCGATGAGGGAGGGGCGCATGCTGACCGCTGAGCGCGACCGCTCCCAGGCCGACATCGACCGCGAGGCCAGCGAGTGGCTGGCGCGCCGGCGGATGACGCGACTGAGTGCGGCCGACGAAGCCGCGTTCGAGACGTGGAGCGCGGAGCCGGCGAACGCGGCGGCCTTCGAGTCCATGAGCCGCACGCTGGATGACATCAGCTCGCTGTCGTCGCTGGCGGAACTGGAGCCGCTGGAGGGGGCGCCGCGGCGGCCTCTGATGCCGTATCGGGATACGCCCCGGCGCCAGCAGATTGCCGCGGCGGGGATCGCGATCGGGGCCGCGGCGGCCGTGGCGGTTGCGATCATCCCCACGCTCGACCAGCCGACCCTGCGTGCCGCCACGCGGGTCGCGGAGGTGCGCGCCATCGTCCTGCCGGACGGCAGCCGGGTGACGCTGGGCGCCAAGTCGAAGATCACAGTGCGCTTCGAAGGCGGCGTGCGCCGCGTGCAGCTGACCGACGGCGAGGCCTTCTTCGAGGTCGTCCACGATCCTGCCGGGCCGTTCGAGGTGGAAACCGGCGGCACGGTGATCCGCGACATCGGCACCAAGTTCGATGTGAAGCGCGGCGCGGGCGGCGTCGAGGTCGCGGTGCTGGAGGGCTCGGTGCAGGTGCGGGAACGCTCGATCTTGCCCGGCGCGGCGCGCACCCTGACGGCGGGACAGCGGGTGACCGCCACCCAGGCCCGCATCGGCCCTATCGCCACGCCGATGGCGAGCGTCGGCGCGGTTCAGACCGCGACCTCGTCCGCCGGAGAGTGGCGAACGGGCCAGCTCACCTATGACGACACGCGGCTGGCCGACGTGGTCGCCGACCTCAACCGCTACTACGGACCGGGTGTGAGGCTGGCCTCGGGTGCGGGCGAGGCGCGGCTGGCGGCGTCCTTCAAGGTAGGCGAGATCGACAAGTTCCTGACCGAACTCCCCACCGTCGCCCCCGTCCAGGTGACCCGCGACGCCAGCGGCGCCGTCACCATCAGCCCCCGCCGGAGCGATGGCTGACCCGGGTTGGAAGTTTTTTTGTGCGTACCCCCTGTGACCCCCAAACCCCCGCGCGTCTCACCCGCAGAGACACCAGCCGCGGCCTGATCCGCGGCGGATCAAAGGGGGAAGTCATGATCGTTCGTCGCAGGGGCCAGCTGAGCCTCGCCTTGCTCGCCGGCGCATCCGCCATCGCCATCGTCGGCGCGGATCCGGCCGCCGCCGAGGAGGCCGCCCGCAGCTTTGACATCCCGGCCCAGCCGCTGTCGAGCGCGCTGCTCGCCTACTCGCGCCAGACCGACACCCCGGTGATCGCGTCCATGGACCTGCTGAAGGGCAAGTCCGCGCCGGAGATCAAGGGCGACATGCCGCAAGGTCAGGCGCTCGCCATGCTCCTCCAGGGCACCGGCCTTCGCGCCGAGCGCGGCCCGACCGGTTCCATCGTCGTCGAAAGGATCACCGCCAACCCCCAGTCCGGCAGCGCCGCGGGGGACGGCGCTGAGGGTACGGTGCAGGCGCTGATCGTCACGGCCCAGAAGCGTGAAGAGAATATCCAGGACGTGCCGATCGCGATGTCGGCGTTTTCCCAGGAGGATTTGACACGCTCTCAAGTGGCCACTGGGGCGGACCTCATGACCCAGGTCCCGAACATGACGTTCACCAAGACGAACTTCACGGGCTATTCGATCCAAATCCGGGGCATCGGCACCCAGGCGATCTCGGTCACCACCGACCCGGCCGTGGCGGTCGCCTTCAACAACACGCCTTTCATCCGCAATCGCTTCTTCGAGCAGGAGTTCTATGACTTGCAGCGCATCGAGGTGCTGCGCGGGCCGCAGGGCACGCTGTATGGCCGCAACGCCACCGCGGGCGTAGTGAATCTGATCTCGCAGAAGCCGAAGTTCACTTACGAGGCGAAGCTGTCGGCCGATGTGGCGAACTATAATTCTACGCGGCTGGAAGGCATGATCAACCTGCCGCTCGTCGATGACAAGGTGGCGCTGCGGCTTGCCGGCGCCTGGACCAAGCGCGACGGCTTCACGACCAACTCAGAGACCGGTCAGCAGACGGATGGGCGCAATCTCTGGTCCACCCGGCTTTCCCTGCGCTTCACGCCAACCGACCGCCTCGACGCAAACCTGATCTGGGAGCACTTCCAGGAAGACGACGACCGCCTGCGTTCGGGCAAGCAGCTCTGCCATCGGGATGATCGCAGAGTGTTCGCTGGGTATCCGGCGACCAATCCAGGTTACCATGAAGACCCTTGGAGCCAGGGCTGCCTGCCGGCCTCGCTCTACGGCCCGGACTCCTACCAGGCGCCGTACGGCCCGGCGCTGCCGTACAAATATCCAAATGGCGGCGGCGATGTCTATGCGAGCACTACGCAATCCCCTGATTTGCGCGTTATCCAAACGGAATTAGAACCGCACTATCGCGCCAAGAGCGACCTGGCGGAGCTGCAGGTCAGCTACGACATCTCCGATCGCCTGACCCTTACTTCGGAAACAGGCTACAATGCGGACCGGATTTCTTCCGTCGAAGATTACAATCGTTTTGCGCCCGCCTTCGGGACTTTCTCTTACGTCGGGGGGCAGACTGCACGCCGGCCAAGTATGCTTCGAGAAGGGCCCTACGGTCTGGAGTTCTGCGATCCGCAACTCGGCTGCTCGGACCACCTTCTAGCCGCCGACCTGTCGAAAGCATCATCGCGGCAGTTCAGCCAGGAATTGCGGATCGCTTCCGACTACGACGGCGCCTTCAACTTTAGCCTCGGCGCGAACTTCCTGCGCTACGACACGCTGGAAAAGTACTACGTCTTCGTCAACACCTTGACCATGCGTGCTGTAGCGAACTGGCCGGGGCCGAATGTTCCCGCTTGGCCGCTTGGCAGCAATGACAACTACGAGTGCATGCCCAATGGGCTGGAGCCGCCGAACTACGGCTCCGCCTATGACGCCACCAACTGCAACTACATCGATCCAAATCCGATTGGGAGCGTCAACGATCAAGGTCATAACTATTTTCTCAGCAGTAATCCTTACAAGTTGATCTCCTATGCAGTCTTTGGCGAGGCTTACTACAACATCACCAAGGACCTGAAGCTGACGGCCGGCCTACGCTGGACGGTAGACAAGAAGGAGGCTCCGCGCATCCCGAGTTGGGTTTTAGCCGGCGAAACGGCAGGTCACCCTGTCCTCGAAGTCGAGCGCCAGGAATGGCGCGAGCCGACCGGACGACTGGCGCTCGACTGGAAACCGTCGTTGGATTTCACCGATGACACGCTGCTATATGCGTCCTACTCGCATGGCTATAAGGCTGGAGGGTCGAATCCCCCGCCGCCGGGTTTGGTGACCTACTGCGTGGGCTGCGGCGGCAGTGGTCTTGAAGACGGCATTAGAAGTAACCGCAGCTACCATCCGCTGACGTTCGAGCCGGAATTTGTCAACGCCTTCGAAGTCGGTACGAAGAACACGCTGCTGGATGGCCGCCTGACAATGAACGGCGATGCCTTCTATTATGACTACACCGGCTACCAGGTCTCCCAGATTATCGACCGCTCGGCGGTCAACTACAATTTCGATGCCAAAATCTGGGGCGCCGAACTGGAGTTCGACTGGCGACCGCTGGAAAACCTGCGGCTAGGCTTGAAGGGCGGCTACGAGAACACGCGGATCGCCAAGGGCGAGAAGGCCGTGGACGTGATGGAACGGAACTATGGGCACGGGCCCGACAGCGCCGATCCGTGGCTCGTTATCAGACCGTTCCCGACCTTCCCGTCCAACTGCGTCCTGCCGCTTTCCATGTTCACGGCCAATGACGGAACCTTGCGGCTTCCCGACAACAATATGATCAACGGCAACGTCGGCCCCTGCGAATATGCCTATGCACAGAATCTAGACCCCGCGACGCTGCAGACATATACGCCGCTCGCCCCTGGGTCGATCTGGTGGAACACAGATTACACGGGGTTCAATCCAGCAACCGCTCCAAACCACGGCGCGGGCTTCGACAAGCCGATTGGCGGTCACGAGCTGCCGAACGCGCCCCATTTCACGACAACGATTACGGCCGATTACACGCTGCCACTGCCCAGCGACTGGCTGGTGACGCTGCACACCGACCTCTATTATCAGTCGGAAGCGTGGACGCGGGTCTTCAACGATCCCGGTTACGACAAGCTCAAGGCATTTTCCAACATCAACGTCGCCGCTATCTTCAGCAACGAAGACGCCGGCTGGAAGGTGATGGCCTACGTCAAGAACGTTCTCGACAAGGACAATATCACCGGCGCCTTCCTGAATTCCGACGACACGGGTCTGACCACCAACGTCTTCCTGGTGGAGCCGAGGCTTTACGGCTTGCGGGTGACAAAGGAATGGAACGGCGGGCCGTGGTGGAACGGCGCCAATCCGAACCACACAGGGCCTTATCCGCTTTCCATCGAGCTCGGCGGGCAGGTGCAGTACGACGACATGCCCTACGAGACGATACGGCCAGGCTTCGAATCGGCGTTCCCAAGCGCAATCGATCCGACAGCCGCGCAGCATCGCAAGCCGAACACCGGCGACGGGCGTGAGGTCAAGATGACGTATCGCCCGGAAGGCGGCAGCTGGTCGTTGACGGCCGACTATCGCTACGGGCGGGTCAATACGGGGGCCACGCGTGTGCACTCGACGGTAGTCGGCGACACGGGTTGCGCCGTAGGCTACCCATTCGATTTCGCGTGCGACCCCAGCTACAAAAACGGCAAATATATCCTTCATGTGAAGGATTGGTCCGACAGCGCCGCCTCCACCCGAGAGAACCACAAAATTGTGGATTTCGGCGTTGGCAAGGACGTGGGTCTTGGGGCCCTTCAGCACTCCACGCTATCGGCGAGCCTGCGATACGCCCAGTTCAAGTCCGCGACGGACACTTTCATGGCCGGCCTCCCGGACTGGAACGTGCCCGACTATTGGGTATTTGCGAAATACTCGAGTTTCGACCGCTACCGGTCGGATTTGACGACCGATCGCCGGTTCAAGGGCATGGGCCCGACGGCCAGTTGGGAGGCGGGCTTCCCGCTGCTCGGAAACGACCAGAACGGCCACGTGAATCTCGACTGGTCTGTCGCGGGCGGCGTCCTGTTCGGCAAGCAGAAGACGACGGTCAAGGGACGCGATGAGGTATGGTCGGGCAGCGAGAACTACCGCCTGCACTACCCGCCGCTACCTAACTACACGGTAACGCCTGTCTCGACCGAGCGGAGCAAGTCCGTCAGCGTGCCCGTCGTCGATCTGTCGCTTGGCCTTTCCTATGACATCCAGCGCGTGAAGGTAAGCACCGGCTATCGTTGGGAGCGCTACTTCAATGTGCTCGACACCGGCTTTGACGAGCATCGCAACGACGACCGCACCATCAAGGGTCCCTACTTCAAGATCGCAGTCGGCTTCGGCGGCTAGCGCACCACCTCACCGGTTCGGTCCCCTCTGAATCCGGGAGTAAACTCGAGGCGGTCGCTTCCCGGCGGCCGCCTCTTTCTTTGGTCCCAAACGTGGTCGTTCCAGCCGCGATCCGTACGATAAATCGCGTGGCGCGACATATCGTTTGATTGTGGCGGACGCTGCGTCCTATCAGGACCCGGGACCGGAGGGTTCAGAGGGACGTGAGCGAGGCCGCCTATAACGACCGGGGCGCGGGGTTGAGGCGCTGGCGCTGGCCGCTGATCGTGGGCGGGCCGCTGCTGATCCTGGCGGCGGTGGCCTACTTCGTGCTGACCGGCGGCCACTACCAGTCCACCGACAACGCCTACGTCCAGATCGCCAAGACGCCGGTGGCGCCGTCCGTCGCCGGGCGGGTGGTGGAGATCTACGTCCACGAGAACCAATTCGTCCGCAAGGGCCAGGTGCTGTTCCGGCTCGACCCGCGCGACATGCAGGCCAACGCCGAGGCCGCGCAGGCCGCGCTCGCCAACGCCGAGCTGGAGGTGCGGGGCGCGCGGGCCGCCTATCAGGTCCAGCAGGCCAACGTCGCCGCCGCGCAGGAGACCGTCGCCTACACCACCCGCGAGGCCAGCCGCGAACAGCAGCTCGAGGCGGCGGGCGTGGCGTCGCGGCAGGAGGTCTCGCAAGCCCTGCACGCCGCCCAGCAGGCGCGCGACCAGCTGGCCGCGGCGCGTGAGCAGGCCGCCCAGGCGCTGACCGCGCTCGGCGGCGATCCCAATGTCGGCGGGGGCGCCAACCCCGGCGTCCTGCAGGCCCGCGCCCAGCTGCAGCGGGCGCAGCTGAACATCAGCTACGCCACCGTCGTCGCGCCGGCGGACGGGGTGGTGGCGCGGGTCGAGCAGATGCCGCTTGGGACCTACCTCAACGCCTCGCAAACGGCGTTCTGGCTACTGTCCGGCCAGCCGTGGATCGAGGCGAACTTCAAGGAAGACCAGCTGGCGCATATGAAGATCGGCCAGCCGGTGGATATCCGCGTCGACGCTTACCCCGACGCCCACCTGCGCGGCCATGTGGCCAGCTTCTCGCCCGGCACCGGATCCGCCTTCTCGGCGCTGCCGACGCAGAACGCCACCGGCAACTGGGTGAAGGTCACCCAGCGCCTGCCGGTGCGGATCGAGTTCGACCGTCCGCCGCCGGGCATGGCCGCCCGCGCCGGACTCTCCGCCAAGGTCAAGGTCGACGTGCGCGCGCCCGGGCGCCCCGGTTAGGCGAGGGCGATGAGCGCGGAACAGGACGCCGCCAACCGCATCCCGATCACCATCTCCATCATGCTGGCGACGGTGATGAACTCGCTCGACACCACCATCGCCAACGTGGCGCTGCCGCACATCCAGGG
>Ga0157373_10001861_pt1 | contig 15995 bp, 16 predicted proteins | sample C65metaG_FD_113460 | JGI IMG/M metagenome (GOLD analysis project Ga0157373, IMG submission 113460) | Corn rhizosphere microbial communities from Kellogg Biological Station, Michigan, USA - C6-5 metaG | ecosystem: Host-associated > Plants > Roots > Rhizosphere > Soil | place: USA: Michigan... | reverse complement strand
GGCGATCAGCGTGCCGATCTCGATCACCTTGATTGCACTCAGGGGGGCAGTCATCGCGGGGTACCTCTTGTTCTTGGAATATGCGCCAAGGCTAGAGGAACGATGATCGGGCAATCCAGCCGTGTCTCGGCAATGGGCGTTCGCGAAATGCGAACGCTCGGGGGGTTTGTGGTGGATTCAAGGCCGCCTTCGCGAGCAAGCTCGCTCCCACAATGGATATGTGTTGAACACAGAATCTGTAGCCGCCACCAATCCCTGTGGGAGCGAGCTTGCTCGCGAAGAGGCCGGAACATTCACTGGAGATCTATGCGCCCTGCCCCCGCAAATGCTCGAACAACAACCGACTCACCGGCGACAACCGCGCCTCATCCCGCACCACCACAATCAACGCGCGATCCGACCAGTCATCCGTCAACGGCACCGCGTGCAACCCCAGCGCCTGACCAAACAGTTCATAAGCACGCTGCGGCAAGATGCCGATACCCATGTTGGCCTGAACCATCCGGCACACCGCATCGAACCCCGGCACATGAATGCGAATGCGCAGGACTTTGCCGGCCTGTCGCGCCGCCGCGTGAGTACGCATGTTTATTGAACTGGCGGCATGCAATCCGACGTAGTCGCTGTCGAGCGTTTCAGCGAACGCCACCGACTCGCGCGTGGCCAACGGGTGCTCCGGCAGCATCACCACCACCAGTTTGTCCTGACGGTACAACACGCTGTGCAAGCCTTTGGTGTCGCTGTCGTTGGAACAGATACCGAGATCTGCCACGCCATCGAGCACGCCTTGAATCACTCCGGCGCTGGGCCGCTCTTCAAGGTCGGTCTTGACCTGCGGATGCCGCGCGGAAAAATCGCGCAAGTCTTCGGGAAGAAACTGAATGATCGCCGACAGATTCGCCAGCATGCGCACATAACCCCGCACACCGTGGCTGTGTTCGCCGAGTTCCAGGCCCATTTTCTCGACGTTGAACAGCATCTGCCGGGCATGATGCAGCAACGTTTCCCCGGCCGGGGTCAGCGTCATGCCCTTGGCCTGACGCACGTACAGGCTGATCCCCAGCGCCTCCTCCAGCTCCATCAGGCGCTTGCTCGCCGCCGACACCGCGATGGCTTCGCGCGAGGCCGCGCGGGTCAGCGTGCCCTCTTCGTGCACGGCGACAAACAGTTGCAGGGTGATCAGGTCGAGGCGGCGGATCAGGCTTTTTTGCAGCATGGAGGGCTCGCTGACTGGGGTTCGTCCGAGTCGGCAGGATAGCCCGGAATTCAATCACACCGAAAATGTGATGAACCTGCCCCGTCAGCTCGCCGCTGTCAGCAATCGCACCAGGTGAGCGGCTTCATTTCGCTGCCCCAGCACCAGCACCGACGAACCCTGCAGACAGGCGTCCTGCGCAATCCACTCGATACCGGCGGCGCCATCGACATCAAATGCAGGATCCACGGCGCCATCGACCAAAAAGCCTCCGGTGAGTAAGCGTCGTTCGCCGTCCGAGGTCTGTCCGACCGTGACGATTCTCGGGCCGGGGGAGGCATTCAGCGCGAACCCTGCGCTCCAGCTTTTAAGATCCAGTAGCCGCGTTGCGGCAGTAATGACTGGCGCACCGCCGTTGAATGCTGGATCAAACTCACCGTCGCGGGTGATCCCGCTGATGAAGCCATGCTGACGCTTTTCCCCGGCAGACGACTCGACGGCCGATCCGATCAACAACAGGCGCTGCGCCGATTGCCCAACGATGCGATTCACCGAGCTTTCGAGCGGTGCACCCGCATTTTGCAGTTCCAGCAGCAGCGTACCTTTCTCGCCGAACGACTCAGCATCCTGCCCGGAACGCTCGTAAGCCATGACCAAACCCTGGTTGGTCACTTCAGTCTTGCCATGGACCAGAATCTGCCCATCGTCCAACTGCGTAACCCCGTGCAACGTGATCGCCACACCAGAAAGCGTCAGGTGAATCCAGCCTTTGCCTGCAAACTCCGGGTCATCCTTGCCATCCAGAAAAAAACGCGTCAATAACCCGCTGCCCCCTTGAGAGGTGACGAAAAGCAATCTGTCCGGCAGCGCTTTCGCTGGAGTGGAGTGCGCCAATATCAAGCGGCCGCCCGTGGCATTGTTCAGCACGGGAATACGCATCGGCACGACTCGGTAGCCTGTCTGTCCATCACCAAATTCGGGATCGAGCGTACCGTCCGGTTTGAATCGAGCGATGATTTGCTCAAGCTTGCCTGCTGCATCTGCAAGCACTGCGCACAACCAGAATACGCCGCTCTCACCGACGAGCAGATTCCCGCCTTGTGACAATCGCCCCCTGACAAACTGACCGCGAAGGTACCCGCCCTCGCCGAAGCTGGTATCGAGATGACCATCCGCGAGCAATCGCGTCAGGCCGTAATGCGAGGCTCCCGATGCATCGATGACGGTCGTACTGACCATGATGTGTCCCGAAGGCAGCACTGCGACACTTTTCCCGATGGTTTTGCGCGCGACTGGAAACCGCAGTGTTTGCAGGCCCGAATGGGCAAAGGTCTGATCCAGCTCACCGGCTGATCGTGCTTTACGTGCTTTGGCTTTCGGCATGTTCGTGTGCTCCTCAAGGCGATCGGAGTCGACCCCGCTGTCAGAGCATTCGATCCGAAGCAGCCACACCAGACAACTGACAGAAATGACAGTTTTTTAGAAGAAAACGAAATTACTGATCAAGTAAAAAAGTCTAAAAAACTGGTAGTTCTTACAGGTTCAAAACGCAACCGGTCATGCCAGCCTCTCGATTCAAGTTCAGCCTGAAACGAGAAGAACAATGAGCACTCCCGACAAGCCCAATACGCAACCTGTCCCGCCCCCAACCATCACGTACCCCGAAGAGGGCCAGAAAACGGGAGTTGCAACACTGTTTCTCGGCAGCGGTATACCGGGTGCGCTGGTGCAGGTCTGGAACATTGAAAATACGCATTCACTCGGTGCAGGACAGGTCAGTGCAAATGGACGATGGGCGTTCAGCATCAGCGGTGCCCAGTCGACGGGTCAGCACGGGGTTCGCGCCCACCAGACATGGGAAGGCATCAAGTCAGACTGGAGTGACGAACGCAGGTATACCGTGCTACTGCAGCCAGCAATCGACGTCCCGGTAATTGTCGAACCAAAAGAGGGAGCACAGGTAAGCGCTGTTCCGGTCTTTTCCGGAAATGTCACAAAAGCTGAAGGCTTCGTTAGCATTATCGATCTGGACACCGGCGAGATGATTGCCAAAGCCGACGTCGACTCCCTCAAGCAATGGAGTAAACAGATTACAAAACCCTTACCTCCCGGACCGCACCGGATATCTGCCATTCACAACATCAACGGGAATTTGTCCGACTGGGTCCGTGTTCGTAAGTTTACGGTGATCGCTAAAGGCAAGGGCAAGGGCAAAACCTGACCTTCAAGAATTAACCCTGCCGCGCCCATCAAAACGCGTTGCGAAAAATCTCCTCGATCTGGCGCTGATCCGCCGCCCGAGGATTGGTCAAACCGCAGGCGTCTTTCAGGGCATTGGTGGCGAGCACCGGAATGTCACTGAGCTTGGCGCCGAGTTCACGCAAGCCTCCGGGAATCTCGACATCTTTGGCCAGGCAGCGGATCGCGTTGATCGCCGCCTGCGCGCCCTCTTCGGCACTGAAACCGCGAATATCCGCACCCATGGCGTGGGCCACATCGGTCAGCCGCTCGGCACACACCAGCGCATTGAAGGTCTGCACGTGGGGCAGCAGCACGGCGTTACACACGCCATGGGGCAAGTCGTAGAAACCGCCCAACTGATGCGCCATCGCATGCACGTAACCGAGCGAGGCATTGTTGAAGGCCATGCCGGCGAGGAACTGCGCGTAAGCCATGTTTTCCCGCGCGGCGAGATCACCGCCGTCGCGCACGGCCAGGCGCAGGTTGTTGCTGATCAGGGTCATGGCCTTCAGCGCACAGGCGTCGGTGATCGGGTTGGCGGCGGTCGAGACATAAGCCTCGATGGCGTGGGTCAGCGCATCCATGCCAGTGGCGGCGGTCAGGCCTTTGGGCATGGCGAGCATCAACGCCGGGTCGTTGACCGACAGCAGCGGCGTGACATTACGGTCGACGATGGCCATTTTCACGTGGCGCGATTCGTCGGTGATGATGCAGAAGCGGGTCATTTCGCTGGCGGTGCCGGCGGTGGTATTGATCGCGATCAGCGGCAGTTGCGGCTTGCTCGATTGGTCGACGCCTTCGTAATCGCGGATCTGCCCGCCATTGGTCGCGCACAGGGCAATGCCTTTGGCGCAGTCGTGCGGCGAACCGCCGCCCAGCGACACGACGAAATCGCAGCGACTTTCCTTGAGCAACCCCAGACCCGACTCGACATTGGCGATGCTCGGGTTCGGTTTGGCGCCGTCGAAAATCACCGAGTCGATGTCCTGCATCGCCAGCTTCTCGGCGATCATGGTCGCCACGCCGGCCTTGGCCAAACCTGTGTCAGTGACGATCAGCGCCTTGCGAAAACCGTAGTTGCGGATCGCGACCATGGCCTCGTCGAGGCAGCCGCTGCCCATGATGTTGACCGCCGGAATGAAAAAGGTGCTGCTCATCGTGCATCTCCTGACTGAGGCCGAATCGACTGCGCCGATCCGGCGGATGCACACAGGATCGACCGATCGGTCACGACCGATGTTGATCTGGCTCAATGCCCGCTCGTGATAAAGTCGCCGCCCATCAGCCCTTTGTTTTGAGACGCCTGTGCAATGACCGATTTTCTGGATGTCGACGCCACTCTCGAAGACTGGAACGCCTTGCGCGCCACCAGCGACTTCAACGGCCTGCTGGTGGGCAATGGCGCCAGTCGTGCGGTGTGGGACGATTTCGGCTATGACTCGCTGTTCGAAAACGCCCGAACCGTCGAGGAGAAACCACTCAGCCCGTCGGAACTGGCGGTGTTCGACGCCATGCAAACGCGCAGTTTCGAGCAGGTACTCGGCGCACTGAAAACCACCAGCCGGGTCAACAAGGCCTTGGCCGTCAGCTCGGCGGCACCGCGCAATCGCTACTATGCGATCAAGGAAGCGCTGATCAACACCGTGCACGCCGTACACATTCCGTGGCGACTGGTGAAGCCTTCGACGCTGGCGACGGTGAACGAAGAACTGGCGCGCTATCGCACCGTGTTCACCACCAATTACGACCTGCTCAACTACTGGGCGCTGCAACACCAAAGCGACGCCATCGACGATCTGTTCAACGGCGCCAATGCGAGTTTTGATCTGAGCGAAACGGCTACCGACAAACCGCGCCTGTTGTACCTGCACGGTGGTCTGCATCTGGTGCGCAATCAGGACGGCACAGCGCGCAAGCTGACATCGACCGAAGGCACGCTGCTCGGCAGTTTCGCGATCAACAATACGATCAAGACGCTGGATGACGTGCCGCTGTTCGTCACCGAAGGGCCGAGTGCGGACAAACTCAAGACCATTCGCAGCTCGGATTATCTGTCGTTCTGTTATCAGCAGTTATTGAGGCATGGCGGCAGTTTGTGCATCTTTGGCCATGCGTTAGGCGAGCAGGATGCGCACATCGTGCGGGCGTTGCGCCTGGCGAAACCGAAGGTGGTGGCGATCTCGATTTATCCGCGCAGTGCGGCGTTTGTTCAGCATCAGAAGCGGCATTACGCGCAGGTGTTTGAGGGCACGGGTGTGGAGTTGCGGTTTTTTGATGCCAAGAGCCATGCGCTCGGCAATCCGAAGTTGTCGGTGCCGGTCGAGGTTTGATGTAGACCGCGCCGACGCCTTCGCGAGCAAGCTCGCTCCCACATTGGAACGCGGACTACTGTGGGAGCGAGCTTGCTCGCGAAGCTTTTAGCTGACACCTCATTCTTCAGTGCTGTGCACCACCACCAGCAACTGCGCCTGCACCTCCCCCACCGAGCGGATCCGGTGCGGTTTGTGTGCATTGAAGTGCAGCGCATCACCACGCTCCAGCAGCACCTTCTCGTTCATGAAATCCACTTCGACCTGCCCTTCGTGGACGAACAGAAACTCTTCGCCCAAATGCTCCTTGAACGTTTTGTCAGTGAACTCGCTCGGCGGGTAGATGATGAACGGCAGCAGACTGCGCTCGCTGACCTGATGGGCCAACACGGCGTACCCGGGACTCTGGTCATTCGCCGCCAGTGACTGGCGCTCATGGCTGCGCACCAGGCTGTAGCTGTCGAGGCTGACGTTGTCTTCGGAGAACAACTCCTCGACTTTGACGTTCAGCGCTTTCGCCAGTTTCAACGCGGCAGCAATTGACGGCGTGTTGAGCCCACGTTCGACTTTGGACAGATAACTCTTGGTCATGCCGGATTTTTCGGCCAATGCCTCAAGGGTTACGCCAAGTTTTTTTCTCAATAATTTCAAACGGATAGACATGCGCAGCAGTTATTCCATGGAGGAAGCGACGATTTGTGCTTGCTAATGACACTTTGTGTCATATAGCCTCTTTCGTGTCATTTGCTCTCACCCAAAGGACACAGACATGGCCAAGACATTAGCACTACCCAAAGACCAACTGGTCAAGCAAGCGCTGACACAGATGCAAAAAAGCCTGGCGGATAATACGTGGACGGACCGGCAAAAGCTGGCCCTGACCTGCCGGATTTTGTTCGAGAACGGTCACGACTCCGGTCTGGCCGGACAAATTACCGCCCGTGGGCCGCAGCCCGGCACCTATTACACGCAGCAACTGGGGCTGGGTTTCGACGAAATCACCGCGAGTAATCTGCTGCTGGTCAACGAGGATCTGGAAGTCCTTGAAGGCCACGGCATGGCCAACACGGCCAACCGTTTCCACAGCTGGGTGTACCGCGCCCGGCCGGACGTGAACTGCATCATCCACACCCACCCGACCCACGTTGCCGCGTTGTCGATGCTCGAAGTGCCGCTGCAGATTTCCCACATGGACCTGTGCCCGCTGTACGACGACTGCGCGTTTCTCGAAGGCTGGCCGGGTGTGCCGGTGGGCAACGAAGAAGGTGAGCTGATTGCCGGCGCGCTGGGCGACAAACGCGCGATTGTGCTTTCGCACCACGGTCAACTGTCGACCGGCACAACGATTGAAGAGGCCTGTGTCATCGCCCAACTGATTGAGCGCGCGGCAAAACTGCAACTGCTGGCGATGGCGGCCGGTACGATCAAGCCGATCATTCCCGAACTGGGTCGCGAAGCCCATGACTGGATCGCCAAGCCGAAACGCCACGCCGCCGCCTTCAACTATTACGCCCGGCAGAACCTGCGCCAACACGCCGATTGCCTGAACTGAAATCTGTTACGGAGAGATTCCCATGTCCACTATTCACGGCATCATCGGCTACACCATCACCCCGTTCGGCGCCAACGGCGAAGGGCTGGACCTGCCAGCGCTCGGTCAATCGATCGATCGCCTGATCGACAGCGGCGTCCACGCCATCGCGCCGTTGGGCAGCACTGGCGAAGGCGCTTACCTGAGCGATGCGGAGTGGGATCAGGTTGCCGAGTTCAGCATCAAGCACGTCGCCAAACGGGTGCCAACCATCGTCAGCGTCTCTGACCTGACCACCGCCAAAGCCGTGCGCCGCGCACGTTTCGCCGAAGGCCACGGTGCCGATGTGGTAATGGTGCTGCCGGCTTCGTACTGGAAGCTCACCGAGGCGGAAATCTTCGCTCACTACCGCGCTATTGGCGAGCGCATCGGCGTGCCGATCATGCTCTACAACAACCCGGCCACCAGCGGCACTGACATGTCGGTGGAGCTGATTTTGCGCATCGTCAAAGGCGTGGAAAACGTGACCATGGTCAAGGAGAGCACCGGCGATATTCAGCGCATGCACAAACTGCAACTGCTTGGCGAAGGTCAGGTGCCGTTCTACAACGGCTGCAATCCGCTGGCACTGGAAGCGTTTGCGGCCGGGGCGAAAGGCTGGTGCACGGCGGCGCCGAACTTGATCCCGCAGTTGAATCTGGACTTGTGCGAGGCCGCCATGGCCGGTGATCTGGATCGCGCGCGGGATTTGTTTTACCGCCAGTTGCCGCTGCTGGATTTCATCCTCAAGGGTGGCTTGCCGGCGACGATCAAGGCAGGGTTGCGGCAGACCGGGCTTGAAGTGGGCGATCCGCGCTTGCCGGTGTTTCCGCTGAGTGAAGCGGGCCAGACTCAGTTGCAAACGATCCTGAAGACCCTGCGCTGATCTCACTGCAATATACAAAAACCTGTGGGAGCGAGCTTGCTCGCGAAGGCGTCAGTTCAGTCAACATTGATGTTGAGTAAACGACCGCTTTCGCGAGCAAGCTCGCTCCCACAGGGGATTTTGGTGGATTTGAAAGTGAGGTCAGAGCACCGGCAAAGTCTTGTCCTTGATCACTTTGCTCGGTCCGTTCGCCTTCACACTGGCAATGCCTTTATCGCACGCCGCCTCCGACGAATACGATTCACTGCTGCCGATGATCTGGTGGTTGGCCGCTTTCAGGTTGAAGTACGGATGGCCGTCCTTCGTCGACTTCTTCTCATAGCGCTCCTCCAACGGGCTGTTGGTTTGCACCGAAGCGATGCCGCCGTCGGCCGCAGCGCGAGTGGTGTACAGCTCGCTGGTCAGAATCGTTTCGGCATTCGCCGCTTTCAGCACGAACCTGAACTGGCCGTTGCTGCTTTTACTGATTTCGTACCATCCGGACATGCGCGTTTCTCCTTGGCGATTGAGAGGTTTGGCGCTTCAGAGTAAAGACCAGTCCTGAATATCTGTCGCTTGGACCGGCCCTTTCGCGAGCAAGCTCGCTCCCACATTGGAGCGCATTCCAGTTGCAGAACGCGCTCGAAAGTGGGAGCGAGCCTGCTCGCGAATGAGGCAGCTCGGTGCCGGCTATTTCACCACCGCCCGCACCACCGACAACTCCGGCGCATTCACCCGCCGCTGACTCAGATAGCGCGTACAACTCACCCGCAGGAACGAGGCAAAATTCACAACTTCCCCGCGATAATCCATCACCTCTTCATACAGCTTGGCGATCAGTTGGTTAGTGGTCATGCCGTCGACCTCGGCGATTTCGCTGAGGATGTCCCAGAACTGATTCTCCAGGCGCAACGTCGTCACCACAACGCAGATGCGCAGCGAACGCGAGCGTGATTCGTAGAGAATCGGGTCAGCCTTGACGTAGAGCTCGCACATCGGCGGATCCTCGTTACAGGGTGATTTTGGTGCCGAGCAAGCCGAGGAAACCGGCCAGCCAGTTCGGATGCGCCGGCCATGCCGGGGCTGTGGCCAGATTGCCTTGAACGTGGCCGTCCGTCACCGGGATATCGATGTACGTGCCGCCCGCCAGTCGCACTTCCGGCGCGCAGGCCGGATAGGCGCTGCATTCGCGGCCTTCAAGTACACCCGCCGCTGCAAGCAATTGCGCGCCGTGACAGACGGCGGCAATCGGTTTGCCGGCCTTGTCGAAGGCGCGCACCAGATCGAGGACTTTTTCGTTGAGGCGCAAGTATTCCGGGGCACGACCACCGGGGATCAGCAGCGCGTCGTAATCGGCCTCGCTGACCTTGGCGAAATCGAAGTTGAGCGCGAACAGGTGACCGGGCTTTTCGCTGTAGGTCTGATCGCCTTCAAAGTCATGGATCGCAGTGCGCACGGTTTTACCGGCAACCTTGTCCGGGCACACGGCGTGGACGGTGTGACCAACCATTTGCAGGGCCTGGAACGGCACCATCACTTCGTAGTCTTCGACGTAATCGCCGACCAGCATCAGGATCTTTTTCGCGGCCATGGGGAGGACTCCTCTGGAGGACATGCTTGGGAGTATTCAAGGTAGACCTTATCCGGAGGCTCGGGTAACAACCGGCTACTACCTCAGACCGTGTCATCGTTCTTCGCGAGCAAGCTCGCTCCCACATTTGGAATGCATTCTCCTGTGGGAGCGAGCTTGCTCGCGAAGGGGCCCTGAAACTGTACGCCTAAGTCCGTGCCTAGCTGTAACACCCCGAAATTCGCAGATTATGGCTAGATGAGGACACTTTCCAATGCCCTACGATTCTGGTCCCCCATCATGTCCTCGCGCGAAAACACCGGCATGGCCCTCGGCCTGCTCGGCGTGGTGATTTTCAGCCTTACCCTGCCCTTCACCCGCATCGTGGTGCAGGAACTGCATCCGCTGCTCAACGGTTTGGGGCGTGCGCTGTTCGCGGCGATTCCAGCGGCGTTGCTGCTTTTGTGGCGGCGCGAGAAATGGCCGACGTGGCAGCAAGTCAAAGGCCTGAGCCTGGTGATCGCCGGGGTGATTCTGGGTTTTCCGGTGTTGTCGGCTTGGGCCATGCAGACATTGCCGGCGTCCCACGGTGCGCTGGTCAATGGGCTGCAACCTTTGTGCGTGGCGCTGTACGCCGCGTGGCTGTCCCACGAACGTCCGTCAAAAGCCTTCTGGGCCTGCGCGGCGCTGGGCAGTGCATTGGTGCTCGGATATGCGCTGTACACCGGTGCCGGCAGTATTCAGGCGGGTGATCTGTTGATGCTCGGCGCGATTGCCGTCGGTGGTCTGGGCTATGCCGAGGGCGGCCGGTTGGCCAAGGAGATGGGCGGCTGGCAGGTGATCTGCTGGGCGCTGGTGCTGTCGACGCCGTTGTTGATCGGGCCGGTGCTGTATCTGGCCCTGCAACATCAGGGCGCGGTGTCGGCCAAGGCCTGGTGGGCGTTCGGGTATGTGGCGTTGTTTTCGCAGTTTCTTGGGTTTTTCGCGTGGTACGCAGGGCTGGCCATGGGCGGGATCGCCCGGGTCAGTCAGATCCAGTTATTGCAGATTTTCTTCACCATCGCGTTTTCGGCGCTGTTCTTTGGTGAACATGTCGAGCCGATTACCTGGGTGTTTGCCTGCGGTGTCATCGCCACGGTCATGCTCGGCCGCAAAACCGCGGTGAAATCAAATGTGGGAGCGAGCCTGCTCGCGAAAGGTCCGTAACAGCCAACATCATTGTTGACTGTCAGTCCGCCTTCGCGAGCAGGCTCGCTCCCACAGGGTCAGTGTCAAGCCAGGTAACCATCCGCGCGCAGCAGGGTTTCCAGGCAGTGCTCGCTGATGTTGTAGAAGTCTTTCAACTCCTGAATCTTCACCAACAACTGCGCCGGGTCCACCGGCTCGGCGCGCTTCACCGCCAGAATCATTTTGTTTTTGTTGGTGTGATCCAGCGAGATGAATTCGAACACCTTGGTCTCGTAACCGCAGGCCTCAAGGAACAGCGCGCGCAAGCTGTCGGTGACCATTTCCGCCTGCTGCCCCAGGTGCAAACCATATTGCAGCATCGGCTTGAGCAACGCTGGACTCTGGATCTGCAGGCGGATCTGTTTGTGGCAGCACGGCGAGCACATGATGATCGACGCGCCGGAACGGATGCCGGTGTGGATCGCGTAATCGGTAGCGATGTCGCAGGCATGCAGGGCGATCATCACGTCCAGTTCGCTCGGCGCCACGCTGCGCACGTCACCGCACTTGAACACCAGCCCCGGGTGATCGAGTTTCGCAGCAGCGGCGTTGCACAGGTTGACCATTTCCTCACGCAACTCGACGCCGGTGACCTCGCCCTCGGCCTTCAAGGTGTTGCGCAGGTAATCGTGAATGGCGAACGTCAGATAGCCCTTGCCCGAACCGGAATCTGCCACCCGCACCGGTTTGTCCAGCGCCAGCGGCAACGAGGTCAGGGCATGGCTGAACACTTCGATGAACTTGTTGATCTGCTTCCACTTGCGTGACATCGCCGGGATCAGCTCATGTTGCGCATTGGTTACGCCCAGATCCTTGAGGAACGGTCGGCTCAACTCGAGGAAGCGATTTTTCTCGCGGTTGTGCTCAGCGGACGGTGCTTCGCGCAATTGCTGAGGTTTGCTCTTGAACAGCGAGCTCTTGCCCTTTTTGCTGTATTCGAGCTGGGCTTCATCAGTGACTGCGAGTAAATGCGCATTTTTGAAAGAGACCGGCAACAGCTCGGCAATCGCCGCCACGCCGTCAGCCAAGGGCAGATTCTTGGTGATGTCGCGGGTTTTGTAGCGATAGACGAACGACAGATTCGGCTGCGCCTTGACCGTCACCGGTTTGATGATGACTCGCTGCAGATCCACTTCTTCGCCGACGTATTTGGCCAGCACCAGTTTGATGAAGCCGTTCTGTTCGAGGCTGGCTTGCAGCAGCTCGATGAACTGGGCGTGGTGATCGGGCGCAGGCTTGATGGACGGGGCAGTAACGGACATGAAAAAGCGGCCTCGGACGGGCGAAATCGGGAATGGCGGGTATTTTAGGGGGGATGGGGGTTGGGGACACGCTCTTATTTACCGAACGGTTGGTTAAAACGGCCCTCACCCTAGCCCTCTCCCGGAGGGAGAGGGGACTGACCGAGGTGTTTTCACGAGTTACACCGACCTGAAAAACCGAGCCGAACTCAGGTATTAACAGCATCAAATCAAACGATCATCTGTTAATCCATAATCGACTCGGTTTTTCAGGTCGATGTCGAGCGCAAGACACCTCGGTCGGCCCCCTCTCCCTCCGGGAGAGGGCTGGGGTGAGGGGCTTTGGCTTTTAGGCTATCAGGCCAACACCACCAACCGATTCGGCAACTCATTCCTCACCTGCGTCACCGGCACATGCACCTTCAGCAATTCCCCACACGCCTCGATACACGTCACAAATCCCTCCAGCGTGCGCCCCTGCCTGACCTGCTCGGTAAACGCCGCGACAATCGCATCCCAACTCTTGTTATCCAGCCGTTTGGAAATCCCCTCATCCACCAGAATCTCCACATAACGCTCAGCTTCACACACAAAAATCAGCATTCCCGTGCTGCCCACGGTGTGGTGCAGGTTCTGCTCTAGAAACTGCCGCCGCGCCAGATTCGAGGCGCGCCAGTGGCGCACGCGACGCGGGATCAAATGAGTGGTGATTTTCGGCAAACGAAACAGCAGACACAGCACGATAAACGCGCCCCACTGCACCAACAGCAGACTGCGCAGGGTCAGCCAGCCGGTCAGGTAGTGCACGACGCCCGGCACCACCAGTGCCAACAGGCTCGCCCACAGCAGCGGGATGTACGCGTAGTCATCAGCGCGCGCGGCCAGCACCGTCACCAGTTCGGCGTCGGTGTCGCGCTCGACCCGGGCAATCGCCTCGGCGACTTTGCGTTGTTCGTGTTCGGTCAGTAGTGCCATGTTGAAAAGTGCCTGCTCATTATTCTTCTGATATCACCAGCCGCCGGACGAACCACCGCCGCCGAAACTGCCCCCGCCGCCGCTGAAGCCTCCACCTCCACCGCCGCCGCCAAATCCGCCACCACCGCCGAAGCCGCCCCCTCCTCCAGAGCCGCCCCGGCCGGCAGGCAGGATACCGAGCATCTGGCAGACAAACACCGTCAGGATGAACAACATCACCAAAAACACGAACAATCCCGGATGCCGCGAGATGAAATCATCGGACGGATCACCGGTGGACTCATACACCGTCGACGGTTCATCGAGCGGATTGCCACCCAGTACCACCAGCATCGCCGCCACGCCGTCGCTGATGCCTTTGCTGAAATTGCCGCTCTTGAACGCAGGCGTGATGACTTGATGGATGATCACTGAAGTCTGCGCATCGGTCAGCCGATCCTCCAGGCCATAACCGACTTCGATGCGCAGTTTGCGCTCGTCACGGGCAACGATCAGCAGCGCGCCGTTGTTCTTGTCCTGTTGACCAATCGCCCAATGACGCCCGAGTTGAACGCCAAAGTCCTCGATGGTCGTGCCTTGCAGATCCGACAGCGTGACCACGACCAACTGCTCGCCGGTCGCCTGTTCGTGGGCCTGCAACTGCTGGCTCAGTTGCGTGCGCACCGACGGCTCGAGCATCTGCGCTTCGTCCACCACCCGCCCGCTCAGCGCCGGGAACATCAACTCGGCCCGGGCGCTGACGGCGAACAGCCACAGCATCAGCACCAGGCCCATTTTCAACACACGCATGGACAACCTCGAATCAGAATTTCACTTCCGGGGCCTTTTCCGCGCCGGGCGTGGTGGCTTCGAAGGTTTCGCGGATCGGCAGATCGCTGTACATCACGCTGTGCCAGAGGCGACCGGGGAAGGTGCGAATCTCGGTGTTGTATTTCTGCACCGCCAGAATGAAATCGCGGCGAGCCACGGCAATGCGGTTTTCCGTGCCTTCCAGCTGCGATTGCAGGGCGAGGAAGTTCTGGTTGGCCTTCAGATCCGGATAGCGCTCTGAAACCACCATCAAGCGGCTCAATGCACCGGTCAGTTGGTCCTGCGCCTGCTGGAATTGCTTGAGTTTCTCGGGATTGTCGAGGGTGCTGGCGTCGACCTGAATCGAGGTCGCTTTCGCCCGCGCTTCAATCACTGCCGTGAGGGTTTCCTCTTCATGCTTGGCATAACCCTTCACCGTTTCCACCAGGTTGGGGATCAGGTCGGCGCGGCGCTGGTACTGGTTCTGCACCTGGCCCCACGCAGCTTTGGCCTGTTCGTCGAGGGTTGGGATATTGTTGATGCCGCACGCGGTCAACAGCGTGGCCAGCACCAGCAGTGTGGCGACCTGCAAACGCGAGCGATTGGTTGGGCTTACATTCATCGCAGTGATGCTCCTTGGCACATATCATTATAAAAACCGAGCGCGAAACATTCTCAGCGGGCTCTTGGGGCATAATCGGCCGCGTCGCTGGATTACGACGGGGCAATGGGCTAAAAAGTGCCCTGCGTGATCATGCGGCCAAGTGTCGGCTGCCGTTTTTTGGCTCTGTTTCTTTGAGCCTGTACCCGAACAACAATAGTCGCTCCCTAAATTTTGGCTGGCCGGCGTTGCATTGCCGCTTGGGCCCTTGAGAAAACTATTCATGAAGAAGCTGTGTTTGCTGGGTCTGTTCGTCAGCCTGGCCAGTCATCAAGTATTGGCCGCCACGACCCCGGTACCCCTGGAAAACAAGTACGCGTGCATCAGCAACCGGATGAAGCAAATGACCCTCGACGAGAAGATCGGCCAGTTGCGCCTGATCAGCATCGGCCCGGAAATGCCCCGTGAGCTGATCCGCAAAGAGATCGCCGCCGGCAACATCGGCGGCACGTTCAACTCGATCACCCGTCCGGAAAACCGGCCGATGCAGGATGCTGCCATGCGCAGTCGCCTGAAGATTCCGATGTTTTTCGCGTACGACGTGATCCACGGTCACCGTACGATTTTCCCGATTCCACTGGCCCTCGCCTCGAGCTGGGACATGGACGCCATCGGCCAGTCCGGGCGCGTTGCCGCCAAGGAAGCCGCCGCCGACAGTCTCGACATCACCTTCGCGCCGATGGTCGACATCTCTCGCGACCCGCGCTGGGGCCGCAGCTCCGAAGGCTTCGGTGAAGACACCTACCTGACTTCACGCATTGCCGGCGTCATGGTGCGCGCCTATCAGGGCGCCACCCCGAGCGCGGCCGACAGCATCATGGCCAGCGTCAAGCACTTCGCCCTGTACGGCGCGGTCGAGGGCGGTCGCGACTACAACACCGTCGACATGAGCCCGGTGAAGATGTACCAGGATTACCTGCCGCCGTACCGCGCCGCGATTGATGCCGGCGCCGGCGGTGTGATGGTCGCGTTGAACTCGATCAACGGCATTCCGGCCACCGCCAACACCTGGCTGATGAATGATCTGCTGCGCAAAGACTGGGGCTTCAAGGGCTTGGCGGTCAGCGACCACGGCGCGATTTTCGAACTGATCAAGCACGGCGTCGCCCGCGACGGTCGTGAAGCGTCGATGCTGTCGATCAAGCGCGGTATCGACATGTGCATGAACGACAGCCTGGACGGCAAAGAACTGCGGTGGCTGCTCAAGTCCGGCGAGATCGAACAGAAAGACATCGACAACGCCGTGCGTGAAGTGCTCGCCGCCAAGTACGACATGGGCCTGTTCAAGGACCCGTACCTGCGCATCGGCAAGGCCGAGGATGATCCGGCCGACACCTACGCCGAAAGCCGTC
>Ga0157373_10001858_pt1 | contig 16027 bp, 15 predicted proteins | sample C65metaG_FD_113460 | JGI IMG/M metagenome (GOLD analysis project Ga0157373, IMG submission 113460) | Corn rhizosphere microbial communities from Kellogg Biological Station, Michigan, USA - C6-5 metaG | ecosystem: Host-associated > Plants > Roots > Rhizosphere > Soil | place: USA: Michigan... | reverse complement strand
GGTCCCCGCCATCAGAAAAGGTGGAAGCGTTTCGATCGCATAACGAATTCCGAGGTAGGTCGAACCCCACACTAAATAGACGGCAGCAAACGAAAGAACGATCAGTACGCGTGATGGACGTGGTTGTGTCATAAAACCCAGGCACGGGAATCACGCAGTTTAAAACAAAACGAGGCCCACGCCGAAACGTGGGCCTCATGAATTTCAACCCGTGACCGTTTAATTAAGGTCTTTTCCCTCTGTCCGGTCTGGGTTTGTCATTACTATTCCGCGGTGGCGGACGGTTATCCTTGCGGTCGTTTGTGATGACCTTTGCGGGTTCTTTGGGCGGTCGCTTGTCCTTGTCGTCCTTTTTCTGCGCAAATGCGCCTGCTGAAACGACGCCCAGCATCATTATGACCAGTAATTCTCGTATCAGCTTAATCATTTCAGCCATTTCTCCTCACGCCGATTTTCCGCGCATGGGAGGGAGAAAGAGTCGCGCCGACCGGAAGGTTGCAAGATAAATGCCACATGCATTTGCGCGAAGAGTCTAGCAGTTGATACGGAAATTAGCACGGTATGGAATTTCACCCGCACCGAATGGTATAGCCATAAACAGGCGGAAAACCTCGATTTTACCGGCGAACAGTGACGCTCAAAGTGCCCACGTTGCCACTGCCGTCAAAGGTTCGCAGTGAGATGGTGTGTTCACCGGGCGCGAGTTGCCCGAAGTCGATCGAATAGACCTCATGGCCGCTGTCGGCGATACCATCATCGGGAAAAACCGGGATCCAGGCTGCGCCGTCGAGACTGGCATCCGCCTTTTTTACCTTCCCCGTTGCGTCATCAACCGTGAATACCACCCTCACGGAATCGCCCGTCAACTGCGGCTGGCCAGTGAGTTTCACGACCGGCGGAGTGTTATCGATATCGACCGGTTCACTCAAACGCTCGGCCGTTAACTTCTGGCCCGGCGGATTGTCTGGACCATCTGAAGCGACGACCTTGATCACGTAACGACCGTCTGCGAGTGTGGCGCCATCGATGGTGAAGAAGCTGTCGCGCAGTTTGTCTTTCAATAACCTGAACGTCTGCTCGTTCAGTGCACGGTAGTAGATTGCATATTCCAACGTGTCGGAGTTGCGATCTTCTGCCTGCCACTGAAACGAGCGCGCACCACGCTGGTAGAAACGACGCGGCGGCACCTGAGCAACTGGTCCAAACACCGACGGGTCAAGCCCCGAAGACTCGACATTCGGATCAACTGCAACTTGCGCCATCTGCTGCAGCCCAACTCCGATCGGCAAAACACTGATCGACAACACCTCGGGCGCGACGTTTCTGGGAAGATAAGCAACGCTCACATCTTCAACCCACGACGGTGCACTCGTCGAACCTGCGCGCACAGTCGCGCGCCACTGAATAAAGCGCGCACGCGGACTCGAGATCTGATTCCCTTCGGGATTTCGGTAAGCAGCGCTCCAATCACTCCACGTTGCATCCGGTCGCTCGCCGTTGCCCGTGCGCGTTTGCACTTCGACGGCGCCTGCACCTCGCCACCAGATCCGTCCCCACGACGCAGTCAGTTTCGCGTCTCTCACAGGCGATTCAAAGCTTCCTTCGCTGACGAGTTCATCGTTGAAGCGAAAGAGCTTTCCCTGGTTACTCGAAGCCGCGTAGATCTGGTTGTTCCTGACGAGCAACGACGAGATCTGTCCTTCGGGCGACTGCAACAGCAGCGTGTCGCGACCGTCGTTTGTCACTGAGTAGATGCGTCCTTTATCGGCAGTTCCGATGAGTACACTGCCCGGTTGCAATGCCGGCGCGATCGAGAACGCTGTGACTGTCGGCGAACTCCAGACCACATCAGTTGCGCCGTCGGGAAGTATTCGGAACACGGCGCTGCGCGCGTTCGACACGTCGCTGCGGCTGCGCGTTGAACCAGGCTGTCCCTGGATTGGAGCGCCAGTCTCGTCGATCGCGGTAATGGTGACGGAAGTCGTCGGAGTTCCGCCTTCGGAAGGCTGAGGCGAGGTCACGACCGGTGTCGACGGAGCGCGCGTGCTGGCGGCTGCGTCGCTCAGTGCGAGTGCGTAGATCGATCCATCCGCTGCGGGCGCTAAAGCGTGAATCTCTCGAAGCTGCGTATCGAAGAGCGCGAAAGTCTTTCCTTCGGGAGAGACTCGCAACACTAAACCGCCCGAGTCAGTACCAGCAATCAGATCGCCCTTCGGCGTCACTGCAAGCGAGATTACGTGTGTTTGGTTTGTGGTCACCAAAAGAGACGATTCCGCACTCGCTCCTGCGGCTCGTACACGATAGAGCTTGCCGTTATCGCCCGTGCCAACGGCGAGAGAGCCATCGGCCATCGTCGCGAGCGACCAGATGTACTTGTCGCCCGGATCGAAATAGACGTCGGCTTTACCGTCAGGAGCTATGCGATAGACCTTGCCGTCGGGCGACGTGCCTGCAAACACAGCACCGTCACGAGCAACTGCGAGCGCAGTCACGTCGAGTTCAGCAGCGTCATAGAGAAGCGCGCCCGTGCCGCCATTCGCTGGAATCTTGTAAGTCTTGCCGTCATGTCCCGTGCCTAAATAAACGTTGCCGTGGTTATCTACGGCGCTGGACCAGATGTACGTCTGCTGAGTATTGAAAACTTCAGTCAGCTTTGGCGAAAGCATCAACACACCGGTGTCGCTGATCGAAACTCCGCGAGCATCACCCTTCAACAGTTCGACGCGCCCGCTCGTTTCCCAAACAGCCGGTTGGCCTGCATGGGCGGGAATAAAAAGGATGAGAAGGAGAGTTGAAATAGTGGCAAGACTGGTTACATGTTTAATCATCTTGTAGTCAGGTTCCTATGTACTTGGCGTAAAGTGAGCGAGCGATCGGAATATCATTCGTGCCTCGAATTATAGATCGTGCATCCTGAAACACAGTTAGCTCGAACTCGCCGGTCTTAAAGCGTAATAAATATTCGTTGAACTTCACTTCACCGGCGCGGCGCAGTCTTTCCGCGAGTGAAGAGAAGTTGAGACTCGTCGGCTGCGCCGGTGAAATCTGAATCGCATCACGGCCACAAAGCACTGCGGCAGCTTCAGCCGATGGCGACAGTGTTTCATAAATTCCCAGGCCGCACGTCTTACAGTCCGAACGCGGGTTCCCGGTTCCAATTCTTCTCCATTCGTTTCGCCAGACGTCAAACTGCATCAGCGAGCCGTGAAGATCTTCGACGTGTCCCGTTAAAACCTTCAGAGCTTCACTCACCTGCACTGCTGAAACGACGTTGATAATCGGCATGATCACGCCGGTCGTGTCACAGGTCGGAGCGCTCGCGGCGGGCGGCGCTTCTTCAAACACACAGCGCAGGCAAGCTGTTTCGTGCGGCCTGATAGTCATAGTCACGCCATACGAACCAACAGCAGCGCCGTAGATCCAGTCTATGTTGTGCTTCACGCACGCGTCGTTGATGAGGTAACGAGTGGCGAAATTGTCAGTGCCGTCCACGACGAGGTCGCAGCCTTCAAGCAAACGCTCGATGCTGGAATAGTTGACGTCGAGTATGTGAGGTTCGATTTCGATTTTTGAATTGATTTGCCGCAGATGATTCGCGGCGGCGATGGCCTTCGGCAGACGTTGTTCAGCGTCACTCTCAGTGAACATCGTCTGCCGTTGGAGATTTGAAGGCTCGACGAAATCTCGATCGACGATGCGCAGGTGGCCCACGCCCGCCCGCGCCAACGATTCTGCATGAGCAGAACCCAATGCCCCGCAACCAACAATTAGGACGCGAGCGGCAAGCAGCCGCCGCTGTCCTTCCTCGCCAATTCCACTGAAGAGAATCTGTCTACTGTAACGCTCTTCCACTGAGCGCCAGTATAGCAACAGGTCCAAGCGGACCTATACTCACGCAGCGGAACGGGCTTCTTTGGGACTTATGCCGTAGCGCTTGATCTTCGCGTTGAGTGTCGTCGGCTTCAATCCAAGAAGCCTTGCTGCGCGCGTCTGGCTACCGGAGGTGCGGCCGAGTGCAGTGCGGATCAGGCTCATCTCGAATTGCTTCACTTCCTCAGCGAAACGAGCGCCACGTTTGATGTCTATTGGCCGGGAGATCGCGAGCGACTCAACTTCGTCGAGGAGTTGGAGCACTGTCTCCCGCAAAGTGTTAAGCCGCACGTCCACAGTCGAGCCTTTCGGCGCCTGCTCTGTGGAGTCGGGGCTGTTTGATTCCAATCCCAAAATCGATTCACTACTCATATGTCACCTTCCCAGGATGTAGTGGCAAATTGATGCTGCCATGTCCTATCGGGGAGTTTTTGGGACGCGGCTATCATGGGCGAATAGTCTCAGACTTCTGCAAAAGATTGGTTAGCGATGTGACAAAACGGCTAAATTTTGGGATGAAAAGCTCTCTCATCGTGGCGGGAGCATTTCTGCTTTTTGTGTTCTAGATATTGTTGCCTACGGCTCTTTGGAAATTCGATCGGTAGTTTCGACTCAACGTAAGTTGCTTGCCGTTCTCCATGATGATGCGATACTCACCGTGAAACCACGGCTGCATCTCCTTGATCTTATCGATCTTCACGATTGCCGATCGATGTATACGTCGAAACTGGCGCGGGTCGAGTTGTTCTTCCAGGCTGCTGATCGTCTCGCGTAGCAGATAACCTTTCTGGTTGTCGTAAACGCGCACGTAGTTCCCTTCCGCCTCGATGCAGTAAACATCCTGCGTGTTCAGGAAGAACACGCGGCCGCCGTTCTTGATCACGAGGCGCTCGAGGTGGCGTGGCCCGCTTTTTAGTTCCTCGAGCAAAGCAAGGATGTGGCGATCGCGCTCGCCGGTCTGATCGAGTTTGATCTGCTCTTTCACTCGCTGCCACGCGGCGTCGAACCGCTCGCGGTCGAACGGCTTCAGCAGGTAATCGAAGGCGTGCACCTCGAAGGCACGAACCGCATATTGATCGTAGGCGGTAACAAAGATGATGTAAGGGGCGGACTGCGGCTCTAACGACTCGAGGACCTCGAAGCCGCCGAGCTCAGGCATTTGAATGTCCAGAAAGACGAGATCCGGTTTGAGCGTTTTGATCGCTTCAACTGCTTCACGACCATTCGCACACTCCGCTACTATCTCGACTTCCGAGTCATCTGCCAGCATCTCGCGAATCATGTCGCGAGCAAGTGGCTCATCGTCGACGACCAACGCGCGAATACGTCTTGCGTTCGTCACCCTTGCCTCCTACCAATATGTGAATAACGCAATGAACGCGTGTGCGTGAGGTCACACAGTAATGAACACCGCACTCGATACACTTATGACGATTCGGATGCGGAAAATTCAACGAATCGTACGACGGAGTTAGATGCGAAGTTTCGTGCTTATGATTCGCGTGAGGTCGAGATAATTATTAACGAACGAGATTGTGGATGGGAGTACGAGTGTTCGGAGATCACGCGTGCGCGACGCGTGGAATTTCAAGCGCAACCAGTAATCCACCAGATGGATCGTTGGTCAATTCAAGGCTCGCTGCGTCGCCGTATAGACCTTCGAGCCGCGCCCGAGTGTTAGCCAGACCCAATCCTCGGCCGCGTGATCCTTCGGGAGTTCGATCCAACTGAATGCCCGGACCATTGTCCTTCACTTCAATCCGAAGCACGCCGTTACGAGGTATGGCCGTGATCTCGACATGTCCCGACGTCGAGTTTCCGACGGCGTGCCGCATAGCGTTTTCCACGATTGGCTGAAGGATCAGGTTTGGGACGCGAACGTCGAGCACGTCCGGATCGACGTGAATGTCCGTGGTGAGTCGATCCTGAAAGCGGATACGTTCGATCTCGAGATAGCCATTGAGGAATTCGATCTCCTGCTGGAGTGTGACCTCCATCGATCCCGAGTTTTCCAGGGTGAGACGCAGGAAGTCGCCGAGCCGCGTGATCATCTTGCGCGCGCTCTCAGTGTCTTTGCTGAGTAATGCCGAGATTGAATGGAGCGTGTTGAAGAGAAAGTGGGGTTGGACCTGCATCTTCAAGGCTTCCAACTGCGACTGAACGAGCTGCGTGCGGAGTTGCGACGCTTTCAACTCACCTTTGCGGAAGCTGTGATAGTAGTTGAACGCATGGTTCAGCACGAGAATGAGCCAGTAGATGAGTAGCCACCGATCCAGATTAAAGTAGACGAAATTAAAAACTCTGAATGCTGTTATGCTCGAGCCTCGACCCAGGACGAGCATATAACCGATGAAATGGACCGAGAGCAGGATGGTGCAAAGCACCATGCTAAAGAAAAAGTGGAGCCCCACTCTTCGTACCCAGTTGCTGCGCTCGATACAAAAACGGCGAGAGAGCCAAAGAACGAGTGGAGTGGCGAGTGCCCAGAGATAGCAGGCCCACGCCTGCATGAGGAAGCTTCGGAAATAGCGGATCGGCTGCTTCTCCGCATAGTTCATCAAGTAAAGTTGCGTGCTGAAGAAGAGCGCGACGATCGTCCAGATTCCCCAGATCAGCGCATACCGGACTAGCGGCTTGGACAAAACGGACTGGTCGTCCCCGTTGGCAGACTCGTTCATTGTTCTGATCTCAAAAGCGGGCTGGGGCGCGGGAGGTGACAATTCAAAGCCCCGTATATCGTTTGATTCACACTGGCGGGGAGAACTTTGTGACCAATAGGACTAATTACGATGCGAACGGGCCTTGGATTGGAATCCTGTAAATCCGGTTTTAATCCTGTCATCCTGTCTAAACTATTTCCCAAGCACCGCGGCCGCCGCATCATACATCACTGCCGCCGATGCTGTCTTCCCTGTCCACAATTCAAATTGAATCTTCGCCTGCGCAACGAGCATTTCGAGCCCGCCCAGAGTTGCGCAACCTGCTTCTCGCGCTTCACGCAAAAACTCGGTTTCGATCGGATTGTAGACGAGATCGTAAACCCAGTGCGCACCCTGCAACTGTTCGCGTGTCGCCGGTGCGGCGGGCGTCGCGTTCACAACCAGATCGTAGCCGCTAAAAGAAGCGGAAGTGAGTGGCTCGCACGCAACCTTCGACTTTGAGACATCACGCACGAAGAGTGTCACCTTTGCGCCTTCTCGCTTGAGCGCCCAAACGGCTGCACGCGCCGCGCCACCTGCGCCAATGATGGCGACCTGTTTGTCTCGCAGCGAACCGATGCTCTTCAACAAAGGCGCGATGAATCCGGCAGCGTCGGTGTTGTATCCGAGCAAGCGATCTTTCTCGACCACAACAGTATTGACGGCCCCAATTTCCATCGCCTCGGGTTCGATCCAGTCGAGATGCTGCATTACAGTTTGTTTGTGAGGAGCGGTGATGCTCAGTCCGCGCAGCTTCCAGTTTACCTCTGTCGTCAACGGATGAACCATGCGTTTGATGAACGAATGGATGTCACTGACCTCAAACGGAAGATAAACTCCGTTGACTCCCTCGCGCGCGAATGCAGCGTTGTGGATGTGCGGCGAGACTGAGTGCATCACAGGCAGTCCGACGAGACCGCAAATCATCGTCTCGTCGTTAATCGCGTCGAGGTTGTAAAGCGAGCGAAGCGCACGAGCATTAACCTGGCCCGGTGCAGTCGCGCTGTCCTCGTCCAGCGAGCCGTAAGTCAGAAACGCGCCGCGTGATGGTCCCAGAATCCGTGTTGCGATCCCGGCGTTGCCCATCGCGATTGCAATGATCTCTCTGCTTTCGCGGATCGCGCGGTCGACCAATTTAAACACGCGTATGCAGTCGACGATGTCATTTGCCTGCACGGCAATCTTCACAACGCGCGCGGGCGTTTGGGCCAACTGGTCGTAAATCAAGCCGAGATCTGGAACGCCGGAAAAGTCGTGATGAGAAACAATCGTGCGCGACCAATCAGGTGAAACGTCAGCGACCAGATCCGTTTCTACATCCCACCACACGTCTTTACCACGTAACGCCTGGGTGGTCCAAAACTGTCGGCGTTCTTCGCGGCTTAACTTGCGGTAGCCTCCTTCTTCTGCCGGACGAAAGGTGAGAATTATTGGTCGAGGGAAATTCGTTACGTGGGAAACCGCTCTTGATAAGTCGTGGGGATCAATACAATCGAGGCGTAATTCAACGATGTCAGCCAGTTCGACCGCACGCTCACAAGCGCTCTCGAATGCGCTGAAATTCTTCTCGCATACCGGAACGCAGACACGCGTTGTCCTACTTGCGCTCGTTTGCATCCAGGTGACGCGTTGGCGCTTCAACTCCGAGATGACGCGTTGTTCCCTCCGTCACGCTCGGCACCGGCGCCATGAGTTGATCGGTGTTTGGTGCGCGCTCCGGAAACGATCTCGAGACCGGTGGCGCTTGCAGCGACTCTCGCCTCTCTTTTTCTCTGAGGCGCATGAACTGCCCCACTCCAACGCCCATTAGCGAGAACGCAGGTATCAGCATCCAGAACCACCAGCCGTTTCCCACTCCCGATCTCGAAAGCGCGATAGAAATGATCAGAAACGCCATTCCGAGAAACATCTTCTTGACTGCCTGGTCCAGCGTCAGTTCACCCCTGCCGTGCCTGCGCCTGTATCGATCCGCAATTTCTTCAGCTCTCGTGGGCAGCTGTCCCGTCAACGCTTGTGGCACCAGGCTGATATTCGCTCCGCAGCCGCGACAAAAACTACCGCCGTCAGGATTCGGTGTTGCGCACTTAGGACAGAACATTTATCTTTCGCCTCTCGGGTTTAAACCACCCTCCAGCATGCGCTGGCGCCTCGCTTCGTAAAGAAGCACTCCGGCCGCAACCGAAACATTCAACGATTCCAAACGACCGGTGACAGGTATACGCACCAGCGTGTCGCAGTGTTCTCGCACCAGCCGGTGAAGACCGTGCCCTTCGCTGCCGAGAAAAATCGCTGCCGGCAATTTCCAATCCCATTCCCAGTACAACTGTTTCGCTTCGGCAGCAGCTCCGACGACCCAGATGTTACGTTCTTTCAACTGCTCTATCAATCGCACGAGATTCGTTACACGCGCCACTGGAACGTACTCGAGCGCGCCCGCAGCGACCTTGGCAACCACGCTCGTGAGCCCCACTGCCCGGCGCTCCGCGATGAAGACTCCATGAGCTCCCGCACACTCAGCCGTACGGACGATCGATCCCATGTTACGCGGATCCTCGACACCGTCGAGTCCTAACGCCAGCGGCGGATCGCTGCCGCCAATCTTCGCTTCGAGCGTTGCCAACAATTCATCAGCATCCGTGTATCGGGCGGCAGCAATGCGCGCTACAACTCCCTGGTGCCGCGCGTCGCCAAGCGAGCGATCCAGATCGAGACGAGGCACGCGATGAACAGGAACGCCTTTCTCACGCGCCAGCTCGAGCAGACTCTTCAGACGATCGGGACGAGCGCTTTCGAGAATCGCGATCGTCTCGATCGGTCGTTTACCCGCACGCAACGCTTCGAGCACGGCATTCACACCGTAAACAAAATCTGAAGTAGGTCTATGTGATGGCATGCTTGAAGAAAGTATTTCGCGCGAAGGCGCAAAGGCCGCAAAGAAATTTATGTTTCTTCCGTTGCACCTTTGCGTCTTTGCGCGAGGTAATTCTGGAGACGCGAGTAGCGCGTGAACTGGCTCTCGTTACTTCTCGTCGTCGCCATTCCGACGCTGAGCTTTCCTGGTCCCTCGCGACGCCAACCACTGGATTGAACGTCCGGTTGCGTGGTCCATGCAAGCTCCAAAACGTTTCGCAATCGCTGATACGAGTCGTCGATGTTAGCATTCACTGCTCTTGCGGTGAGCAGTCGTTGCAGCCTGCCGATGTTTTCATTTGCGACGAGCGCCTTCTCTCTTCCGAGACATGAAAAGTCAAAACCATTCGCACTCACCCGCCACGTGAACGAATGCCCCGCTGCGTAAAAATCGATTGCGGCTTCATCTCTAAAAAACTCGCTCGTATCGAGAATTTCTTTCTCGGGCTTTCGAGTCATACGTTCCGTAATCTCCAACCGCTTTTCGACTAGTCGGGCCGAAAGAATCAAAACAATGTCGGTCCAGTGAATGCGAGTTTCTTCTGCCACGCCGGCCAGTTGAAGCGTCAGATTCGAATCGTCGAAAACCATCGATTTCACGCGCTTCACGTCCGTGTCAGTAACACCAAGCTCGCGATCGCTAACAGTCAAAGACTTCAACCCGAGATCTTGCAAACGATGAAATACGAGCTCTGCCTCTTCACGACTCGCAGTGCGCGCCACGGGCAGAGCAACTCCCTGGGCCAGTATTTGCTGAAGGTTTTCCGCGCTGAATTTTAGAAGCAACGCTGCCTCGGCGATCACTTCCTCCGTGGGCGCTTGATCCTGTGGCAGCAGGATGTTGTTATAACCGAGCTGATGTTTCTCCGGCTGACGAAGCACAGGCTTCCGCAATCGTGCGGCCGCTTCCGTCATTGGCAACGGTGCGACGCAGTACAAACAAGTCACGCGCGTCGGAGGGTTTGCTCTCAGGCACTCCTCGCAACGGATCATTTGTTCTGCTGAAAAACCCTGTGGCTCGGAGGGTTCGACTGGTCCAAGGAAGGGAATGTTTTCGTTATCTTTAGGCAACAGCTCCTCCAAGTATTTGAATTATACGACGGACCGGTAAGATTTGAGGCCCAAGATCAATTTGATAGATACGCCGAAGGCGTTGGCTAATTTCAGCCCAGGGTTGGAACGCAGCGACAACCCTGGGGTGTAGTGAAAATATATGATTCAACCCCGAAGGGGTTAACATCTCTCGTGGATAACGCCTTCAGCGTTAATTTTGCTTTTTGATTTAGTCCCAGGGTTGACGCTACGCTCCAACCCTGGGCTGAAATTTGCAAACGCCTTCGGCGTAATCAATTCGGACTAATGATGTGTGCTGATTCAAACATCAGAAAGTATTCCGTGATTGCTCTAAGCGTCTTGATGGCGCTCACGACTCTGGGCTGCGCTGCGTTCCAACCGACGGACGCGAGTGGCCCTCGGTCCAATGCTCCGCCATATCCCATCGCGTTGGCGGATTCTGGAGCCAGACTCGAAGAAGCGTCGCTCGCGTGGTACCAGTTGTCCCAACGCTACGGAATCCCAGGTAAGACTGAAGCCAACCTGCATCCGTACACTGCGACACTCGCGAGCTTGCCGCCAAATCTCGCAGCGCCGATCTATCTTCCGAAAGTAGGTTCACAAACAAATCCTACTGAAGAAGACACGCGGGAATCGCTGCGTAGATTCATCAACGAGTGGAAACCACTGATCGGAGCTGAGCCAAACGAATTGTCCCTGGTCGAAAGGACTGACGAGCCATCGGGCGTCAAAGTCGCTCGTTACGAACAGCGTCCGTTCCGATACCCACTGCGCGGCGAGTTTGGAAACCTGACGATTCGCTTTCGCCCCGATGGACAACTGGTCGGATTTTCAAGCAGCTGTATCCCACATGCGGACCAGTTCCAGCCGATGCTCACAGCCCTAACGCCCAAGCTGACGGCAGATCAGGCTGTGAATCGCATCAAGACGCAAACGATTACGATTACGGATGTAAACAATCGCCAACAAACGATTTCATTGCCCCCAAATGCAGCCGTTGAGGCCCGGGAATTGGTGGTTTACGCCCGGCCCGCAAAGGACCCGCCCGCGGGATTGGAATTGCGGCTGGCGTGGGAAATAGACGTCAATAACGGACCTATAAAGAAGCTCTATCTGGACGCCGTTTCAGAGGAGATAATTGCAACATCATGATTACACCAAACCACGCTCCCAACTTGACCAGAACAGAGCAAAGCAGCATCCTAGTTTCAAATCCAGGAGGGTATTTTTCGGAGTCAGTTTATGCACAATTTCGATCCTACGAACAATGTTTCATGGCAACTAGGTCATCGGGGAAGGGTCGCAGTTTTTATCGACGGTAATAATCTTTTCCATGCAGCGCGGTTCCACAACATCGACATCGACTACAACAAACTTCTGCGTGTGTTGTTGGGCGATGGCCGGCTGCTGAGGGCCTTCTTCTACACAGGCGTCGACATCGGCGCTGAACGGCAACAAGGTTTTCTGCTCTGGATGAGACGAAACGGTTTTCGCGTAGTCCAGAAAGAGTTGAAGACTTTTTACGACGGCACCCGGAAAGCAAACCTCGACGTCGAGATCGCGGTTGATATGTTGTCGCTCGCCGGCCGCTATGACACTGCAGTGCTCGTCTCGGGCGATGAAGATTTTGTCTACGCAGTCAATGCTGTTGCTTACAAAGGATGCCGAGTTGAAATTGCTGGATTCAGATCGAACACAGCACCAAAACTGATCGACGTCTCTGATTACTTCATCGACCTCGGAGAGATCGCAGACAAAGTGCGCAAGGAGATCACTCACGGGACTCGTTACGACGAGCGCGATCTACACGAGCCGCTGCCGCCGCAATATCTTCACGATCAACTGGAGATGCAGAAGTCGCAGCCGGGCGCGTTTCGACCCACGATGCGCGTAATGATCCAGGCGGAGATTGAGGAGGAAGCTGCGGAGTTCGAAGCGGCCTCCGAGTTCATAAGGATCACAGACGAGCATTGATCCGTGAGCCATAATAGGTCCTATATGACTTATAGGACCTGTTATGGTAGCTTCACGTTCGCCATGAAAATCTTCACCGTCCAGGAAGCGAACGCTTTAATCCCTGACGTCCGAGTTATTCTGGGCAAGGTTCAGCGTGCGCACCGAAAACTGTCACGCTACCGCAACGATGTCAAAAAAGCCGCGGAAGCCGCCGAACAGGGTGGCGGCGGAATCGCCAGCGGCGTCGCGTATGCCTCCATCCTCACGGAATTGACACTTCAACTCGCAGAACTCGAAGGTCTCGGCGTTCAACTCAAGGACTTTGAGCGCGGTCTGGTCGACTTTCCCTCTTTGCGAGAGGGGCGCGTCGTGTTGCTGTGCTGGCAACTTGGCGAGAGCGATGAATTGGAGTGGTGGCACGATGTCGACGCGGGTTTCGCCGGACGTACGCCTCTCTAAAAGCTTCGAGCTCACGAACCACAACCTCAACTGCTGCTTCATTTTCTCGTTGACCACTTAAAGTTGTTCCTGTAGTATGCGCGCGAATATGGACGCATTTCCAGACGCCTCAGTTCAGCCCGCAGAAAAGAAATCCACGCTCATCGAGTTTCCTGGTGTTGCGCGGAATTCTCTGCCTGAGTGGCGGAAGGAACTGAGCGAAAGGGTTCGTGAAGTTCAGGAAAAGCGTGCTCGTGAAGCGGCGCACGAAGCGGCCGAGGCGGAACGCCGCCGGATGGAGGCCGCTCCACAACTCGAATTGTTGCCGCCCGCGCAAATGCCGCCCATCAATCCGCTGGTCGCTGCGGCGCTGAAAAGAATCGAACGAGCACACCAACCGGCGCCAACTCAAAATCAACCCGGCCCGACTACGGCAGCGGCGATCGCGTACGCGCCGGAACGAGAAGAAAACGACGTGAGCGAAACGGTTCCCCCGCACCCGCAACTCGCTTTTGAACCAGAAGTACCTGCTGAAGACGTTCCGATTGCGACTGAAAAGCCGCACCTCGCAGTAGTACCAAACCACGAACCGGTGGTTGCGAAGGTCGAACCACGTAAAGTTCCGAAGCGCCTGATCGTCGAAAACGACCCGTCGCTGAATTACTTGGATTCGATTTCGCGAACGCTGCGCGTCGACGAAATGTCAACGAAGCGTGCGTCAGTCATTCGTCGCGTGTGCTGTGCGCTGATCGATCTGGTGTTCTGTGTGTTGTTGAGCTCGCCGATCGCGCTTGCGATGCAGCTCACGGGTAGCAATTTGGAAGACACGCGTGTGATCGCTGTGCTGGCGGGCAGTGTGATTGCGGTGACGTTTATTTATCTCACGCTCATGACAGCGTTGACTGGCCGGACATGGGCCATGCGGCTGCTGTCGTTGCGCGTGATCGACACTAAGACCGGATTGATTCCTACCGGCGGTCAATCAATCGGCCGCTCGATCTTCTACCTGATATCGCTTGCCACGGGCGTTGGGATCCTGTTTGCGTTGTTGAGCCGTGAAGGTCACACGGTCCACGATCGGTTCACTCGCACGGCAGTCATTACCACTTAGTACACAAAAGACACAAATCGCTTAAACTGTTTTTTGTGCCTCTTTGTGGCTATGCATAACGATTTGATCCATCGCGTCGTTAAGGAACTGCGTGCGACTCTTCTCCGGCGCTACTTCGGCAAGATATTTCAACTCACACCGCTGTCGTTTGCCTTCGACTTCGGGTTGCGTGGGGACTATCTCTTCATCAGCGTCGATCCATCGAACCCGCGTTTTTATTTAACAAAACGTCGCCTGAGAGACCTCGAGAAGCAATCGATTCCCCCTACTTCATTCGCCCAAACCATGCGCTCGAAACTCAGCGGCGCGCATCTCGTCCACATCTCCAAAGACCCGCTCGATCGCATCGTACGGCTGACTTTCCGCATCGACGAGCAACTTATTTTCAGACGACTTATCATTCAATTGACCGGTCGAACCGCGGACGTTTTTCTGCTCGACGAGTTGAATCGCGTCGAAGCCGTCTTGCGCGAACAGCGGCAAGAGCGGCTCGGAGAAATATATGAACCACCACCCCGGCCCACAAAAGAACCGCAAGAGACACTCACGATTGGGCCAGGTTCGCCATCCGCGCAACTCGACGCTTATTTTGCAGAGCTCGACGCCCAAAGACGTTTCGAATCGCTGGCTAAGGGCCTGCGTTCAAAACTGACGAAGTCCATTCGCCAGCAACGCACGTTAACAAAGCATCTCCAGGAAGATCTTGTTCGTCACGGCGATCCACAAGAACACAAAAGAATCGGAGATTTACTGTTGGCTAACATCGCAACGGCCGTACGCGATGGAAACAGAGTTCACCTCAACGACTACTACGCCGACGGTGCGCCGTCGATCGAAATCGACGTCGACGAGAATCGCTCGCTCCAGGACGAAGCCGCAGACCGCTTCCGCCAGTACACAAAAGCAAAACGAGCCGCCGAAGAGATTGCAGCACGACTGAAGCAGATCCACCTCGACACAACACAGCTTGAAACACGTCTACAACAACTCGAGCAAATCGTTCAGTCACGCGACGAAGCCGCTCTTGAGAGTTTTGAAAAACCGCCTCCCGCCCCAAAGACGCTCGCGAAGAAATCTTCGAAGACGCAAAAGCTCACGGGCGTCCGTCGTTATCTTTCGACGGACGGTTATGAGATCCTCGTCGGGCGTGCCGCGCGTGACAACGACAATCTGACGTTTCGAATCGCGCAGCCACACGATCTCTGGATGCACGCGGGCGATTATCCCGGCTCGCACGTCGTGGTGCGCAACCCAACGCGAAAAGAGATTCCGCACCGCACGATCATCGAAGCTGCGCAACTCGCCGGCCGCTTCAGCCAGGCGAGCGAAGACTCGAAGGTCGTCGTGCATTACACTGAACGAAAGTTTTTATCGAAACCGAAAGGCGCCGCGCCCGGACTGGTGCGACTCTCGCGCTTCCGCTCGATCACGATCGAACCGAAGGAAAGTGTAAATCGATTATGAACTCGGAACAGTTATTCGCCGTTGCTCAAAACCTGATGCCTGGTGGTGTGAATTCGCCGGTGCGCGCGTTTCGCGGGGTAGGGGGAACACCGCGCTTCATCCGATCGGCACGCGGCGCCACGATCACCGACGTCGACGGCACAACTTACATCGACTACGTCGGCTCGTGGGGACCGATGATCCTGGGCCATGCAGATGAGGAGGTCGTCGCCGCGCTTCAGGAAGTCGCCGCGAAAGGCACGAGTTTTGGAGCGCCAACCGAGCTCGAAATCAATCTCGCGCAGGAAGTGATCGACGCGGTGCCGTCGATCGAGATGGTTCGCATGGTGAGCAGCGGAACTGAGGCGACGATGGCGGCGATCAGGCTCGCGCGCGGCGTGACAGGCCGGACGAAGCTGGTGAAGTTTGAAGGCTGTTATCACGGACACGGCGATAGTTTGCTGGTGAAGGCCGGCTCGGGTGTCGCAACACTCGGACTGCCTGATAGTCCCGGCGTCCCAGCAGC
>Ga0157373_10001854_pt1 | contig 16054 bp, 15 predicted proteins | sample C65metaG_FD_113460 | JGI IMG/M metagenome (GOLD analysis project Ga0157373, IMG submission 113460) | Corn rhizosphere microbial communities from Kellogg Biological Station, Michigan, USA - C6-5 metaG | ecosystem: Host-associated > Plants > Roots > Rhizosphere > Soil | place: USA: Michigan... | reverse complement strand
GTGCTTTCGGCTATCCACGAGCAATCGCCGGATATTAATCAAGGAGTTGACCGTAAGAAAAAAGAAGATCAGGGCGCCGGAGACCAGGGTATGATGTTTGGTTATGCCACTGTTGAAACCGAAAACTACATGCCTTTGGCATTGGATATTGCCCATGCCATATTAATTACACTGGCCGAGATCCGCCGCGAAAACAACGAGGTGAAATATCTGCGCCCTGATGCAAAAAGCCAGGTTACTTTGGAATATGATGATAATAACAAACCCGTACGCATCGATGCCATCGTAGTATCAACCCAGCATGACGATTTCGACAGCGAAGAAGCCATGCTTGCCCAAATTCGTAAGGACATTGTAGAAATACTGATCCCCCGTGTAAAAAGCAAGTATCCAAAATACAGCCACTTCTTTAACGATAATATTAAATACCACATTAATCCAACCGGTAAATTTGTTATCGGCGGCCCGCACGGCGATACCGGTTTAACCGGCCGTAAGATCATTGTTGATACCTATGGTGGTAAAGGCGCGCATGGCGGTGGCGCTTTCTCGGGTAAAGATCCATCAAAAGTTGACCGCTCGGCCGCTTATGCAACCCGCCACATCGCCAAAAACCTGGTAGCCGCCGGTGTTTGCGACGAAGTTTTGGTACAGGTATCATACGCTATAGGTGTGGCGCAGCCTATGGGTATTTATGTAAATACTTATGGTACTGCCAAGGTTAAATTAACCGACGGCGAGATTGCTACTAAAGTTGAAGCGCTGTTCCCGATGACGCCTTACGCTATCGAAACCCGCTTTAAACTGCGTAATCCTATTTACCTGGAAACTGCGGCATACGGCCACTTTGGTAAACCGGCACAAACCGTTACCAAAACTTTCAGTACACCGGATGGTACAAAGAAAGAGGTTGAAGTGGAACTGTTCACCTGGGAGAAACTCGATTATGTCGACAAAGTGAAAGCTGCCTTCGGCATCTGATCAGGTTAAATATTCGGCCCTCGCAAGCTAATTGCGGGGGCTTTTTTCATCAATTGCAAAAGGCAGATCGATCCAGGGCAAACCATCTCAAAGCCTGTGCGCTACACTGACGCCAAAGGGAGGTAAAAAACTGAAACAATATTGTTGTGGTTTCGCTTTTTACACGGATATAATTAGATTTGCGCATTAAATAAAAAAAGAATCCTTTTAAATACAATGAGTTCAGTCGCGATTACCAAAGAAACTTACTTGCATTGGTACGAATCAATGCTTTTAATGCGGAAATTTGAAGAAAAGGCAGGTCAGTTATATGGTCAGCAAAAAATACGTGGTTTTTGCCATTTATATATCGGTCAGGAAGCTGTTTTAGCCGGCGCGATGTCGGTTTTAAAAAAGGGAGATAGCATGATAACCGCTTACCGCGATCACGCTCACGCCCTGGCACAAGGCACGCACCCTAATGCGGTTATGGCCGAGTTATATGGCAAGGCTACCGGTTGCTCAAAAGGCAAGGGCGGCTCGATGCACATGTTTGATAAAGAAAACCACTTTTACGGCGGCCACGGTATAGTTGGCGGCCAGGTACCACTGGGTGCCGGTATCGCTTTCGCCGAAAAATATAAAGGTACCGACTTTCTGTGCGTTGCCTATATGGGCGATGGCGCCGTACGCCAGGGCGCTTTAACCGAAACCTTTAACATGGCCGCTTTGTGGAAACTGCCTGTAATTTTTGTTTGCGAAAACAACGGTTATGCCATGGGCACTTCGGTTGCGCGTACAACCGCACAAACTGACATTTACAAATTAGGTTTACCTTATGATATCCCCTCGTCGCCGGTTGACGGTATGGACCCTGTTGCGGTACACAACGCCATGGACGAAGCCGCGCAACGCGCACGCAAAGGTGATGGCCCGACTTTCCTTGAGATCCGTACCTATCGCTACAAAGGCCACTCGATGAGCGACCCGCAAAAATATCGTACTAAAGAAGAAGTTGAAAGCTACAAAGCCAAAGACCCTATCGAAACTACCAAAGCCGCCATTTTGAAAGAAGGTTACGCCGATGAAAAATGGTTTGAAGAAATGGATGAAAAAATAAAAGGCATTGTTGACGAATCGGTAAGATTCTCTGAAGAGTCGCCATGGCCGGATCCATCTGAACTGTACACCGATGTTTATGTACAAAAGGATTATCCATACATCAGAGACTAATACTGTTTATCTATAAAATATTAATAAAACTATTCATCAAATACATATATGGCTGAAGTAGTTAAGATGCCTAAAATGAGCGACACCATGACCGAAGGGGTTTTGGCGAAGTGGCATAAAAAAGTTGGCGACAAAGTTAAATCGGGCGACCTGCTTGCAGAGATCGAAACCGATAAAGCTACCATGGACTTTGAATCGTTTCAGGACGGTACCGTATTATATTTAGGCGTTGAAGAAGGTAAAGCTGTTGCCGTTGACGCGGTAATTGCCGTGTTGGGTAAAGAGGGCGAAGACTACAAAGCCGCCCTGGCTTCGGCCGGCGGCGATGCGGCTCCTGCGCCAAAAGCTGAAGAAAAACCGGCCGCGCCTGCAAAAGATTCGACATCTGCCGCACCGACAGCGGCTCCGGCAAAAAAGGTGGATACTTCAAGCATCCCGGCAACAGTTATCCGTATGCCGTTACTAAGCGATACCATGACCGAGGGCACCATCGAAAAATGGAACTTTAAGGTTGGCGATAAAGTAAAAGCGGATGATTCGCTGGCAGATGTTGCTACCGATAAAGCTACGATGGAAGTGGTAGGCTACGAAGCCGGCACCTTATTATATATAGGTGTAAAAGAAGGTGAAGCTGCAAAGGTTAACGATATCATCGCTATTGTTGGTAAAGAAGGTACCGATGTTACTCCGTTGCTTAGTGCAAATAATTCAGCCCCCGCTGCCGAAAATAAAGAAGATGCCGCTGCGCCTGCTGGTCAACCTGCAAACCAAACTGCTCCTGCTGCGCCCGCCGCTGCTGCAAACGAAGACGATAGCCGTATCAAAGCATCGCCTTTGGCACGTAAGATCGCTAAAGACAAAGGCATCAACTTAACCGAATTAAAAGGTAGCGCCGAAGGGGGCCGCATCGTTAAAAAAGACGTTGAGGCTTATACTCCGGGGGCTAAACCTGTTGCCGCGGCAAGCGAAGCCGCCGCTCCTGCCGCAGCAGCGCCGACCAAGGAAGCGCCGAAAGTTGTTATCCCAGAATTTGTAGGCACCGAGAAGTTTACCGAAAAACCAGTTACGCAAATGCGTAAGGCTATCGGTCGCCGCCTGTCTGAAAGCTTATTCACCGCACCACACTTCTATGTAACCATGACCATCGATATGGACTCGGCCATTGAAGCACGCAACAAAATAAACGCTTATGCGCCAAGCAAGGTGTCGTTCAACGACCTGGTAGTTAAAGCTACCGCTATCGCTTTAAAACAGCACCCGGCTATCAACTCATCGTGGTTAGGCGATAAGATCCGTTTTAACGAACACGTAAATATCGGTGTTGCTGTTGCGGTTGACGAAGGCCTGCTGGTACCGGTTATCAAATTTGCCGATGGCAAATCATTGAGCCACATCAGCGCCGAAGTGAAAGACTTTGCCGGTAAAGCAAAAGCTAAAAAATTACAACCTGCCGAAATGGAAGGCTCAACCTTCACGATATCAAACTTAGGTATGTTTGGTGTCGACGAGTTTACGGCAATCATCAATACACCAAACTCGTGTATCCTGGCTGTATCTGGTATACAACAAGTTCCTGTTGTTAAAAATGGCGCGGTTGTGCCGGGCAACATTATGAAAGTTACCTTAAGCTCTGATCACCGTACGGTTGACGGCGCTTCGGCGGCTGCTTTCTTACAAACTTTAAAAGCCTTGTTAGAAGAGCCTGTTAGGTTGTTGTTCTAAGTAAAAACAGATAAATATTCAAGCCGGGATTAGTAATGATCTCGGCTTTTTTGCTATATTATTAACATGGTTTGAAATGATTATTGTCAATATTCCGCGTTAGCGATAGTAGCGGATACCAGCCTTGTGGCTAATGCCTGTGCAGGAGCGTACAGCGCGCCCGCAGGGAACGCTCAAAACGTAACTTGGCAATTAGATTTCATGTCATTTCGACGAGCAGTGGTGGCAAGAAATATCGGGGCGAGGAGAAATCTTCTGCATCATATGGGTTATCTTGCTAATCTCAGAAGATTTCTCTTTCGCGCAACCGCTCCTTCCTTGCTCTATCGAAATGACAGTTTTTTTATAATATATCTCTTATCACACAATGGCGCAAATATTGCGGGCGGCTTCTGGCAATGGATGACTTGTGACCAAAACAAGCACAGTCATCAACCCACTGGCCGTCCACAAGACTTATGCTATTAGAAATAAATTCAGCCATTATCGGTGTCCTCACCGATAATTTCAGGACGTTACCTATAAACCCCAAATGCCCAAATCCGAACCATTAACTTTTACTGCGCATCATTGATCAGGGCCATCAACGTATCAAAACTTTCCTGGCAGGGCAGGTAACGCTGGCTGCTGCTAAGACTGGTATTAAAATAAATGCGGGTTTTGCCCGAGCCATTAGCCGTTGCGAAATCGCCGAGGTTTTTAATATGAGTAATGTTGTTGATGTTTACCAGCGTTGTTATGTCCTGCCCGTTATCGGGTACGGTTACGGTTATCCAGCCCTTCATGTATAAAATTAATATGAGTTTAATCGCAAATTAACTACTTCGGTTGTATTATCAAAATAATCCGGCGAGGGCGTTGTTGTTTCATAAATCATATCTTTGCCCAAATGCAGGGAACCGTTACAAAATCAACCGGCAGCTGGTATGAGGTGCTTACGCCCGATGGCCACAGGCTTGGTTGCCGTATTAAAGGTAAATTCAGGATAAAAGGTATCACTACAACCAACCCCATCGCTGTTGGCGATCAGGTGGATTTTGAAATGGAACCCGAACAAGAAACCGGCGTAATTACCCACCTGCACGAACGTCGTAATTACATTATTCGCAAATCTATCAACCTGTCGCGCCAGGCGCAGATCATCGCGGCCAATCTCGATCAGGCATTTTTGGTGGTCACACTGGTATCACCGCGTACTTCACTGGGCTTTATCGATCGTTTTTTGGTTACTGCCGAAGCCTATCATATCCCCGCCAAACTGGTGTTTAACAAGCTGGATTTGTTTAGCGATGAAGGCTTGGAGGTATTAGCTGCTTACCGCGAGATATACGAGAATTTGGGCTATCCATGTTATGAGGTTTCGGCATTAACAGGCAACCGCGTTGATCAACTTATTGCCGACCTGAAAGATAAAGTAAGCTTATTTTCCGGTCACTCAGGTGTGGGCAAGTCGACCTTGATTAACCGGATATTGCCCGATTTGAATTTGCGTACCAACCAGGTGTCTGACTGGCACGATAAAGGCATGCACACCACCACTTTTGCCGAGATGTTCGAGCTTCCGCAAGGGGGATCTATCATCGATACACCCGGTATACGTGAGTTAGGTGTGGTAGATATTGAAAAGGCCGAATTGGGAGGCTTATTTCCCGAGATAAGGCATTTTATGGAAGACTGCCGGTTTAAAAACTGCCGCCATATTAACGAACCGGGCTGCGCTGTAATGGCTGCTGTAGAGAATGGAGAGATAGAACCATCGCGCTACGATAGTTATGTGAGCATCTATCATGGCTATGATACCCGCGCCTGAATTATCGGGCGACAATAAAATCCTTTAGATAACTGCATTCGCTAAGCGCCTTTTTGTAGAAGGCGGTCTTTTTGTAATTTGTTTTCAGATCGGTGAACAGGTCGTTACCGCGTAGTTGTTGTTCGAAGATTTTATTAAGCTCGTCAAAATTTGGTGCCCCATACTCGGGTTGAATGGCTTGCTTTTGCCTGCATTTTGCTGCCATATAAGTGCATTTGGCCTTAAACTCTTCGGTTTTACAAAATCTGCGGGCTATCAAAAAATACTCCTCGGCATTGAGGGCCCTGATGTGATCGGCATCGTAATAATTCCCGGTTGGATGGCAAAAATCCTGGTCAGACCAGCTGTACGATATCAAATACCAGGCATTTCCATAATGCGAAGTGTTGTACAGGCCGGTAGCTATCTTGTAATAGTATGATGCGGCATTGGCCGGATCGGTTTTGAGCTTTTGCTGTAAAGCCGCCATAGCCTCGGCAAATTGTAGCTTGTTATAGCCTTTACCCTTGCCATAGGTATATACCTTTGGATAATCGTTAATCAGCTCGATAAATGGATCGGCTTTGGTATCGGCATTTACACTGTCGATAACTTTCGGTTCAACCCGTTTAAAAGCATTAATGGCCCGGTTGTATTGATGCTCGCGCAGGTAAGTTGTGCCAAGCAGTTCATTGTAAAAATCGGGCTTTAGCCAGGATATTCTACTCATTAAAAAACTAACGTAAGGATTGGGTGGGGATACTATCTTCCAGCGGACGATAGTACGAACATTAACAGAATGAAGGCTGCTTTGCCAAAATCCCTCGGATGGCGTATTAGCAAACGCCAAAGCCGCCATAGTAGTGTCCTGTTGTTTTAAATATACCGGGGCCAGTATATATTGATAAAAATCGCGCTCAGCATTGGCAAACGGAGACGGTTTAAAACCCTCCCAACCGGCCATTATGCTATCAGACTTTGCCTCGGCTTTCACTTTCTTATCCAGCCATTGCAGCGAAGGTAATAGGATGCCCTCGTTAACACGGTTATATTTTTGGATGCTCTGGGCCGTTAACAGCAATTGTACAATCTGTTTTTGATCTTCAAAACGTGGTTTCAGTTTTTGGCCATACAGGGCTTTTAAGGTAGCCGATCCACCGGTGATATCACCTTCCATCCAGGCCAGGTAAGCGGCAACCAATATACCCAAAGTCGGTTCGGGATATTTGTTTTCGGCTGCGAGCTGCTTGCCAAACGCTTTTAACTGCTCAATATAAACAGGCATCTGGTTGGTTTTAGCTCCACGCATTGTGGCATCGAACGCAAACAGGGGCACTGTGTTTTTGACTACCTTATCGGTTAGATACTTCTCTTCCAGTTTATTTACCTCCCGGGTGAGCAATACCCCAACCAAAGGCGAAGTTGGGGCCAGGGCGTAAACCTGCTTCAATGCATTGATATCAATATCCGGTCGCGCGAAAGCACCAACAGCGTAGATACTGGCTTTTTCGGTTGCGTTAGTTGCCAGAGGTACAATAGCAGCAGTTTTAACATTTAAGAATTGAATGTTGCGATAGGCCTGCAGCCGCCTTTCGGGGTACTGGGCAAAAACTCTGGTAAACAGGTAGGCTGCACGCACGGTATCTTTCAGCCGGCGTAATTCGCCCGCTTTGAGCGCCAGCGCCCAGCCGGCCACATGGCTAAATGTGTTTACCGGGGCGATGTGCCTATCGTAAATAGCCGATGCTTGTGCATATTCTGCTCCATAATGCAATAGCCGTTGTGCCTGGTAGTAATAGCGCAGCTGGATAAACTTATCCTTTTCGGTACCGGCCAGGGCTAAAGCTGCATTGCCTTGCGTGCGTAACCCAATGGTATCGATAGGTTTAGGTTCCCATGGGTTATAAGTGAAGTTGGCTAGCTTTTCGGCGGCTTTGGCAAAGCGGTAATATTTAAGCGCGCTTCTGTTGCTAACTATGGCTTTTAAAAAAGTGTTGGATGTCAGGCTATCGGGCAGATTGCCTTTTTGATTGAGGTAGCCGATGTATAAAACCGAATCAGTTTTTGCTCCCAGTTTATACATCGCTGCCATTACATCGGTGGCTTGCACACTTTTGCCCAGGTATGCCGCCCATTCGGCGGCGTTGATCTGCTGCTCGTTGGCGGGTTCTTCGTCTTCATAAGTAAACAGAAGATCGGTATATCTGAAAGCTTTATATTGCTGGTCGTTTTCAAGATTATTGTTGAAGAACGAAACGTAATAATCGTAAGGGTCGGCTTCGGGGCCGCAGGCTAAAATTATCGCGACGAAAGCAAAAAAACAACCGATAGAACTAATACAATAAATAAGCGGTTTTTTCCAATTCATCATAGGTATAATTCTTCAATACGGATTCGTCCAAATGGTACCAGATCAGGTTCAGCGTATCGGTTTTTAAATATCTCGACAGGTAACCGGCAACTTCATTTAGATCATCTGCCGATGCCTGCTCCCAACGTACAACGTCATCTTTATTTAAACCGTATTGCGGTAGATCTGTTTTTGCTGTGTATAGGTTATTGCCCTTGGGTTCGAAGCTGTTCCGCTGGCTTAAATTAGCAAAATTTATCCGCCTGGCAATACCTGCATAGGCTTTTTTACGAAAAACAACCGCCCAGCTAAACAAGGGTAAACCCACATCTATGTTAAGCGGATAAGTACTCAGATTACTGCCCAGGTACTTCTTTAGTTCGTTTGGTTCGATGATAGAATTCTGGCTGCCATACTTGCGCAAGTTACCCATATTGTAACACATCAGCATAACGCGGTCGGCAGGAGGTATGCCACTTTCCCGTTGATTTTTTACCTGGTGTAAACGCAATGTAACCGATAAGGTTTGATGATGGAGATGAGCTTTAATCTGCCGCAGCAGATAAAAATAGCCGCCGCGGGTTTGGGCTGTCCAATCACAGTCTATCTGTAGTTCGGCATAACTGTGTTTGCCGGCTTGCTCAACCTTGGCATCAACAAAATGCAGCATCTTTATGGCCAACTCATCCAACTTAGTTTTGCCGATATTGTACAATACACTGTTTACGATAAATACCACCGGAACCATGGTAATTGTATCGGGTATATGGTTTTGAAAGATGATGGGTGATACAGGTACAGGATCGGCGCCGCTTTCGCCCATGTCCACATCCATCATGCGCACATATAGCTTGCGGGTATGCAGGCGTTGCAGCCAGGTACTTTCGGTATCATTTTGGCGATAAACGGTTTTCCAATAGTAAAAGGAAGTGCTTACCTTTCTGCCCGGTTTGCAACTGGCTAGTAACAATACCGATAGTAACAAAAAAATGGCCCTGCGCATTAGTCAAAGTTATTTATTTATAGTTTTAAGCCAAATAAAATGAGAGCTGTTATACAACGGGTAACGCGGGCCAGCTGCATGGTAGACGGACAGGTTACCGGTGAAATAGAAACCGGTTTGCTTGTGCTTTTAGGTGTTGAATACGCCGATACCACTGAAGACCTGGAATGGCTGGCCAATAAAATGGTAAACATGCGCATTTTTGGTGATGAAACCGGTTTGATGAATAAAGCCCTGTCCGATGTTGACGGAAACATACTGCTGATATCGCAATTTACGTTGTTTGCGCAAACTAAAAAAGGCAACCGGCCATCGTTCATCCGCGCCGCGCGACCTGATAAAGCCATACCTATGTATGAACAGATGATAGCTACATTGGAAAAGCTGCTGAACAAGAAAATAGCCACCGGTATATTTGCTGCCGATATGAAAATAAGCCTGCTGAACGACGGCCCGGTGACGATTATGATGAACACTAAAGACAGGGATAACTATTAGTTGCAGTAGTTGGGCAGCAACAGAAAGAGCCAAGGCCTGTCATGGTGAGCTTGTCGAACCAAGGCGCGGTGGCCATATTTGCTATATATTTAACCTATATTATAAATCAACATGGAGATAGCCGACGCACAGAAACTCGTAGATAACTGGATAAATACCACCGGCATACGGTATTTTAACGAGCTTACCAATACCGCCATTTTGATGGAGGAGGTTGGCGAAGTGGCCCGCATTATGGCACGCAGATATGGTGAGCAATCATTCAAAAAATCAGACGAGGCTGTTGATCTTGGCGATGAGATGGCCGATGTGCTTTTTGTGCTGATATGCCTGGCCAACCAAACTGGTATCGATCTTACCGAGGCGCTCCTAAAAAATATGGAGAAGAAAAACATCCGCGATGCGGAAAGACATAAAAATAACGGGAAGCTAAAATAGCGGTTAATTCAAACTATCTTAAAGCGTCATTGCATGGACGAAGCAATCCCCGGATCTGCAGGTCCAATTTGATGCATCGCATGTCTTATGCAGAGATTGCTTCGCTACCGCTCCCAATGACGTGTGTAGAGAGAAGTGGGCAACACTGCTACTGCACGTGCCACTGGTTTCTACCGTAATCTCACCAGTCGCTCACCCTCTAATACAGGGATAGTAGTAGCGGTATCCACATTCAAACAAAAAGCAATATCGGCTTCAATGCCCAGTTGTTTAAGGCGTTCACTGTGCGATGTTTTTTTGAGATAGCCGTTCAGGTCGTCTTTGGCGAGAGTGTACAGGTCGAGCGCGGCTATAGCGGCATCATCGGGCCTGTAGCTGCCTTTGCCGGTAAGCAGGTGCGTTACCGCGCCTGCATATAAGGTATCTTCAAGGTTAAAGTTGTTTTTCCAACCAGCGCAAACCAATATCACACTTTCGGGCTGTTCGGCTAACCAGCTGCAAAGCGTGTTCAGGTTTAAAAACGAACCTATAACAATACGCTTGGCTTTAACAGACTGGTGCAGGGCATGCGTGCCATTGGTGGTGGTAAGCACAATAGTTTTGCCGCCGACTTTTTCGCTGGTGTAACTGAATGGCGAGTTGCCAAAATCAAAACCCTCAACTACTTCGCCGTTGCGTTCGGCAGCCAGCAGGTGATCGAAGCCTTTATCGCGATAAGCAATACACTCATGCACTTCGGCAACGGGAATTATGGCTTCGGCGCCATTTTCGATACCGTAACATATTGATGTTGTTGCCCTGAAAATATCGATGATCACAGCGATTTTGCCTTCGAGATCAAACAAAGGCAACAAAGCCGGGGTGAGGCAAACTTCTAAACTCTTCATATATCAAAAAAAGCGCCATTGCTTCGTCCCTCGCAATGACGTGTGGATTATAAGTTGTGTTTTATCCTTTATAAAACGGTGGCTTAACAATAACCGCTTTAACCTGGTTATCGCGTATCTTAATAAATATTTCGGCTCCCTCTTTTGCAAAAGCGGTTTCAACATAGCCCATGCCTATGCCTTTTTGCAGCGATGGCGATTGCGTACCCGATGTTACCCGGCCAATCACCCTGCCTTCTGCATCGGTTATCTCGTAGTCATGGCGGGGAATACCCCGGTCGATCATCTCGAAACCGATCAGTTTGCGCTTTACACCTCCTTGCTTTTGTTGCTGCAGGTTGGCCGAGTTGGTAAACTCTTTGCTGAATTTGGTTACCCAACCCAAACCTGCTTCAAGTGGCGAGGTAGTGTCGTCGATATCATTACCATATAGGCAAAAACCCATTTCTAAACGCAAGGTGTCTCGTGCGCCCAAACCTATCGGTTTAATGCCTAATGGCTCACCGGCTTTAAATATCTCGTTCCAGATGTGTTCGGCATCCTTGTTGTCACAATAGATCTCGAAACCGCCTGCGCCGGTATACCCCGTTGCCGATACGATCACGTTATCAACCCCGGCAAATTTGCCTTTGCTGAAAGTATAATACTCCATCGAACCCAGATCAATATCGGTAAGGCTTTGTAAGGCTTCGGCAGCTTTTGGTCCTTGCACAGCAAACAGGCTGGTACGGTCGGAGATGTTTTTCATCTCAACACCTTTAGTGTTGTATTTGCTTATCCAGTCCCAATCTTTATCAATGTTTGAGGCGTTAACTACCAGCAGATAAGTCTTATCATCGATGCGGTAAACCAGCAGGTCATCAACAATGCCGCCGTTTTCGTTAGGCAGGCACGAGTACTGCACTTTGCCATCGTACAATTTAGAGGCATCGTTACTGGTAACACGTTGTATCAGGTCGAGCGCGTTATCGCCCTTTAAAATAAACTCGCCCATGTGGCTTACGTCGAAAACGCCTACGGCTTTGCGCACGGTATCATGTTCGGCATTAATGCCCGCGTATTGAACAGGCATGTTGTACCCCGCGAATGGAACCATTTTGGCGCCCAATGCAATGTGTACAGGAGTTAAAGCGGTACTCTTCATAAAAAGATCAGTTGGTGTTTTAATACGGCAGCAAAAGTAACAATTTGCGCCGAAACAACAGGCTTACTGTATCTCGCGATAAAAGGCGATCAGCTGCGATGTTACCTTATTGGTGTCGTGTTCCTGCTCAACCAGCTTGCGTGCGTTGATGCCTATCTGTTTGCAGAAATTCTCGTCGCTGATGGCGCGTTTAATGGCGTCGTGAAACTGCTCGCGATCATCGGCTATCAGAATATTATGTCCATTTTGATAGTTGATGCCCTCGGCGCCAAAGGTGGTTGTGATGATACATTTTTGCATGGCCATGCCCTCCACTATCTTTACCCGCATGCCGCCGCCAGATAGCAGCGGTACTACCATAATGGCTTTGCTGTTTACAAACTCCAGGCCGTCGTCAACCTCGCCCGAGATAAATATTTTGCCCAGCACTTCGTAATCGTCAAAAGCTTCGGGGATATTATGGCCGGCCACGTAAAACCGAACTTTCAGGTCGCCGTCAGTAAGGTCCTGCGAAAAATTTTCCAGGAACCACTCCATGCCTTCGCGGTTGGGCATCCAGTCCAACGCGCCCAGGAAGAACAGGCTGGGGTATTCGGTTTTTTCGTAGTCAGGGTTATACCGGGTAAGATCGATACCCACAGGAATAACCTTTACCGGGATCCTGGTTCCGTGATCCAACATGGTTTGCCTATCCTCGGCGGTCAGCGTAGCAATAGCGTCGAATTGATCCAGGTGACCCAGTTCATATTTTTTTATCCGCTTGGCTAATAGACTCAAGTACCATCGTTTGATCGGGTCGCTCTTTTGTTCGGATAAACGTTTCCAGATCAGGTATTCGATGTTATGCGCCCGGTAGATCAGTTTTGCGCTGGTGTTTTTACGCACTGCCGGTAGGTAGGCCGACATGAACAACCCCTCGAACTGGACGATATCATATTGTACCCGCTTCAGTTCTTCAACCAATATCCGCTCAAAACCTTCGTTATAAAACCGGTCCACATTGTAATTGCGCCTGCCCAAAAGATTCAACATAAAATTTTTGAAGGATAGGCCCAGGTCAACATCATACGATTGATAATTGATGCGGCTGATCAGCGCGTCGTCGGTTTGAATGTCGGTAAGCTGCTTGCGGTTGTTCACCGTAAATACCGAAACCTCATGCCCTTCGTTCACCAAACCTAAAATAGTATTGCGCACCACAATGGGGTATCCGCCGTTTTGCGGAAAGGGTACACGGTTACTCAGGATCAGTATCTTCACAGGATGGGCGTTTTTGCTATCTCACCAAAAATAACAAGCCGGGGCGCTTAATCAAAACAAGTAGCTAAAAAATGACGTCGTTTTAAATCAATGATTTATGCGCATAAAAATAATTTATACGTATATTTGAGAATATGAAGACACATATCAATTTAAGTATCGAAAAAGACTTGGTTAAACAGGTTAAAGCTTATGCTGAAAAAAGAAAGACCAGTGTATCCGATCTGGTTGAAGAATACTTTATGAATATGGTTAATCCAGCAAAAAAATCGAATATTATCGAAATGGTCGAAAGTCTTGCAAAACCGGAGATAGGCGAAACTTTGGATTTAAAAAAAGCTTACTACGAAGAAAGGGCTTCTAAAAATGGCTTTTAGAATTTTTATTGATGCTAATGTTCTATTAGACTTTTCACTACAACGAGAAAAGTACGATATGTCAAAAAAGCTAATTCAACAAATAATTGATGGTAATTTCCGGGCTTTTATCACCCCATCGATTATACACACTACAGGATATTGGCTAACTAAAGCCTATGGAATCGATAAAGCCAGGGCTATACTTTTAGAGCTGCTCAACTTTATCGAGGTGATAGATTGTCCGCATCAGGTTGCCTTGAATGCTTTAAATTCTATAATGAACGATATTGAAGATGCGCTTCAATATTATACAGCTATGCACCACCAGCTCGATTTTTTCATTACTCAGGATAAACAATTGAAAAATGCAGCTATTCCAGTATTACCCGTCTATTATCCTGAAGAGTTTCTACAATTATTTCCTTAAATAATTCTCAAAAAATCGATAACTGAGGATCGGTAACCCTGAAACTGCGGCGGTGGTAACGGGTAAAGCCGTGCTCCACTACCGCGTTGCGGTGTTTAATGGTAGGGTAGCCTTTGTTGCTGTGCCAGTCGTACTCTGGGTGCTCGGCGGCTATTTGCAGCATAAAATCGTCGCGGTAGGTTTTGGCCAGGATAGATGCCGCCGCGATGCTGAAGTATTTGGCATCGCCTTCTACAATACAATGATGCGGTACTTTTTGATACTTGTTGAAACGATTACCGTCGATGATCAAAAAACCCGGTTCGGTTTTTAGTTGCGCTATGGCGCGGTGCATGGCTAAAAATGACGCGTTCAGGATGTTGATCTGGTCGATCTCATCATTATCTACAAAAGCTACAGCGAAATCCAGCGCAACCTGTTCGATTTCTTTTCGCAGGTCATAACGTACTTTTTCGGTTATCTGTTTAGAGTCGTTCAGTACCTGGTGGTCAAAATCAACCGGCAATATAACCGCGGCGGCAAATACCGGCCCGGCCAAACAGCCGCGCCCGGCCTCGTCGCAGCCGGCCTCTAAAAACTCATGTTGAAATCGGGCTAAAAGCATTTAATTAAAAGATACGCAGGGTAAGCAAAGTAACATCATCAATAGGTTTGCTTTTTACTAACGTTGCCAACTCGTTTAATATTTTCTGGTTGAATTTATCCGGAGTTAAATCGCCATTTTGCGCAACAAAATCCATCATAATATCCTCGTTCCAAAACTCGGCATCGGCAGGCTCGTAATCCAGCAGGCCATCAGTGTAATTAAAAATCAGTGTGCCCGGTTCAATATCCACCTCGCCCTGGTTGATAAAAGGCAGTTCCTCAAAAACGCCCAGCATGGTAGTGCCTAACTTTAGCGGAACAGCTTCGCCATTGGCGTAAATGATTGACGGGTTATGGCCCGCGTTGATATAATCTAAGCGGCGAGTAACCTCGTTATATTTTGCCAGGAAAAGGGTGATAAATTTTTCGCCTTTGGTGTTTTTGATCACAATGTTATTGAGGCGCTCAACGATATTGGTCAGATCGTCCTCCACCGTGGCCCAGGCACGTAAACTGGCCTGGAAGTTAGCCATAAGCAAGGCGGCCGAAATACCCTTGCCCGATACATCGGCAATGCACCATAAAAACTCCTTATCGTTCAGGCGGATAAAATCAAAGTAATCGCCTCCGATATTTTGGTGCGGCAGGTAACGAGCGCCTATTTCTACGCCCGTCTCTTTATGCAGGCGCAGCGGGATCAGCATGTTTTGTACTTCTACGGCCAGTTCCATTTCGCGCTGAAAACGTTCGGCCGCGATGCGCTCACGGAACAGTTTCTTATTTTCGAGCGCTACCACGATCACGTTCATCAGTGTTTGGATGAAATTGAGATCGTTACCCAACATTTCTTCGGAGGTATTAAAATCGCCCACAAGGGCAAAGGCCAGTAGCTTGCTTTTATGGTAAATGGGGATAAAGTAATCGTATGTAGATAGCAGCGCATCTGCATGACCGGCCAGCGATGCCGGCGACCTGAACTTGTGCATCTTCATGCACGACTTATATAGCGCCGGGTTGGTCTCGAAGGTGCCTCCATATTTGGATACGCAAACATAACTGCCAAACTTTTCGATCAAAAAGCGCAGCTTGCCCACGCTAAGATAGTTTTTAAGAATAACCTCCAACATTTCGACCAGTACCTGGGTCGATGTATTTTTATTGATGGCCTTGGTAACCTCTAATAATGAGTTCAACTCCGATTGCCGCTTCAGCAGCAACCGTATCAACTCATCTTCGCCATTATTGGTGTTAAAGCTATCCATTCAGCTTATAAATATATTATAAAAAACTACATCCTCGTATTCTGCGATTTCACGTCAAATGCATCGCGCAGGCCTATGGTTACCAGATTAAAGGCATAAACCATTACCATAATGGCCAACCCGGGCAGCATGGCCAG
>Ga0157373_10001852_pt1 | contig 16057 bp, 26 predicted proteins | sample C65metaG_FD_113460 | JGI IMG/M metagenome (GOLD analysis project Ga0157373, IMG submission 113460) | Corn rhizosphere microbial communities from Kellogg Biological Station, Michigan, USA - C6-5 metaG | ecosystem: Host-associated > Plants > Roots > Rhizosphere > Soil | place: USA: Michigan... | reverse complement strand
TGGTAAAGCGACATCACTTTGGTGGCGGCCCGAAATCGCATGGTTCGATGTTCCAGATCACCGGATCGATCGGCTCGTCGGCGTTTCCGTCGCGTGTGTTCAAGGGCATGAGAATGTCCGGGCACATGGGCAACGAGCGCGTAACTGTGCGCAACCTTCGAATACTCGGCGTTGAAAAAGATGACAACCTGCTGGTGGTTGAAGGCAGCGTGCCGGGTCCGAATGGCGGATATCTGGTAATCATGAAGGCAAAGAAGCCGCCACGAGAGCGTCGCGGATTTGCCGGATCGGCCACGGTTGATCCGTTGAAGGCAGCCAAGCGGGCAGCTAAAAAAGGATAGGTAGTGATTAGTGGCCAGTGGTCAGTGGCCAGAGAAAACACATGGCAACGATTGACATACACGATTTGAGCGGCAAGGCAGTCGGCACGCTGGAGCTCGCCGACGAAGTCTTCGGCGCGATCAACGAAGATCTGCTCTGGGAAGCGGTCAAACATTACCGCGCCGGGCAGCGTGCCGGAACTCACGCCACCAAGAACAAGAAACTGGTTTCCGGTGCGGGCAAGAAACTGTGGAAGCAAAAAGGCACGGGGCGTGCCCGCGTGGGCTCGATCCGTTCGCCACTATGGCGGCACGGCGGGACGGTGCACGGTCCGAATCCTCACTCGCATGCTTATGTGTTTCCCCGCAAGAAGCTTCTGGGTGCATTGCGTTCGGCACTGGCGGCGAAACTGAATGACGGCAAGCTGATCGTTGTAAATGCGTTTGATGTGACAGAAGCGAAAAGCAAGGCTTTTCGCGAAGCGCTGGATTTGCTGAAAGTGGACAAGACTGCGTTGCTGGTCGAAGTGGCGAACCACGGCAACCGCAATCTGGTTCTGAGCTCGCGCAATCTTGACGGCGTCGAACTCGTCAGCAGCAGTGAAGTGCATCCATTTCATCTGTTGCGTTATGACCGCGCGATCTTTTCGCAGCCGGCAATCGAGAAGCTGCAAGTCTCGCTCAAGAATTCGGCGTCGCGACGCAATCACGATGCTGACGAGAGCGAAGGCAAGCAGCCGAAAAAGGCATCACGCAGTCCGCGCACCCGCAGCAAGAAAGCGGCGGAGGTGGCATAAATGAAATCGGCCTACCAAATTATTCGCAAGCCGGTGATTACCGAGAAGGGCCTTGGCATCAAGGAAAATCAGAACACCCTGGTGTTTCAGGTTGCCCCGAAGGCCACGAAGACCGAGATCAAGGAAGCGGTGCAGTCGATTTTCAAAGTCAAGGTGAACTCGGTGCGCACGGCGAATTATCCAGGAAAAGAACGTCGTCGCGGCAAATTTGCCGGGTACCGTGCGGATTGGAAAAAAGCGTACGTGCGGCTGAAGGCCGGCGAAAAGATGCCGGAGTACGCACAGAATTTGTAATTGTGAAAGCCGCTGAAGGCCAGTGCATAACCAATCAGCACGGGGGCTTTTCAGCAGCGCATTCCGGCGCGTGAATCGGCCGGAATGCTAGTAGCTAGTGGCTAGAAGCTAAGAGCTGATTTTTATGGCAATCAAGACTTACAGACCGACAACCCAGACGCTGCGCTATCGCACCACGCTGGTCAATGACGATATTACGACCCGGCATCCGCACAAGCCGCTGCTTGAGAAAAAGAACCGCACCGGCGGCCGCCGCAATTCGGGCGACACCACCATGCGCTTCATTGGCGGCGGACACAAGCGCAAGCTGCGCATCATCGACTTCAAGCGCGACAAGACCGGAATTCCGGCTACTGTCATCAGTATCGAATACGACCCGAACCGCTCGCCGCGCATTGCGCTGCTGGCATATGCCGATGGCGAAAAGCGTTACATCCTGCAGCCGGAAGGGCTTAAGGTGGGGCAAAAGGTGGTCAGCGGCTCCGATGCCGATATTCTGGTCGGCAACGCGTTGCCACTGAAGAATATTCCGCCAGGGACGACGATCCACAATCTTGAGTTACGTCCCGGCAAAGGCGCGCAGATGGTGCGGTCGGCGGGCGGGCAGGCGCAATTAGTGGCAAAAGAAGGCGAGTATGCCCTGGTGAAGTTGCCATCGGGTGAAACCCGCAAAGTTTCGCAGGACTGCATGGCGACGATTGGGCAGGTCGGTAACATCGACCATGAGAACATCACCATCGGCAAAGCTGGACGCTCTCGCTGGCTGGGCAAGCGGCCGCATAATCGCGGTGTTTCGATGAACCCGGTTGACCATCCGCATGGCGGCGGTGAAGGCAAGACGTCGGGCGGACGGCATCCGGTGACTCCATGGGGTCAGCCGACGCGTGGCTATAAGACACGCAATAACAAGCGGACGGACAAGTTTATTGTGAGCAGAAGCAAGTGACCGTGATTTGCGGGCGTTTGAGCCCGCTGCGGTCATCCCGAGCGAAGCGAGGGATCTCAAATCAAGTTGGGATGACAGAGGCTTTGATTTTGAGCTAAAAGCTAGGAGCTAAGAGCTGATTTTATGGCACGTTCAACAAAAAAAGGGCCGTTCATTGACGGATATCTGGCGACGCGCATTGAGGGCATGAACTCGCGCAACGAGAAGAAAGTCCTGCGCACATGGTCGCGGCGCTCGACCGTTATTCCTGAAATGGTGGGACACACTATCGCGGTGCACAACGGAAAGAAATTTATTCCGGTGTACATCACTGAGAACATGGTGGGGCACAAGCTGGGCGAATTCAGTTTTACCCGCCAGTTCAAAGGCCACTCCATGAAGGCTGCGACCGAGACCACGGCGCGACCTGCGGGCGTGCCCGGTGGCCCGGGAGCTATTACTCCGGCTGCAGCGCCGGCGCCAAAGGCATAACACATGGAATTTAGGGCTCAAACCAACTTTGTCCGGGTCTCGCCGCAGAAGGCGCGCCTGGTGCTGGAACTGATCAAAGGCAAACGTGTTGAAGATGCGCTGAACACGCTGGCGTTTAGCAAGAAGCGCATTGCGGCGAAAGTCGAAAAGCTGGTGCGGTCGGCGGTCGAGAATGCGAACTACCTGAGTACGGAAAAGAATGTTGATGTGGATCTCGACAATCTCTACGTGAAGCACGCGGTGGCCAACGACGGTCCGCGTATGAAGCGCATTCGTCCTGCGCCCATGGGCCGGGCTTTCCGCTACGTACGGCGTATCGCGCACATCGAAATCGCACTGGCGGAGCGCGGTAAAAACGGTGCCGGAGATCTGGCGACGGTTGTCGGGGAAGAGCGAGCGGCGGCGGCACCGGCGAAAAAGAAACGCGCGGTAGCGAAAAAGAAGTCAGTTGGAAAGAAAAAAGCAGTGAAGAAGTAGTCGGGCAGTGGTCAGTGTCGCCGAAATTACAACGGATTTTCTGACCACCAGGAACGCTGGCAACTGAAGTTCAGGAGCTCTATGGGTCAAAAGGTACACCCTTATGGATTTCGGCTGGGATACACCAAGCCGTGGAAGTCGCGCTGGTTCGTGGAACGCGATTATGACAAGCTGTTACTTGAAGACGTAAAGCTGAAGGGCGAACTCAAGGACAAGCTGAAGTCGGCGGGCGTGAGCTCGATTGAAGTCGAGCGTCCGGGCAACAAGCTGCGCGTGATCATTAAGACGGCTCGGCCCGGAATCATCATCGGCCGCAAGGGAGCTGAGATCGACAAGTTGAAGCAGGATGTGCAGAAACGCACCAACCGCGAGGTGTACATCGATATTCAGGAAGTGCACAAGCCCGAACTCGATGCCCAGCTGGTCTCGGAATCTATCGCGCTGCAACTGGAAAAGCGCGTCGGCTTCCGCCGGGCCATGCGCAAAGCGGTTGACTCGGCGCTGCGCTTCGGCTGCAAGGGGATCAAGGTTCGCGTGAGTGGGCGACTCAATGGAAACGAAATCGCGCGTTCGGAGTGGTATTTGCAGGGCCGCTTGCCGCTGCACACATTGCGGGCTGATATCGATTATGGCTTTAGCGAAGCCCGCACCACGTACGGTGTGATTGGCGTGAAGTGCTGGATTTATCGCGGAGAAATCCTGCCGACCAAGAAGCGTGAATCGCAGGCGGTGGGAGCGTTTTGAACGGGGTACTCTGGCGATCGGGTCATCGGGCGATCTGGAAATCAACATCTCAGATTGCAGACTTGACCACAAGGATCGAAGAATTGGTTTTTAGCTAAAGCTAAGATCTAGCAGCTAAGGGCTTATTTATGTTAATGCCGAAAAAAGTTAAGTACCGCAAGCAGCAGCGCGGGCGCATGACGGGCAAAGCCTGGCGTGGAAGCACGTTGTCTTTCGGTGACTACGGTTTAAAGGTTCTTGAGCCCGGGTGGATCACCGACCGTCAAATCGAAGCCAGCCGTGTGGCCATGACCCGATTTATTAAGCGTGGCGGCAAGATCTGGATCCGGCTGTTTCCGGACAAGCCTGTGACCAAGAAGCCGGCTGAAACCCGTATGGGCAAAGGCAAAGGCGCGCCGGACCACTGGGTCGCGGTCGTGAAGCCAGGCAAAATTCTGTTCGAGATGGAAGGCGTAAGCGTGCAGGATGCGACCGAAGCGATGCGTTTAGCTTCGCACAAACTGCCTTTACGTACCACCTTCGTAAAGCGCGAGGGAGCGCACTGAGAGAAATCAATGTTGCTGGTCAAAACTCACTGCTCAGGACTCACTAGGTAGGCAGGAATTATGGAAGCAGAAAAAATCAGAAATCTGACGGACGACGAGTTGCGGCATCAGGAACAGGAAATGGCTGATCAGCTCTTTAAGCTGAAGTTTCAGCTGAACATGGGACAGACCGAGAGCCTGAAGAAGCTGCGTGGCCTGCGCAAGGACATTGCGCGAATGAAGACCGTCGCCCGCGAACGCGCGGCGGCCGGGGAGAAGAAGTAATGGCGGAAGCACAAGCAGCTGGAAGGCGCAAAGAAGTGATCGGCAGCGTGGTCTCAAACCGCATGAATAAGACCATCGTGGTGCAGGTGGTGCGCCGCAAATCCCATCCACTTTATACGCGGGTGATTTCAAAGGCGAAGAAATTTTACGCGCACGATGAAAAGAATGAAGCTCACATCGGCGACGTGGTCCGCCTGGAAGAGACGCGACCGCTTTCGAAACTGAAGCGGTGGAGACTGAAAGAGATTGTCCGCAAAACTGCGCTGGTGCCGGAAGTTGCGGTCGAGCAGAAGTAGTACGGAGAAATATTTATGACCGTGATGATGCGAAGCATGCTCGAAGTTGCCGACAATAGCGGCGCCCGTAAGCTGCAAATGATTCTGCCGCTGGGCGGTTCGACCGGCCTGCGCGCCGGCCTGGGCGACGTCATCACCGCCAGCGTCAAAGAGGCGGCCCCCGATGGCCAGACTAAAAAAGGAACCGTGGTGAAAGCGGTGATCGTACGCACCCGCAAAGAGCATCGCCGGCGCGACGGCACCTACATTCGGTTTGACCAGAACGCTGCCGTACTGATCAACGAAACTGGCGAGCCGGTAGGGACTCGCGTATTCGGTCCGGTTGCGCGCGAGTTGCGGGAGAAGAAGTTTTTGAAGATTGTGAGTTTAGCGCCGGAAGTTTTGTAGAAAACAGGTTTCAACGGTTTCGACATTTTCAAGCTTTCTGGATCGAAACTGAACGCAAGTTCTATAACGACTTTGCAACCTTGAAACGCGGATTTTCATATGGGAACAGCGACAACGACAGTACACAAACGAGTTGACATTCACCGCAACGATACCGTTCAGGTATTGAGTGGCCGCGACAAAGGCAAGCAGGGACGAGTGCTGCGAGTAATGCCGGATACAGGCAAGCTTCTGGTCGAGCACGTGATGATGGTCAAGAAGCACCTGCGCCCCACGCAGAGATCGAAGGGCGGTATCGCCGAACAGGAAAGCGCGTTCTCGATCTCGAAAGTCCAGCTGGTTTGTCCGAGTTGCGGGCCGGTGCGCATTGGGCACGCAGTGCAGGGAGACCGCAAAGTCCGGATCTGTAAGAAGTGCGGGACCACGCTGGATAAAAAAGGGTGAGAGTTTAGAGCTAACTTGCTGAAGGCTGAATTATGGCTAAGGAAAAAAGAGAAAAAAAGGGCGCAGCGCAACAGGAAGAGCAGCGGGCGCCGGAAGTTGCGCGCCACAGCGCGAAAGAAACTCCGCGCCTGAAGGACCGCTTCCGCAAGGAAGTCGCTCCCGTGCTGATGAAGGAATTCGATCTCAATAACCCCATGGCAGTGCCGCATCTTCATAAGATCGTGGTCAACATGGGTGTCGGCGAGGCCACGCAGAATGCTAAGGTGCTTGATCCTGCAGTGAACGAGCTCGGGCAGATTACCGGGCAAAAGCCGGTGGTGACCCGCGCCAAGAAGTCGATTGCCGCTTTCAAGGTGCGCGAGAACATGCCTATAGGTGCGATGGTCACATTACGCGGCGACCGCATGTACGAGTTCTTTGACCGCCTGGTAAGTGTGGTTCTGCCGCGCGTCCGCGACTTCAAGGGAGTATCAACCAAGTCGTTCGATGGACGCGGGAATTACACCATTGGCTTGCACGATCAATTGATCTTCCCGGAGATCTCCTACGAGAAGGTGGACAAGCTAAAGGGCATGAACGTCACTATTGTGACCACGGCCCGTGACGATAATCAGGCGCGGTCGCTCTTGAAACTTTTGGGTATGCCGTTCCGCGCGCAGTAAGCGGTCAGATTCAGAGTTGAAGGCGAAAATTTAAAGGATTGCATGACTACAGCAAAACGAGTTAAAGACGCAAAGATCCAGGAGAAGTTTCAGAAGGCGCGCGACAGCAAACAAGCGCGGCCGAAGTTTTCGACGCGCAAGCACAACCGTTGCAAAATTTGCGGGCGTCCGCGCGGGTATCTGCGCAAGTTCGGCGTGTGCCGTCTGTGTTTCCGTGGTCTGGCGTTGCGCGGAGAGATTCCTGGTGTAGCGAAGTCGTCTTGGTAATCAGGTGTTGGGAAGTAAAGCCATCGCTGGTTCTCCGCTGCGGCGGAGAGAACGGGTGGTTTAGGAGAAATAAACGATGAAGTTGACCGATCCGGTCGCAGACATGCTCACGCGAATTCGCAACGCAATTCGCGCGCGGCACCAGAAGGTAGATGTGCCTGCTTCGAAGCTGAAGCTGGAGATTGCCCGTATTCTGAAAGAAGAGGGCTACGTCTCTAACTTCAAGCCGACCGAAGAGGAAGGCCACAAGGTCATTCGCATTTACCTGAAGTATGACAATAACAACGAAGCCGCCATCTCCAACGTCGAGCGGGTTTCGCGGCCCGGTTGCCGAGTGTATGTGCGCCGGACGGAAATCCCCCGCGTGCTGGGCGGCCTGGGGATCAATATCCTGACCACGCCGCGCGGCGTCATGACCGGCCGGCAAGCGCGCAAGCAGGGTGTCGGAGGCGAACTCCTCTGCGAAGTTTGGTAGGGAGCCAGTTTTTAGCTTTGGCTTTTGCCCATTAGCTAAAGGCGGTGAAGGTAGCAACTAAGAGCGATTTATGTCACGAATTGGAAAAAAGCCGATCGCACTGCCCAAGGGCGTGACGGTCAAAATTGAAGGCAACACGGTTGCCGTGCAGGGGCCGAAGGGCAAGCTTGATACCACCATTCCACGCGGCATCAAGGTCGAGCAGCAAGACGGCCATTTGGTTGCCGTGCGCGAGAATGATTCCCAGGCCGCCTTGCACGGGTTGACCCGCGCCTTGGTGAACAACGCGGTTGAAGGCGTCACCAAAGGTTGGACTCGCGAACTGGAAATTGTCGGAATTGGCTATCGCGCCGAAATGAAGGGTAAGGGAATGGTCGTGTTCACCCTCGGTTATTCCCATCCCATCGAGTATCCGCTGCCGACCGGGGTTGATGTTGCGGTGGATCCGAAACAAACGAGGTTGAGCGTTACTGGAATTGACCGGCAGAAAGTGGGCCAGGTTGCCGCCGAAATGCGGTCGCTGCGTCCGCCTGATCCGTACAAAAATAAAGGTGTTCGCTATGCCGGCGAGCGCCTGAAGAAGAAAGTTGGAAAGACGGGAGCGAAGTAATCGCGTTTGCCGGGCGTCTGAGTCCGGCACGATCATCCCGACCGAAGTCGAGGGATCTGAAGTTATGCTGAATCTGACATCGAAAAACGTAACCCGCCGCCGGGTGCACAAGCGCATTCGCAAGAAAGTGCTTGGCACTTCAGAGCGTCCGCGCCTGAACGTATATCGTTCGCTGAACAACATTTATGTGCAGGTGATTGATGACCTCCAGGGCGTGACACTGGTTTCTGCCAACAGCGCCGAAGGGAAGAAAGATTCCCGGGCTACTGGGGGTAACTTGGCGGCGGCGAAGACAGTCGGCAAAGCCATAGCTGATCGCGCTAAAGCGAAAGGTATCAATCAGGTTGTATTTGATCGCGGCGGATACATCTATCACGGCCGGGTGAAGGCGCTGGCGGATGCGGCACGCGAAGCCGGACTGAAATTTTAAAGCTGAGATCGGAAGACTTACAGATGCCAACAATAGTCAAGAAACTCGACGCCGGCGCTTACCAACTGAAGGATCAGGTAGTGGCCATCAACCGCGTCACCAAAGTCGTCAAAGGCGGAAAGAACCTTTCGTTCGCCGCGCTGGTGGTCGTCGGAGATCCTTCGGCCGCGGTTGTGGGCTATGGTTCCGGCAAAGCCAAAGAAGTGCCGCAGGCCATCCGCAAGGGGATTGAATCCGCCAAGAAAAATCTGGTCCGCGTGAACCTCACACAGACGAGCATTCCGCACGCTGTGCTCGGACGGTTTGGCTCCGGCATGGTTCTGCTGAAGCCGGCGCCTGAAGGGACCGGAGTCATCGCCGGCGGCGCGGTGCGTGCCGTCATGACATCAGCGGGGGTGCAGAACGTGCTGACGAAATCGATCGGCACAACCAACCCGCACAACGTCATTAAAGCCACCTTCGACGCGCTTAAGAAGTTGAAGAACCGGGAACTGGTAGCGAGCATGCGCGGCAAGGTGGCGGAGGAACTGTGATGACGGCGAAAAAAGCAGCTTCCCAGGGCGGCACTTTGCGGCTTAAATACGTACGTTCCAAGATTTGCACGCCGGTCAGTCACAAGAAGGTGGTCAAAGGGTTGGGTTTCACCCGGCTTAATCAGGTAATTGAGCGGCCAGACAATGCTGCCATTCGCGGTATGGTGGCGAAGGTGCCGCATTTAGTGGAAATAGTGCAATAAAGCTACTAGCCTTTAGCTCTTAGCTTTTCGCCAAGCGGAGCCACTTCGGTTCAAGCTCAAAGGCCAAGAGCTAACAGCTAAGAGCATATCCATATGAATCTTTCGAATGTTCGTGCGCCGAAGAAGGCGTCAGAAAACAAGAAGCGGGTGGGCCGGGGCATGGGGTCGGGCATGGGCAAGACCTCGACCCGCGGACATAAGGGCCAGCGTTCGCGCAGTGGTTCACGCATGATGCGCGGCTTTGAAGGCGGCCAGATGCCGCTGCATCGCCGTTTGCCCAAGCGCGGGTTCACCAACATCTTCCGTCAGGAATACAGCATTGTTAATCTGGAAAAGCTGGCGGATTTGGGCGAGACCACAATCAATCCCGATGTGTTGCGCAAAGCCGGCGTGATCAGCACCAAGCGACCGGTTAAAATTCTGGGAGATGGCGAGTTGAACTCAGCTCTGACCGTGTATGCGCACAAATTTTCCAAGTCTGCCCAGGAAAAGATTACGAAAGCCGGCGGTAAGTTCGAGGTCCTGTAGTAATGTTTGACAAGTTTTCCAATATCTTTCGCATTCCTGACCTGCGTAAACGGATCTTTTTCACGCTGGCGCTGCTGGCCGTTTACCGCATTGGCGGCCACATCCCCATCCCGGGCGTGAACTCCGATCTCTTCCGGCAATACATCGAACAGAACCGGGGTACTTTGCTGGGGTTCGTAGATCTCTTCTCTGGTGGCAACATTCGCCGCATGACAATCTTCGCGCTCGGCATTATGCCGTACATCACCTCCTCAATCATTTTGCAGTTGCTCACGGTTGTTTATGAGCCACTCGCCAAATTACAGAAGGAAGGCGAACTGGGCCGCAAGAAGATCACCATGTGGACCCGCTACCTGACACTTGGGTTGAGCCTTGTGCAATCTTTCGGCATTGCTTACAGCTTGCAGCGCAATGGCGGCTTTGTGCTGAACCCCGGCGTAGGCTTTATCCTGATGACCATTCTTACGCTTACCACGGGTAGCGTGTTCATCATGTGGCTGGGCGAACAAATTACCGAACGCGGCGTTGGTAATGGCATGTCGCTGTTGATCTTCACCGGGATCGTGGTGGGATTGCCGCGCGGCGTTTTCGATCTGTGGGAAAAAGCCAAGAACGCGACCTGGGGCCCGCTGACTCCAGTACTGATGATTGGCCTGATTGTCATGATGATCGCGGTGGTGGCGTTCATCGTTTATGTGGAGCGTAGCGAGCGGCGGATTCCAGTGCAATATGCCAAGCGCGTTGTAGGACGCCGCATCATGGGCGGCCAGTCCACACACCTGCCCTTGCGCGTGAACTCCGGCGGTGTGATGCCGGTGATTTTTGCCTCCTCAATTGTGACTATTCCGCAGACTATGCTGTACGGGCTTCGCGAGAACCGCTGGTTCGGTGATCTGCTGCGATGGCTCGGCTGGGGCGAACCGCTCTACACCGTGCTCTATGCGTTGGGAATTATTTTCTTCGCGTATTTTTACGTCTCGATCGTATTCAATCCGAACGAAGTCGCAGACAACATGCGCAAGTACGGTGGATTTATTCCGGGCATCCGTCCGGGTAAGCGCACTGCAGACCACATCAATGAGATCCTGACACGCATAACGCTGGTAGGCGCGCTGTATCTGATTATCATTTCATTCATTCCTGAATGGATGATTACGGGAATTCACCTGAACCATCTCTTCGGTCCGCTGGGCGCGTTTTTTGAGCGCTTGCCCAACTGGGTGCTGAATGGATTGGGCGTTACATTCTATTTTGGCGGAACGTCATTGTTGATTGTGGTCGGCGTTGCCATGGACACGGTCAATCAGGTCGAATCGCAGTTGATTATGCGGCACTATGACGGATTTACGCCGCGTAGCGGGCGCATACGCGGGCGTCGTGGCTGGTAAGTAAGAGCGGTAATCGGTGGGCAGTGATCAGTGGTTCATTTCGGACCATTGGCCAGTGCCCACCGAGTACTGAACAGGGGCAGTCCTAAGAGGATTGGCGAGATGTGTCAGTAATTCTGGAACGGGAGCGGCTTGGGGCCAGTTCGATGGCAGAGCAGGTGTTGCGAAACATCGGACCGATTGTGCTGCTCGGACCGCCGGGAGCGGGCAAAGGTACCCAGTCGAAGCGGATTACCGAACCCTATCGTATTCCTCAGGTTTCGACCGGTGATTTGCTGCGCGAACACATAAAGCAGGGAACTGCCTTGGGCGTGCAGGTGCGCGATCTGCTGGCCAAGGGGGAGTTGGTTCCGGACAACCTGGTTTGCGACATTGTCGCCTGGCGCCTGAGGGAGCCGGACGGGCAGCGCGGATTTATCCTCGACGGGTTTCCTCGTACCGCGACACAGGCAGTCTGGCTGGATTCGTTTCTGAAGTTTGAGTTCTTTGAAACCGCGAAATGGCAGTCATGGCTCCCGATTGTCGTATGTATCAAGGTGGATTATAATAAATTGTTGCTCCGCATCACTGGGCGACGGACCTGTCCCGTCGATGGGACGATCTACAACATCTATTCCAATCCGCCGCTCGTTGACGAAATCTGCGACAAGGATGGCACCAAGCTGGTCACCCGCGACGATGACCGCGATGAGGTCATTCGCGAACGTTTGGACACCTACGAGCGCCAGACCAAGCCGGTGGCTGAGCATTATCATAAGCTTGGCCGTGTAGTTGAGATTGACGGCGATTTGCCGGTGGATGAGGTCACTGCTTCTATTTTGAGGGTGATTGACCACAGCGCCGAGAGCGCCGCTGGAAGCGTTTAAGAATGGCGATTGTTTGCAAATCGCAGGCTGAAATCGAGAAGATGCGGCGCAGCGGTCACATTGTGCGCCAGGTTTTGGACGAACTGCGAAAGGTGGTTGCGCCCGGCGTGACCACGATGGATCTGGAAAAGACGGCAGCTGCCAAGATTAAAGAACTGGGAGCAAAGCCGGCTTTCAAGGGATATTACGGTTATCCCTGCGTGTTGTGCACTTCGGTGAACGAAGAAATCGTGCACGGTATTCCGTCGCCGAAGCGGGTATTGAAGGCTGGCGATATTGTTTCGATCGACTGCGGTGTGGTGCTCGACGGGTATTACGGCGATGCGGCGATCACAGTAGCAGTCGGAGATTCGGTTTCTCCCGAGCGCCAGAAGCTGATGGAAGTCACCGAACAATCGCTGTACAAGGCGATTGACCAGGTCAAGGTTGGCAACACCATCAGTGACATTGGCGGAGCAGTGCAGGAATTTGTAGAAGCCAACGGATTCAGCGTGGTGCGTGAGTTTGTCGGCCATGGAATTGGGACCAAGCTGCACGAGGAACCGCAGGTTCCGAATTTTCGTTCGCGCGGAGCGGAAACGCGGCTGCGGGAAGGTATGGTGCTGGCAATTGAGCCCATGGTGAATTGCGGCCGTCCGGAGGCGAAAGTTCTGGAGGACAAGTGGACCGCTATCACCGCAGACGGCAGCTCCAGCGCGCATTTTGAGCACTGTGTAGCGGTTACGAAAGATGGGCCGTTGATACTGACGCAGTGACAGCATTTTGCTCTTGGCTTTTAGCTAAAGGCTAAGAGGCGATTTTGAGAAGTGCATGAGCAAAGAGGACGCGATTGAAGTTGAGGCGTCTAGCGGACGTGAGCGCGGCGCGAGTCCGCTGCCGAAATCCTGAGCGCCGCGAGGGATTTGCAGGATAGAGAACGTAAGGAGTCGATGAGTAAAGAAGACGCGATTGAAGTGATGGCAACGGTGGTCGAACCGCTGCCTAATGCCATGTTCAAGGTGGAATTGGAAAACAAACACCAGGTGCTGGCGCACGTTTCCGGCAAGATGCGCAAGAACTTCATTCGCATTCTGCCCGGTGACAAAGTCGCAGTCGAGCTCTCGCCGTACGATCTGAATCGCGGAAGAATTGTGTACAGGTACAAATGATGCCGTTTGGCGGGCGTCTGAGCCCAGCCGGCATCATCCCGAGCAAGGCGAGGGATCTCGGAAGGCTGAAGGAATTATGAAGGTAAGAGCATCGGTAAAGAAAATCTGTGACAAGTGCAAGGTCATCCACCGCAGAGGTGTTGTGCGGGTGATCTGCGTGAATTCGAAACACAAACAGCGCCAGGGGTAAAAGCAGGTTTTGGAGGCGTAGGATTTTATGGCACGAATCGCAGGCGTCGATCTTCCGCGCAACAAGCGGTCGTTCATCGCGCTCACTTACATTTACGGGATTGGGCAGTCGCGTTCGACGCGCATTCTCGCCGAGGCGAACGTGGATCCGATGAAGAAGATCCAGGACTTGGGCGAAGACGAGGTCAATCGCATCCGCCAGGTGATCGAAGGCGAAGGTTTGGTCGAAGGCGATTTGCGTAAGGAAGTTTCAATGAGCATTAAGCGGCTCATTGAAATCGGCTCCTATCGCGGATTCCGCCATCGCCGCAACCTGCCCGTCCGCGGACAGCGCACGCACACCAATGCCCGCACCCGCAAGGGTCCGCGCAAGGGAACGGTCGCGCAGAAAAAGAAGGCGACGGCAAAGACATAAGGACAGTGGCTAGTGGTCAGTGGTTAGTGGTCAGTTAACCAGTGCACCGAAACTAGCAACTAGCCACTGACCACTGGACACTGAATTTATGGCAAAACCCGCAGCAGCAGGCGGCGCAGCAGCGCCGGAGAAGAAAGGCAAGAAAAAAACCTTCAAAAAGAAGGAACGCAAGCACGTCTCATTCGGAGTCGTGCACATTCAGGCGTCCTTCAATAACACGATCGTCACCATTAGCGATCAGGCGGGCAACGTCCTATCGTGGAAGAGTTCGGGGTCGCTCGGTTTTCGCGGATCGCGTAAAGGTACGCCCTTTGCGGCGCAGCAGGCCGCCAGCAATGCCGCCAACATGGCGCGCGACCACGGCGTCCGCAGCGTCGAAGTGCGAGTCAGCGGGCCAGGTTCAGGACGCGAGTCCGCGATCCGTGCCCTCCAAGCGGCCGGAATCGAAGTCCGCAGCATTAAAGATGTCACCCCGATTCCGCATAACGGCTGCCGTCCGCCGAAACGCAGAAGAGTGTAGTTCAGGGTTTGTCGCACCTCGTGAGGTCGGACGTCGTGCGAGGAAGGCCGTGCGGCGCAGGATACGTGCAACGCGCGGCGCAATTTCAACCGGGAAGAAGGGAAGCCAGTCCTGTAAACCGGTTTTATAGAAACAAGAAGAGGAGAAAAACTTGGCACGTTACAAAGATGCAGTATGCCGTCTGTGCCGCCGCGAGGGTATGAAGCTGTTCCTCAAGGGGCCGAAATGTTTCACAGATAAATGTCCGATCGAGAAGCGCAACTTCGCTCCCGGCCAGCACGGTAAAGACCGCAAAGCGAAAGTTGTCGGCTACGGTCTGCAATTGCGCGAGAAGCAGAAAGCCAAGCGCATCTACTTCACCCAGGAAGGCCAGTTCCGCAATTACTTTGAGAAGGCCGCACGCTCAAAGGGTGTGACCGGTGAGTTACTGTTACAGCAGCTCGAGCGCCGTCTGGACACAGTCGTTTATCGGATCGGACTTGGCGTATCGCGGCGTCAAGCGCGCCAGTTAGTGCGCCACGGTCACGTGAATGTCAATGGCCGCAAGGTGAACATCCCGTCATTCCAGGTGAGTGTCGGTGACGAAGTCATGATTCGCGAAGGCAGCCGCAAGCTGGCAATTCTCGAGCAGGCAAAAGATTTTGCCGCGCACCAGAATGCGCCTTCCTGGCTGGACATTGATCGCGATAACTTCAAGGGACGCGTAACCGCGTTGCCGAAACGCGAAGATATTCAACTGCCGGTGAATGAGCAGTTGATCGTGGAGTTGTACAGCAAATAGTCGCGGCCCGCGTTGCACATCGTGCACAAGGCTTTTGCGCACGACGCAAGACGGACGGCACCCGACGATTTTAAGGTCCACTATTTCGCGCCAGATCAGCCTGTTGTGGCGACTGAGCCGGGTTGGACCACCCGGCAAGCCACGATTGAGCCGCATGGCCGAAGGAGAAACAAATGCTTTGGAAGGGTTTTCAAAAACCGAAACGTCTCGCAGTTGACACCTCAACCCTCACCGACAAATACGGTATTTTCTGGGCGCAGCCTTTTGAGCGCGGCTTCGGCACCACCATCGGCAATGCGCTTCGCCGTGTGTTGCTGAGTTCGATCGAAGGCGCGGCAGTCACCGCCGTGAAGGTTGAAGGCGTGCTGCACGAATTTCAATCCATCCCCGGAGTGGTTGAAGACGCGACCGACATCATTCTGAACCTGAAGCAGGTTCCGTTCAAACTCAGCGGCGACGCGCCCAAGGCGATTTATCTGCGCGCCGATCAGCCGGGCGTAGTCACTTCCGGCATGATCGAAGCCGATGGTGACGTCGAAGTGCTCGACAAAGACGTTTACATCGCGACCGTCAGCGAAGGCGGACGGCTCGACATGGAAATGCGTCTCAAGCGCGGACGCGGCTATGTTTCCGCCGACAAGAATTTTGACGAGGATCTCGGCATCGGCTTCATTCCGATCGACTCGGTGCATTCGCCGGTGCGCAAGTGCAATTACACCGTCGAAGCTGCTCGTCTGGGGCAGATCACTGATTACGACAAGCTTACGCTTGAAGTCTGGACCAACGGATCGATTATCCCTGCGGACGCCATCGGTCTTGCGGCCAAGCTGCTCAAAGACCACATGAATATCTTCATCAACTTCGAGGAAGATATCGAGACGGGTACCACCACCGAAGACCGCAAGCCGGAGATCAAGAACGAGAACCTGAACCGTTCGGTGGAAGAGCTTGAGCTTTCGGTGCGCAGTTACAACTGCCTTAAGAACGCCAACATTCAGTCTATTGGCGAGCTGGTGCAGAAGACCGAAGCGGAAATGCTGAAGACGAAAAACTTCGG
>Ga0157373_10001851_pt1 | contig 16060 bp, 15 predicted proteins | sample C65metaG_FD_113460 | JGI IMG/M metagenome (GOLD analysis project Ga0157373, IMG submission 113460) | Corn rhizosphere microbial communities from Kellogg Biological Station, Michigan, USA - C6-5 metaG | ecosystem: Host-associated > Plants > Roots > Rhizosphere > Soil | place: USA: Michigan... | reverse complement strand
CTGGGCTGGATATCTCTGTCAGTCCCGTATCACTGCATCAACACCTCAATCGCCCCATCCGCCGTCATGCTCACCTTGCTGGTGCCCGCTTCCACTTCTGGCGTGACGGACTCGGCATCCATGGACCCGGCCTTCATCATCATCGGTGCGCGCATATAAGGCTGTGGATAACCGTTGGTGTTGAGGTTCAGGTTGACGATTTTGTAGCCCTTGCCGCCCAGGGCTTCGGTGGCCAGTTGGGCGCGGGCCTTGAAGGCGTTGACGGCGTCCTTGAGCAGGGCGTCTTCGCTGCTCTGGCGGGTGGCGGTGGAGATGGCGAAGTCCATGCCGCCCATTTTCATGTCGGTCAGCAATTCGCCGGTGAGCTTGGACAGGCCGGCGAAGTCGGCACTTTCCAGGCGCAGTTCGGCGCGTTCGCGCCAGCCGGTGATTTTCTGGCCCTTGCCGTCGTAGATCGGATAGCTGTTGCGGCTGCCCTGGCGCAGGGTGATGTCCTTGACTTGCTTGGCCTGGCCGATGGCTTTGTTCAGCGTGGTGCTGACGGCGGCGGCGAGTTTGGCCGGGTCGGTGTTTTGCTCTTCGGTGTAGAGCGTGACGATCATCAGGTCACGGGCCACTTCCTGGCTGGCTTCGGCGCGCAGGGAAATCTGGTTGTAGTGCAGTTCATCGGCGGCCAGGGCCGGCAGGCTGGCGACGGTGCCGAGGCTGAGGGCGAGGAGGGCGGCGGGGCGACTGAACGTGTGCATGAAAGCTCCTTGGGATGATGTGCAGGGGTAAGGTCCGGGCCTGCGTGAACGATAAGACTCTAGCGTTTGCGGTGTGGTTCGCACAGTTACAACTTCTATACAGATGCATGTCAGTGACGCACCCTTGTGGCGAGGGGATAAGTAGCGTTCAGGGGCTGTGGCGCTTTGCCGCATAGCTGCCGCTGCCACCCGCGCCTTGGTTATACTCCGTGCGATTCGCCTGGAGCGCTCATCAGGAGAGCTCATGCTCGCCCCTTTGCAAATGACTTCCGCCTCGCGCCAGAACCTCTGGCGGCTGACGTTCATCCGGATCCTGGTCCTTGCGGCCCAGGCCGGGTCCGTGGGGCTCGCCTATTGGTTCCAGCTGTTGCCGCTGCCTTGGCTGCAACTGGCGATTACCCTGGCGTGCGCCTCGGTGTTGTGTGCGCTGACGGCCATCCGCCTGCGCGCCTCGTGGCCGGTGACGGAGCTGGAGTACGCGGTGCAACTGGCCTGCGACCTGTTTATCCACAGCGCGTTGCTGTATTTCTCCGGGGGTTCGGCCAACCCTTTCGTCTCCTATTACCTGGTGCCGCTGACCATCGCCGCGGTGACGTTGCCGTGGCGTTATTCGCTGATTCTTTCCGGCATCGCCCTGGCGCTGTACACCTTGTTGCTGGCGCGGTTCTATCCCCTGGAAACCTTCCCCATCGCCCGGGAAAACCTGCAGATCTACGGCATGTGGCTGAGTTTCGCCCTGGCCGCGGCGGTCATCACGTTTTTCGCCGCGCGCATGGCCGAGGAGTTGCGTCGCCAGGAAGAGCTTCGGGCCATCCGTCGTGAAGAAGGCCTGCGGGACGAACAACTGCTGGCCGTGGCGACCCAGGCCGCCGGCGCCGCCCATGAGCTGGGGACGCCATTGGCGACCATGAGCGTGCTGCTCAAGGAGATGCAACAGGACCATCCCGACCCGCTGTTGCAGGACGATCTCAGTGTTCTGCAGGATCAGGTCAAGCTCTGCAAGGAAACCCTGCAATACCTGGTGCGTGCCGCCGAGGCCAACCGCCGGCTGGCGATCGACATGCAGGACGTCACCGACTGGCTCGACGAGGCCCTCAATCGTTGGCACCTGATGCGCCCGGAAGCCAGTTATCGCTTTCGGTGCCTGGGCTACGGCCCGGTGCCGCGCATGGCACCGCCACCGGACTTGACCCAGGCGTTGCTGAACCTGTTGAACAACGCTGCCGATGCCTGCCCTGAAGGCCTGGAGGTGGCGCTGGACTGGAATGGCTACGAATTGATCATCAGTATTCGAGACCACGGTGCCGGTGTGCCGCTGGCCATCGCTGAGCAGATCGGCAAGCCGTTCTATACCACCAAGGGCAAAGGCCTCGGCCTGGGCCTGTTTTTGAGCAAGGCGAGCGTGACACGCGCTGGCGGCTCGGTGAAACTCTACCCCCATGAGAGCGGCGGTACGCTCACCGAGCTGCGCCTGCCCCATGCCGACCGAGGAGACGAACATGAGTGACGAGATCCAAGTCGACGGCGAAGAACTGCCGCACCTGTTGCTGGTGGACGATGACGCCACGTTTACCCGCGTCATGGCCCGGGCAATGTCCCGTCGCGGCTTTCGCGTGAGCACCGCCGGCTCCGCCGAGGAGGGCCTGATCATCGCCCAGGCCGACCTGCCGGACTATGCCGCCCTGGACTTGAAGATGGACGGCGATTCGGGTCTGGTGCTGCTGCCAAAGCTGCTGGAACTGGACCTGGAGATGCGCGTGGTGATCCTCACCGGTTATTCGAGCATCGCCACGGCGGTCGAAGCCATCAAGCGCGGCGCCTGCAATTACCTGTGCAAACCGGCGGACGCCGATGACGTGCTGGCCGCACTGCTGTCCGAGCACGCCGACCTCGACACCCTGGTGCCGGAAAACCCGATGTCGGTGGATCGACTGCAATGGGAGCACATCCAGCGGGTGCTGACCGAGCATGAGGGCAACATTTCCGCCACTGCCCGCGCCCTGGGCATGCACCGGCGCACCTTGCAGCGCAAATTGCAGAAGCGGCCCGTGCGTCGCTGAACCTGTGCTGAACGGATGCTGTCCACCCCCTCGCGACACAGCGGGCCGTTGCTCTATGATCGGCCCGACTCTTTCTCTTTATTGAGCTTTAACCATGAATCAGAACGCTGAATATTCCGCGGTCAACGATGCAGTGCGCGGGCAGTTTTTCCGCCGTGTCTGGCACATGACTACGCCGTACTGGCGCAGTGAGGAGAAAGGCAAGGCCTGGACGCTGTTGATCGCCGTCATCGCGTTGTCGCTGTTCAGCGTGGCGATTTCGGTGTGGCTCAACAGTTGGTACAAGGACTTCTACAACGCCCTGCAAGAGAAGAACAGCGTCGCGTTCTGGCAGTTGATCCTGTATTTCTGCGGTATCGCCGCGGTGGCGATCCTGGGCGCGGTGTATCGCTTGTACCTCACCCAGATGCTCACCATCCGCTGGCGGGCCTGGTTGACCGAGCAGCATTTTGCCCGCTGGCTCGACAACAAGAATTACTACCAGCTGGAGCAGGGCGGCTACACCGATAACCCGGACCAGCGGATTTCCGAAGACCTCAACAGCTTCACCAGCAATACCTTGGGCCTGGGGCTGGGCTTGCTGCGCAACGTGGTCAGCCTGGTGTCGTTCTCGATCATCCTGTGGGGTGTGTCGGGCAGTATCGAGGTGTTCGGCTATACGATTCCCGGCTACATGTTCTGGTGCGCGCTGGTGTACGCGGCGGTGGGCAGTTGGCTGACGCACCTGATCGGCCGTCGCCTGATCGGCCTGAACAACAACCAGCAACGCTTCGAAGCCGACCTGCGTTTTTCCATGGGGCGGGTGCGGGAGAATGCCGAAAGCATTGCGCTGTACAACGGCGAGCCCAACGAAAACCGTCGCCTGAGCGGGCGTTTCGGGCTGGTCTGGCAGAACTTCTGGGACATCATGCGAGTGTCCAAGCGCTTGACGTTCTTCACCTCCGGCTACGGCCAGATCGCGATCATCTTCCCGTTCATGGTGGCGGCGCCGCGTTATTTCGCCGGCAAGATCCAGCTGGGCGAACTCATGCAGATCAATTCGGCGTTCGGTAACGTGCAGGAGAGTTTCAGCTGGTTCATCAGCGCCTATACCGACCTCGCCGCATGGCGCGCCACCTGCGATCGTCTGCTGAGTTTCCGCCAGGCCATGAGCGACAACGAAGAGCGCATACCGGCCATCGACGTGCAGAGCCAGGGCAACCAACTGAAGGTGCACAACCTGGGGTTGGACCTGAGTGACGGGCGTCATCTGCTCAGCGACGCCGACATGACCGTCGAGGCCGGGGAGCGGGTGATGCTCAGCGGCCGTTCCGGTAGCGGCAAGTCCACCTTGCTACGGGCGATGGGACATCTGTGGCCCACCGGCCATGGTCGTATTGTGCTGCCGGCGGCACGTTACCTGTTCCTGCCGCAAAAGCCTTATCTGCCCATCGGCAGCCTGCGTGAAGTGCTGAGTTATCCACAGCCCGGCGACGTCTACCCCAACGAACGTTATGCACAGGTGCTCGAAACCTGCCGCTTGCCCCACTTGATCGCGCGCCTGGATGAAAGCAACCACTGGCAGCGCATGCTGTCGCCCGGCGAGCAACAACGCCTGGCCTTCGCCCGCGCACTGCTCTACGCGCCGATGGGGTTGTACATGGACGAGGCCACCTCGGCGATGGACGAAGAGGATGAGGGGACGCTGTACCAGGCGTTGATCGATCAGTTGCCGGGGTTGAGCATCGTCAGCGTCGGCCACCGAAGCAGCTTGAAACGATTCCATCCACGACATGTACGTATCGAAAATGGCCAACTGCTGGAGCGGGCTGTAGTCACCTGATGGTCAGTGTCTGACACTGCTGTGGCCAGGAATCCTTGAGAAGGCCGCCAGTGAACACGGTGATCATACAACCGCGTTACGCTATGATGATGTGCATTCAATCGCTTGCCGAGAAAGAGCCCCATGGAAAACCCGATCGACGTACCGCGCTTTCCCCGTAAGCGCCGCAGCCTGGCGCAGGAGTTGGTGACGGTGCTGACCGAGCAGATCCGTGACGGCCTGCTTAAGCGTGGCGACAAATTGCCCACCGAGTCGGCGATCATGGAAGCCCATGGCGTCAGCCGCACCGTGGTACGCGAAGCGATTTCCCGCTTGCAGGCGGCCGGCCAGGTGGAAACCCGCCACGGCATCGGCACCTTCGTGCTGGACACCCCCAGCCCGAGCGGTTTTCGAATCGACCCGGCCACGGTGGTCACCTTGCGTGATGTGCTGGCGATCCTGGAATTGCGCATCAGCCTGGAAGTGGAGTCCGCCGGGCTCGCAGCCCAGCGCCGCAGCGACGAGCAACTGGCGACGATGCGCGCCGCCCTCGACGCACTGAATGAAAGTGCGGCACACGCCACCGATGCAGTGGCTTCGGACTTCGCTTTCCATCTGGAAATCGCCCTGTCCACGGGCAACCGTTATTTCACCGACATCATGACCCACCTGGGCACCAGCATCATCCCGCGTACACGGGTGAACTCGGCACGCCTGGCCCATGACGACCAGCAGCACTACATGGACCGCCTGAGCCGCGAACACGAGTAAATCTACGAAGCCATCGCCCGCCAGGACTCCGACGCCGCCCGTGCCGCCATGCGCCTGCACCTGACCAACAGCCGCGAGCGGCTGCGCCAGGCTCATGAAGAAGCGCAAGCGCAGGGCTGATTCGCGAGAACCCCTGTGGCGAGGGGATTTATCGAAACGTTGCACCGCCCCGTTGGGCTGCGCAGCAGCCCCATCAACTACAACGTGGTGTGGCAGGTAAGCTGAGTGGGCGGCAATGGGGCTGCTGCGCAGCCCAGCGGGGATAAATCCCCTCGCCACAGAGTGTGTCTACCTCCATGCCTATGTGCCTGCACGGGGCATGAGCCGGATAGCCTTACTTGACCTTCAAGCGAACCGGTGCCGAAACCATGTCGTCGCCATAGTCATCGGACTCGCTGAAATACCGGTAACGCAGTTCAACCACCTGGCCGCGATACTTTTCCAGCCTGGCCTTGGGCACGGTCAGTTCCAGTTCGGTGAGCTTCTGCGCGTTGCCCTCGTCGTCATAGCTGGCCAGGGCCTTTCGATCAGCCCATTCAACGGGTTCCGAACCGAGTACCGGAGCGACTTCCCACTCGTATTCGATCTTATCCAGGTCCGGAACTGTGAATTTCAACCCACTCCCCAGACTCGCCAGATCGATGGTGACTTCATCGGCGTCCGGGAACTGGACGAGAACAGGCTTTTTATAGGTGCTCATAGTGTCACTCCTTGAGGGATCGACCGTGGCGGTGGGGCTTGAAAGCGCTCGGGTGGCGGATCTGACGGCACGCCATCAACCTAGCCTGTTTGGTAATCGACATAGTCGACACTACCGTCGCCGTTCAGGTGGAATGCCTTGTAAATGACTTCGTACGCCTGGTCGCTGCCTGGAAATACCACCCGATCACCTACGTTGACGTGCAGGTCGAACTCGGAGAAATCCAGCGTCTGTTGCTTGGCTTCGTGGGTGTAGTGAAATCGATGTTGAGTCTTCATGGTTTGCCCTCCGCGGCCGTTCAGGCTGTTTTAGGGCATCGTCTGCCGAGGTGAAACTGTCAGAGTCGACAGTGCGGATAAACGGTACGTCGGACTTTTTCCTGCCTCGATGACGAAATGCAGTTGACGTTCGTATTTTAAGTTGTACGATGACCTACAACTTCTGGCCGAAGCTTATCTCTCTCATACACATTTTGCGTCCCAGGGTGTTCGAATAATGAATCCACAAGAACTGAAGTCCATCCTCTCGTCTGGCCTGCTATCGTTCCCGGTCACCGATTTCACTGCCCAAGGCGATTTCAATCGCGACAGCTACATCAAGCGCCTCGAGTGGCTGGCCCCGTACGGCGCCTCGGCCCTGTTCGCGGCCGGTGGCACCGGTGAATTCTTCTCCCTGGCCGCCAGCGAGTATTCCCAAGTCATCAAGACGGCTGTCGACACCTGCGCCACCAGCGTGCCGATCCTCGCCGGTGTCGGCGGTGCGACTCGCCAGGCCATCGAGTACGCCCAAGAGGCCGAGCGCCTGGGGGCCAAAGGCCTGTTGCTGCTGCCGCACTACCTGACCGAAGCCAGCCAGGACGGCGTTGCCGCCCACGTTGAAGCGGTGTGCAAATCGGTGAAGATCGGCGTAGTGGTGTACAACCGCAACGTTTGCCGCCTGAACGCCGTGCAGCTCGAGCAACTGGCCGAGCGCTGCCCGAACCTGATCGGCTACAAGGACGGCCTGGGCGATATCGAGCTGATGGTGTCGATCCGTCGTCGCCTCGGCGATCGCTTCAGCTACCTGGGCGGCCTGCCGACCGCTGAAGTCTACGCCGCGGCCTACAAGGCCCTGGGCGTGCCGGTCTATTCCTCGGCGGTGTTCAACTTCATCCCGAAAACCGCGATGGACTTCTACAACGCCATCGCCCGTGACGATCACGCCACTGTCGGCAAGATCATCGATGACTTCTTCCTGCCGTACCTGGACATCCGCAACCGCAAGGCCGGTTATGCCGTGAGCATCGTCAAGGCGGGCGCGAAGATCGTCGGCTATGACGCCGGTCCCGTGCGCACGCCGCTGACCGATCTGCTGCCGGACGAATACGAAGCCCTGGCCGCGCTGATCGACAAGCAAGGCAAGCAGTAACAGACCCGACGAGCCGCTGAGCAATCAGCGGCTCGTTCCCATGCTGCGTGTGGGAATGCGGCCAGGGACGCTCTGTGTTCCCAGAAGCCGAACGCAGAGTGTCCGTTGAGGCATTCCCACGCTGAGCGTGGGAGCGATCGGAACCAAACAGGCTATTTGTAAGGAGAAGCATCCGTGGCAGATGCAAAGCGTTTCGATAACTTCATCAATGGTCAGTGGGTGGCCGGTGCCGACTATTGCACCAACATCAACCCGTCTGACCTGTCCGATGTCATCGGCGAATATGCCAAGGCTGACGCAGCTCAAGTCAATGCCGCCATCGAAGCCGCCCGCGCCGCGTTCCCGGGCTGGTCGACTTCGGGCATCCAGGCTCGTCACGATGCGCTCGACAAAGTGGGCAGCGAGATTCTCGCCCGCCGCGAAGAGCTCGGCCAACTGCTGGCCCGGGAAGAGGGCAAGACCCTGCCCGAGGCCATCGGCGAAGTGACCCGCGCCGGTAATATTTTCAAGTTCTTCGCCGGTGAGTGCCTGCGCCTGTCCGGCGACTATGTGCCGTCGGTGCGTCCGGGTGTCAACGTCGAAGTGACCCGTGAAGCCCTGGGGGTGGTCGGTTTGATCACGCCGTGGAACTTCCCGATCGCTATCCCCGCGTGGAAAATCGCCCCGGCCCTGGCCTATGGCAACTGCGTGGTGATCAAGCCTGCCGAGCTGGTACCGGGTTGTGCCTGGGCCCTGGCGGAAATCATTTCCCGCGCCGGTTTCCCGGCCGGTGTGTTCAACCTGGTGATGGGCAGCGGCCGTGTGGTCGGTGACATCCTGGTCAACAGCCCGAAAGTCGACGGCATCAGCTTCACCGGTTCCGTGGGCGTGGGCCGGCAGATCGCTGTCAGTTGCGTGTCGCGCCAGGCCAAGGTGCAGTTGGAGATGGGCGGCAAGAACCCGCAGATCATTCTCGACGATGCCGACCTCAAGCAGGCTGTCGAACTGGCGGTGCAGAGTGCGTTCTACTCCACCGGCCAACGCTGCACGGCCTCGAGCCGCCTGATCGTCACCGCCGGCATCCACGACCAGTTCGTCGCGGCCATGGCCGAACGCATGCAATCGATCAAGGTCGGTCATGCCCTGAAGGCGGGTACGGACATCGGCCCGGTGGTTTCCGAAGCCCAACTCAACCAGGACCTGAAGTACATCGACATCGGCCAGAGCGAAGGTGCGCGGCTGGTCAGCGGTGGTGGCCTGGTGACCTGCGACACCGAAGGCTATTTCCTGGCGCCGACCCTGTTCGCCGACAGCGAAGCGGCCATGCGCATCAGCCGCGAAGAAATTTTCGGTCCGGTGGCCAACGTCGTGCGCGTGGCCGACTACGAGGCGGCGCTGGCGATGGCCAACGACACCGAGTTCGGTCTGTCCGCCGGTATCGCCACTACGTCGTTGAAGTACGCCAACCACTTCAAGCGTCATTCCCAGGCGGGCATGGTGATGGTCAACCTGCCGACCGCCGGCGTGGATTACCACGTGCCGTTCGGCGGGCGTAAAGGTTCGTCCTATGGTTCGCGCGAGCAAGGTCGCTACGCGCAGGAGTTCTACACCGTGGTGAAGACCTCCTACATCGGCTCGTAACCGCAACACCGACCGGGCTGGCTATCCAGCCCGGTCGTACAATCTGCTGACCCGCATAAAAATAAATAGTGGGAGTACTGTTACATGCAAGCGACCAAGCCGACTCACGTCCGCTATTTGATCCTGCTCATGCTGTTCGTGGTGACAACGATCAACTACGCCGACCGTGCCACCATCGCCATCGCAGGCTCGAGCCTGCAAAAAGACCTCGGCATCGATGCCGTCACCCTCGGTTATATCTTCTCCGCATTCGGTTGGGCCTACGTGGCCGGGCAGATCCCCGGCGGCTGGCTGCTGGACCGTTTCGGGTCGAAAAAAATCTATGCACTGAGCATCTTCACCTGGTCGCTGTTCACCGTGCTGCAAGGCTACGTCGGTGAATTCGGCCTCTCCACCGCCGTGGTTGCGCTGTTCATGCTGCGCTTCCTGGTCGGGCTGGCCGAAGCGCCCTCCTTCCCAGGCAACGCCCGCATCGTCGCGGCCTGGTTCCCCACCGCAGAACGCGGCACCGCCTCGGCGATTTTCAACTCGGCGCAATATTTCGCCACCGTGTTGTTCGCACCGCTGATGGGCTGGATCGTCTACCGTTTCGGCTGGCAGCACGTGTTCATCGTGATGGGCGTGATCGGCATCGTGTTCTCGCTGATCTGGCTCAGAGTGATCCACAGCCCGCGCCAACACCCGATGATCAACGAAGCCGAGTTCAATCACATCGCCGCCAACGGTGCGATGGTCGACATGGACCAGGACAAGGGTAAGGGCAAAGAGAAGAAGGCTGACGGTCCGAAATGGGATTACATCCGCCAACTGCTCACCAACCGCATGATGCTTGGCGTATACCTGGGTCAATACTGCATCAACGGCATCACCTACTTCTTCCTGACCTGGTTCCCGGTGTACCTGGTCCAGGAGCGCGGCATGACCATCCTCAAGGCCGGTTTCATCGCGTCCTTGCCGGCGATCTGCGGTTTCATCGGCGGCGTCCTGGGTGGGGTGATTTCCGATTACCTGCTGCGCAAGGGCCACTCGCTGACCTTCGCCCGCAAGGCGCCGATCATCGCCGGCCTGCTGGTGTCCAGCAGCATCGTGGCCTGCAACTACGTCGAAATCGAATGGATGGTGGTGGGCTTCATGGCCCTGGCCTTCTTCGGTAAAGGCGTGGGCGCGTTGGGTTGGGCCGTGGTGTCCGATACATCGCCAAAACAGATCGCCGGTTTGAGCGGTGGCCTGTTCAACACCTTCGGCAACCTGGCGTCGATCACCACGCCAATCGTCATCGGCTACATCATCAGCGCCACCGGCTCGTTCAAGTGGGCACTGGTGTTCGTCGGTTGCAACGCCTTGGTGGCGGTGTTCAGCTATCTGGTGATCGTCGGGCCGATCAAGCGTGTCGTACTCAAGGAACCTACGTCCAAGGATGCCGACCTCGCCAGCCTGTCTGAAGCCAAATCCTGAAGGAGCGGCACCGATGCAACTGATTGAACATGCCGATTCGCCCCGTTACATCCGCCTGCACGAGCGGGACAATGTGGTGATTGTCGTCAATGACCAGGGCGTGCCGGCCGGGACCGAATTCCCGGACGGCCTGGTCACCGTGGACTTCGTGCCTCAGAGCCACAAGGTCACGCTGCAGGACATTCCCGAAGGCGGCGAGGTGATTCGCTACGGCCAGGTGATTGGCTACGCGTTGCAACCGATCCCCCGTGGCAGTTGGGTCAAGGAAGACCAGTTGCGCATGCCCATCGCGCCGCCGCTGGACAGCCTGCCGCTGTCCACCGACGTGCCGGCGGCCGATGCGCCGCTGGAGGGGTATACCTTCGAAGGCTACCGCAACGCCGACGGTACCGTCGGCACGCGCAACATTCTGGGCATCACCACCACGGTGCAGTGCGTGACCGGGGTGCTGGATCATGCGGTCAAGCGCATCAAGGATGAATTGCTGCCCAAGTACCCGAATGTCGACGACGTGGTGGCGCTGACCCACAGCTACGGCTGCGGCGTGGCGATCACTGCCACCGATGCGTACATTCCGATCCGTACCGTGCGCAACTTGGCGCGCAACCCGAACCTGGGTGGCGAGGCGCTGGTGATCAGCCTGGGTTGCGAGAAATTGCAGGCCGGCCAGGTGATGCACGAGAACGACAGCTCGGTGGACCTCAGCGAGCCATGGCTGTATCGCCTGCAGGACTCCAGTCACGGTTTCACCGAGATGATCGAGCAGATCATGGAACTGGCTGAAATCCGCCTGAAGAAACTCGACCAGCGTCGTCGCGAAACCGTGCCGGCTTCGGAGTTGATTCTGGGCATGCAGTGCGGTGGCAGCGATGCGTTTTCCGGCATCACTGCCAACCCGGACCTGGGCTATGCCTCGGACCTGTTGCTGCGCGCCGGGGCGACGGTGATGTTTTCCGAAGTCACCGAGGTGCGCGATGCCATCTACTTGCTGACCTCCCGGGCGCAAACCCGGGAAGTTGCCCAGGAGCTGGTGCGTGAGATGGACTGGTACGACCGTTACCTGGCCAAGGGCGAAGCGGATCGCAGCTCCAACACCACGCCGGGCAACAAGAAGGGTGGGTTGTCGAACATCGTCGAAAAGTCCCTGGGCTCGATCGTCAAGTCCGGCAGCAGCGCGATCAACGGCGTGCTCGGTCCCGGTGAGCGCTTCAAGCAAAAGGGCCTGATCTTCTGCGCCACGCCGGCCAGCGATTTTGTCTGCGGTACGCTGCAACTGGCGGCGGGGATGAACCTGCATGTGTTCACCACCGGCCGCGGCACGCCGTACGGTCTGGCCATGGCGCCGGTGGTGAAGGTCTCGACCCGCACCGAACTGGCCCAGCGCTGGCCGGACCTGATCGACATCGACGCCGGCCGGATTGCCACGGGCCGTGCCTCGATCGAGGAGCTGGGCTGGGAGCTGTTCCACTACTACCTGGACGTGGCCAGTGGCAAGAAGCAGACCTGGGCGGAACGGCACAAGCTGCACAACGACATCACCTTGTTCAACCCGGCGCCGATTACCTGATCTCACGTTGTCGTTGATCGTTCCCACGCTCTGCGTGGGAATGCAACCAGGGACGCTCCGCGTCCCGAGAGCCGAACGCGGAGCGTCCGTTGAGGCATTTCCACGCAGAGCGTGGGAACGATCAGTGGGAAAGTGGCTTATCATTAGCCACCTAACGACACTCCTCTCAAGGTCCCCGGCATGCTGGCAATTTTCCTCGAAACCCTGAACATCACCGCGCCGGTGTTTGCCATGCTGTTTCTGGGGGTGTTGCTCAAGCGCATCGATTGGATCAACGACAACTTCATCCACATCGCCTCGTCCCTGGTGTTCAACGTCACCATGCCGGCGCTGTTGTTTCTCGGCATCCTCCATGCCGATCTGCATGCGGCGTTGCAGCCGGACCTGCTGATCTATTTCTCCATCGCCACCCTGGTGAGCTTCGCCATGGCCTGGGGCTGGGCGATCTGGCGTTGTCCGCGGGAAGATCGCGGCATCTACACTCAAGGTGCGTTTCGTGGCAACAACGGGGTCATCGGCCTGGCGCTGGCGGCGAGCATGTATGGCGACTACGGGATTTCCCTGGGGGCGATTCTCGCGGCGCTGGTAATCCTGTTCTACAACACCTTATCGACCATCGTGCTGGCGGTCTACAGCCCGGTGATCAAGTCCGACCCTTGGAGCATCTGCAAAAGCGTGTTCAGCAACCCGCTGATCATCAGCGTGATCATCGCCGCGCCGTTCGCCTACTGGCAGATCGGCCTGCCGAACTGGTTCGAGACATCAGGCAAGTACCTGGCGCAGATGACCTTGCCGCTGGCGTTGATCTGCATCGGTGGCACCTTGTCGCTGGCCGCCCTGCGCAAGAGCGGCCGGATGGCCATGAGTTCGAGCCTGGTAAAGATGGTCGGCCTGCCGGTGCTGACCACCCTGGGCGCCTGGCTCTGGGGCTCTCGCGGAGCGGAATTGGGGATCCTGTTCCTGTACTTCGGCAGCCCCACCGCCGCCGCCAGCTTCGTCATGGCCCGTGCCGCCGATGGCAACCATGAACTGGCCGCGGCGATCATCGTCATCACCACGTTGATGGCGGCGATCACCACCAACCTGGGGATCTTTGTGTTGCAGTGGGGTGGGTGGATCTAGGTTTTTGAGGCGCGCTTGAGGTCCACTCGCGAGCAGGCTCGCTCCCACATTCGACCGTATTCCTTCTGAACAAACCCGATTCACTGTGGGAGCGAGCCTGCTCGCGATGGCGCCAGTCCATACAGCCCCAGTCCCGCGCTTTACTCCGGCTTCTGATACGCCTCGATCACTTCCTGCGCCGCCCGAAACGCATCGATTGCCGCCGGCACTCCGGCATACACCGCGCAATGCAGCAACGCTTCGCGAATCTCCTCTACCGTGCAGCCGTTGTTCAGCGCGCCACGCACATGGCCTTTGAGTTCCTGCGGGCATTTGAGGGCGGTGAGGGCGGCAAGGGTGATCAGGCTACGGGTTTTCAATGGCAAACCTTCGCGGCTCCAGACGCTGCCCCAGGCATGTTCATTGACGAAGTCCTGCAGGGGCTGGGTGAATTCGGTGGCGTTGCCCAAGGCGCGGTCGACGAACGCGTCGCCCATCACCTGGCGACGCATGTCCAGTCCGGTCTTTGGAGTGTCGGTCATGGCAAATCCCTCTTGTGGTGTTGGCGGCGCCAGGCGCGCACGGAGGTGAACAACAAGAATGCAAGCAGGACCGGCAGCACGTAGAACAGCATCAGCCGTTCCAGTTGGCCAGCCAGGGGCATGCCGGTGGTGAACGACATCACGTGCAGCCCATAGGCCAGGTACAGGCCCAGGAGCAACAAGCCTTCGGCGCGGGTGACCCGGTAGCCGGAATAGAACACCGGCAGGCAGAGCACCGCCACGCCGAGCATCACCGGCAGGTCGAAGTCCAGCGCGTTCGGCGAAACCGAAAGCGGCGTCGGCGCGATGAGGGCGGTTACCCCGAGGACCCCCAACAGGTTGAACAGGTTGCTGCCGATCACGTTACCCACCGCGATGTCGCGCTGACCCCGCAAAGCGGCGATCAGTGAGGTGGCAAGCTCCGGCAATGAGGTGCTGACCGCGACGATGGTCAGGCCGATGATGCGTTCCGAAAGGCCCAGGTCGGTGGCGACTTCCACTGCCGCGCCCAGCAGCAGATGCCCGGCAAAAATCAGCATTGCCAGACCCGCTGCAATCATCGACAGGCTCTTGAGCCAGGACGCCGGTGTCACTTTGACCGCTACGGCGTGGGGACGTCCGGAGTGCCGTGACTGACGCAGCAACAAGCCCAGGTACACCGCCAGGGCGATCAGCAGCAGCACGCCGTCCAACCGTGTCAGCTCTTCGTTCCAGGCCAGCACGAACACCAACAGGCTGGCGCCGATCATCAAGGGGATGTCCAGGCGCACCAGTTGGCGCGAGACCCGCAATGGAATGATCAGCGCCGACAGGCCGAGGGTCACGAGGATGTTGAAGATGCCGCTGCCGATTACGCTGCCCACGGCGATGTCGGCGTTCTGCGTCAGGGTCGCTTGCAGGCTGACGGCCATCTGTGGCGCGCTGCTGCCGAAGGCGACGACGCTCAGGCCGATGATCAGGGGGCGTACTTGCAAGCGCGCCGCCAGGCCGACAGCGGCCCGCACCAGTAGCTCGGCGCCGGCGATCAGCAACAGCAGGCCACCGAACAGTTCGATCAGGCTGAACAGCGGTAAATCGGCGAGTAGGGAAAGGGCCGGGCTCCGTCTATCAATCGTCGAGGGCTTGTACGCGGACCCGCGCGGTGCCGGTGCGCAACATGCCCAATTGCTCGGCCGCTTCACGGGACACGTCGATCAGACGGCCTCGGGTATACGGGCCGCGGTCGTTGATACGGACCACGACACTGTCATTGTTGCCCAGATTGGTGATTTTCACCCGCGTGCCGAACGGCAACTGGCGATGGGCGGCAGTCAGGCTGTGCTGGTCAAAGCGCTCGCCACTGGCGGTGCGCTTGCCGTGGTGCCGGGCGCCGTAATAGGAGGCCATGCCTGTCTGGTCGTAGCCGTGTGGATCGACCGTCCCGCTCTGGCTGGCGCAACCGGCCAACAGGGACAGCAGGGCGCAGGCGCCGAGGAGACGCTTCATTCTATGACCCCATGATCGTTCCCATGCTCTGCGTGGGAATGCAGCCCGTGACGCTCTGCGTCACAAAAAGCGGACGCGGAGCGTCCAGTGAGGCGTTCCCACGCGGAGCGTGGGAACGATCACCGTCCATAAGTCAGCCCTCGAGCTTGCTTTTCAGCAGTTCGTTGACCTGTTGCGGGTTGGCCTTGCCCTTGGAGGCTTTCATGGCCTGGCCGACGAAGAAGCCGAACATCTTGCCGCGTTTGGCTTCGTCCGCCGCACGGTACTGTTCGACCTGCTCGGCGTTGGCCGCGAGCATTTCATCGAGTACGGCGGAAATGGCGCCGGTGTCGGTGACTTGCTTCAAGCCGCGCTTCTCGATGATCTCGTCGGCGCTGCCTTCGCCATTGGCCATGGCTTCGAAGACCATCTTGGCGATCTTGCCGGAGATGGTGTTGTCCTTGATCCGCAGCAGCATGCCGCCCAGTTGCTCGGCCGACACCGGCGACTCGTCGATTTCCAGTCCCTGCTTGTTCAGCAGGCTGCCCAGTTCGACCATCACCCAGTTGGCCGCCAGCTTGGCGTCGCCGCCGATGCCGACGACTTTTTCAAAGTAATCGGCTTGTTCGCGGCTGGTGGCCAGGACGTTGGCGTCATAGCTCGACAGCCCGAACTGCGCCTGGAAGCGCTCGCGTTTCTGCGGTGGCAGCTCCGGCAGGGTGGCGCGCACGTCATCGAGGAACGAATCTTCGATGACCACCGGCAGCAGGTCCGGGTCGGGGAAGTAACGGTAGTCGTTGGCTTCTTCCTTGCTGCGCATCGGACG
>Ga0157373_10001848_pt1 | contig 16067 bp, 17 predicted proteins | sample C65metaG_FD_113460 | JGI IMG/M metagenome (GOLD analysis project Ga0157373, IMG submission 113460) | Corn rhizosphere microbial communities from Kellogg Biological Station, Michigan, USA - C6-5 metaG | ecosystem: Host-associated > Plants > Roots > Rhizosphere > Soil | place: USA: Michigan... | reverse complement strand
TGCGCCCTTAAAAAGGAAAGGACTCTTGATGACTCAGTCACTCTCACGGCGCGTTGTGGCGATTACCGGCGCCCTGGGGAATCTCGGCGAGACCCTGGCGGACATGGCCGCAGCCCAGGGCGCAGATCTGGTGCTGATCGATCAGGCAAGGATCGGGCTGCCCAGTTCGCACAATCGACTGGTTCTGTCCGGCATTGATCTGTCGTCCCTCGCCGATTGCCAGGAGGTCGCCCGGCAGATCAACCGCTATTTCGGCCGCCTCGATGCACTGGTCAACAGCGCGGGCGGCTACGCATGGGAGCCGTTGCTTGGCGGCACGATAGAAGCCTGGGACCGGCTCTACACGCTGAACCTTCGAACCGCATTGAACGCCAGCAAAACCCTGCTGCCGTTACTCCTGCAGTCCTCGGCGGGGCGCATCGTCAATATCGGTGCGAGCATGGCGGCAAAAGCCGGGCTGGGCATGGGCGCCTATGCCGCGTCGAAATCCAGCGTACTGCGCCTGACCGAAAGCCTGGCCGAAGAGCTCAAGGACATGAGCATCACCGTCAATGCCGTGCTGCCCAGCATTCTCGACACCCCGCAAAACCGCGAGGCCATGCCCGACGCCGAACATCAGCGCTGGGTCACCCCGGCCCAGTTGGCGGCGGTCATTCTGTTTCTGATCTCGGAACAGGCTTCGGCGGTCACCGGCACCGGCATTCCGGTGGTCGGTCGCATGTAGGCCTATTGACGCCGCGTGCCTGGCGACGTCGCTTCCTTCACCTTTCGGAAAAGCAAGATCACCGGATTACCGGACTTCCCCTCCCCCCATGCGACCCGCCACTTCCAGCGCTGCCTTCGTTAACCACGTCCTTGATGTCGCCGAACAACACGGCTGCGATGGCGACTGGCTGTTGCACCAGACCGGACTGTCACGCGAGCAGTTGTCCGACTCGATCGTGCGCGTCCCCATGAAGCAACTGCGCGCCCTGCTGGAACTGGCGGCCTGCAGCAGCAACCTCGCGCATTTCGGTCTGCTGGTCGGCGCGGCGGTGCGCCCCGGCACCTACGGCGTGCTGGGTTATGTGCTGATGACCAGCGCGAACTTGGGCGAGTCGCTGAACATGATCCTGCGGTTCGGCAAGATCGTTTACGACAGTCCTTCCAGCCAGACCCGGATCGTCATCGGCGACGGCCGCGTGACCCTCGAAGATCAGCGCACCAATGAACTGGAACCTTACTGTGCCCTGCACCAGGAAGCCTTGATGGTTGGCTGGGCGGCATTCGGGCGCTGGTTGATCGCCAGCAACCAACCGATGCTGGAAGTGCGAATGAGGCATGCCGCTGTCGGCGAGCCGGCGCTGTACGAACACTTTTTCGGTTGTCCGGTGCAGTTCGAGGCCGGGAGCAACGCGCTGGTGTTCGCCGAATCGACACTCTCGGCACGGATCCATGGCGCCGATCCGCGCATGCATCGCAGCATGCTGCTGGAAGCCGATTGGCAGTTGTGTCTGTCATACCCGGCGTTTTCCGTGACCGACCGCTTGCGTGCGCTGCTCACCGAACAGTTGCCGTCCGGCGATTTCAGCCTGAAAAGCCTGGCCCGGCAGTTGGCGATTTCGCCGCGTACCTTGCAACGCAAACTGGCCGCCGAAGGGGAAAACTTCAATCAGGTGCTGGAAACCATGCGCATGGAACTGGCCGACCATTACTTGCGCCGCACCGACACCAGCATCATGAACATCGCCCTGATGCTGGGTTACTCGCAAGCCAGCTCGTTCAGCCATTCCTTCCGCCAGGCGCGCGGGATCTCGCCGGTGGATTACCGCAAGTTGCTGCGGGCCCGATAAGCCGCTTACGGTTTCAACTGCAACAACGCTTGCCCCTTGTTGACGACATAAGTCGCCAGTTCGACGCCCTTGTCGCTGCCGACGTTTTTCGCCACATGCGCAACGCCTGCCGGGATGAACAGCGAATCCCCGGCCTTGAGGGTCACCGCCGGCCGGCCCTCAAGTTGATATTCCAGGGTTCCGCTGATCACGTACGCCACCTCGACACCCGGATGCGCATGCCGTGGCGCGGTCGCCCCCGGTTCGAAATTGATGCGTGCCTGTATCACCTCGCGATCGGCCGCGCCCAGGTCCTGACGAATCAGATCGGTACGGCTCAGGCCTTGCTGCCAGCTCATGGCCTGAGCGTCCGCCGCCTGCGCCAGGCCGGTGAATGAAACCAGTGCGGCCACAGTGGCCAGAATCAATGTGCGTTGCATGGTAGAGCCCTCTCGACAGTCGTGGTGTGAAGGCCACGACTGTGCGGGCGGCGTGTAGCGGTGATGTGTCAGGCGCCGGGGGTTTGGTCTCGACGTGTATCGCGCCCGGCGCCGGATACACGGCGGTACAAAGCGACGCCGCCAGCGGATCGACCGTGTATCACAGTGTATGAAAGCGCCCCGCCGATACATGCGCTTGAGTCCCGGCGTTTTTTCGACATGGGCCAGATACGTCCCGGCGTTCAAATGCCTGCACGGGTTGCAGCACCTTCCCCATCAAGGCTCGCCAAGGAGACATCACCATGAAGATCGCCGTGAACAACCGCACAACCGTTAAAGCCCAACGTCGCTCGATCCTGGCACTCGCATGGGTTGGCGCGGCTGCCATTGCTCAGATGCAAACAGCCAGCGCCGCGCCACCTGAATCCAGCGAGCAAGCCGCAACATATTCAGCGCCCTCGCCGTTCGGCCCGCTCAAGCATGTGAAGGCCGGGTTACTGGACGTGGCGTACGCCGAAACCGGTCCGGCGCAAGGTCCGGTGGTGATTTTGCTGCACGGCTGGCCGTACGACATTCACAGTTACGACGCGGTGGCGCCGTTGCTCGCCGCCAAGGGCTATCGGGTGTTGATGCCGTATGCCCGGGGTTATGGCGACACGCATTTCCTCTCGGAGCAAACCCTGCGCAATGGCCAGCCGGCGGCGCTGGCCAGCGACGTCATCGACTTCATGGATGCCCTGCACATCCAGCAGGCCGTGCTCGGTGGCTACGACTGGGGCGCGCGCTCGGCGGACATCGTCTCGGCGCTGTGGCCGGAGCGGGTCAAGGCGTTGGTGTCGGTCAGCGGCTACCTGATCGGCAATCAGGCCGCCGGGCAGAATCCGCTGCCGCCCAAGGCTGAATGGCAGTGGTGGTATCAGTTCTACTTCGCCACCGAGCGTGGCCGCGACGGCTACCGCAAGAACACCCACGACTTCGCCAAACTGATCTGGCAGCTCGCCTCGCCGAAATGGGCGTTCGATGACGCGACGTTCGAGCGCAGCGCCAAGGCGCTGGAAAACCCCGATCACGTCGAGATCACCGTGTTCAACTACCGCTGGCGTCTGGGTCTGGTGCAGGGCGAAGCGAAATACGCAGCGCTGGAGCAAAAACTCGCCAGCGCACCGTCGATCAGCGTGCCGACCATCACTCTTGAGGGCGATGCCAACGGCGCACCGCACCCGGCGCCGGAGGATTACGCCAAGCGTTTCACCGGCAAGTATCAGTTCCGGCTGATCAACGGCGGCATCGGCCACAACCTGCCGCAGGAAGATCCGCAGGCGTTTGCTCAAGCGGTGATTGATGCCGATCAGCTCTGAGGCCAGCGGCACACGCGGCGGCTGGGGCTATTTGACCAAGCGTTTTTCCTTGGACGGCCGATAGCCGAAAAACGCGCTGTAGCATTTGCTGAAGTGGCTTGGCGAGACAAAACCGCACGCCACCAGCACGTCCATCTGCGACAGCTCGGTGTGCTGCAACAGGCGCCGGGCTTCGGTGATGCGCAGTTCCAGGTAATAGCGTTGCGGGGTGGTGCCCAGTTGCTCCTTGAACAGACGCTCCAGTTGCCGTCGCGAGCGGCCGGCGTACACCGCCAGTTGCTCCAGTTCCAGCGGCTCTTCGAGGTTGGCGTCCATCAGTTTGACCACCTCGCGCAACGGTGCACTGACGCAGAGGTTTTCGTCCGGCTTGATCCGCCGATAGCGCGATTCCTCGAACGCCAGAATATCCTCGATGCCTTCGACCAGCGCTTTGCCGTGCAAGCCTTTGATCCAGTCCAGCGCCATGTGAAAAGCCCCGGACGGACTGGACGCCGTAAGCCGGTCGCGATCGATCACATAAGGTTCGCTGCTGACCTGAGTGGACTTGGCAATTTCCGTGAGCGCCGGACGATGCTCCGGGTGGATCGCGCAACGATAGCCATCGAGGAGTCCGGCGCGGCCGAGAAACCACGCACCGTTCCACAATCCGGCCAGACTGAGGCCGCGCTCTGCGGCGCAACGCAGCAGGCTGATCAATCCCTCGTTTGCCTTCAACTCGGTGCGGTAGCCGCCGCACACCACCAGCAGATCCAGCTCCGCCAGACAGGCCAAATCAATTTGCGCATCCGGACGAATTACCAGCCCCAGATCGCTGATCACCTCACCCTCGCCCAGACCAAACGTGCGCGACGTAAAGAGCCCGGCGCGCAGCAGGTTGGCGGTGATGATCGTATCCAGCGCCTGGGTGAAGGCCGGCAGCGAAAAGTGCTCCAGCAACAGAAAACCGCTGCGGGTGATGCGGGTCTCGGCGGCTTGCTCATTCAGATAGCGAAGGTTTTTGCCCTTCATGCCTCCGCTGAATTGACGTCGTTCGATCAAGGTCTGGCCCATCGGTCATGTTGTTATCCGCCGATAGTTGGCTCGATGGGCCAAAGAGTCAATCACGCTTGCGGCTGATGGCTGGTCACGCAATGAATCCCGCCGCCACCGGCCGCAATCGCATCGATGTTCAGCAGCTCGACTTTGCGCTCCGGGTACAACATCGACAGCAGCTCGTAAGCCTTTTGGTCGGCGGCCTTGTCGCCGAACTCCGGGGCGATGATCGCGCCGTTGATCACGAAGTAATTGATGTAGCCGGCGGCAAAGTCCGGGTTGTTCTTGGTGAACTTGCTCTTGCGTGGATTGAGCGGCGGCGAAATCGTGTGAATCTGCAGTGGCCGACCGTCAGCATCGGTGGCTTTCCTGAGAATCTCCAGATGCGCCAGCGTGACCTGGTGATCGTAGGATTGCGGGTCGGTGTCGAGGTTGGCGATGACCACGCCGGGCTTGATGAACCGCGCATAGAAATCGACGTGGGCGTCGGTGATGTCCTTGCCCCTGATCCCCGGCAGCCAGATGATTTTGCGCAGGCCCAGCCGCGCCTTCAGTTCGGCCTCAACGTCTGCCTTGCTCCAGCCGGGGTTGCGGTTGGCGTTGATCCAGCTGCTTTCGGTCATGATCCCGGTGCCGTGGCCATCGACTTCAATGCCACCCCCCTCGCCCACCAGTTCGCTGCGCAGGTAAGTCGCTTGCGCGTCGTCAGCCACAATCGCGGCGATTTTCGCGTCCTTGGTGTGCTGCTGTTTATCGCCCCAACCGTTGAAATTGAAGTCGACCGCACCGAGGCCGCCCCTGTCGTCGATGACGAAGTTGGCGCCAATGTCACGCATCCAGATGTCATCGAGCGCGGCGGTCACGTAGGTGACATTACGGGTGCCGCAATACTCTTCGGCCAGGCTGCGCTCGCCTTGGCGACAGAACACGGTCACCGGCTCATAGCGGGCAATGGCACGGGCGATAAGGCCCAGGGCGGCCTGCACGTCAGCGGTGAAACCCTCCCAGATCGCGTCCTGCGCGCCGAAGGCGATGAACGCGCGTTCGTGCGGGTCGCCCTCGTCGGGCATGAACCAATCCTTTGCGCTGGCCGCCAGCACTTTGCCCGGCGACAGGCCAAGGCCGATGCACGCGGCGCTGACACCGGCGGCGACCGATACTTGTTTGATGAACTCACGACGGGTCGACATAGCGGGTCTTCCTGAAAAATAGCCGGCGCTCGGGCGCCGGCTCTGGCATCACGGGTGGGTGGCGGTTTTGAATTTGGTCCAGGTGCGCATGCGGGCGCGCATGTCGGCCTGGGCAATGTCCTTGCCCGGGATCAACCGAGCATAGGTGGCCTCGTCGGGGTAAATGTCCGAGTTGTCGCGCATCGCCGCATCGACGCTGGCCCGCGCCTTGGCGTTGGAAGTCGGGTAGCCGGTGAAGTTACTGATCGCCGCCATGTTCTGCGGGCGCATCACGAAGTTGATGAAGGCGTAGGCGTATTCCGGGTGTTGCGCATCGACCGGAATCGCCATGGTGTCCATCCACACCGTGGTGCCCTCGCGGGGGATGCGGTACTGGAATTTCGTGGCCTTGCCGGCGCTGTCCGAGGTGCGCTGGGCCTGGGTCATGTCACCGCTGTAACCCAGCGACAGGCACAGATTGCCGTTGACCAGATCGGTCACCGGTTGCGACTGGAACTTGCGAATGTACGGGCGCAGTTTCATCAACACGTCGCTGGCTGCCGCCAGATCCGCCGGTTTCGCGCTGCGCGGATCGCGCCCCAGGTAATTCAGCACCACCGCCAGCACTTCGTCCGGCGAGTCGATCATGGAGATCCCGCAATCGGCAAATTTCGCCGCCAGTTCCGGTTTGAACAACAGGTCCAGGCTGTTGACCGGCGCGTCGGCCATGCGCTGCTGGATCTGCGCCGCGTTATACGTCAGGCCGATGGTGCCCCAGGTGTAGGGCACGGTGGCTTGGCGGGAATGCTCGTAATGGCTGCGCAGGTTCTGCAAACCGGGTTCGATGTCGGCCAGCGCCGTCAGATTCGATGGATCCAGCGGCATCAGGCTGCCCGCGCGCATCAGGCGCTCGGCCACGGTGTCGCCGGGAAAGATCAGGTCGTAGCCGCTGCCGCCGGAGAGCATCTTGGCTTCGAGGGTTTCGCTGCCGTCCATGACGTCGTAGATCACCTTGATCCCGGTTTCGGCGGTGAAGCGGCTGAGGGTGTCTTCGGCAAAATAATCGGCCCAGTTGTACAGCCGCAGGGTTTTATCCTCGGCATGCAGCGACGGGATCACGCAAGTCAGCGCCAGGCCCAATGCGCCGAGCAGTCGTTTGTGGTGCGTAGCCATGTTCAAACCCCTTGAGTGTTCCAGCGTGCATGGAGGTGGCGACCGTCGTGGCTGAGCAGCGCGCCATACATGTCCGGGCGACGGTCACGGTAGATGCCCCAGCTCAGGCGCTCTTCGCGTATGGCGTCGAGATCGAGGCCGTGCACCAGCACACCGGTGCTGTCGCGGTCGGCGGCGGCGAGCAATTGGCCTTTGTGATCGCTGATGAACGACGAGCCGTAAAAGCGCATGTGCAACGTCGAATCGGTGGTCGCCACCTCGCGCCCGACCCGATTCGCCGCCACCACCGGCAGCAGATTGGCCGCGGCGTGACCGCGCATGGTCATCTGCCAGTGGTCACGGGAATCCAGCGCCGCGCAGCCCGGTTCAGAGCCGATGGCGGTGGGAAACAGCAGCACTTCGGCGCCCATCAACGCCAGGCAGCGCGCTGTTTCGGGGAACCACTGATCCCAGCAGATGCCCACGCCAAGGCGGCCGAACGCGGTGTCCCAGACTTTGAAACCGCTGTCGCCGGGGCTGAAATATTCCTTCTCCTGATAACCGATGGCGTTGGGGATGTGGGTCTTGCGGTACACCCCTGACAGGCGCCCGTCGGCATCGGCCACGGTCAGCGAATTGAAGTACGCATTGCCGGCCTTCTCGAACCAGCTCAGTGGCAGCACCACGCCCAGCTCTTTCGCCAGTGCGGCAAAGCGCTGGAGCATGTGGCTGTCGCGAAACTCCTCGGCCAGCGCCAGGTGTTTATGGCTTTGCTCGATGCAGAAGTACGGCGTGGCGAACAGCTCCTGCAACAGGATCACTTGCGCACCCTGCGCGGCGGCGTCACGGACCAGTTGCTCAGCCTGATCAAGATTGTGCTGCAGGTCCCAGGTGCACGGCATCTGCGTGGTGGCGATGGTCAGATGGCTCATCGCTCAACCCTCCACCGGCCAGGCCGGTTGCTGTTGGGTGATGCAATGCACCCCGCCACCGCCATGAGCCAGGTGATTGATGCGCACCGGCACCACTTCGCGGCCGGGGAAGGCCTGTTCCAGTACGTTGGCGGCGGCGTGGTCAGCCTCGATGCCGTAAGCCGGCATGATGATCGCGCCGTTGGCGATGTAGAAATTGGTGTACGAGGCGCAGAACACTTCGGCGTCGGTGTCCACCGCTTCGCTGGCCTCAAACAGCTCGATCAGTTCGAACCGGCGGCCTTGAGCGTCAGTGGCTAGCTCCAGTGCGCGGCGATTCTCCCGCGCCACCTCGGCGTACACCGAGTTCTGGTCATGGGTGGCATCCACCAGCAACACGCCGGGACGAGCGAACGCGCAGACGCCATCGATGTGGCCGTCGGTCATGTCGCCGGTGACGTAATCCGGATCGCCCGGCAGCCAGATGGTTTTCTTCACGCCGAGCAAGCGGCTGAAGATTTCTTCCATTTCGGCCTTGCCGATGCCCGGGTTGCGATTGGGGTTGAGCAGCACCGACTCGGTGGTAATCAGCGTACCCTCGCCGTCAACGTGAATCGCTCCGCCTTCATTGCTCAGCGGCGTGCCGAAGCACTCCAGGCCCAGATGATTGAGGGCGCGGCGCGCCAGGCTTTCGTCCAGGTCATGCGCCGACTTGCCGCCCCACGCATTGAAGCGCCAGCTGACACCGGCCAGCCCGTGCTGCGGATGGCAGACGAAGCTCGGGCCGGAGTCGCGGCACCAACTGTCGTTGACCGCCAGCGCGATCAATTCGATGTTTGGCCCGCACAGGGCTTTGGCGCTGGCGATGGCCGACGGATCGACCACCAGCTTCACCGGTTCGAAACGGGCGATGGCGTTGGCGACCCGGGCGAAGTCTTCCTGCACCTGCGCCAATGTCACGCGCCACCCCGACTCCCACAACGTTTTGTTGTGCGGCCAGACCATCCACGTGGCGGCATGGGTGACCCACTCCGCCGGCATCATCCAAGCGCTGTTTTTATTGTCATTGTGCTGCATGATAAGCCTCGCTAGTTAAGCCAATGTGTTCAAGGCGAACATGCTACGGACGCATAAACAGGCAAACAAACGATGGATTTTGCGCAGAACTGATTAGAGGAACTTATCGATATGCTCAAACACTGGCCGCCGCTCAGCTCCCTGCGTGGCTTCGAAGCGGCTGCTCGCCTGGGCAGTTTTCACAAGGCCGCCGATGAGTTGCACCTCACGCAATCGGCGATCAGCCAGCAGATCCGCAGCCTCGAGGCGTACCTCGAACAGCCGCTGTTTTTTCGCAACGGACGCAGCGTTGCGCTGACCGATGCCGGCCACGACCTGCTCAGCACCACGCAGGCGATGCTGCAGCAACTGGCGGTCGGCATCCGGCGCCTCGGGCAATATCAGAAGCCCAATCAACTGGTGCTCAACACCACGCCGGCGTTTGCCCGGCACTGGCTGCTGCCGCGTCTGGCGGATTTCCGGCAACAGCATCCGCAGGTCGATCTGTGGATTTTCAGCACCGATGAAGTGCCCGACATGGTCAGCCAGACGATTGACCTCGCCGTGCGCGACGACATCAGCTCGCAAGCCGAATGCAGCTTCAAAGTGCTGCATGCCGACCGCCTCTACCCGGCCTGCCACCCGAGCGTGTTGGCGCAGCCCGCCGCGCAGCGCACCACGTTGCACGGCGAACGGGAAATGGACTGGAGCCATTGGGCGGTGGAAGCCGGAATCGATGTCGGCCAGCAGGATCAGGGCCTGAACTTCTCCGACCCGGGCCTGCTGCTGGACGCTGCGTGTTCAGGGCTTGGCATTGCGCTGGTCAGCCAGTTGCTCAGCCGCCAGGCGCAGGACAGCGGGCTGTTGCAGCCGCTGGTGGAGCAAACCATTCGCGGCCCGAACTGGGCGCTGCTGACCCATCGCGACAGCGAGAACGACCCGATGGCGCGATGTTTCAGCGAGTGGCTGATCAATAATCTCGGCGAGCAATGACCGGTGCATGCTGCACCATCAACTCGATGATCCAGTCGATGAACACCCGCAGTTTCAGGCTGACATGCCGGTTCGGCGGGTACGCCACGTAGAGCGGCATCGGTTCGAGTTGCCAGTCCTCAAACAGCGGCAACAGTTCACCCCGCGCGACGTGCGCGTCCGACATGTACCGGGGCAACCAGAGCACGCCCATGCCGGCGAGGCCCGCCGCCAGATAGGCGTTGCCATCATCGACCGCCAGAACGTGCTGTCCCTTGATCAACAGGCGTTCAGTGGCATTGTGCAAGGCGTAAGGCACCGGCCGGCCGGTGCGGGCCCAGAGAAACGCCACCACGCGATGATCCGAATCCTCAAGCTGCAGAGGATGCGTCGGTGTTCCGGCGCGGGCCAGATAACTCGGCGCGGCGAATACCCCGAGCTGCAGATCGGCCACCCGCCGGGCCATCAGCGACTGATCCAGCAACTCGCCGCCGCGCACCACGCAATCGACGTTCTCATCGATGATGTCGACGATGCGGTCACTGACGCCCATGTCGATCTGGATGTCCGGATAGCGCCGGTGGAAGTCCGGCAACGCCGGAATCAGAATCAGGCGGGCCAGCGGGCTCGGCACATCCACCCGCAAGCGTCCCCTGGGCAATGCAGAGGCGCCGGACAAAGCGGTTTCGGCGTCGTCCAGATCCGCCAGCAAACTGATCACCCGCTCGTAGAATATTGCGCCATCGGCGGTGACGTTGACCTTGCGCGTGGTGCGATTGAGCAACTTGACCCGCAGCCGCGCTTCCAGTTGCTGGACGAGCTGGGTCACGGTGGTCTTGCTCATGTGCAGGGTCTCGGCGGCTTTGGTGAAGCTGCCCGCCTCGACCACCCGGGCGAACGCCTGCATTGCATCGAAACGGTCCACTTGTCGCCCTCCGATTGTTTGGAATTTACAAACAGTGAACGCCAAGGTTGCGCGTTTATCGGCGCTGCGCAAGCCCCTACAGTCACTCCATCGTCAACAACCAAACAATGATGGAGACACCCATGACCCAGCGCGACGCCGTTTTCCCACCCGCCCGCCACGCGCTTTACGAGCGCCATCGCTACTCGCCGGCGATTCGTTCCAACGGTTTTCTGTTCGTCTCCGGACAAGTCGGCAGCCTTGAAGACGGCTCGCCGGAACCGGACCTGCAAAACCAGGTGCGTCTGGCCTTCAACAATCTGAATGCGATCCTGCATGCTGCCGGGTGCAGCTTCGATGATGCGGTGGACGTGACGGTGTTCATGGTCGATCCGCAGTCGACGTTCGAAACCATCTGGGAAGTGGTCCCGGAGTTCTGGGGCAGCGCGCCCTATCCGACGATTACGGCAGTGGGCGTGACCTGGCTGGCCGGCTTTCGCTTCGAGATCAAAGTGATCGCCAGACTGCCGGAAAGCAGCTGATCGTCCGGCGAATTTGCACCCCGGGCCGGCAGTCTTCAGACTGTCCGGCCCATCAGTCTTGATCGACAACCGTGATGTCCGATCCGATATTGAAACCCGTCTTGCCCGGCATCGCCCTGCGCCGCTGGCGCCTGCTGCACCGCGTCAAACAGACACACGCGGCGCAGTTGTTCAACGTCACCCAATCGACCATCTCCCGATGGGAAAGCGGCGTTCAGGCCATGGAGCCCGCCGCGCAGCAACAGCTGGAGCGGCTGCTCGGCGCACGCCTGAACAACGCGGCCGATCAGGCCCTGGCCCGGCTGGTCAATGAAAGTCAGCGCCCGATGCACCTGATCTGTGATGTTTCCCATCGCTTGCTGGCGTGCTCTCCGGCCCGCGCCGCCGAGTTCAGCCGTCCGCTCAGCGAGCTGTTGGGGCAGTCGCTCTGGCGCTACGCAACCGCTGAAATACTGCTCAGGGAGTCGGCCCTGGCGAGCAGCGGCTGGCACGAGATTCAGGCGCCCGCAGCGGTGGAGTTCGTCACCGGCCGCAACGATTCCGAGATCGTGCCAATCCGTCAAAGCCTGTGCCGCTGGACGCGCATCGCACTGTCCGATGGCACCGCCACACGCCTGGTCGAAACGCTCTGAGCGCATATTTTATGCGTGGACGATCCACGCCTTCGGCTCTAGTCTGGCCTTTTGGCTCAACATGCCGGACAGAACCATGGATATCGACACGATCAAGCGACGCCTCGAATTCCTGCGCGAAGCGGAAAAACTCAAAGACGTCCTGCGCAGCGCCCACACCTCCAGCGGCCGCACCGAAAGCACTGCCGAACACAGTTGGCGCCTGTGCCTGATGGCGATGGTCTTCGCCGATCAACTGACGGGCCTCGACGTGCTGAAAGTCCTGAAGATGTGCGTGGTCCACGATCTGGGCGAAGCCATCAATGGCGACATTCCCGCGGTCAATCAGGCCGCTTTCCCCGACAAGGGCGAGCAGGAACGTAACGACCTTCTGTTACTGACCCGTTCGCTCGACGAGACGCTGCGCAGCGAGATTCTGGCGCTGTGGGACGATTATGAAAACGCACAGTCGGCCGAGGCCAAAGCGGTCAAGGCGCTGGATAAGCTGGAAACCTTGTTGCAACACAATCAAGGTTTGAACCCGGCGGATTTCGATTACGCTTTCAATCTCGGCTACGGCAAGCAGTACACCAGCGCCGACCCGGTCTTCGCCACCCTGCGGGCACTGATCGATCAAGACACGCGACAGCGCATCGGCGACGCTCAACGCGGCCACGAGCGATCCTGAATAACCTGTTTCTTCAGCGCCCCATCCACTGGTGTGAAACGTCGAGCAAAACATCACCCGACACCCGCGCTGGCGTTTAACCGCCTGCCTACGTATAACCTCGCCGTTTCGTCTACCCTGATTGAGCGCCCGGTCGCGACACCTCGCCCCGTGGCGCTTAGAATGCGACGCTCATGAAACGGAGATTTCCATGCTCAAACGCACCCTTGCACTGACCGCTGGCCTGGCCCTGTCCTTTTCCGCTCTGGTGACGCACGCCGCCGATGTGCTGCGGGTCAGCGCGATTCCCGATGAGGCACCGACCGAACTGCTGCGCAAGTTCGAGCCACTGGGGGCTTATCTGGAGCAGCAGTTGGGCATGAAAGTGCAGTTCGTGCCGGTGGCCGACTACCCGGCCGTGGTCGAAGCACTGGCGACCGATCGCCTCGACATGGCCTGGCTGGGTGGTTTCACCTTTGTTCAGGCACAGCTGAAGACTCAGGGCGAAGGTAAGACCCCGGTGATCCCTTTGGTACAGCGCGAGCAGGATGCGCAGTTCACCAGTAAGTTCATCACCGCCGACCCGAACGTGAAAAGCCTCGCCGACCTCAAGGGCAAGACCTTTGCTTTCGGTTCGGTGTCGTCCACCTCCGGCAGCCTGATGCCGCGCTACTTCATGTTGAAGAACGACAACATCAAGCCTGAAGCTTATTTCAGTCGCGTCGCCTACTCCGGCGCGCATGACGCCACCGTCGCCTGGGTCCAGGCCGGCAAGGTCGATGCCGGTGTGCTGAACGCCAGCGTCTGGCAGAAACTGGTGGACGCCGGCAAGGTCGATACCAACAAGGTTCATGTGTTCGCCACCACCCCCGCCTACTTCGATTACAACTGGAGCGTGCGCGGCACCCTCGACCCGACACTGGCGGCGAAGATCAAAAAAGCCTTCCTCGACCTCGACCCGGCCAATCCGGAGCAGAAGAAGATTCTTGATCTGCAGGCGGCCAGCCGCTTCATCGACACCAAGCCCGAGAACTACAAAGGCATCGAGGAAGCTGCTCGCGCCGCCGATCTGTTGAAATGACCCTGAGCCTCAAACAAGGCCGCCTGCACCACGCCAATGGGGTCGACGCGCTACGCGGCGTCGACCTGCAGATTGGCGCCGGTGAACAGGTAGCGATCATCGGTCCGTCCGGGGCCGGCAAGTCGAGTCTGTTGAACCTGCTGGCCACGGCGTTACGCCCCAGCAGCGGCGACATCGAGGTGTTGGGCGAACGTCCCTGGCACCTCTCCACCCACCAGCGCCAACGCCTGCGCGCGCGCATCGGTCTGGTTCACCAGGCGCCGCCGCTGCCACCGCGCCAACGCGTGGTAACCGCAGTGCTGGCCGGCAAGCTCGGGCAATGGAGCCTGGGCAAGAGCCTGTTGAATCTGCTGCACCCACTGGACATTCCCGGCGCCCGTGCCGCACTGGCACGGCTGGATCTGGGCGACAAGCTGTTCGCTCACTGTCAGCAATTGTCCGGTGGTCAATTGCAGCGCGTGGGCATTGCCCGGGTGCTGTATCAGGCGCCGGAGATTCTGCTGGCAGACGAACCCGTCTCCGCGATGGACCCGGTCCTGGCCAGCCACACCCTGTCGATCCTCTCGCAGCATGCCCGGGCGCATCAGGTCACGCTGGTGGCGAGCCTGCACGCGGTGGAACTGGCACTGGCGCACTTTCCGCGCATCATCGGTTTGCGTGACGGCCAGATTCTGTTCGACAGCCCTGCCGAACAGGTCAGCCGCGACATGCTCGATACGCTGTACGCCAACGAACAACTGCAAAGCCCGAACACGCCGAGTGCGCCACTGATTGTGCAGATTCCGCGATGCTGAAGGTCGATTCACGAGACCCGGCCAGCGGGCCGCGACTGCTGCTGAGCCTGCTGGCGATCGCTTTGTTGTGGCCGGGCATCCAGCTCAGCGAACTGGACCTGGGGGTGCTGCTGCACACCGACAGCCAGACCGAAATGGGCCGCTTCATTTCCGGTTTCTGGCCGCCGGCCCACGACGCCGACTTTCTCCAGTTGCTGTTCAAAGCCACCCTGCAAACCCTGGCCATCGCCACCGCCGGCATGGCGCTGGCTTTGCTGCTGGCGGTGCCGGCCAGCCTGATCGCCAGTCGCGCGCTGTCGCTGTCGGCCGCGTCGCGCGGCGGCATTCCGAGTCGAATCGGGCGCTTGCTGCGCTGGCCGGTGCGCGGGCTGCTGATCTTCCTGCGCAGCGTGCCGGAAATCGTCTGGGCACTGCTGTTCGTGCGCGCCGTAGGGCTCGGCCCGGCGGCGGGTGTACTGGCGATCGCCATCACCTACAGCGGCATGCTCGGCAAGGTCTACGCGGAGATTTTCGAGTCCACCGACCAGCGCCCGGCGCATGCCTTGATGCAGGCCGGCAGCGGGCGGCTCGCGGGGTTCGCCTACGGGATTGTGCCGAATGTCGCGGCGGAGTTGCTGTCGTACACGGTCTATCGCTGGGAGTGCGCGATTCGTGCCTCGGTGGTGATGGGATTTGTTGGGGCCGGTGGCCTCGGGCAGCAGATTGACCTGTCGCTGCGCATGTTCGCCAGCGGTGAAGTGGCGAGCATGTTGCTGACCTTCCTGATTCTGGTGCTCGGCGCCGACCAACTCAGCCGCCTGCTGCGCTGGAGGCTGACATGAATCGCCTGATCAATCTGTTGCTGATCGTCGGCATTTGCGTTGCCGTCATCGCTTCGTTCGGTTACCTCGAACTCGACCTCGGTGAACTGGGTAGCGCCACCAGCCTCAAGCAGATGGGCGCCTACGCGCAACGTTTTCTCAGCCCGGACCTGAGCGCCACGCACTTGCAGGCGATCCTCAAGGGCTCGCTGGAAACCCTCGCCATGTCGGCCCTCGGCACCCTGCTCGCAGCGGTGTTCGGCATCGTGCTGGCATTGCCTGCCGCCGGGCGTTTCGGTTGGCCGCTGCAAAGCGCCTCGCGGCTGTTGCTCAACGGTCTGCGGGCGATTCCGGAACTGGTGTGGGCAGCACTGATGGTGCTCGCCGCTGGCCTAGGCCCGAATGCCGGCACCCTGGCGCTGGCCCTGCACACCACCGGCGTACTCGGTCGATTGTTCGCCGAAGCACTGGAAAACACCCCGCCCGAACCTGCCGAAGCGATCCGCTTGCAGGGCGGCAATCCGGTCCTGGCGTTCTGCTACGGCACCCTGCCCAACCTCGCCCCGCAGTTGATCGCGTATTGCCTGTACCGCTGGGAAAACAACATCCGCATGGCCAGCGTGCTGGGCTTCGTCGGTGCCGGTGGTCTGGGGCAAATGCTGTATGTCTGCCTGAGCCGGTTTGAGGAAGCGCAGGCGAGCACGGTGATTCTGGCGATGCTGATTCTGGTGCTGGGCGTGGATTCGCTGAGTGCGTGGAGCCGGCAG
>Ga0157373_10001845_pt1 | contig 16096 bp, 14 predicted proteins | sample C65metaG_FD_113460 | JGI IMG/M metagenome (GOLD analysis project Ga0157373, IMG submission 113460) | Corn rhizosphere microbial communities from Kellogg Biological Station, Michigan, USA - C6-5 metaG | ecosystem: Host-associated > Plants > Roots > Rhizosphere > Soil | place: USA: Michigan... | reverse complement strand
GGTACACAATTATCAAGTATCTCAATAATGGTTGATTTATGGGTGAACCCGAGAACATAATCAAAATATTTTTTTGCATCATCGGGATAACATCTTGCATGAGGTCCTCCCAGAACAGTTACGGCACCTCTTTTCTGAAAATAATTACTCAATGCATAAGCCAATAAAGCAGCCTGTGTAAAAGAGCAGATAAAAACCACATCGACATTTTTCGGTAACTCTTTTGAAAGATCTTCATATCCCGTATAACAGATCATACTGACCTCATGCCCTTCCTGCTCGCACCATGTAGCAACTACTGTAGGCATTATACTCGCCAGGTTGGCGTGCATTATTCTCGACCATAATGTATTAGTGGGACCTTTGCTTACAAGGTCTATCACTCCAATTTTTAGTTTTGCCATATTAGAGGTCTCATTCAATTCCGTAACAACTTAATGAAATAAAAGAGAGGGTGTTTATCACGAAATATGAATGGTAGGTAATGAAGGTATAGATTTTAAACAACAAACTGAATTATTTCTTATTGCCAACTTTCACGTCTTTTACCATAACGTAATTTTTCGCGTAGCGTCGCAAGGCTTATTGTTGCATTGCCCATGCAAGACCATCAGGCGTTCCGCCAACATCAAAATGTTTGATAACTTCCAAAGTTTTGAGATCAATAACCGCAATATAATTATCAGCCGAACAAGCCACAAATACGCGAGAACCATCAGGGTCCATAAGAATGCCTGCCGCACCATGACCGATCCTCAATCGTTTTACTTCCTTGTGTGATCTGGTATCATAAATGGTAAGTTCGCCGGATTGAAGACTTGAAATGAAGACAAGATTGCCATCTGGTGTAAACTTCAACCGGTTGGCACCTTGCACCTTTGCATCAATTTGTGCTGATAATTTTTTTGCTCTAAGATCAATGATAGAAATTGTTCCGTCTTCACTTGATGCAGTCCATAATTCACTGCTGTCGGGCGATACATCAAATCCTTCAGAACCTCTTGCAGTAGGAACAATAGTTTGAATCCATTCCTCATGCGGTTTAGCATTTTGAAACGGCGGTGTAACCAACGTGTCTGAAAGAATGCTAACAGTTCCTGAAGCAACATTTGTAGTATAAATCTTTTTCGCATCGGCAGTAACATAAATCATGTGTGTTCTGTCTTGGCCTGTTCCCATGCTCCAGTCAAGTTTATTTGTTGCAGGATCATAGCGACCAATTGCTTTGGAGCCTTCTGCAGTAAACCATGCTTTTCCATCAACAAACACCAAACCATGCGGACCAAACAGCGGTCTTGTGTCAACATTGGTCAAAGGCTTTTGTGCGACAAGGTCAATAACATTTAATTCATGCAAACTTCCGCCGCCATAAATGGTAACGTATGCAGTTTTGCCATCTGAAGAGGCAATCACTTCATGCGGATCACTGCCAACAGGAATACGTGCAATAACTTTGAATGTAGCAGGATCTACAATTGCCAGCGTATGATCAGCTTTTGAAAGTGCAAGCAATGATTTTTGTGGTGTTGATTGGGCATTACATGCACTGACTAAAATGAATGTTATCAACAAAACATTTACCGTAGTTAGCAGGAACTTGTGGCTTTGAAGTTTTTTCATTTGTATGATTTTTGACTTTTACTCGTTAGATAAATTTGCCATAAAAATTTTTATTATTGTTGGTATAATTACCTCAAATTTTTATAACTCATTTCATAGATAGAATCTTTTTTATTGTAACAATTTATAGTAATTTCTGTTTTGAGTGCAAACCTATTTTATTCAAAAGAAAATTTTAAAAATGCAATGAAACGCAAAAAAATTGATGCTAATACGGCTTCTTCAAGTAATGCGTGATCGCAAGATTAAAATATTTGAAAATTGTAATTATTGCTTTGAAATTTGTTACTGAAATTTTTTCTAAATCAATTTCCTTTGCAGTTTGATTCGCGAATAGTTTTGATACAACCAATAAAGTTTAATATACAAGATGAGCAAGCAGAGAATGGGTATAAATTTTCTTCTTCTTTGTTGATGCGGTTGTATAAAATTTAAAATTTTTAACGACTATTCTCTTTTTCTGAAAGTAAAATCATTTTGTGAACAATAAGAAATCATGTCTGTTTATGCATAAAAATTATTGCATTTATTTCTTTTTGTTTTTATTGTTGACAAGCCGGGCTGAAAGCCAGGTGTTAACTTTAAAAGATGCGATTCAAACGGCACTGAATAATTACGGAACGATCAAAGCAAAAGCCGATTATGTGAAAGCATCACAGGCATCAGCGAAGGAAACTTCTTTGGAATATTTACCTGATTTGAATGCAGGAATGCAAAACGTTTATGGCACTGCCAATGGACAATTTGGTCCATTGTATGCTCTGCGCGGATTGAGTGCTGCATCCTCTGGTCCCATTTTTCTTAGCCAGAACTGGAATGCTGCTTTCGGCGCTTTATATGTTGCAAACATCAACTGGGATTTTTTCACTTTTGGAAGGGCTCATGAAAAAAATAAAGTTGCTGAGGCAGAAGTAGCACAACAGGCTAATGACCTTGAACAGGAAAAGTTTCAACATGAGGTGCGGGTAGCAGCTACTTATTTAAATCTGTTGGCTGCACAACGTTTGATGCTTTCTCAACAAAAAAATCTTGACCGTGCTAATGCTTTGAGAACAGTAGTGGTGGCTCGTACAAAGAACGGATTAAACGCTGGTGTAGATTCTTCTTTAGCCAATGCTGAAGTATCAAGTGCAAAGATTGCGCTCACCAATGCTATAGATTTTGAGCAGGAGCAAGCGAATCAATTAGCCCTGTTGATGGACATACCTCCACAAGATTTTATTCTCGATACCCTTTTTGTAAACCGCATTCCCGCTTCATTATATGATTCATTAATGGTGAGAGAAGAAGAACATCCTGTTTTAAAATTTTACCAAAGCCGTATCAATGTAAGCAGGCAGCAGGAAAAGTATTATGACCGGTTTAAATATCCTGTCGTTTCTTTATTTGGTGTATTGCAAAGCAGGGGTTCGGGTTTTGGTGAAAAATATAGTACACTCAATCCAAACGATTATTCCAAAAGCTATTGGAGCGGTATTAAACCTACAAATAGTAATTATCTTATCGGCGTTGGAGTTACATGGAACCTCACGAGTCTTATGCGAATACATCAGCAGGTAATTTCACAGGAATGGACATCAAAAGGTTTGGAAAATGAATATGAAGTGGTGGATCAACAAATAAAAGCACAGACTGTGCTGGCGGATCAGAAAATAAAAAATGCAATTGCAAATTATCGTGAAGCACCTGTGCAAATGAAAGCAGCATCGGATGCATATTTGCAAAAATCTGTCTTGTATAAAAACGGGCTTACCGATATTGTAAATGTTACGCAAGCATTGTACACACTTAACCGCGCTGAAACAGACCGCGATATTTCGGTGAATAATGTATGGCAGGCATTGCTGTTGAAGGCAGCAGCCAGTGGTGATTTTAGTTTGTTTATGAATGAGTTTTGATTGTCAATGAGCAATGGTGAATGGTGAATAAAGTCTGAATGTTTAAATGTTTGAGCGTTTGATTGTTGATGAGGAATGTTGAAGATGGCAAACATTCAAACAGTCAAACTCTCAAACAATCAAACAAAGAATCAAGCAATGAAATAAAAAATACTTCTCATGGGCTTAATAAGAAGTGCGCTTAGAAAACCTATATCCATTTTAGTAATTGTAATGGGTTTATTCTTTTTTGGAGTTAATGCAGTACGCAATATTAAAGTGGATATTTTTCCTAATCTTAATTTGCCGGTAATTTATATTTCACATCCATACGGTGGCTTTACACCAACACAGATGGAAGCTTTTTTTGGTAAGCAATATGTGAACCTCTTGTTGTATGTATCGGGTGTAAAAAGTATTGAAACAAGAAACATCCAGGGACTTACTTTAATGAAGCTTACCTTTTATGAAGGCACTAATATGGCACAGGCAGCCGCCGAAGTAACTGCTTTTACAAATCGTGCGCAGGCTATCTTTCCACCCGGCTCGCAGCCTCCTTTTATTTTAAGATTTGATGCATCGACATTACCTATTGGTCAGCTTGTGTTAAGTAGTCCTTCACGGTCTAATGCCGAGCTTATGGACATGGCGAATATATATGTTCGCTCTTCATTTACTTCTATACCCGGTTTAGTATCGCCTGCACCATTTGGTGGTAATGTTCGAACGGTAGTGATCAAAGTAGATCCGCAGTTATTAAGAGCACACAATCTTACACCCGACCAGGTAGTTCAGGCACTGCGCATCAACAACCAGGCAACGCCTGCCGGTAATGTAAGAATAGGTGATTACAACTATTATACACCTGCAAATACCACGATCAAAAACATCAAAGACTTTGGTGATATACCACTATACATCGGCGGTGTTCAAAATTTATATTTACGAGACATTGCAACCGTGGAAGATGCTTCTGATATTACAACCGGCTATGCATTAGTTAACGGGAAACGATCCATTTATCTGCCCATTACAAAATCTGCTGATGCCTCTACATGGGAAGTAGTTCAAAATTTAAAAAAGGCATTGCCGCGTTTTCAAAGTTTATTACCGCCCGATGTGAAATTATCTTATGAATTTGACCAATCGGTATATGTTATTAATGCCGTGAAAAGTTTAATTATAGAAGGTTCGCTCGGAGCTATTCTCACAGGATTAATGGTATTGCTTTTTTTAGGGGATAGGCGAGGAGCTTTAATAGTTATCTTAACAATACCTACATCGATTATTTCCGGAGTATTGTTTCTTTACCTCTTTCATCAAACCATAAATATCATGACGCTTAGCGGGCTTGCACTTGCCATCGGTATATTGGTTGATGAATCAACGGTAACGATTGAAAATATTCACCAGCACTTAGCAATGGGCAAGCCAAAAGCACTCGCTATTTGGGATGCATGTAAAGAAATCGCTTTTCCAAAACTCCTGATCTTACTTTGTATCCTTGCGGTATTTGCACCGGCCTTTACGATGTCGGGCATTCCCGGTGCTTTGTTTCTACCGCTTGCAATGGCAATTGCTTTCTCCATGATCACTTCTTATTTTCTTGCGCAAACTTTTGTACCGATAATGGCGAATTGGTTAATGAAATCTCATCATCATAGATCAACCGAAGACGGTCATATATTATCCGACGAAGAGGAATATTTAGCGATGGGGCTTTCGGAGGAAGAAGAAAGCGATACGTGGGATCAGAAGAAAAAATTGCTGGAAAAACAAATGAATGACGGAAATGGAAAATTGAGCCGTTTTGAAAAATTCAGAAATCGTTTCCTTCGGTTTTTAGACCGGCTCTTTCCCTATCAAAAGCCTATTGTTATTCTTTATTCACTTTTAACCTGCGGCATTGTTCTTTTGTTATTGATGAACATTGGTCGTGATGTGCTGCCTAAAGTAAATGGCAACCAGTTCCAGGTTAGGTTACGTGCACCGGATGGTACAAGGTTCGAGAGGACTGAAGACATTACTGTCAAAACATTGCACGTGCTCGAAGACATGGTTGGGAAAGAAAACATACAAGTGACTTCAGCTTTGGTGGGAATGCATCCGGGACAATTTTCAACCAGCCCGATCTATTTGTTTATGAGTGGTCCGCAGGAAGCTGTGTTGCAGGTTGCTTTGAAGGAAAGTTATACAGGGAATCTTGATGCGTTGAAAGAACAATTCCGTCAAAAGATGAAAGAAACCATGCCTGATGTGCGGCTTTCTTTTGAACCGATCGAGTTGACAGATAAAATTCTCAGCCAGGGCTCACCAACACCGATTGAAGTAAGAATATCGGGCAAAGATAAAAAGCTGAATGAAGAATATGCCAACAAAGTAATTGATAAACTGAAACAGATTTCTTACCTGCGGGATGTTCAGTTAGCGCAGCCCGTTAAATATCCCGTTATAGATATTGATATCGACAGAACAAGAGCGGCACAAATGGGAGTAACCGTATCTGATATATCCCGCTCCCTGATCGCTTCCACTTCCTCATCACGATACACAGAAAAAAACGTTTGGATTGATCCCAAAACCAACCAGAGCTACAGTGTGCAGGTGCAGATTCCCGAAAATCAAATGACGAGTGCCAGTGATATCAATGAAATTCCTGTGCTAAGCAATGAACCCCGTCCTGTTTTGGGTGACGTGGCAGATATTAAGCGGGACACCACTTATGGAGAAAACGATAACATAGGAGCTATTCCATTCTTATCTGTAACTGCCAATTTACATAAGAAAGACCTTGGTACAGCAACGCAAGATGTGAAGGCTGCGATTCAATCTTTAGGTCAACTGCCCCGCGGATTGACCATTGAAACAAAAGGTTTAAGTGAAGTGTTGTCCGATACTTTAAGCAGTCTGCAAACCGGATTAATTACAGCAATTGTTGTTATCTTCCTGATGCTGGCCGCTAATTTTGAATCCTTCAAAGTATCATTAGTGGTGTTATCAACTATCCCGGCTGTACTTCTCGGATCACTTTTGATACTGATGCTCACAGGCTCCACACTTAACCTGCAATCATATATGGGTATGATCATGTCTGTGGGTGTGTCGATCGCCAATTCTGTTTTGTTAATCACCAATGCAGAACATTTACGTCGTCACAATGGCAACGCATTACTTAGTGCGAAAGAATCAGCAGCACTGCGTTTGCGTCCAATTTTAATGACAAGTATGGCAATGGTCGTTGGAATGATACCAATGGCATCGGGGCTGGGTGAAGGCGGTGATCAGGCTGCTCCTTTGGGTCGTGCGGTAATTGGCGGATTAATTGCCTCAACCTTTGCCGCTTTATTCATATTGCCAATGGTATTCTCATGGGTGCTGAATAAAACTTCCACTGCTTCTGTTTCTCTTGATCCGGAAGACAAGGAAAGCAAGCATTATATTCCCGAATTACATCATTCCGCGCAGCACGTAAGTCATAGTCATTCATCATAAAGAAATGTTGTTTCATCGTTCAAAAAAAGTAGCAATGAAGTGTCGTTTAAAAAAAATATCATCCTTTAAAATCACAGTATTAAATAGCTTTCTCATCACAGTTTTATTATATGGTTGTCATTCTGAAGATAACGCTTTAGAGAATAAAACAGAAACGCAGCAAACGGCTGCAGAAGCACCAGCAACTGAAGTGTTTTCGCTGCAAAAAGGATTGCTCTCTTCATCTTTACAAATTCCGGGTGAATTAATCGCCTATCAACAGGTTGACTTGTACGCCAAAGAAAACAGCTTTGTAAAAAAGTTGTATGTTGATGTGGGTTCACAAGTAACGGAAGGGCAGCTTCTCGTTACAATGGAAGCACCTGAACTCAGTTCTCAATTAGCAGGCGCGCTTTCAAATATCAAATCACGCGAAGCTATCTATACTGCAAGCAAAGCAAATTATGATCGTTTGTATGAGACAAGTCAAACTCCCGGCACCATTTCTCCTAATGATTTAGAACAAGCCGATGCCCGTAAAAACTCTGATCTTGCACAATTAGAGGCTGCAAAAGCTGAGTACAAACAAATTGCGGAAACGCAGAACTATTTACAAATAAGAGCGCCTTTTAGTGGAGTAATTACTGCGCGCAACGTAAACCCTGGAGCGTATGTAGGTCCCTCCGGCAAAGGCTCTGAACTTCCTTTATTCACGCTGCAGGAACAAAAAAAGCTGCGGTTAATTATATCCGTTCCCGCAGCATTCACAAGTTATCTGAATCATAAAAATGAAGTAAGCTTTACGGTAAAGTCCCTGCCGAACCAGGAATTTAAGGCGCAGATCAAACGCATGGCAGGAGCCATCGACAGCAGGCTACGGTCAGAGCGTATTGAAATGGATGTAGCTAACAATGATAAAAAATTATTACCCGGTATGGTAGCAGAAGTGAACGTGCCTTTACCGTCACAGGACAGTACTTTTATAGTGCCTGAATCAGCCGTTGTGAATTCAACAGAAAGTGTGTTTGTGATAAGGGTTATCAATAATAAAGCCGAATGGGTGCATGTGAAAACCGGCAGAGACGCAAATGGTAAAATGGAAATTTATGGTGATTTAAAACCGGGCGATATGTTAGTAAAAACAGCAACAGAAGAAATAAGAAACGGAAGTGTGCTTCAGAATGTAAAAACAATAAAGGCGGACTGAAAAATTTTGTCTGAAATGTAACTTACTTATCCAATAAAAAAATGCCGGGCAATAGTGAACACCTGAAATCAGTAAGTTTGTGGAATATGCGTAAGGTGGAAACCATAGAAGAATTTTATAAAAGAAAATTCAATGGCGTGCCTGAAAATATTCGCAATGAGATCGGGCATTTCAATGTGTTTAAATTAGATCCTTTTGTTGGTGTCAATGCAACGCCGGTTCCTTACAGCCGCAGAGATTATTTTAAGATCATGCTGGTGAACGGTAACTACAAAATGTATTATGCTGATGAAGCGGTGGAAATACAAAAACAGGCACTAACGTTCTCTAATCCGCAGATACCATACGCGTGTGAACACACTGAGAGAATTCAAAGTGGTTTTTTCTGCGTCTTCACTCCGGCTTTCTTTCATCAATATGGGAATTTAAATCGATACACAGTTTTTCAACCCGGCGGAACGCATGTATTTGAATTAACCGATGAACAAGTGAAGAATGTAACTAATATTTATGAACACATGTTTAAAGAAATAAATTCTGATTACATACACAAATACGATGTGTTGCGCAATCTTGTTTTTGAATTGCTGCATTTTGCAATGAAATTACCTTCCACAAAATTTGATAAGCAACCTGTGAACGCATCACAAAGAATATCTTCCTTGTTTTTAGAACTTCTCGAACGTCAGTTTCCTATCGATGATAATCATCAAACACTCAATCTTCGTTCCGCATCTGATTTTGCAAAACAATTGAACGTACATGTAAATCATCTTAACCGATCAATAAAAGAAACAACTGAGAAAACAACCTCCCAAATTATTGGTGAACGTATTGTGCGCGAATCAAAAATTCTCCTCAAGCACAGCATGTGGAACGTTTCTGAAATTGCTTATGCCTTAGGTTTCACAGAAGCAACGCACTTCAATAACTTCTTCAAAAAGCATACACAATTAAGTCCTTTAAAATTTAGAAATGTTTGAATTTCGTAAATAGTTATTTGTTTTGTGTTTTCATGAAAGCATGCTGCTTATCTAATTTTGCTGCCACAATTCAAACTTAATTTATGGAAACACAAATGCAAACACGCAAACTTGGAAAGAGCGGTCTCGAAGTTTCCGCAATTGGTCTTGGTTGCATGGGAATGAGTTTTTCTTATGCGCCGTTTCCGCCAAAAGAAGATTCAATAAACCTTATTCGCAAAGCCGTAGAAATGGGTGTGAATTTTTTTGACGCCGCTGAAGTATATGGTCCTTATTCTAATGAAGAAATTGTTGGTGAAGCGTTAGCACCTTTGCGTGATCAGGTTGTCATCGCTACAAAATTTGGATTCAATATAGTAGATGGAAAGTCAACCGGTGTGAACAGCAGTCCTGAACAAATTAGAAAAGCAGTTGAAGGTTCACTCAAAAGATTGCAAACTGATGTGATCGATCTGTTGTATCAACATCGCGTTGATCCCAATGTGCCCATTGAGGATGTTGCGGGTACAGTGAAAGACTTAATTGCAGAAGGTAAAGTAAAATATTTTGGTCTTTCTGAAGCAGGAGCTCAAACCATTCGTCGTGCACATGCAGTGCAGCCTCTGAGCGCATTACAAAGTGAATATTCTTTATGGACAAGACAACATGAAAAAGAGATCATTCCAACAATTGAAGAATTAGGAATTGGATTGGTTGCATTTAGTCCTTTGGGTAAAGGTTTTCTTACAGGCAAGATAGATGAAAATACAAAATTTGCGCAGAGTGATATTCGCAATATTATTCCACGATTCACTGAAGAAGCACGTGTAGCAAACCAGGCTCTGCTTGATCTTCTCAATCAATTTGCTCAAAGAAAAAATGCAACTACTGCACAGATCGCATTAGCATGGGTGCTTGCGCAAAAACCATGGATTATTCCGATACCCGGCACAACAAAGCTTCATCGTTTAGAAGAAAATATTGGTGCTGCAAATATTGAGTTTAGTAAAGAAGAATTGCAGGAAATGGAAGAAGCTTCTTCACACATAAAAATATTGGGTGAGCGTTATCCTGAAGCGTTGGAAAGGACGACCGGACTGTAAGAAAAAAATTTTATTGTAGGTCGGGATTTGCAATCCCGACCTAAGGATTATGGATTTGTAATCCACATAACATCTTTATTCAAGAAACACAATATCTATCTTACCCTTTCTTTGTTCATAATAATCAACTGCGGAGCTTAAGGCATAATGTTGTGGCTCCCATACAAACCCTGCCTTTACAGGATTGTTATGGAGATAATCCAATTTTTGTTGCATAAAGTCTTTGGAAAAGCATGCAACCGGATGATAGCCGTCTTGCCACACTTTGTAATCTTTTATTTTGGGGTTATATCTTCCTGCAAACTCAAACTTGTCTAATAACCACATTTTTCTGCTTTCATCAATAAGCTGAATTGTTTCAGTAATTTTTTTTGAAGTGAACTTTTTAAAATCACGCATAATATCGGGGAGCTTATATTGCTCTTGTTTTACAGATGCAATCAAATGTAAATGACTTGGCATCAGGCACCATGCATGAATGTTTAATCCTTTGCTTTTATTGCAGTAGTTTAGTGAATTAACGATAATTTCGCTGTATTCATTTCTTGTAAATAAATCAATCCAATGTACAATAGTGGTGGTAATAAAGTAAATGTCGTTGTTGTTTTTTACAGCGTATTTAAATGCCATACATTAAAACTACTATTTTGCGGATTATAAATCCGCTACTCTTCGGTCGGGATTGCAAATCCCGACCCACATTGCAAATCCCGCCCAGCATTGCATATTGGGTTAGCATTATCCTGAGGCGATAGAAAAACGACGGACTATAGATCTTTTACGATTTTATAGATTTGACATTGAAAATAAGTTTGTTCGCATTCTCAATTTCATCCTCGTTGATCGTATGCCCCATGTTGTTATAAATTTTTTCTGTAACGGATGCATTCATACTTTTTAAAATGTTGGCAGTGGCATGAACTCTTTCAACAGGTACATGAGGATCAGGATTGCTGCTGCCGATAAAGATGGGTGTGTTTTGAAAATCGCCTTTGTAATTTTCATTGTAGATCTTATCACCAATCAAACCACCGGTGAAAGCAGCTACACCTCCATACTTATTTGCATTGCGTGTAACAAACTCTAAAGTCAGACATGCGCCTTGCGAAAAGCCTGTGAAGTAAATATTTTGCGAAGGAATTTCTTTGCTGTATAAATCATCCAGCAACTCTTTCAATAACGTTAAAGCTGAAGAAAGCCATGGTTCGTTCTGCGATGGAGGCACTAAAAAAGAATAAGGATACCATGTGTTGTTCGTTGCCTGCGGAGCAAGCAAAGTAAAATCTTTCACATTTAAATACGCAGAAAGAGAAAGAATATCTTCCGCGCTTCCTCCTCTTCCATGGAGCATGATCAAAACTTTACTTTCTTTTGTTAGCTCCTTTCCGGCCGTGATGATATTTTTCTTATGCATTGTTATTTATAGTTGTCGGTGTTTATTGTTACAGGAGGTAATTTCTTTTCTATCTGGTCCCTGTATTTTTCAAATTGGAGGGGCAGCTTCAATGCTTCACCCAAATGCTCTTTGTCTTCATCAACTGTAAAGCCGGGACCTGATGTTGCTATTTCAAATAAAACTCCACCCGGTTCTCTGAAATAAATAGAAGTAAAATAATTTCTGTCCAATACCGGTGTCGGATTGAGCATTCGTTTTACAATTCGAAGTCTTGCTTCATCCTGCGATTCTTTATCAGGCGTGGCAAATGCAATATGATGCACTGTGCCACTGCCCGGAAGTGCTTTTAAACTATCAGGTGAACAAAGTATATCAACATAATTGCCGGGTGCATCAGTTGCAGCAAAACGAAAACGATTACTTTTTTCTGCGATAAGTTTATGATCCAATTGCTCTGTGAGCAGTGCTGCCGTTCGCTCATAACCTTCTTCCCATATTTCTGCGTTATAAAATCCTTTAATGGAATATTCTGAAGGAATAATTCCATTTATATAACCTTTCCTTGTATCGCTATCATTAAACACCAACTCAAGTCCTAAACCATCTTCATCTTCAAAGTAAACGACAGCTTCTCCATCAAATCTTTCCTGTGGCTTTTTGTGGTTGATACCAAAACGTTTAAATCGTTTAAGCCAATAATCCATAGAAGCAGATGAAACAGAAAAACCTGTTGTGTTCAACATTCCTTTTCCATGCCTTCCGTTAACAAGATTCTGGTATGGAAAGAAGGTAAGAATAGTTCCCGGTGTTCCTTCCCCATCACCATAATAAAAATGGTAAATATCAGGTCCATCGAAATTCACGGTTTTCTTTATTAACCGCAAACCTAAAATTCCCGTGTAGAAATCAATATTCTTTTGTGCATTGCTGCAAACAGCAGTGATATGATGTATGCCGGTTATTAATTGTGACATATAAGAAAATTGAAAAATGAATAAATAAGCAAGATTGAATGCTCCGTTTATTTTTTATTCAATCACACTGATCACATCACTTGTTTATCTGATAGGCGAGATATGATAAGCCTTTGCTATTTCTAACATTCTTTTCAATTGTTCATTTAATTCGCCGTTTAATTTTATTGCAAAAAGGTGTTAGATCCTGATGGCCATTGATCAAATCTTCTGCGCCCAACACACATAGTTCATTGTATAACTAAGATTGTTTAGAAATTAGTGTTGTTTCTCTTTTTCTGCATCTTTATTCCATATATCCGCGTACTCCTGCGGATGTCTTTTAAATTGTGCATGAACGTAAGGACAAAGCGGAATCACTTTCAGATTATTCTTTCTGGCATAATCTGCCATTGCATTCAGCATCTTTTTTGCAAGACCTTTTCCTTCTGCTTCCGGAGATACTTCAGTATGATAAACAGTAAGATTGTTACCCGCAACACTTACAACCATTTCGCCCGTTTGCTGAGCACTATGCATAATGTAAAAAGTGCCATGACCTTTCTCATTCAGTTTTAATTTAACGTCGTCCATAATATTTATTTTGAGTATGTTTAGTTATCTGTTCTGATCTAAAAAGTTTATAAGCAGGGAATGATTTGAAATCAATCATTGATGCAGTTTCGGTAATGCTTCTTCTATTTTCTTTCTGTAACCTTCATATTGAGAAGGCAACTTCAGTGCTTCACCCAAATGCTCTTTGGATTCATCAACTGCAAAGCCGGGATTATCTGAAGCAATCTCAAACAAGATTCCTTCAGGTTCACGAAAGTAAAGTGAGTAGAAATAATTGCGGTCTATCTTTTCTGTTATGTTCAATCCTGCATTTTGTACTTTTTCTCTGAACTCCATCATGATATTGTCATCCTTTGCGCGGAAAGCAACGTGATGGTTTGTTCCTCCTGCATTGAAGCCCCTATTACCATCAGACACTTCTGTAATATCAACAATATTGGCGCTTTCTACCGCATCAGTAATAAAGCGATAACGGGTTCCTTCCTGCTTAAATAGTTTATAACCAAAAATGTCTTCAAGAATTTTAGCGGTAGGTTCTACTTTTTTTACTGTAAGAACAACACTATGAAATCCTTTGATGGCTGCATCTTCTTTTACTTCGTTTGTTGACCAGGGTTTACGGTTGTCTTCTGATGCAGGAACAATCAGGTTCAACAGCAAGCCATCAGGATCTTCAAGGGGAAGATATTGTTCACCAAAACGTTCATTAACGGAGTCGTGTTTTACTTTGAGTTTATTAAAACGCTCATTCCAAAAATCTAAACTTTCTTTTGGAACTGAATAACCAATTTCTGTAGCCATTCCCGTTCCTATGCGTCCTTTTTGAATGCCTTCCCAGGGAAAGAAAGTAAGAATAGAGCCCGGTGTTCCCACTTCATCACCATAATAAAAATGATAAGTTCCCGGGTCATCGAAGTTTACGGTTTTTTTCACGAGGCGCAGAGCAAGAGACTTCGTATAGAAATCATAGTTGCGCTGCGCATCACCGGCTATTGCGGTGATATGATGCAATCCTAATATTTTATTGTTCATAGATTTTAATTAAACAATTATTGATCCTACTTGTTTCATCATTTATAGTTTTGTACAAATTTTAATTTTATCGCTGCTGTCTCTGCATCATGCCTGCAGGATAAAAGACTTGTTACAATTATTTTCATGCACAGCCTCATCACTCAATTTAAGCAAACTTGCTTCATTTAAAAATGAAATTGGCATTCAGAAACTCAATAACAGAAATTAATTGATGACCTTTATTGCAATCATCAATTTTAGTTTAATGAAAATTCAAAATAAACAGGCACATGATCTGATATACATCTTGCGGCTTTTAACGTAGGAAAAATTTTATAAAAATGTATCACACCGGATTGTAAAAAAGTAATTTTAGATTTATTGTAAAACATATTGTCGCAGGCCGAAGCAAGACAATCATCGCCATAAATTTTTTCTTTTAAAGAAGTTTTTTGATTGACAAAAATTGATTTATATCCCATTGACTTTAACGGATTAAATACTGTATGTGATTCAGGGCAATTAAAGTCGCCGCAAAAAATCAAATTCTTATCAGGATATTCCGGAAGAAGAAACTTAAAATATTTTATTTCAGTTTCCGGTTGTTTTGATTTGGGGATGGCATGGAAGTTTACAAGCGTAAAAGTTTTTCCATCTGCTTTAAATGTTGCTAAAAAAGGTTCCCTGTCAATTTCAAGATTATATTTCTTTTCAAGCCATGCTTTGCCGGTTAAAGTAAGTTTGCCGGTCTTCCAGATAAAAGCATAACGTTCCGATGCGTCATGTGAACTGCTGATGGTAGGATCGCTGATTATATAATTCCATTTAAAACCTTTTCTGTTTAGTTCATCGTTGAGTCTTGCGACAGCTTTTGCGCCACCGTCTCCTGCAACCACTTCCTGTATAGCGATCACATCAAAATCTTTTACAGTGTTTGCAATAAAATTTATTTCAGCGTCATTTTTTGATTTCCCAAAATTTTCAAGGTTCCATGAACAGATAGTTATTTGGGCATAAAGAGAACAACCAACGCCAATGCTAACTATAAGAAGAATAAACCTTTTCATGTGATTGATTAAGAATTTAAGGTCAATAACGATTTTATAGAACGACATTGTTTATTTTCATTCGACCCCCGAGAAGGGTTCGCATAAATTTCTTTTTGCTATAAACATGGAATGCCTTCGGCATTGTTTAAATTAATTATTGCTTTCGATAAAATAACGAAACGGCAATTTTGAGAGAGTGCATATTTCCTTGCCTGCTCTTTTGCAACAACGGATTAATTTCTTCCTTTTTTGCTTCCAGGACAATGAGGGGAAATCCTTTATCATCAAGGAGTAAATAATCAATAAAACCATTCTTTGCGTTTTGAAAATCATCTCCAAATTCTTCAAGCTTTTGTTTGATAATAGTGGCTTTATTTTCAAGAATAATATTTGCAGGCTTTCCATTTTCACTGAAAAATATCCAACCTGCTTCTTCGAGTAACTTATTTATTTTGATATGGGCATGGGCCTCTTTAGACATACGGCAAATAAATGAATTTCGCTAATGTAAATAAAGTAAACTTTAAAAATGAACTTCTTTGTGCAGTAGTAAGAAAAATAATCAAAGACAAGCTTCTGTCGCAACGCCCCTAAAAATAAAAAGCCTTGCAAATTTCATTGCAAGGCATATCCAATCAATTGTGCCCCAGACGGGAGTTGAACCCGTACGACCGTTGCGGGTCACAGGATTTTAAGTCCTGCGTGTCTACCAGTTCCACCACCGGGGCCTGTTCCGGTTTTCAGGAACAAGCGAAAAAAAATGCCGCAGGTTCGCGGCAATTTCAGAGCGGAAGACCGGGCTCGAACCGGCCACCCTAACCTTGGCAAGGTTATGCTCTACCAAATGAGCTACTTCCGCTTTTGTAAG